>Ga0209536_100001703_pt1 | contig 36027 bp, 29 predicted proteins | sample DeeMarSeWOR28_12_FD_187461 | JGI IMG/M metagenome (GOLD analysis project Ga0209536, IMG submission 187461) | Marine sediment microbial communities from White Oak River estuary, North Carolina - WOR-2-8_12 (SPAdes) (version 2) | ecosystem: Environmental > Aquatic > Marine > Intertidal zone >...
TTCTTTACCCGCAAGAAATTAATGGAATCTCTCGTAGATTATAAGTAAGTAGTTTAGCAGCCAGTTTAGTTTAAGTAAATTTGAAAAGGAGGGCCCGGGCAGCGGGTCCTCCTTTTTGTTATCCCCTGAACTGGGCATCGATGACGGCAAAGGCTGCCATATCCACTATCTCCCGCACATCACTATCCATCTGGAGGATGTGTATCGGTTTGCCCAGACCCAGCAATATGGGACCGGTGACCTGGCCGCCGCCAATCTCCTGCATCATTTTATAGGCAAGGTTTCCCGAACTTAAATTCGGGAAGATGATGGTGTTCACCCTTTTGTCACCCAGCTTGCTGAACGGGAACTTCTGCATCCTCATTTCTGTATTCAATGCATAATTCATCTGTATTTCCCCGTCCACAATCAGTTCGGGATGCTCCTTATGCAGGATCTCCACTGCCTCCCTGGATCGCATGGCACTCGTCCCCTTGATTGCTCCGAAGTTGGAATAAGATACCAGGGCTATGACTGGCTCGATATTGAAATGCTCCACCCGTTCCGCTACCAGCAGGGCGGTATCAACCAGATCACGGGGTCCGACACGCAGATTCACCGTGGTGTCTGCAAAAAAGTAGGGGCCTTTTTTGGTATGAACAATATACATTCCGGCCACATGTTTCTGTGGATTGTTGGTCCCGGCAATCTGTATGGCCGGCCTGATCACATCAGCATATTTGCTTGAGAATCCCGAAAGGAATGCGTCTGCATCCCCTTCTGTTACCATCATCATCCCGAAATGGTTTGGCAGGAACATCAGCTGCTGTGCATCTTCAAAGGTCATCCCTTTTCTCTGCCTTGCTTTAAACAGTTTCTTTGCATATTTTTCCCTCTGCGCTTTCACCTCCGGTGCGGTCTGATCAATGATTTCCACGCCCTCCAGGTCCAGGTGATAGTCACCGGCCAGTTGTTCGATCTGCTCCCTGTCCCCAAGCAATACCGGTTGTGCGATGTTCTCCTCCAAGACGGTCTGCACCGCTTTGAGCATTTTGAAATTGGCAGCTTCACTGAAAATAAGCCTTTTGGGATTTTGCTGGGCCTTCATTCTGACTTCATGAAGCAGCTGGGTTTCAATACCCATCCGCTCTTTCAAAGCCTCTTTGTATGCATCCCAGTCCTCAATGGTCTTTCTGGCCACTCCCGATTCAATGGCTGCCTTGGCCACAGCCGGAGCAATGTGGTAAATTAACCTTGGATCCAGCGGTTTGGGGATCACGTACTCCCTGCCGAAATGAAGGTTTTCAACCTTGTACGCTTTGTTCACAACCTCGGGCACAGTCTCTTTGGTAAGCTGTGCCAATGCATGGACCGCTGCGATTTTCATCTCCTCATTGATCCCGGTTGCACTCACATCCAGTGCGCCCCTGAATATGAATGGAAATCCCAGCACGTTGTTGACCTGGTTGGGGTAGTCGGATCGCCCGGTGGCAAAAACAATATCCGTTCTGGCAGCCAGTGCCTTCTCATAGGAAATTTCAGGATTGGGATTGGCCATTGCAAATACAATGGGATCCCGGTTCATCGATTTCAGCATCTCTGCCGTCAGGATATCCGCCACGGAGAGACCCAGAAACACATCCGCACCTTTAATGATCTCCTCAAGGGTGTTGGCTTTCGTATCCCTGACAAACTCCTTTTTATATTTATTCAATCCCTCACGCTTCGTATTCAGCACTCCCTGGGAATCGAGCATGAAAAGGTTCTTTCGTTTCACGCCCAGTGATATATAGAGCTTGGCACAGGATATGGCAGAGGCTCCGGCACCGTTCACAACCACCTTCAGATCACCTATCTTCTTATCCACAAGTTCAAGTGCGTTGAGCAGTCCTGCCGCAGAAATGATCGCCGTACCATGCTGATCATCATGAAATACAGGGATATCAAGCTCCTTCTTCAGCTGCTCCTCTATTTCAAAACATTCCGGGGCTTTGATGTCTTCCAGATTGATGCCACCGAAAGTGGGGGCAATGGCTTTGGCCACCTCCACAAATTGATCCACCCCTTTCCGGTCGATTTCAATGTCAAATACATCCACATCAGCAAAAATCTTGAACAACAATCCTTTTCCCTCCATAACAGGCTTCCCCTGCAGGGCACCGATATCTCCCAGTCCAAGTACTGCGGTTCCATTGGACATCACTGCCACCAGGTTCCCTTTTGCAGTATATTTATAAGCATCGGCCGGATTGTCCCTGATGGCCAGACATGGTTCTGCAACCCCGGGTGAATAGGCAAGGGAGAGGTCCCGTTGCGTATAATGTGCTTTGGTGGGAACTACTTCAATTTTCCCCGGTCTTCCACTGCTGTGATAAGCCAGGGCGTCTTCGCGCGTTATTTTTGACATGACAGGTAGGTTTTAATTCATTATTTCAAAATTACGAAGAGTGTGACCCCATTGTTCGGCCGGGTAGTCAATAACATCATGTTATTAAGCAGAGTTGCTTGGATAGGTAAAAATTCAGCGCAGGATAAATCCTTCCCTGAATGGATCATCGGGATCAATGTAGTAAGTGCTGATGCCGGTGAAATGAGCCGTACCGGTCACTTGAGGAATAATGGCCTTGTGCGGTCCGAATGTGGTTAGTCCTGCCATTTCAACCTCCATGACCGAATCCACAATGCTTTCAATGGCAATTCGTTCTCCCATCCTCAATTCGCCCCTGGCCTGCAACAGTGCTGCCCTTGCACTCACCCCCGAACCGGTTGCAGACCGGTCCACCTCACCATTGGCAAAAATGCAGACATTCCTGCTGTGTCTTGCCCTGCTGTAAGCTTTACCTGTAAATATGGTTCCATAAAGAAAACTCAGGTCTTCCTCAAAAGGATGAACGATTTTTTTGACATGATTCACACTCTTCTTGATGCGCATTCCCAGGTCAATCAACCGGTCAATTTCTGAAGCATTCAGTGTCAATCCAAATTTGGCTGCATCCACGATGGCATAAAAGGCCCCGCCATAGGCCACATCGTAGGAAACCCGTCCGATGCCCGGTACCTGAACATGCTGGTCCTTGTAAAGCACAAATGATGGGACATTCCTGAAGGAAACCGAGGTCACCACCCCCTGATCCTTCCTGGCCGTGGAGATGATCTGTCCGGGTGGCGCATCAATCCTGATGACAGGTTTGTTCCCCCGTTTCCAGATCAGTTTTGTTTCCAGCACAAATTTTGTCAGTGCAATCACTGCATGTCCGCACATGGTACTGTACCCATCATTGTGCATGAAAATCACACCGAAATCTGAATCATTTGAACACGGTTCCGTGATGATTGCCCCATACATATCTGAGTGCCCCCTCGGTTCCCAGATGACTGTTTTCCGGATGTAATCCATATGCTCCCGGAAATACCTTCTCTTCTCAAGGATGGTATCTCCCTGAATTTCAGGAATTCCTTTAATCATGATACGCAATGGCTCGCCCCCTGTATGCATGTCAATGGCGGTCATTTTCTGCCAGTGAGAGGGGGGCCTCCAATTCATCCTTTTCAGTTTTTTGATCATGATGACAAATCATTAAACCGGCAGGTCATAGATGTGATTTTCCAATGCCTCGTGAAGTTACTGTGAATTTATGGGATTGGAAAGTAATTTTCTTATTCTTCATTTTCGGTAAATACCCATCAAGATGCTGTAAATCTGGGAGAAAGTCTAATTTGTTAAAGGCACCCCATGGCTTTTTAACAAGTCACAGAAAAGAGGCTTTTGTCAACCCGTCAGCCTCCTGTACCCCAAAACGGACTTTTTCCCGGACCATTTCTGGGGATCTTGATTGTCTCTTGCAGGTTGAGGAAAAGATGCATATTTTACCTTTAGAAATGACCTTTATTAAATGACTATTTTATCACGGGGGCTAACAATTCAGAAGAAATGAAACAAATTTTTATAAAGCTCTATTTATTTACCCTGCTATTTACAAATCTTATATCGTCCTGTACAAAAAATAAGTCAGAGGCCCCGTATTTTGGTAATGGCATTCATAATGGATGGGCAGACCAGACATCAATCACCCTGTGGACCAGACTAACACAAAATCCTGACGGTAATGCCGGTGGCTACGAATTTATTGATATATCACCCCTGGAAGCAAATGCTCTTGATGAAGAGGGTAATAAAGATAAAATCAACGCTGCACAAATTCCCAAAGGACTTTCTCTTGATGATATGATAGGAGCCTGTCCTGGCTCTGAAGGATTGGTGAGACTAAAATATTATCCGACTAAGAATGATCGCAGGGTAATCAAAGAAAAATGGGTTGAGGTGGATGTTGAAAAAAACTATACAAAACAGTGGAAGCTAAGAAATCTTGAACCAGGCACGAAGTACATCGTGGAATTATCATCGAAGCGAAAAAAGTTTGCACTTGTAAGCAGCAGGATTACCGGAAGTTTTTCAACGCCACCGGCAGAAGATATTTACGAATCTATAGAATTCTGCATAGTTACATGCCACGATTATATTCGAAAAGACACCACCAATGGGCATAAGATTTATAAAGCCATGATGGATTTAAATCCTGATTTTTATGTGCATACCGGTGATATAGAATACTATGACAAACCGCGTCCCTGGGCCTTGACAGAAGAAATGATGTATTTCAAGTGGGACAGACTTTTTGCTCTTCCGTTGCAAAGAGAATTCTGGTCAGGGGTTACCTCATATTTTATGAAAGACGACCACGACGCATTGAAAAATGATGCCTGGTCTGGAATGAGGTATGGAACGGTTTCCTGGGAGCGCGGATTGGAAATATTCGAAGAGGAGCAGTTTCCGTCACATGAAAAATTCTACAAAACCATACGTTGGGGTAAAGACCTTCAGATATGGATCACGGAAGGAAGAAATTACAGAAGTCCAAATGATGCGGTCGATGGCCCTGGTAAAACCATCTTTGGAGAGGAACAAAAAGAATGGTTGTGCAGAACCTTGAAAGAATCAGATGCAACCTTTAAAGTCATCATAAATGCCAATCCGATTCTGGGCCCCGATCGCGACAATAAATACGACAATTACTCGAACAGTAATTATAGATATGAAGGGGACGAAATTCGTGAATTTATTGATCAATTCGATAACGTGTTTTTGTGCAATGGTGATCGCCATTGGCAATACGTAACACATTTTGAAGGTACTGATCTGTGGGAATTCAGTTGTGGTGCGGGTTCAGATGAGCATGCCGGTGGTTGGGATCAGAGGGATGTTCGACCTGAACATAAATTCTTGCGTGTCAAAGGAGGCTTCTTACGCGGACATGTTTCACGCGAAAATGGTCCGCCAACTTTAACTTTCCAACACATGGATGTATATGGAAATGTTGTTCATGAAGAAAGATTTATCAGATAAGATCCCTTAATAAATATTTCAGAATAACAAGGCCTTATAAGTAAAAAGCCGAAAGAGCTTTCGACTTTCAACTTTCAACTTTTAACTTTCAACTTTTAACTTTATAGTACCCGGAGCCGGAATCGAACCGGCACGGCCATTACTGGCCACTGGATTTTAAGTCCAGCGCGTCTACCTATTCCGCCATCCGGGCATGCGCGACTACGTCGCTTGGTAGATAGTAGAAAGTAGATAGTGCGAAGCGAGGCAAATTTAACCAAAATTAGCAGATCAAAAAAGAGGAGCCCGGTATGGAACTCCTCTTCTGATACTGGAGCGGGAAACGGGACTCGGACCCGCGACCCCGACCTTGGCAAGGTCGTGCTCTACCAACTGAGCTATTCCCGCAAATGGAATGCAAATATAGCACTCAAAAAACAATCCTGCAAGCAGTTATCCCGCTTTTTTTACTGCTTGTGTATCGTAATCGCTTAATTATAAGCCCGATAGTTTTTTGATCTCGTTCAACTTGTTGAGGGCCTCCACCGGAGTCAGGTTGTTGATATCCAGCCCGGCTATCTGATCCCGGATCTGTTTCAGCACGGGATCATCCAGTTGAAAGAAACTCATCTGGAGCCCTTCCCGGTGACTGGCCAGGTCCCCTACCGGCTTGCTCAGGTTCTTTTCACCTCCGGTACGTTCCAGCTCCTCCAATATTTCGTTGGCCCTCTTCACCACACTTTTGGGCATCCCGGCCATCCGTGCCACATGGATACCGAAGCTGTGTTCACTTCCACCCGGTACCAGCGTCCTCAGAAAAATAACCCGGTCGTCCAGCTCTTTGATGGAGACATTGAAATTACAGATCCGCCTGAAGGAGGCTTCCATTTCATTCAATTCATGGTAGTGGGTGGCGAACAAGGTTTTGGCCCTCCCCCCTGGTTGCTCATGAATGTATTCCACCATCGCCCAGGCAATAGAAATCCCATCGTAGGTGCTGGTTCCACGTCCTATTTCATCAAGTATGACCAGGCTTCTGTCCGTAAGGTTGTTCAGGATACTGGCCGCTTCCAGCATTTCAACCATAAAAGTGGATTCTCCCAGAGAGATGTTATCGGAAGCACCTACCCTGGTAAAGATTTTGTCTACCCAACCCAGGGTGGCCGAATCAGCAGGCACAAAACTACCCACCTGTGCCATCAGGGCAATCAGGGCGTTTTGCCTCAGGAAGGCTGATTTCCCTGACATATTGGGTCCGGTGAGTATCATGATCTGCTGTTCATCGGCGTCCAGGTGCAGATCGTTGGGTATATATGCTTCTTCCGGAGGCAGTTGTCTTTCAATTACCGGATGCCTGCCCCCTTTGATCATCATGGACGTGGAATCATTTACTTCGGGCCTGGAATAATGGTATTCAATCGCGATTTGCGCAAATGAAGTGAGACAATCCAGCCTGGCCAGGAGTGAGGCATTCCTTTGAATCAATTCCACTGAGCCTGATATGCCTGCGACCAGTTCCTGGTAGATCCTCGACTCCAGGGCAAGACACTTCTCTTCCGCTCCAAGGATCTTCTCTTCATAGGATTTAAGCTCCTCGGTGATGTAGCGTTCCGCACTTACCAGGGTCTGCTTGCGGACCCACTCTTCCGGAACTTTCTCTTTGTGAGTGTTGCGTACCTCAATGTAGTATCCGAACACGTTGTTAAATGCAACCTTGAGGCTCGGTATCCCTGTTCGCTCCATCTCTCTTTTCTGCAACTCAACCAGGTAGTCTTTCCCGGAATAGATGATCGCTCTCAGCTCATCCAGTTCTTCAGAGACTCCCTCGGCAATCACTCCTCCTTTATTCAGAAGTGCAGGCGGGTCATCCGTAATTTCTCTTTCTATCCGCTCCCTGACGGATGTACAGGGATCGAGCTGGGCACCCAGTTTCTGCATCGCCGGTTCATCCGATTGTTCGCATTGTCTCTTGATGGGAGCGGTGGCCGTCAGGGCATTTTTTAACTGTAACAGTTCACGGGGTGATATTCTCCCGACAGCAACCTTTGAAATCAACCGCTCCAGATCGCCTACCTGTGTGATATGATGCAGGATGGTGTCACGGAAATCCTCCTGGTCCTTGATAAAAGCCACCATGTTGTGCCTCTCCCTGATCAGCAGGATATCTTTCAATGGAAGGGAGAGCCACCTCCTGAGCAGCCGGGATCCCATGGGGGTCATGGTCCTGTCCATCACTTCCAGCAACGTACTGGCGCCTTCGTACAGCGACTGGAAAATCTCCAGGTTCCTGATGGTGAACCGGTCCAGCCAGACGTAATGGTCCCTTTCAATTCGGGAAAGTGAGGCGATATGGGATGTGGAATGATGCTGGGTCAGATCCAGGTATTGAAGAATGGCTCCGCTCGCAATGATACCGTGTGCCATTTCGTGTATCCCGAATCCCTTCAGGTTCCGGGTTCCGAACTGACGCTGCAATTTTTCCCTCGCATGTGCTTCCGTATAGATCCATTCATCCAACGGAAAGGTATAATAAGCGGACCCAAACGCTGCAGAGAAGGCCTCCCGCTGGCTTTTCTGAATCAGGACCTCCCTGGGTCTGAAACTGCTGAGCAGCTTGTCAATAAAAGAGCGTTCCCCTTCGGAAGTAAGAAACTCCCCGGTAGATACATCCAGGAAAGCAACTCCATAAAACTGCCGATCCTGATAAATGCTGGCCAGAAAATTGTTCTCCCTGTTTTCCAGTACATGATCGTTGAAGGTGACGCCTGGGGTGACCAGCTCAGTGACGCCCCGTTTTACGATTTTTCGGGCAAGTTTCGGATCTTCAAGTTGCTCACAGATGGCCACCCGCTGCCCCGCCCTCACCAGTTTGGGCAGATAGTTGTCAAGGGCATGGTACGGAAACCCGGCCAGCTCTACAAAGGAGGCAGCTCCATTGGCTCTTCTCGTAAGGGTGATATCGAGGATTTCAGCGGTCTTAATGGCATCCTCTCCGAATGTCTCATAAAAATCCCCGACCCTGAAAAGCAGGATCGCATCCGGGTGCTTTCCCTTGATGGCATCATACTGCTTCATCAAAGGTGTTTCCACTATCTTCCTCGAGGTTCCCAACGCCAGTTCTTTGATCATCAAAAATAAAGTAAATGAGGTGATTATTGAAGGGATGTTGATAAGATTGTTTTTTGAATGTTCCTGTTTTTTTCCTTTATTGAACCGATGCTCGGACGCAGACATATGCTTACCACCCTGATATTTGCAGGATTCTTTCTGGGGATCCTCATGGGGTGGCTGGTGGGAACACCCATCCTGATCCTGGCCGAGCCGATGAAAGATCTGTTTCTCCGGTTGCTCCGCATGGCCATATTGCCCCTGGTGATCACATCCATCGTCAGTGCCGTCATTCAGGTAGGTAGCGGAAAAAACCTGGGGGTGATCACGTTAAGGACCATTACTTATTACCTTACTACAAGTCTGCTTGCCATTCTTACCGGTCAGCTGCTGGTCAATGTGTTTCAACCCGGAAAAGGAGCAAACATCGGATTGGATCAGCAACCCGAAGGGATCGGGGTGGTGGACCAGGGATTCGGGGAGCTTCTGTTAAACATCATTCCTGAGAATCCTTTCGAGGCGATGGCCGATGGAGACGTGCTACCCGTGATCTTTTTCTCCCTGCTGTTCGGTTTTTTTGTCACCCAGTTGAAAGAGGGTCAACGCAGCCTGATGGGGAACTTTTTCCAGGCAGCATTCGAAGCGATGATGAAGCTGACATCCTTTGTGATCTGGACCGCACCGATCGGGGTATTCGGAATCATTGCAGAAATCGTTGCAGAGACCGGATTCAGTGCATTTGCTTCACTGGGGAAATATTTCCTGGTGGTCCTGGCGGGACTCTCCATCCATTTCTTCATCACCCTTCCCCTGATACTGAAATACCTGGGAAAGATCAGCCCGCTACGCCACTACCGGGGAATGCTCTCTGCACTGATGACCGCCTTTTCCACCTGCTCAACCATTGTGACCCTTCCGCTTACAATGAAGGCTGTTACCGAAGTATCCGGTGCTTCCAAAAAGGCTGCCGGTTTTGTGCTGCCTATTGGTGCCACCATAAACATGGACGGTACCGCACTCTATGAATGTGTGGCCACCATATTCATAGCGCAGGTATATGGATTTGAACTTGGATTCGCCCAGCAGGGGATCGTCGTCATCACGGCTGTACTGGCTTCCATTGGTGCTGCCAGCATTCCCATGAGCGGAATGGTCATGATGTCGATCATCCTGAAAGCCGTAGGGCTGCCCCTCGAGGGGGTGGCCATTATCCTGGCTGTAGACAGGATCCTGGATATGTTCAGAACCACCGTGAACGTTTTCAGCGACAGCGTGGGCTCGGTGGTGATCAGCCGCCTGGAAGGAGACCTGAACACGGATCCCCGGGATGATTCCTGAAACTCCTCAGATGTGTCAAGTCCAATCCGCCCGGTGTTCTGCCGGGCTTTTTTTTATAAGTGGAAATCCAGCCCGATCGCAAACAGGGTCGCGTCCTTCTGATAGACCTCTGTATATGTAAAGGGTGAAGCATGGCTTCTGGTGTAGTCATTGTATATGACGAAAACCACTCCGGCATGGATGGTAAGGGTTTCACCCACATCCAGAAATACCCCCGCTCCCACCGAACTGTTTTTATTGGCATAGTTGAGATCCGACTGGTAGTGGTCGTTCACTCCCAGGTTGCCGAAAGCGTACCCTGCGCTGATCCCGAGCAGGTCCAGGAATTGATATTCCAGACTGGCGGACAGGGTATAGCTGTTGTTGTCGATGATTGACTCATTGTTGACCGGGATTCCGTTTTCATCGGAGTCACCATAATAGGCAGACCTGTCCTGAAAATAATTAAATCCGACACTCGCTGTCAGCTTATCGATGGGCTGAAAGGCCACTCCTGCCGTCAGCTGACCGGGAAGATCGGCCCTGGTTTTGGCGCCGTCGGGAAACATACCAAGATCGTCCACTTCCGTTTCATTGGTCAATTCTATCCTGGTACGAAATTCATATTTGAAAGCAATATTCAATTGATCCGACAGATGGATGTTCAGCCCTATGATGGGGGTGATTCCGGCTCCTTTCTGCACACAGTTCAGGTGGCCATCAGTAGAGAGCCGATCCAGGGCATCTGCATTGCCATGCAATCCCTGAACCACCTCAGCGGGCAAGCCGGGGGTCATGGCCACTGTCCTCAGATAATTCCCCGGAAACTGTGTGCCTCCGTAGACAGGGGGCGCATCAATGGTGATCAGGTCAGTTCTTCCTTCATAACGGTTCCTGGCAGCGACATACCTGGCCCCAAGTGCCACAGAGATCATCTCAGTAATGGCATAGGTGGCTCCGAGCTGGAACCCAAGGTAATTGGAGGAAACTCTGAAGGACATCTCCCCAATGTAGTACCCGGTCACATTTCTGAATCCCGGATCAAAACCGATGGCTTCAATCATGGCATCATCAATGGGTGCCAGGCTGGCCCCTATGCTGGCAATCCTGCTTTCAAAAGAGGGTATCCCGGATTCGAAATCTGCACTTCCCCCTCCCCCGATGATATTGAATCCGGCAGAGAAAGCCCACTTATCCAGTTTATAGGAGGCATAGATGCTTGGGAAAAAAGGCGTTACCAGTTTCGCATCATAATCCCTGGGGACCTCCTGCATCAAAGGATATTCACTTGTAATGACCCTGGTCTGGAATATGGTCTGGTTCGAGAATGAAAGATGCAGTCCTCCTTTCATCCGGGCCAGACCTGCAGGATTATAGTATACCGCATCCACTCCCAGGGAGGCTTCCCTGGTCAAAGTTCTTGCCCATGCGGCACCCTGGTTGGTATGGGTGACCAGTCCCCCCCCGAACATCGGGGCGAAGGCATACAATGCCACCACAACAGGTAGAATCCTTCTCATGCGAGTGAGCCAAAGTTAGCAGCGCCAATTAAAGAAAAAAAACGACATACAACTTTTTTCCGGGGCGATGGTTATTCAAATAGCAACATCACCTCTGATGAAAGAATTCTGGGATGCAAGATACGATACGGACCAATTTGTATATGGTACGGAACCCAACCGTTTTCTGGCCGAAGAATTGGTAAAACTTCAGCCCGGGCGGATACTGCTTCCCGGCGAAGGAGAAGGTCGGAATGCCCTTTTCGCGGCCTCGATCGGATGGAGTGTGGATGCCATGGATCAAAGTCGCACCGCAGCAAAAAAAGCACTGCAACTTGCTAATGATAAAAATTTGAATATTAATTATATGGTAAGCGCCATTGAAACTTTTACATTCAAAAAGGAACTGTACGATGTAGTGGCGCCCGTGTTTGTTCATCTGGCTCCAACCCTCCGAAATCTGTTCCATGCCCGGATCGTTGATGCGCTCCGGCCCGGGGGCAAAATTATCCTGGAGGCATTTCATAAGTCTCAACTGGGACGTTCTTCGGGTGGACCCCAATCAGAAGCCATGCTGTATGACCGGAAAATGCTTCTGGAGGATTTCAGCAGCCTGGAGGTAGTGCAGATGCAAGAACTGGTAACAGAACTGAATGAAGGGATATTTCACCGGGGAAGAGCCCATGTGCTCAGGTATATCGGTATGAAACCTGCCAAATAAAATATCATGGATCTGGAATTGAAAGACAAAGTAATCATGGTAGCTGCCTCCAGCAAGGGCCTTGGATATGGCATTGCCAGAGAGGCCGCAAAAGAAGGCGCTGTTGTTTCAATGGGAAGCCGTCACAGGAAAAACATCCACGAAGCTGTGGAGCGTATCCGTGATGAAGTGCCGGGAGCCAAGGTACACGGATATTCACTAGATGTGGCAAATACCGGTTCCATAGAGATCTGGATACACAATACCATCCAGGATCTGGGCACCATAGACGGACTGGTGGTAAACGGGGGAGGTCCCGCTCCCGGCACCTTCGAAGACCTGGACGACAGCCAGTGGCTTTCCGGCTACGAAAATACATTGATGAGTGCTGTCCGATTGATCCGAAACGTTTTGCCTGAAATGCGTCGTAAAAAATCAGGATCAATTTTAACTATTACTTCAAGTTCGATTAAGGAACCTATTGATAATTTGTTGCTTTCAAACGTCTATCGCTCTGGAGTGACCAGCCTCGTTAAAAGCCTTTCATTCCAGTTGGCCAGTCACAATATCCGGATCAACAACCTTGTACCCGGACTTTTTGACACCGACAGGCTGAGGGAACTCGATCTGCACAATTCTGGAGAGTGGAGGATCAGCCTGGAAAATGTAAGAAAGATCAATTTTGACAAAATCCCCATGGGGCGATACGGAGATCCGGAAGAATTTGGGAAAGCGGCCATTTTTCTTCTTTCCGTTGCCGCCTCTTATGTCACGGGAGAAACGTTCATTATTGACGGGGGTAAAATGCGGACCGTATGGTAACTGCTCACTCCCATGTGGTCACCCCAGTGACCCTCTCTTTTTCAGAAGAGATTTCCAGCGGACATTACCTTGTAGGGTTCCCCAGGCAATTTGAGTTCAGGGCAGGGCAGGTGATCGGAGTTTCGCTGCAGGAGGACGGTCCGCGCAGGTTATACAGTATTTGCAGCGGTGAAAAGGATCCCGAAGTATGGATACTATACAACGTCATCGAAGAGGGATACCTGACCCCGAGAATGTCAAATCTTGAAAGGGGAGAGACCATCTGGATCACCGAGCCCAGGGGATCATTCACCGGAAGCCGTGAGCCAGCCGTATGGATTGCAGCGGGCACCGGTATCGCTCCCTTCTACTCCATGTTGAGATCGGGCCTTTCAGGGGAAAAAACATTGATTCACGGCAGCAGATACCTTGAGCAGTTCTTCTTCTATGACGAATTTGCAGCATCCCTCGGACCGGATTACATCCGTTGCTGTTCAGCCGAAGATGATGACCATGTATACCACGGCAGGGTGACCCAGTACCTGAGCGATCTCGGATCTGTTGATCCTGCCCTGATCTATTATCTTTGTGGAAGTGCCCAGATGGTGGTCGATACCAGGGACCTGCTGATTGAGAAAGGCATCTCCTTTGACCATATCATCTCTGAAATCTATTTTTAATCCACGATGGAACCACTCTTCGGAAAGACGCAGGATGAACTCACACAAATTGCCCTTGCATTAAATTTACCTCCGTACACAGGCAGGCAGCTTGCCGAATGGATTTACAAGAAAGAGATTTCCAGCATCGAAGAGATGACCAACCTCTCCAGGAAAGCCAGGTCCCTGCTCAGCAATTCATACCGTTTGGGATGGCTTCCGCCTACCAATGTACAGACCTCTTCAGATGGCACCAAAAAATACCTCTTTTCCACACAACAGGCTAAATATGTCGAAACCGCATTTATTCCCGAGAAAAACCGCAATACTGTCTGCCTCTCCACACAGGTCGGTTGTAAAATGGGGTGCCTTTTCTGCATGACAGGCAAACAGGGATTCCAGGGAAACCTGTCGGCAGGTGAAATCTTGAATCAGTACCGGAGCCTGCCAGAATGGAAATCCCTGACCAACATTGTGTATATGGGTATGGGAGAACCCCTGGATAACCTTGATGAAGTGCTTAAAAGCCTTGAGATATTCACTGCTGAATGGGGATTTGCCCTGAGTCCCAGGCGAATTACCGTCTCCACCATTGGTATCACCCCGGCCATGATTGAATTCCTCGACCGCAGTGAAGCCCACCTGGCCGTAAGTCTCCACACCCCTTTTGACGAGGAAAGGCAAAAACTGATGCCCATTCAACAAATCTATCCACTCACAGAGGTGCTGGGACAGATCCGGTCGTGGGATTTCGGACGGCAACGGAGGGTGTCTTTTGAATACATCCTCTTTCGGGGATTGAATGATTCGCCCGGACACGTGAAGGAGCTGGCCAGGATCCTGAACGGTATCCGGTGCCGCATCAACCTGATCCGGTTTCATCCCATACCGGGAACCCCGCTCGAGTCGCCCGATGAAAATACCATTCAGGCATTCAAGGCACAGTTGGTGAGGAAAGGTATTACCACCACCATTCGTGCCAGCCGGGGCCAGGACATCTACGCTGCCTGTGGATTACTCTCCACCAAACAACTTGTTCAACCGGACCGCGATGGCTGATCACCTGCAGATTGATCACATCAACCGGAAAAAGGATGGGATGGGGTACGGATCTTCTGCTTTTTCTGTTTCCTTTGAACTGCCTGGTCTGCGGCAGACGTTTGCCCGATCCGGACGGGGTGTTGTGCCTCTCCTGTGAATTCAACATCCCGCGTACAGATTTCAGGAATCTTGATCACCCGGTCAGTCAGCTGTTCTGGGGAAGGGTGCAGATCCGGGAGGCCACCTGCCTCTTCAGATTTGAAAAAGGATCGGGATATCAGGTGTTGCTTCATGAACTGAAATACAGAAGAAACAGAAAGGCAGGAAAGTACCTTGGGCGGTTGCTTGGGAGGGCAATGGAGGGCACCCGTTTCGCTGAATGTGACCAGATCATTCCTGTGCCGATCCATCTCAAACGTCTCAGGGAAAGGGGATATAACCAAAGCGAGGTCATTGCGGGAGGGATCGCAGAAATTACCGGGATCCCTGTCAATGCAGGTGTCCTGCAAAAACGAGGTTCACACTCTTCCCAAACTTCCAAAGGTCGTTTTGAAAGGTTTGAAAATGTAAAGGGATCCTTTCAGCTGGTCCGGAATCCTCCAGACCTGAATGGACTCGATCTTTTGCTGGTGGATGATGTGGTTACCACCGGAGCCACGCTGGAAGCGTGCTGTAAGGTGTTTGAAGATCACTACCAATGCAGGTTATACATCGCAGTGATTGCCTGTGCATGAAGGCTAATGCCTGAATTTATAGGCGGCAGTGAGGCACAGGACATTGTGGAAATAACCCCGGTATTGCGGATTGTTCCACTCTTCCGGCTTTCGGAAGGGGAATGCCGAATAGGTATAGCGAAGTCCGATCCCGAATATGTTGGCAAACCAGTACTGCACCCCGGCAAATACGCTCAGGCCTGCCTTTCTGTTGTCCGGGTATCTGGACGGATCCATGATCCCATCCTGATCCCAGAACCTTTCAAACAGCAGTACTTCAGGTGATATCCCTATCTCTCCAAGGATCTTTTCATTAAAAAGGTAATGGACGGATATTGGGAATTCCAGGTAATGATAGCTGCTCTTGTACAGAAAATTGGCGTTGAGTTCAGGGGCTTCATATACACCTCTCATTACATATTTGATTTCCAGCTGCCAGTAGATATCATATTCGATGAAGCGGTTTACAAAGGCGCCCGCAGTCATTCCGAGTTTATTGAATCCCCCGTAGGAATCTCCATCCACCTGTGAGGCGGTTACCCCTCCAAAGACCCCAGCGTTGAACTGCTGGCCAAAAGAAGAGGAAGGCAGAAGCAATGCAACAAACAGTAATAGTTTGGTTACCGGATGACAATAATGTTTACGCATCTTTCTGTATCATTTTCATAAACTCCTCCAATCCCTCCCCCGCTTTTTTCCTGATGATCGTAATCCTGGAGGAATCAGGAACCGGCACCTCATTCGGATCAACGATATAAATGGGTGCGTGGCCCGGCACATAACTGATCAATCCTGCAGCAGGGTAGACATTCATGGAGGTGCCGATGACCAGAAACATATCCGCGGTCAGCACCAGTTCTGCAGCTTCACCAATAGCCGGAACAGGTTCTCCGAACCAAACCACATGGGGGCGCAGCTGAGAACCTTTCTCACAAAGATCTCCCTCCTTTAATTCCCAACCTTCTATGGGGTAGACGAGGTCGGGATCGATCGTACTTCTGGATTTTCGTATTTCACCGTGAAGATGCACCACCCGGGTGGACCCTGCCCTTTCATGAAGGTCGTCCACGTTCTGTGTAACGATCCTGACATCAAAGCTGCTTTCCAGTTGGGCAAGAATCTGGTGCCCCCTGTTGGGAGCGGAATTGAGCAGTTGCTTTCGCCTTTCGTTATAAAACCTGAGTACCAGCTCACGGTCACGTTCCCAGGCGGAAGGAGAGGCTACCTCATAGACATCATACTCTTCCCAGAGACCCCCCATCTCCCTAAAGGTTTTCAGACCGCTTTCAGCACTCATTCCCGCACCGGTTAGTACAACGAGACGTTTCATGGTTCATGTAAAGATAAGATTTTGGCTGAACAATTAGATTCGCTATTTTTATCTGGAGCATACCCACCCTCCCAGGAGCATATTACTTGGACCACAATGATTGATCAACAAACAATAAATCAGATCTTTGAAACCGCGGACATTGTGGAAGTAATCTCCGATTTCGTGACGCTGAAAAAGAGCGGGGCCAACTTTAAAGGGCTCAGCCCCTTCACCAACGAAAAAACACCTTCATTCATGGTCTCCCCGTCCAAAGGGATCTTCAAGGACTTCAGCTCCGGAAAAGGTGGAAATGTGGTGGGTTTCCTGATGGAACATGAGAAATTAACTTATCCCGAGGCATTGCGGTACCTGGCTCAAAGGTATAACATCCCCGTGGAGGAAAAGGAACTTACAGCCGAGGAGATACAGCAGAAGAATGAAAGGGAAAGTCTCATGGCTGTCACAGCTTTTGCTTCGACCTATTTTGCAGAGCAACTTCAATCAGAGGAAGGAAAAGCCATCGGTCTGAGCTACCTGCGCAAAAGAGGATTCAGGGACGACACGATCAGGAAATTCCAATTGGGTTACAGTCCGGGAGAACGCAGGGCTTTCACCCGCACCGCCCAGAAAAGCGGGTATAAAAGAAGCTACCTGGTTAAAACCGGTCTCTCCATTGAGCGGGACGAGGATCTTTTTGACCGGTTTTCCGGAAGGGTCATTTTTCCTATTCATTCCCTTTCGGGGAATGTCATCGGCTTCGGGGGCCGGACACTGAAGTCTGACAAGAATGTTGCCAAATACCTGAATTCTCCGGAATCGGAGATTTACCACAAGAGCCGGATTGTGTACGGCCTGTTTCAGGCCAAAAAATCGATTGTCACAAACGAAAGATGCTACCTGGTTGAGGGTTACACCGATGTGGTTGCCATGCACCAGGCCGGGATCGACAATGTGGTCGCTTCATCCGGTACGGCACTCACCCAGGACCAGATCAGGCTCATCAAACGATTTACCTCAGACATCACCATCCTTTATGATGGTGATGAAGCAGGTATCAAGGCTTCGTTCCGGGGGATCGATATGATCCTTGAGGAAGGTATGAATGTGAAAGTGGTCATGCTGCCTGAAGGAGAGGACCCCGACTCCTATGCCAGTTCCCACAGTTCTTCAGCATTCCTTGAATTCATCAGAACCCATGAAAAGGATTTCATAGCCTTTAAAACAGAAATTCTGCTGGAGGAATCCAGGCACGATCCCATTAAAAGGGCCAAACTGATCACCGACATTGTGAGATCGATCGCTGTGATTCCCGATGGTATTCTGCGCAGCGTATACCTGAAGGAAAGCGGTCTCCTGCTGGGAGTGGAAGAGCAGGTGCTCTATTCAGAGGTAAATAAAATCAGGCGGAGGAAACAGGAACAGCGCTGGAAATCAGAGCAATCAGGAAGGAGCACAGCGTATGACCGTGCCGACACGGCAGTACCCCGGCAGCCGGCAGTTCCCGGATTCGTTGAACATGTATATTCGGAAGTTGAGGAGAGGGAGATCATCTATTTCCTTTTGAAATTCGGAAACCAGATGCTCCGGTTAAGCAGTGAAGAAAACAGAGAACTCAGTGTCGCTGATTTCATTATCCGGGAGATTCAGAATGATGAGCTGGAGTTCACAAACCTGGTGTACCAACAGGTATTTGAAGATGTGAAGGGCCTGATGGAAAGAGGCGAACATGTGACGGAACGCCATTTTATCTACCACGAGCATGCAGGTGTAAGGGAACTTGCCGTGGATATCTTCACATCCCGCTACGAGCTGAGTAAAGTGTGGAAACGGAAAGAGGCTTATGTGGAACTTCCCGGTGAAAACCTTGGATTTGAAGTCCCGAAATCATTGCTTTCCTATAAGATGACGGTGGTGGAAAAAGCACTGTCAGGGCTCAGACATCAGCTTGAATCAGCAGAGGTAAGCAATGACAATGAATCGCTCACGCAGCTAATGGTGCGAATACGGAGCCTTGAGCAGGTGAAACGGGAACTCTCCATCGGGCTGGGGGGACGAACCATTATCCGGTAAGGTCGGATAGTACGTTGTTCAATCCCCGCTTCAAGCCATTTTCCAGCTCACCGTAGCTCACCATTTCTCTCTTCTGATACTGAATCACCAGTTCCAGTCTGATTCCTGCCCTGTTCAGTTGATCATAAAACAACGGCTTGTTTTTCCGATAAATTTCCCTGATTCTGCGTTTGAGCAGGTTGCGGTCAACGGCACGTCTGAAGAGTCTTTTAGGTATGGACACTGCCATGGATGCGGGGTATACCCCTTCCCCGGAAACCCGGTAAAGGATCCTCACAGGGGTTGAGACCTGTATCCTTCCTGTCTGGAAAAGCGCAGCAATGGCTTTTCTGCTGGAAAGGCGCTCTGCCTTTTTAAAGGTAAATTCAGACATCAAAAAAGGGGGACTTCTCCCCCTTAAGTTAGCAATTTTTTATATCGGGATCTTCAGGATTTCCCGTTGTTCTTGTTGTAATCAATAATGAAATTTTCAAGCGCCATGGTCATGGAAGGGGCCTGTGGCTGGGGAGCTGTAATGTCCAGGCGAAGGCCTGCATCTTCTGCTGCTTTTGCCGTCTTCGCACCAAAAGAGGCGATCTTGGTATTGTTCTGCTTGAAATCGGGAAAATTCTGAAACAACGATTTGATTCCTGAAGGGCTGTAGAACACGAGTATGTCATAGTTCACATCTGCCAGATCAGAGAGGTCGCTGCATTCGGTCCTGTAAAGAACTGCTTTGGTATAATCGAAACTGTGCTTTTTCAGCAGTTCAGGTATCTCCTCTTTGTGGGCTGCTGAGAGTGGAAGCAGAAATTTCTCATCCTTATGCTTGTTCATGATCTCGACCAGGTTGCCGATCATGCCGTTACCGAAGAATATTTTGCGCTTCCGGTAGACAATGTACTTCTGAAGATAATAAGCTGTGGCTTCGGAGACGCAGAAGTACTTCATGGTATCGGGTATGTTGGTCCGCGTCTCTTCTGCAATCCTGAAATAATGGTCGATGGATGTTTTGCTTGTGAAGATAACAGCTGTGTGGACACTCAAATCTACCTTATCCAGCCTGAATTCCCTTGCACTTACCCCTTCCACGTGAATGAACGGCCTGAAATCAATTTTCAGGTTATGCTTGGTTGCCAAATCGAAGTAGGGGGATTTATTATTCTCAGGTTGAGGCTGAGATACAAGGATTTTCCTAATTCTTCCCATGGGATCTCCTTTATATTTATCTATCTCTTATAGGGCTCCTTCCAACCACCTGTACAATAATACAAGTGGTGCCAATTCAAGGGCACAAAGATACAAAAACATATAAAATATCGAAATATCTTTCTTGAAAGAAAAAGCAATTCCCCTGATGATTCTCATTACAACCACCACCCCCACTGTACCCAGGGAGATCCAGATAATGACCTGTTGAAGGATCCCCTGGGTGTAAACGATGAACAACAACAGAGGCAGGATGGATATGCCCAATAACTTATTGAAGATGAAAGTGTGATAGAGATATTCCCGGAAGAGGGCCAGCTGATTGAAAAGGGATCCCACCAGGTTCACCAGGAGTGCCCTGGTGAGATAGATGCCCAGCAAAAGGGCAAGGTTAAACAGGTACAACAGGAACCCATCCAGCCGGTAGGGAACCAGTCCCAGCCTCTTCTCCATGAAATAGATGAAATAAGCCAGGCTCAGGAAGTAAATAACATACAGGACATTGTCCAGCTGGTTTTGCAACAGGCTCTTATCCTTAAACATCCTGGCGGCAACCAGAAAATTGGTGGAAGCCTGTATGGTATCTGCATAAATATTTCCGTAATAGATCCGGATCCATGCAAACACTCCGAGCATCCCAAGCAGGTAGAGAAACAACCATCCAGGTGTACTGTGAACGATCTCGGGGATCATAACGGTACTGATATCAGCTGAAAGTATGGTATCGGCCCGCTCGGTGGCTTCAAAGAGAGGATGGTTCGGTATTCCCACGGTACCCGGTACACTATCCTTTATCAAATTCAATATGGAATCCTGGCTCGCCATTTGCATGCTATTCCGTGACAAAGATAGACATAGGCCACTCTTAAAAAAAGTTAATAATGCGGGTTATTATAAATCTTTGTAGTTCCTTTATGGTTTGATTGATAAACAAATCGTTATGAAACGGTATAAGCGCACGTTCTGGCTGGGTGGCATGCTGGTCATCCTCCTGACAGTAGGTTTTACAACCATCCGCAACAAAGATCTTGAACTTGTCAAAAACCTCGATATCTACTACACCCTTTTCAGGGAGCTCAACATGTTCTATGTGGATGAGACCGATCCGGAAGAGCTGGTCGGAACCAGCATTGATGCCATGTTATCCTCCCTCGATCCTTACACCACATACATCCCGGAATCTGATATGGATGATTTCAAATTTCAGACCACAGGGGAATACGGGGGGATCGGATCCCTGATCCGAAGATCGGGCGATCAGGTTATTATTGCGGAACCGTATGATGGATTTCCGGCAGCCGAGGCAGGTATCAGGGCAGGAGATGTGATCCTTGAAGTGGACGGAACGCCTGTATCATCCCTGGCCATTGAATCGGTCAGTGAACGCCTCAAAGGGAAACCCGGCACAGAGCTGGATATCTCTATTCAGCGGTTCGGTGAACCGGATCCCCTGAAGTTCACACTGGTCCGGCAAAAAATCACCATCCGGAATGTTCCTTATTTTGGTATGCTGACACCGGAAACGGGTTATATTCGGATCGCGAATTTTACCACAGGAGCCAGCCAGGAGGTTGAGGCAGCTCTGAGGTCACTGAAACAGCAGAACGAGCTGGAATCCCTGGTGCTGGATCTCAGATCCAATCCGGGCGGACTCTTGATTGAAGCTGTCAGGATCAGCAACCTTTTCGTTGACAAAGGAGAGCTGATCGTTCGCACAAAAGGGAAGGTAAAACAGTGGGATTCGGAGTATGTCACGCAAAAGGAACCGCTCGACACCGAGATCCCGCTGGTGGTGCTTGTGAACAGGGGATCTGCATCGGCTTCCGAAATAGTGGCCGGTGCGTTTCAGGACCTCGACAGGGCGGTCATTGTGGGCCAGAGGACTTTCGGCAAGGGCCTGGTACAAACCTCCAGACCACTGAAATACAATGCACAGCTCAAGGTGACCACCGCTAAGTATTACATTCCAAGCGGCAGGTGCATTCAGGCACTTGACTACTCCAACCGGAATGAGGACGGAAGTGTGGGTACCATTCCGGACACCCTGATTTCCGAATACCAGACCCGGAACGGAAGGCTGGTATATGATGGAGGGGGAATTCAGCCGGACTTTGAAATAGTTCCCGAGATGTTATCGGAAATTACCCTTCAGCTCTATACACAGAATATCTTATTCGATTTCGCAACCAGGTACCGGAATACACATGAAAGTATTGGTCCTCCTGAAAATTATTCTTTATCAAGCGAGGAATATGAATCATTTAAATCATTTGTTGAAGAACATGAATTTGAGTTTCAAACTGCCAGCGAAAAGGCATTTGAGGAACTGGTCAATACAGCGGTGCGCGAGAAATATTATGAGCTGGCCAAAGAGGAGTTTGTAATTCTTGAAGAGAAGCTTTCACATAACAACCTGAAGGATCTGGAGACCTTTCAGGATGAGATCCGGCAGATACTTTCCGAAGAGATTGTGAACCGTTACTACTACCAGTCGGGAAGGATCATAGCCCAGATCAGGGAAGATCTGCAGCTGGAGAAAGCCCTGGAGATTCTGGATGAGCCCTCCACGGTCAGGGAAGTACTCGCAGGCAAACAGGGATCGCTTGTGCTGGGGATGGCTCCCCGGTCCCGCTAATGTGCTTCCAGCCAGTTTTTGCCGTACCCCGAATCAACAATGAGGGGTACCTTTAACGATACGGCTCCTTCCATCACCTCCCTGACCAGATCTTTCACCATCTCTAATTCGGAGGCAGGCACATCAAAATTCAATTCGTCATGGACCTGCAGGATCATGGCGGCCTGCGATCCTCTCTCGCTCAATGCCTCATGGATCCTAACCATGGCTATCTTGATCACATCGGCAGCCGACCCCTGAATGGGCGAATTGATGGCATTGCGTTCCGCATTTCCCCGAACCACCGAATTGCGGGATAGAATATCCGGCAGATAACGCCTCCTTCCATACATGGTTTCCACGTATCCCTGTTCCCTGGCCTGACGGATACACTCATTCATGTAGGCCTTCACTCCCGGGTAGTTATCGAAATACCCATCTATCAGTTGCCTTGCTTCGGTTCTTGAAATGTGCATGCGCTGAGCAAGGCCAAATGCGGAGATTCCATAGATGATCCCAAAATTGGCAGTCTTCGCCTGACTCCTCATCTCCCTGGTAACCTCGGGTAAATCTACTTTGAATATTTTGGCAGCTGTGGCCGTGTGTATGTCTTCTCCTTTCACAAATGCATCGATCATCTGTTTATCTTCACTCAGGTGTGCCATAAGCCGAAGTTCGATCTGGGAATAGTCTGCAGAAAAGAAGAGGTGGTTCTCCTCCGCCGGGACGAAAGCCTTCCTGATTTCCCTTCCCCGCTGTTCCCGGATCGGTATGTTCTGAAGGTTGGGATTGTTGGAGGAGAGCCTTCCAGTGGTTACCTGTGCCTGATTAAATGAAGTATGCAGTTTACCGGTTCTGGAGTGCACAATTTTCGGAAGTGCCTCGATATAAGTGGATAGTAATTTTTTTAACGATCTGTAATCCAGTATTTTATCAATAATTTCATGTTTATCCCGCAATCGCAATAACACTTCCTCGCCCGTGGCATACTGCCTGGTCTTTGTTTTCTTGGGATCAGATATGATCTTCATTTTTTCAAACAACACCTCTCCCAGTTGTTTCGGAGAGCTGATGTTGAACGGGGTTCCGGCCAGCTGGTGAATCTCTGTTTCGATTAGAATGATATCCTCACGCAACTCTTTGGAGAAACGATCCAGCACCCCGACATCCAGGTTGACCCCATGGTGTTCCATTTCCATGAGTACGGGAATCAGGGGCATTTCCACTTCGTATGCAAGCTGTTCCAAGCCGCTATCAACCACCATTTTTCTGAAGATTTGAGAAAGCTGGTATGTCAGATCCGCATCTTCGCCTGCGTACTCTTTGGCCAGCATCGGGTCCACCGACCTGAATGAATCCTGTGCAGTTCCTTTCGCTCCGATCAGCTCCTCTATCTTTACCATGGAATATCCAAGATAGGTTTCAGCCAGGACGTTCAGGTTGTGCTTCGCTTCCGGATGAAGGAGAAAATGCGCAACCATGGTGTCGAATAGCTTTCCCCTGACCTCTATTTCATAATTTTTCAGCACATGCAGATCATATTTCAGGTTCTGTCCGATTTTTTCAATGGATGGATCCTGAAACACGGGAACCAATTCCTGAAGCCACGATTTAACCTCAACTCTGTCGGTACCAAATGCCACATAGGAGGCTTCCCCCGCGCTCCAGCTGAAAGCAATCCCCACCAGTTCGGCATCAAGGGGATCCAGACCGGTGGTCTCTGTGTCGAAACAGAACGATGTTACAGATGCAAGTCTCGAAGCAAGCTGCCGCACCCCTTCCCTCTCCTGGATCAATGCATAGTTGTGCTTTTCAGTATCTATATTTTTAAGGGAGGGTGCATCCATCATGAGCCCAGATTCCTCACCCCCCTGATCGAAGAGGGTACCCTGGGTCCTTTGTTCCATCACCGGATCGCTCTCCTGGGTATTTTCCAGAATCCGGGTGGCCAGATTCCTGAATTCCAACTCCTGGAAAAGGCTTTGTAACTCCTTGCGATTCAAATCCTTTCGCTCCATCAGTTCAGGTTTGAAGGCCACAGGAACATCAAGAGCGATGGTAGCTAGTTTCTTCGACAGGACTACATCGTCACGGCTGCTCTCCAGGTTCTCTTTTTGTTTCCCTTTCAGCTGGTCAATGTGATCGTACACACCCTCCACCGTGTTGAACTGCGCTATCAGCTTCTTGGCTGTTTTCTCTCCAATACCCCGTGCCCCGGGAATGTTATCCGATGAATCGCCCCACAAAGCCAGAATATCTATGACCTGCCCGGGATGTTCCACGAGGAACTTTTCCTTTACTTCGTCTCTTCCCAGAATTTCAGGGGCACTGCCCCCCCGGCCGGGTTTATACATAAAGATATTCTCCGATACCAACTGTGCATAATCCTTGTCGGGAGTCATCATGAATACTGTAAATCCCTCTTTTTCTGCCTGCTTGGCCATGGTTCCGATGACATCATCTGCTTCATATCCAGGTTCTTCAATGACAGGAATATTGAACCCTTCGATCATTCTCTTGATATATGGAACCGCCATTTTGATATCCTCGGGCGTAGCTTCACGGTTGGCTTTATAGCCATCAAACATTTCATTCCTGAATGTGGGTCCGGGTGGATCAAACACCACGGCGATGTGGGATGGAGCTTCCTTCCGGAGTATCTCTTCCAGGGCCAGTGTAAACCCGAAAACAGTGGAGGTGGGCATTCCTTTCGAGTTGGTCATCGGATTGGAGATAAATGCATAGTAGGCCCTGAAAATCAGCGCGTATGCATCAAGCAGAAAAAGTTTTTTCTCCTGATTCATAGTCATCTAAGTATTATCTGACCTATGCCATTCCGCAAATGAAGTTGCGGTCTCATACAGTTTTACGGAACAGAGATCCATTCCTGGCGGGAGTTTCTTGCCGATTTTTTCAACAATGTACAGCACCAGATTTTCGCAGGTAGGCTGAAAATCAAAGACATGTACCTTTTCATAAAGGGATCGAACTGCGTCTATGGAGGCACCTTCCGATGCACGGTATACCACCAGTGAATGATCCAGAAAATCAACAACAGGTTCTTTGACAAGCATCTTCAGGTCGGTGAAATCCATCACCATTCCAAATTTGGGATGAGAGGAATCGTTGCTGGGGATTCCTGCTACAGTAACAAATAATTTATAGGAATGGCCATGAATGTTCCTGCACGCACCATCATAGTTCCATAAGGCGTGTGCCATTTCGAATCCAAATTCTTTGGTTATTCTGATCCTGTTCATTCTCTGCGATTTAATTGGTCCTACTTGCGGCGATCAGCGAGAAGCCGGGATTGGGAGTTCTCCGCCGTAGGCGGAAATGAGCTCGTATCGTTCAATCACAGGCGCATTCGCTGATGCAACGGACCAGTTTGCTCAGGTTTTTCCGTTTTAAATAATACAGGGTGTTTTTACCTTTTCTCGTTGAAGATAGAATTCCTTTATCTTTCAGTATTCCAAGGTGATGTGAGGCGGTGGATTGTTCGATATTGAGCAGCTGGTGGATTTCAGTCACATTCATTTTCTTGCCTTCCCCCAGGTGTCCTAAGATGGCCAGGCGCATGGGGTGGGATATCGCCTTGATCATGTTGGCTGCCCTTTCAATTTCTTCCGGCTTCAGATCAGAAAACTCCATAAACCTTAAAAATGGTGTGGGAACGTATTGATGAAATACAAATATATGAATATTTAGGGATAAGATTTGCAGATTCGCCGCATGAACAGAAAAGAACAATAAATCACTTTTCTTTTCATACCTTTGAAAATCCCAAACAAATGCAGATGATCAAACTATCGGAGATCAGGAAACCGGTCGAAGAGGAAATGAAGGAGTTTGATAAACGGTTCAAATCGGCGATTTCCAGTAATATTCCGTTGTTAAATATCGTCACACGTTATGTGTTGCGCAGAAAAGGAAAGCAGATGCGTCCCCTGTTTGTTTTCCTGACCTCCAAGCTAACCGGAGAGATCACTGAATCCACCTATACCGCAGCATCCCTGATCGAATTAATGCATACCGCCACACTGGTGCACGATGATGTGGTGGATGAATCAAATGAACGAAGGGGTGTTTTAAGCATCAATGCCATATGGAAATCAAAAGTAGCGGTTCTGTTCGGCGACTTTTTACTTGCAAGAGGCCTGCTACTGGCAGTGGAGAAGAAAGATTACCAGCTTCTTGAGATTGTTTCGAATGCTTCCAGGGAGATGAGCGAAGGTGAATTGGTCCAAATCCAGAAATCGAGGAGCCTGAATATCGATATGGATACCTATTATGAAGTAATTCGTAAAAAGACAGCCAGCCTGATTGCTGCCTGTACCTCGTGTGGTGCCGCTGCTTCAGGCGCAGGCAGGGAGGAGATGGAGACGGTATATGAAATGGGGATCAATATTGGAATGGCGTTCCAGATTAAGGATGATCTATTTGACTATCAGCCACATGGACTGATTGGCAAGCCCACCGGCAATGATATTAAGGAGAAGAAATTTACACTGCCGTTGATCTATGCTCTCAATCAGGCCGATTCGGGAAAAAGGAAAGCCCTTATTCGCAAAATAAGAAACGGTAACCGCAGCCAGAAGATTGTAAATGAAGTAGTTGAGTTTGTTAATGAAATGGGGGGAATCGTTTTTGCCAGGGAAAAAATGGACGAATTCAAACAACAGGCCATCAGGAGTTTGAATACTTTTCCTGAGTCTCCGGCCAGAACTGCACTCAAAGATCTGGTGGAATTTACAGTATCTCGGAACAAATAATCTCCCTAAGCATCTCTGTTCAGGTGATCCAATATCCGTTTCGCCCTTGCCATTCCCACTTCCTCAGCAACCAATTCAACCGGCGCATCCCTGATTTTTTCCAGGGACCTGAACCTTTTGAAGAGTTTCTCTATGGACTTCGTTCCCACCCCTTCAATGGATTCAAGCGACGACCTGGTGAATGTTCCCGAACGTTTCAGCCTGTGGAAAGCAATGCCGAACCTGTGGGCCTCATTTCTGAGATGCTGTATCAGTTTGAGTGATTCTGAGTTTTTATCGATATAGAGTGGAACAGGATCATCCGGAAAGTAAATCTCTTCAAGTTTTTTTGCTATTCCGATAATGGCAGTTTTCCCTCGTAAATGAAGTTTTTCCAGACTTTTTAATGCGGCACTCAATTGCCCCTTTCCACCATCAATGACAATCAGTTGTGGCAAACTGCTTTTTTCTTCCAGCATCCGTTTATACCGGCGGTATACCACCTCCTCCATGGAGGCAAAATCATCTACTCCGCTCACCTGCCTGATATTGAAATGACGGTATTCTTTTTTGGAAGGCTTTCCATTTCTGAATACCACGCATGCAGCCACCGGATCGCTGCCCTGGATGTTGCTGTTGTCAAAACATTCTATGTGCACGGGCAATTGGTTCAATCGCAAATCACCCTGGAGGGTTTCCAGGATCCGGTTTTTCGACTGCTCCGTCTTGCGGGAGGAAATCCTTTTCTTTTTTTCCATCCTGTAGCTGCGGGCATTTCTTTCAGATAGTTCCAACAGTTTTCTTTTATCTCCTCGTCTGGGAACCGTAATCTTGTTTTCAGGAAAATAAGTGCCCAAATCCATCGGAAGGATCAGTTCCCGTGAATCAGTGTGGATTCGCCCGCGCAAATCTGCCACTGCGAAAGCAAGCAGTTCTTCGTCTGCTTCGTCCAATTTCTTTTTGATCTCTACCGTGTGGGCCTGAATGACCGCACCTTTGACCACTTTCAGAAAATTTACGAAGGCTTCTTTTTCATCACTGATGATGCTGAAAACATCCACGTTATGAATGGAACTATTCACTATGGTCGATTTGCTCTGATACCTGGCAAGTATATCCACTTTCTCTTTGAACCGGTTCGCTTCCTCATACTGATAAGAATCGGCATACTTCTTCATCTCTTTTTTCAGATACCTGATGACCTCATGGAGGTTTCCTCTGATGATCTGTCGGATTTGCTCAATGGACGCATTGTAATGCTCAGGGGTCTGCAACCCTTCACAAGGGCCCAGACAATTCCCGATATGGTATTCCAGGCAGCGTTTGAACTTTTTTCCGGAAATGTTCTCCTCAGTGAGGGAATACTTGCAGTTTCTTAACGGATATAACTGGCGGATGAGTGCCAGTAATACTTTTACCGCATAGGCCGAAGTGTACGGTCCAAAATACTGGGATCCGTCCTGGATGACCGTACGGGTGGAAAACACCCGTGGAAATGGTTCGTTCTTGATGCATATCCAAGGAAATGTCTTGTCATCCTTCAGCATGATGTTATAATGCGGCTGATGCTTCTTGATTAAATTGTTCTCCAGCAGAAGCGCATCTGATTCACTGTCGACGACAATGTGTTGAATGCGGTGGACTTTTCCGACAAGGACTTTGATTTTGAATGAATCGAAACGCTTCTTTGTAAAATATGAACTGACCCGCTTTTTCAGATTTTTTGCCTTCCCTATATAGAGCAAGCTCCCATTCAGATCATAAAACTGATATACTCCGGGTTGTTCTGGTAAAGCGCGAATGTATGATTGTATTTCAGTTTCTTCCTGCATGTGATGAATGCGTCGTTGGCTTTTTCTGTGGCTCTATTCATCCCCCCGGTCAGGCAACATACCAAATATGCGATTCTCAGGAGGTTTAGAGTGGTCTTTCTCTCCTAAAATCCGAATGTAATAACCTCATTTTTAACGTTTTTATCTGCCGGACCAGGTTCAATGACCGGAAAAACCAAAGATGGATTCTACACGATATGGGTACAATTTCTCCCTGCCTTTTAAATCCGGCAACTCCACCAGGAACAGGACCTTCACAATGGATCCGCCCAGCCTTTCAACAAGCTTGCATGCCGCCTCGGCTGTTCCGCCAGTTGCCAGCAAGTCATCCAGGATAACTACCCGCTCACCCGGCAGGATGGCATCCACATGCATTTCCATTCCGTCTTCTCCATATTCAAGCTGATAATCTACCCTGTATTTTTTAAAAGGCAATTTTCCCGGTTTACGTGCAAGCACCACCCCTCCTCCAATTTTTCCAGCAATACCCCCGGCCAGAACAAATCCCCGGGATTCGATCCCTACCAACTTGTCAAATATTCTTTCACCGGAATGGGTATCCTGAAGGCCTGCAGATAGGAGATCGATCGCAAGCCCCATGCCTTTTTCATCCTGAAAAATGGTAGTAAGGTCCCTGAATATGATTCCATCCTTTGGATAATCCGGAATGGACCTTGTGATGCTTTTTAAATAGAGAACGGCCCCCTGCCACTCAGTTGTTGATTCCATAGTTCATGCTTCTATCTAGGTCTATTGTTCCTCCGGATATATGAATATGTTCCACGTGGAACTATCTGCCCATATATATTAGTAAAACGCTTATATCGCTCGGAGAGACACCGGAGATCCTGGAAGCCTGTCCGATGGATCTGGGCTTTATCCTCGTCAGCTTTTGCCTCGCCTCAGTTGAAATACTTTGCAGTCTTTCGTAATCGAAATGCTCATCAAGGGAGATTTTCTCAAGTCTTTTGATTTTATCTGCCATGCTCCTCTCCCGGGCAATATACCCTTCATACTTGATGGCAATTTCTGCTGACTCAAAAAGTTCCTCCGCCCTGGGCCCAAATCCCATATACATCTCATTCAACTCGGGAATATGATCCTTGATCTCAGATAATTTGACCTGTGGCCGCTTGGTGATTTCCACCAGCTTCATTCGTTGCTTCAAAGCGGAAGTCCCTGTTTCCACCAAAAATCCATTGATCACTTCCGGCGAAATGCTGTATTTTTTCAGGAATTCGATCAGCTTCTGAATACCATTTCTCTTTTCCTTCAGTAAACTGATTCGCTTTTCTGAAGCGAGACCAATGGTAGCGCTTAATTCCGTTAACCTCTCATCGGCATTGTCCTGCCTCAGCAGGATTCTGTATTCAGCACGCGAGGTGAACATCCTGTAAGGTTCATCCACTCCTTTGGTCACCAGGTCATCAATGAGGACTCCAATATACGCCTGATCCCTGCCCAGAACAAATTCCTGGTTCCCATTGATCTTCAAACTTGCATTGATTCCGGCCATGAGCCCCTGGGCAGCAGCCTCCTCATATCCCGTGGTTCCGTTGATTTGTCCGGCAAAATATAAATTGTACAGGTGCTTTGTTTCAAGGGTATGGTGCAACTGGGTCGGAGGATAATAATCGTATTCGATGGCATACCCGGGTCGGAATATTTTCACCTTTTCAAGGCCTTCAATCTGCAAAAGTGCATTGTATTGAACTTCCCATGGCAGGGACGATGAGAATCCGTTGATATAATATTCAACGGTCTCCAGCCCTTCAGGTTCCAGGAACAGCTGATGTTTTTCCTTATCTGAGAATGTAACGATCTTGTCCTCGATGCTGGGACAATACCTCGGACCTATGCTCTGAATGGTTCCATTGAACATCGGGCTCGCTTCAAACCCTTTTTCCAGCTCATTATGTACGGTCAGGTTGGTATAGGCAATGTAGCAACTCCTGTGATGGGTATAGTCCACTGCATGATCCAGAAAGCTGAATTTTCGCATCTCTGCATCTCCAGGCTGTTCCTGCAGTTTTTCGAAATTGATGCTCCTGCCGTCAATCCTGGCAGGTGTGCCGGTTTTCATTCTGCCTATTTCAAAGCCATGCTCCCTGAGTTGCTCACTCAGCCCATATGCCGGAGGTTCACCCATCCTTCCTCCCTTCATCTTCACTTTACCCACATGTATCAACCCGTTGATAAACGTACCCGCTGTGAGGATCACTTTCTTCGACATAAACTCAATTCCCATCAAGGTCCTGACCCCTTTTACCTCATTCCCGTCAATCAGCAGCTGTGTTACCTTATCCTGCCAGAATTCTAGGTTTTCGATTTCTTCCAGAACCTTTCTCCATTCAATGGTAAACAGGGTGCGGTCACACTGCGCCCTTGGGCTCCACATGGCCGGACCCTTGCTCCTGTTTAACATTCTGAACTGGATCATCGATCGGTCCGTAACCACTCCCGAATAGCCCCCAATTGCGTCTATCTCTCTGATTATCTGTCCTTTGGCCACGCCTCCCATGGCGGGATTACACGACATCTGAGCAAATTTTGTCATGTCCATGGTGATCAGCAAGGTCCTGCTGCCAAGATTCGCAGATGCCGCAGCAGCCTCACAACCGGCATGACCGCCCCCCACCACAATTACATCGTATGTCTCGATCATTTTATTCAGAATTCAACCACAAAAGTAAAGCTTCATCTTCCAAGTTACGCATTTCCTCCCTCTCTTTATCTGTACCGTCTCGGAAACCCATCAGGTGCAGCACGCCATGGATCATTACCCTTCTCAATTCCTCATCAGGTTCCGTACCATGCGATGCTGCATTGGCAATCACCTGATCCACACTGATAAAAACATCGCCAGAGATGATCCCCCGCTCAGTGTAGTCGAAAGTAATAACGTCTGTGAAGTAGTTGTGGTTTAAATATTCCCGGTTCATGAGCCTGAGTCGCTCATTGAAAGTAAATATAAATGCGATGTCGCCCGGGGATCTCTCTTTGGCTCTGATGGATTCCCTGATCCATCGTTTATGCCTGTTTTTCTTTTTTAGCTGAAATGAAATATCGTCGTTATGAAACGTGACAGCCACTACAACCTGAACTTAAGCACGACGATCCTTCCGTCTTCCCTGTACATAATCTCATCTGAAAGATGTTCCATCAGGAATATGCCCCTGCCATTTATTTTTTCAAGGTTTTCCGGCGAAGTGGGGTCGGGTACATTCTCATAATCAAATCCCATACCCTGATCTTCCACATGAACTTTCAGTTCTTTTTCTTCCAGCAATATCTGGATTTTCACATTCTTCTTCGGATCAGAGTTGTTCCCATGAATAATGGCATTATTTGTCGCTTCCATGGTGGCAACCATCACATTCCCATAAATTTCATCACTTAGATTGAGCTCTAACGAAAGTTCATCTATGGCTTTTTCCACCAGCCTCAGGTTTCCAATATCAGAAGGAATTTGCAGGTCTTTTTTCATCAGTAGTTTTCTGTCTATTTGATTTGCCTGATGCACCCCGCAGGGTTCAGCTTAACTAAACTTTCTGTGATAATAATTGCCTATTCTTCAGTCATTTTGATGCAATTATCACCACGGTCGTCTCACAATGATTCCAATGGACGTTTCTTATACGGTTGAGACTCATCAAAGGTTCCAAATTTACCATTATTTGCTTAACCACTCTTCCGGATTAAGAATATCCCGCTCCTGCCACACCTCAAAATGTATCGAGGAAACCCCGTTTTCTTCATCCGTAAACGCATCTCCCAGTATCTCCTTGGTGAGTACATTGTCGCCCGATTTCACCCTAACATTCACCAGGTTCTGATATACAGAAAGAAATTCGCCGTGCCTGACCAGTACAGTGTAATTGGCTCCAAGAATGGCAAAAACTTTGGTCACCTCTCCCTGAAATACGGCTCTGACTTTGGTGCCAGGAGCGCTGTTGATATCGATGCCATTGTTCCTGATATTTGAACCCCTCAGACCGGGATACTCCTGATTCCCGAATCCTGTTGTGATGATCCCCCTGTCAACGGGCCACGGCAGGTTTCCCTTGTTGTTTTTAAAGTCATTTCCAACCAGCTCCTGTTCCGGAGTAAGCGCTCCAAAGGCATTTTCTTCACTCGCTTTTCTGGCCTCCTCTTCGATGATCTCCCTGATTCTTGCCTCCAGCTCCCGGGTTATCCTCTCTTTCTCTTCGATCTGCTTTCTCAGTTCCGACTCGCGCTCCTGCAGATTCTGAACCATGCTTGCCTGCTGGCTTCTCTCCCTGACCAGCTTCTCCTGTTCCACTCCCTTTTCCTCAAGCAATGCCAGCTTTTCATTCCTTAATTTATTCAATTCTTCGTTCTTGATGTCAAGCTCACTGATCAGCGATTCTATTTCAGCAGCTTTTTTAACCCGGTAGTCGCTGATGTATTTGAGATATTTATACCGCTGATAAGATTGTGATATGTTTGAACCGGCCAGGATAAACATCATTTTTTCGTAATTGGTGTGGTTCCTGAATGCAAAATAGATCAGCCTGGCATATTCAGTTTTGTTATTCTCGTTTTCGCGCTCCAATTCATCTATCTGCCGCTCTGTTTCCTCCATATCCCCATCAATCAACCCCACTTCCGATTCAAGCGTGGCAATGAGCCTGGCACGTGAATTGATCCCCTTCTGAAGAATGCTTATTTGCTGCAGAGAACTGGACCTTTGTTGTGCAGTTTTTTCGATCAGCTCCCTGGCCAGCTGGATATCTTCGATAGCTTTCTGTTTCTGTTGCTGAAGCTCTTCTTTGCTCTGCCCCGATATCAAGGAACAGGTAAAGGGAATAAACAGAACCAGGACCAATAACCGCCTCATTGCAAGTCAATATAAGTGTACCTTCTGGGGTTGACATCCATTTTTACCCGAATGTCACGGTTATATTCAAGTGTGCCGCCCCTGGCTGTGATCTCGAAATAATCTATCATCAGATTCGCGTATATTTTATATCCGTCGGCGATCCTTTCTCCCATCAGGTACTTCCCCGTCTGATGGTGATAGAACTCAAATATATCCATTTGCATGCCATTCTTCTGCAGATGGATTCTCTTTTTAACCTGGGGCTTATCAAACTCCAGTTCCACATTGGGGCGATCTTCCTGGGTGTTTTCATTCAGTATCTCGCACAAATAATAGACGCAACTGATGTGTTGCAGGTCGTTGAAATCGACGGGAAACTGATACCCGAACTGCCTGCGCAACGGGGTTCTGTATACCACTTTATTGATCCGGTCAATGACCCTGATTGTATCTTGGTCCGCACTGGCACGGATAATCTCATATCCGCTGTTAACAGCGGAAAGGTAGAGTATGGAGTCTTTCCTGGAGTAAAGGGTCAGGCTTACCTCATAGCGCTCATCATCATAGATCATCATTGCATCGGCTTTGCTGATCATGAATGACCGGATGGTGTCATTGGCGGCACACCCGTGTACCCAGCTCAGGGGTTCAGGTGTTTCAACTTCTGGAACGGATGATATTTGCCTGCCTGCCCTGCACTGGGTTAACCAAATGAGAGCCACCAGGATAATGAAAAGCGACAGGTTCCTTTTATTGCTGTCCATTTCTCAGAAGCTCAATCTTTTCTTCTATTCTGGTTCGTTCACCACCCAGCAGAATGGCTTTTTCATAATAGGATCTGGCTATTTCAAAACTTGAAAGTGCCACCTGAATGTCGCCCGCGTGTTCATTAATCTCCGGATCATTCCCCCCCCCTTTATTCAGCGCTTCAAGGATGTACCTTTCTGCCTCTTTATACTCTTGTAAACGATAGAGGATCCAGGCATAGGTGTCCAGAAAGGTGGCGTTTTCCGGATTGTTCAGGATGGTCTGGAGGCTCCACTGTTTGGCCATATCCAGTTTTTCTCCCCTTTCTGCAAGGTAGTAGCTGTAGTTGTTCAGCACCATGTAGTTTTCAGGTTCTTCCCTGATCAACTGTTCGAAAATGGAGTCGGATCTTTGAAATTGGTCCAATCGATAATAGGCTTCAGCCAGGAGCATTTTTGACTGGGAAGCATACTCCACTGTGCTGTAGGATGCAAAGGAAATATCCTTGAAATTCTCCACCAGTTCTTCATACCTTTCCAGCTCATAGTATCCTATTCCTCTGAAAAACAGCAAGTCTGAACTATCCGGATAGATCTCCAGGGCACGGTTAGCCGTGAAGATCATATCTTCGTTCAATGAGGCAGCATTGGCAAGAAGCACCGCCTGCATGTAGACCGGATAGGTGGCTGTATGCTGGTCGAGGTATTGCTTCAAGCGGTGAAAGGCTTTTTCAAATTCCCTCCCGTCGATGTAGAAATCTGTGGCCAGCAACCAGGCTTCAGGCTCGTCGGGATGCTCTTCAAGAAATACCTCAACCAGGTTCTCAAGTTCTGTCCGGTATTTCATCAAATACTCCTCTTCGGACAGGTAATATGACATGATGGCCAGTTTCCGTTTCACATCGATTTGCGAACTGCGAAACGATCTGGCCAGAAACCCAATGCTTCTATTATAATCACCCTTCTTTCGGTAGTAATCCGTGAGATTGGTCAATGCAAATATATTGGTGCTGTCTATCTCCAGAATCTCCAGATAATAGTTAGCTGCAGCATCCTCTTCGCCGTTCTTCATGCTGAGTTCAGCAGCAACCACCCTGAATTGAACCGCCTCCGGAAAAAGCAACATCACTTTGTCAATTTCCTGTTTGGCAAGGTCATACTTCTCTTCACTTTCATAAATGGAGGCCTTCAGAAGTGTGACTTTTTCACTGAATCCCCTTTCCCTTTCAATCTTCTCAAGAACCCGAATGGATTTACGCGTCTTGCCCTGCAAATAGAGCACATTGGCCATCTGAAACTCCCATTCCACTTCTTCCGGATTTCCTTTCATTTTCCCGTCCAGGATCTCAAGCATCTCCCCATACGATTCAGTGCCTCCCAGCGCATTCAAATATGCATAGGTATACCATTCATTGTCCGGATCCATTTCAAAAGCCCGGGCCAGGTAACCCCTGGCAATCTCAATTTGATT
>Ga0209536_100001704_pt1 | contig 36019 bp, 40 predicted proteins | sample DeeMarSeWOR28_12_FD_187461 | JGI IMG/M metagenome (GOLD analysis project Ga0209536, IMG submission 187461) | Marine sediment microbial communities from White Oak River estuary, North Carolina - WOR-2-8_12 (SPAdes) (version 2) | ecosystem: Environmental > Aquatic > Marine > Intertidal zone >...
TAGGCCTCCCACTCAGGCTCGTCCGTCTGGTTCTTGAACCGCGCTTCGATGCGCGGAAAAAGCCGCTTTAGCGCGATCGAGCTATGCTCTTCCAGCCAGTCTTTCGTCTTGACCATGCGTTTACCCCGTGTATTTGGTGCTCGGCCGCCGGCAGTCCTACACCGCGCCCACCAAGAGGACGGCCCTCAATTTTCGCCGGTTTCCACGGTCACTATCAAATAAGTTCCCGGGGCTGATACCAACTCGGATCGGTGTAATCGCTCCCAGCTCGACATCAATATCTTGCTGGCGAAATCCGGCGATGATCTCCAGGTTCGAAGCTGAGTCTGGCCTGTAGGCCCCGGCGTATTCGAAAATGCGGCCCTCGCGCCGAGGCGTCGCTGGCAGCAGCGTACCCCGGAAATAGCTGTCTTTGTCTGCGATGTAAAGAAAGTCGAACAGAACTCCCCACCGGTGGGTGACCACGGGCCGTGAACATCGCTGGGGCAACACCATCGACATTATCCAAGAAAAAAACCGTAGTCGGAATCAATGGGGGGCGAGTCCTCACGGTCGACCGCAGTTGTACCGCTGACGGCAGCCGACCACAGGTACGGAGTCACTTCGCAATGCACGGACTGGTAGTCAACCCCGGCCTTAAGACTGCCGAGCCAAAAGCATGGCACAGCAACGATCAGGCGTAGCTTGGAGGAATAGACGCAGCGCTTGGCCGAATTCGAAAACTTGTTTCTCGTCATCCATCGGGGTCATTCATACACTGCTGGCGAGGGCGACGATGCCGAATCACTCGAGCGGAGCAACCCGGGCCGACCGAGCAAGGCCAAAGGAACCCCGTCATCCTTCCCTGAGCGCTGGAGAGTTCTTCACGGCGCCCCGGCAAGAGACATCACCAATTTGACTACCCCCACGACGACGAGGATGAAAAGTACGGTCGCAATCACACCAACGATGATATATTGCGAGGCCTTGCCGTGGCGAAAGTCCCGCTCGTGAGCCGCGCTGCTCTGCACTCCCAACATTGAAGCGCTCACGCTCTTGATCACTTCCCAGAGACTGACCCCGCGCTGCTCCCGTTCGTCGTTCATGGCACTCGTCACCTCAACCGAATCGTTATGCAATGGATGTGCCGGGCGTGCTGCCTTGCGTATCGAGCTCTGACGCCATGCGACGCCCCTGTTCCTCATCGACAAAGAATAGTAACAAACCGCCGAGCAGGAACAGCACAATGATGGACAGTAGACCCAAACGCGGACTGTCGAACAGGACACTTACGATACCCATCATGGCTGGTCCAATCACTGCGGCGAATTTCCCCAACATGTTGTAGAAGCCAAAGAATTCCGCGGACTTCCCCGCAGGAATGATCCGTGCGTAGAGCGACCGGGATAACGACTGCACGCCCCCCTGCACCAATCCGATCGCGCCCGCCAAAACATAGAATTCCCATTCGTGCTCAATGAAGTAGCCCCATATGCAAACGCCGAGGTAGACTGCGATGCCGAGGTAGATGCCGGTCTTGGCTCCAAAATATTTGCCCAAATAGCCAAAAGCGATCGCGGCCGGAAACCCCACGAATTGGGTGAGTAGCAGCGCGGCCACCAAACTGCCGGGCGCAAACCCCAGCGCCATGCCATAGTCGACAGCCATTCGAACGATGGTGTCGACGCCGTCGATGTACAACCAGTAGGCGAACAGGAACAGACCGACGACCTTGAGCTTGCGAATGTGGCGAAACGTGCCAACGAGCTGGCGCAGGCCGGCTCCAACCGCTTTGAGCCCTGGTGCCCGGTCGTGCACGGGCGGCTCATGCACGAAGAACAGCAACGGCAGGGAGAACACCGCCCACCATATGGCAACCATAACAAACGAGATCTGGACCGCATGTCCAGCGTCATCCAACCCGAACCACCCCGGACGCAGCGTCATTAGCACGTTGACGGCAAACAGCAAGCCACCGCCGAGATAGCCCAGGCCGAAACCCAGCGCGGAGACACGATCATACTCCTTGGGCTGTGCCACGTTGATCAGGAGCGAGTCATAGAACACATTGGCAGCCATAAAGCCCAGCACGCCACACATATACAGGCCCAGGGCGACCGACCAGGCACCCCGCTCGACGAAGTACAACGCCGCCGTGGTCAAAACACCCAACGCCGCAAAAAAGAACAAATAGCTCTTGCGTGCACCACCACGGTCGGCGATGGCGCCCAGCACCGGCGCCGCCACGACGACAATGAGGCTTGCAACCGAGTTCGCCAAGCCAAGCTGAAAGGTGCTCTGCGCGGCGCTGCTTTCGACACTCCAGAATTGTTTGAAGAACACGGGAAAGAAGCCGGCCATTACGGTCGTCGCAAACGCCGAATTGGCCCAGTCATACAGCGCCCAGGAGACGATGCGTTTGTCGAGAGAGAGTTTCACCGAGTTAGCTAATTGGCTGATTGGTCCATTGGTTGATTGGTCGAGTAACTATCTCTAGTCCAATGATTCCGCAACAGCCCAACCGCTCGAATCAACTAGTCTCTCCAATCAACCAATCTCTCTAATCCGCTAATGCTCCCGCGTCGCCAGAAACTCGATGCCCGGCCAGCGCTCCATCGTCAAATCGAGATTGACGCGTGTAGGGGCGATGTATGCCAACTCCCCGCTGCCGTCCAACGCGAGGTTCGCAGCGGCCTTGCGACGAAAATCCTCGAGCTTCTTGGTATCGTCGCAGCGGATCCACCGTGCAGTGACGACGTTGACGGCTTCAAACATACAGTCCACGTTGTATTCCGCCCGCAAGCGGTGCGCGACCACATCGAATTGCAGCACGCCGACTGCGCCAAGAATGAGATCGTTGTTCGTTAGCGGCTTGAACAGCTGACTCGCTCCTTCTTCGCAGAGCTGTTCCAATCCTTTGAGCAAGGCTTTTGCGCGCAACGGGTCGCGCAACCGGGCGCGGCGGAACAACTCGGGGGCGAAATTCGGGATGCCTATGAACTTGAGATCTTCCCCCTCGCTAAAGGTATCCCCAATCTGGATCGTGCCGTGGTTGTGCACGCCGATTATATCGCCTGCATAGGCCTCCTCGATGTGCTCCCGTTCTGATGCCATGAAGGTTATCGCGTTTGCCAGCCTCACCTCTTTGCCGAGGCGCGCCTGGTAGGCCCGTATGCCTTTGGCGTACTTCCCGGAACAAACACGCATAAACGCGATGCGATCGCGATGCTGCGGGTCCATGTTGGCCTGAATCTTGAACACAAATCCGGAGAAAGGCTCTTCGGTCGGATCCACGATGCGGCTGGTAGTCGCGCGCGGCAGCGGTGGCGGGGCGTACTCGACGAATGAATCCAACAACTCCTTGACACCAAAGTTGTTGATGGCAGAGCCAAAGAAGACCGGGGTCAGCTCACCAGCGCGATAGGCATCGACGTCAAACTCGTGACTGGCGCCGCGGACCAACTCGATCTCATCGCGCAGCTCCGCCGCGGCACCTCCGAGAACCTCGTCGAGGCGGGGGTTGTCCAGCCCATCGATCACTTCACCGGTCTGGACCTTGCCGCCATGGGTCGGTGTAAACAGGTGCACGCGGTTCTCTCGCAGGTGGAACACACCTTTGAAGCGCTTCCCCATCCCGATCGGCCACGTGAGTGGCGCGCAACGGATATCGAGAACATCTTCGACCTCGTCCAGCAGCTCGATCGGCTCGCGGCCCTCTCGGTCCAGCTTGTTGATAAACGTAACGATAGGCGTGGTGCGCAAGCGGCAGACATCCATCAACTTAATGGTGCGATCCTCCACCCCCTTGGCACTGTCGATCACCATTAACGCCGAATCCACGGCAGTGAGCGTGCGATACGTGTCCTCCGAGAAATCTTCATGCCCAGGAGTGTCGAGCAGATTGATGATGTTGCCGCGATAGGGGAACTGCATTACAGAGGAAGTGACTGAGATTCCGCGTTGCTGCTCGAGCTCCATCCAGTCAGAGGTAGCATGCCGCGCCGCTTTGCGACCTTTGACGGCACCGGCCAACTGAATCGCGCCACCAAATAGCAGCAGCTTCTCGGTCAGTGTGGTCTTACCCGCGTCAGGATGAGAAATGATGGCGAAGGTACGTCGCCTCGCGACGTTGCGACTTGTCTCAGACATCTCAAACACCAACCATTTCTAATCTCGCCCGCGGCACCGTGCGCGAGCCCGCCATAGTACATGCAAACTGGCTCTGAGACATTGCGGGATTCCGGGTAGCGTTCGCGAGTGCCGAACTACAGCTGACGCGCCATCACCAGCGCGTCCTCGCGGCCTTTGTCCGCCGGATAGTAATTCTTGCGAATGCCGACCTCATTGAAACCAACGCTGCGGTACAGATCAACAGCGGCCACATTGGAGGGCCTCACTTCCAGAAGCGCGACATCGGCACCATGCTTGCGGGCAAGGTTGACCAAGTGTCTGAGCATAGTGGTACCCAACCCTGTGCGACGAGCATCCGCGCGAACACACAAGTTCAGCAGATGGGATTCGCCGGCGGCAATCGACATCACGCCATAGGCCAATATGTCCTCACCTTGACTGTAAACCCAACAGCAATAGCCGACGTGCAGACAGTCTCTGAATATGCCCAAGGTCCAAGGAAACGGATAGGCCTGCGCCTCGATCTCCATGACCGCATCCAGGTCGGCCGCCGTCATCGGCCTAAGGCCATCTGTCATGTGTTCGACTGCGGTACTCATGTCTGTGCGTTGTGCCGGACGTCTCCGGCTTGGTCAAGCGCGCCTAGGATTGCGCGACGACTTGCATTGCGTAACACAAATCCTGCCATGCCTTGCGTTTGTCCAGCGGTGAACGCAACAGATAAGCGGGGTGGTACGTCACCACCACCGGTATCTGGCTGTCACCATAGGCGAATGTGCGCCCGCGCAAGCGCGCCAACGGCGCATCGGTCTTGAGCAGGTTCTGCGCCGCAATCCGACCGACCGCCAGAATGATCCGGGGCCGCACCAATTCCACCTGGCGACATAGATAGCCCTCGCACGCAGCGACTTCCTCGGGGCGCGGGTCGCGGTTCTTTGGCGGCCGACATTTGAGGATATTGGCAATAAAAACGTCCTCACGTTTGATTCCCATGGCACTCAGCATACTGGTTAGCAGCTTCCCGGCCCGCCCCACGAAGGGCTCGCCCTGCCGATCTTCGTCGGCGCCGGGAGCCTCGCCAATAACCATCCAGTCGGCCTGCTCGTCGCCAACCCCGAAGACCGTCTGGGTTCGCGTACGGTGCAATTCGCAGGCCTCACACTGTGATACCTGTGCCCGCAAGGACGACCACAGATCATCAGAGGCCGTGACCGGCACTGAACTCGGCTCCACGGGCCGTGCGCTCAGCGAGTCGCTCGGGCGTTCGGCACCTTGGGGCACCCACACCGAGATACCCATGGTCTGCAAATAGTATCGGCGGGCTTGTTCGTTCACTTCACGTCAGCCCGGATACAGGGCACAACATCGGCATCAAACATCGCCGGTTTGGGGGTGGGCGCGCTCAGTGGGCGCCATGATCTTGTTCAAGCCGTTGATGTACGCCTTGGCCGATGCGATCACGATGTCGGTATCGGCACCCTGGCCGTTGGCGATTCGTCCGCCTTTCTCCAGCCGAACCGTCACCTCTCCCTGAGCGTCTGTCCCGCTGGTGATGTTGTTCACGGAGTAGAGCTGAAGCTGGGTGCCACTGTCGATGATCGACTCAATCGCCTTGAACGTGGCATCGACCGGTCCACCGCCTGGCGCCGCCGCGCTGCGTTCTTCTCCATCGACCCACAGCGTGACGCTTGCGTTCGGCGTCTCGCCGGTTTCCGAGCAGACCTTTAGTGCGACAAGGCGAACGCGTTCGTTCTCGGCATCCATGCCGGCCTCGCTGACCAACGCCTGCAGGTCCTCGTCATAGATCTCATGTTTCTTGTCGGCCAGATCCTTGAAGCGAGAGAACGCGTCGTTGAGTTCCTCTTCGGAACCGAAGTCCACACCCAACTCCTGCAATCGGGTTCGGAATGCGTTGCGGCCAGAGTGCTTGCCCAGCACCATTCGGTTCGCGCTCCAACCCACGTCCTGGGCACGCATGATTTCATAGGTCTCGCGGCTCTTGAGCACGCCGTCCTGGTGAATGCCGGACTCATGAGCAAAGGCATTCGCGCCCACAATGGCCTTGTTGGGCTGCACGGGGAAGCCGGTAATCGTCGACACCAGGCGCGAGCAGCTGACGATCTGCGTGGTGTCGATATGGTCAACTGTGCACGGAAAGATGTCATGGCGCGTCTTGACGGTCATGACCACCTCTTCGAGGGCCGCGTTACCAGCGCGTTCGCCCAAACCGTTGATGGTGCACTCAACCTGCCGTGCACCGTTGAGCACGGCCGACAGCGAGTTGGCTACGGCAAGCCCCAGATCGTTGTGGCAGTGGACCGAAAACACCGCCTTGTCAGCATTCGGAATACGCTCGCGCAGCCGGCCAATCAGGCTACCGAATTGATCGGGCACGTTGTAACCCACTGTATCGGGAATATTCAGTGTCCGTGCGCCCGCCTCGATGACGGCTTCGAGTACTCGGCATAGGAAATCCACCTCCGAGCGCCCCGCGTCCTCGGGCGAGAACTCAACATCGTCGGTGAATTGCCGCGCACGTCTAACGGCGCGCACAGCCTGCTCGATCACCTGATCGGGCTCCATGCGCAACTTCATCTTCATGTGAATCGGAGACGTCGCGATGAAAGTGTGGATACGCTTGCGGGCCGCCGACTTGAGCGCTTCGCCAGCACGATCAATGTCCTTGTCGAGTGCGCGTGCCAGCCCACAGATCGTGCTATCAGTGACCGCTTCAGCCACGCTCTTGACGGCTTCGAAATCGCCCTGGCTGGCGATGGGAAAACCGGCCTCGATGACATCAACACGCAGCCGCTCCAGGGCTTTGGCTATGCGCACCTTCTCATCGCGTGTCATAGACGCGCCCGGGCTCTGCTCGCCGTCGCGCAGCGTCGTGTCAAAAATGATCAATCTGTCTGTCATGGGGTCACTCCAGGATTCCTGGGCATTATGACACGGCAAACCAACCAGGCAGTAGCCGGCTCGGTATCCGCCGCCCTCCCCGGCCGCTAGGACTAAGACCCTGTTTCGTCGGATTCCTCGCTGGCCGAACCCGTCTCGTCCTGTGACGCGTCACTGCGTTGCGCATGGCGTTCGGCGCGACGCTTGCGCAACTGAGTCAGCGTAAGCACCGGACCGGAAAGGACATAGATGAGGAAACCGCTGAACAAGATCAATGGCGGGTCGATGGAGACGAATACGATAATCAAAACGACGAGCAGAATGGCGACAAACGGCACCCTACCCCGCACATCCAGTGACTTGAAGCTATGGTAGCGAACATTGCTGACCATCAGGACACCGGCCAGGATCGTGATAGTCAAAGCTACAACGTTCATCGGCGCGTCAGGCCCGATGTAGTTGTGGCCGACCCACACCAGGCCGACCACGATCGCGGCGGCAGAGGGGCTGGGCAGCCCCTGGAAGTAGTGCTTATCAGCGACGCCGATTTGAGTGTTGAACCTGGCCAGGCGCAAGGCCGCGCCCGCGGTATAGACGAATGCAGCCAGCCAACCCAATTTGCCCAGGGAGTGCAGCGCCCACTCATAGGTGACCAACGCCGGGGCCAAGCCGAATGAGATCATATCGGCAAGGCTATCGTACTCGGCGCCGAACGCGCTTTGAGTGTTGGTCAGACGCGCGACTCGGCCGTCAATGCCGTCGAGCAACATTGCCACAAAGACGGCCACGGCAGCAGCTTCGAATCGACCCTGCGTCGCGGCCACAATGGCATAGAACCCGGCGAACAGTGCCGCCGTGGTAAAAAGATTGGGCAGCAGATAAATGCCGCGCCGCCGCTTTGCCTCGGGCTCGATTTGTTCCATCCGTTGTCAGGCTCTGACCCAGCGCTAACCAGTCCTCAGTCGCGCGTACCTTCCAGTTGTAGATCTGCAAACAACAAGGCCGGGGCCAACCCCGGCCCGCGTTGTGCTCCCACCAATCACTCAGTTCTTCGTCGTATCGACCAGCTTGTTCTGCTTGATCCAGGGCATCATATCGCGCAACCGTTCACCCACCGCCTCGATCGCATGCTCACGGCCGATACGACGCTTGGCGCGCAGTGTCGGCGCCCCGGCTTGATTTTCCAGAATGAACTCCCGCGCGAATTCGCCGTTCTGCACCTCAGTCAGGATGCGGCGCATTTCCGCCTTGGTCTCTGCGGTAATAACACGCGGCCCGCGAGTGAGATCGCCGTACTCCGCGGTATTGGAAATCGAGTAGCGCATATTGGCTATGCCGCCCTCGTACATGAGGTCCACAATCAACTTCAATTCATGCAGACACTCGAAATAGGCCATTTCCGGGGCATAGCCGGCCTCAACCAGCACTTCGAATCCCGTCTGCACCAAGGCAGTCGCTCCGCCGCACAACACGGCCTGCTCACCGAACAAATCGGTCTCCGTCTCCTCGCGGAACGTGGTTTCAATAACGCCGGCACGGGCACCACCGTTTGCTGAGGCGTAGGACAACGCGATGTCCTTAGCTTGCCCGGTCGCATCCTGAAACACCGCAATCAGGCTGGGCACACCGCCGCCCTGCTTGTAGGTGGATCGTACCAGGTGTCCCGGCCCCTTGGGGGCCACCATGATGACATCAAGGTCCGGACGAGGCACGATCTGACCGAAATGAATGTTGAAGCCGTGCGCGAACGCCAGCGCGGCGCCCTTCTTGATGTTCGGCGCAATGATATCGCGATAGATCTTCGCCTGATGCTCGTCAGGCGCCAACACCATGACCACATCAGCAGACTTGACCGCGTCCTCCACCGGCTTAACGCTCAGGCCCGCAGCCTCCGCCTTTGCCATCGACGAGGAACCAGCACGCAGACCGACCACGACGTTGACTCCGGAATCCTTGAGATTGTTGGCGTGAGCATGGCCCTGAGAACCATAGCCAACGATCGCGACCTGCTTGCCCTGAATCAGTGAAAGGTCACAGTCTTTGTCATAATAAACTTTCATTTTCCCCTACCTCAAAAAGTGCGAAAAGATTCAGATTGCGATGTGGTTACAAGCCCAGACTGCGACTGCCGCGCGCAATGCCGGTCACTCCAGAGCGGACTGTTTCGATGATCGTCGAGCCGTTGATGGCATGAATAAATGCATCCAACTTGTTGCCATCACCGGTCAATTCGATGGTATAGGTGGTTTCCGCCACGTCGATGATGCGGCCGCGGAAGATATCGGCCATACGCTTTACTTCCGTGCGTTGCTCGCTTCCGACCGCCTTGACCTTGATTAACATCATCTCGCGCTCAATGTGAGAACCCTCACTCAAATCCACGAGCTTCACTACATCGACGAGCTTGTTCAGCTGCTTCTTGATTTGCTCGATGACGTCTTCCGAGCCGCGCGTGATGATCGTCATGCGCGACAGCGAAGGATCCTCGGTAGGCGCTACGGTAAGCGATTCAATATTGTAGCCACGCGCAGAGAACAGGCCCGCGACTCTGGACAATGCGCCGGATTCGTTCTCGAGTAACACCGCGATAATGTGTCGCATCAGGCCAGCTCCCGTTCTTCGTCGGACTGCGGGGCCGCACAGTGTGGCGCAAGATGCATCTCGTGCTGGCCTTTGCCCGCGGCGATCATGGGATACACGTTCTCAGTTTGGTCCGTAACGAAATCCATGAATACCAGGCGTTCCTTCATCGCGAAGGCTTCCTGCAAAGCACCCTCGACGTCGGCTGGCTTTTCGATGCGCATGCCCACATGGCCATACGCTTCGGCTAGCTTCACGAAATCGGGCAGCGCATCGAGATAGGAATGTGAATAGCGGCTCTCGTAGAAGAACTCCTGCCACTGACGCACCATTCCCATGTAGCGGTTGTTGAGATTCACAATCTTGATCGGCGTCATATACTGCATTGCCGTCGACAACTCTTGAATACACATCTGGATGCTGGCCTCGCCGGTGACACACACGACGGTCTCATCGGGAAACGCAAGCTGCACACCGATGGCCGCGGGCAGACCAAATCCCATCGTCCCCAACCCGCCCGAGTTGATCCAGCGCCGGGGCTTATCGAAGCGATAGAACTGCGCAGCCCACATCTGGTGCTGGCCCACGTCAGATGTTACGTAGGCATCGCCTTTCGTCACTTCGTAGAGTTTCTCAATAACATACTGCGGTTTAATGAGTTCACTGCCTCGATCGTAGCTAAGGCACTTATTGGACCGCCACGAATCGATCTTCGCCCACCAAGTCTTGAGCGACTCCTGGTCGGGCTTCTGGTCACGCGATGTGATCTCTCGAGCCATGTCGGCCAGAACCATCTTCACGTCGCCCACGATGGGCACATCGACGCGCACATTCTTCGAAATTGATGAGGGATCGATATCAACGTGAACGATGGTGGCGTCGGGGCAAAACTGTTCAATCTTGCCTGTTACGCGGTCATCGAAGCGAGCGCCAATGGCCAGCAACATATCGCATTCGTGCATCGCCATGTTCGCTTCGTAGGTGCCATGCATGCCCAACATGCCGACGAACTGTTTGTCGTTTGCAGGATAAGCGCCCAGTCCCATGAGGGTGTTGGTGATGGGGTAGCCCAGCTGCCGGGTCATCTCGGTCAGTTCCGTTGCCGCGTTGGCCAGCACCACACCGCCGCCGGTGTAGATCATGGGTCGCTTGGCGGAGAGTACGACATCGACCGCGCGCTTGAGCTGGCCCGGATGCCCTTTGACCACGGGATTGTACGAGCGCATGGTGATGTCTTTGGGGTACACGTAGGTGACCTTGACGCTCGGGTCAGTCACGTCCTTGGGCAGATCGACCACGACCGGGCCGGGTCGACCCGTCGTGGCGACATAGAAGGCCTTCTTTAGCGTCGCTGCTAGCTCGCGCACGTCCTTGACCAGGAAGTTATGCTTGACGCAGGGTCGAGTGATACCCACGGCGTCGACCTCCTGGAAGGCATCGCTGCCAATGAATTGGGTAGATACCTGGCCGGTGATGACAACTAGAGGAATCGAGTCCAGATGAGCCGTGGCAATGCCGGTCACGGCATTGGTCGCCCCCGGACCCGAGGTCACCAGCACGACGCCCGGTTTTCCGGTCGCCCGCGCATACCCGTCGGCGGCGTGAGTCGCGCCCTGCTCATGGCGCACCAGAATGTGCTTGACGTCCTCCTGCTGGAACAAGGCGTCGTACACATGCAATACCGCTCCACCGGGGTAGCCGAACACATACTCCACACCCTCGTCCTTGAGAAACTGGACGACGATCTCCGAACCGGATAACTCCACGACTCTCTCTCCCGTAAAGACGAAAAACGCCCGCGATGACGGGCGCTTAGGGCCACTCTGCTCGTGATTAAGGCAAGCTACTGATTATGCCCAACATGGTCAAGCTTTGGAATCAAAAAACCCCATCTGCCCTAGCCTGCGGCCCCACCTGCTGACACCAGCGCCCCGGGGCGCCGCGCGGCCGAGTTCGGCACCTCGGCCCTCAAATCCGCTGGGGCCGGACCGATAGATCTCAGAACACCCCCAAGCCCCCGATCTGGGGGCCGAACGTCTCGCACCGACGTAAGATATACTTGTCCGACGGGGTGCTACCGTGAGGACTGACATGAGCAAACAAATTTGCCTTTTCTGGGGACTACTACTGGCCGTCGGGCTCATGTCCGGCGCGGCGGGCGCGGCGACCTATAAATGGGTCGACGACCAGGGCAATATCACCTATTCGCAGACACCCCCACCCAGCGGTGACTATGAGCGAGTTTCCGGGTCGACCCGCCCGTCGAACACAGGCGAGGAAACGATGCAGAACCTACGCAATTCAGTTGCCGACATCGAGGCCCAGAAAGAGCAGGCGCGCAAGCAAGAAGATGTCGAGCGCACCATTGCCGAGAACGAAAAGATCCGCCAGCAGAACTGCGAAGCTGCACGCAAGAACCTGGAAATCTATACGACCTTCCGGCGCTTTCGCGATAAGGACGGCAACGTGACTCGTCTGCCCGAAGAAGAGCGCCTCAAGCGCCTGGAAGAGGCCAAGACGCAGATCGAAACCTACTGCGACTAGGTCCCTGCCCTCCAGATGCCCTACTTGCGTATACAAACCAACCAAAGCGTGGATGCGGCCAGCGCCCAGCAGTTGATCAGCCGCGCCTCGGCCCTGGTGGCGGAACAGCTCGGCAAACCCGAGCGTTACGTGATGGTGGCCATGGCGCCCCCCGTGCCGATGGTCTTCGCCGCCGACAACAGTCCGGCAGCCTATCTGGAGTTGAAGAGCATCGGCCTGGCAGAACGCCAAACGCCCGCCCTATCCAAAGCGCTGTGCGAACTGGTTGGCGAGGCTCTTGGCGTCAGCCAGGACCGCATCTACATCGAGTTCAGCGATGCTCCCCGCAAGATGTGGGGTTGGAACGGCGGCACATTCTGACCCGCGCGTGGGCGAACCGTGAAGAACCCACTGTATCTAGTGATTCTTGGCGGCCTCATCCTCGGTGTTGGCGCCTACGTCTATTTCGATCCCTCGGCGCGCGCCATGTTCAAGACTCACACCCGCGAGCTGATCCCCAGTTCCTCCACCACATTGTACAAATGGCAGGATAGCAGCGGTCGCTGGCACGTGGAGGACACTCCGCCCGCCCCCGGTATCCCCTTCGAGGTGTTGGACTATCGCCACGATGCCAACGTGATGCCGGCGCCGCAACCGCGCGACTGATACCCGCGTCACCCCGGCGCCTGTACGCACCGGCCAAGCTATCGCTACAATCCACCCCTGTTGTCACCAGCGGGACGCTGTTCCGAGGACGTTGTACATGCGAACAAGTGAGTTACTCCTGGCCACCTTGAAGGAGACACCCTCCGATGCGGAAGTGGTGAGCCATCAACTCATGCTGCGCGCCGGCATGATTCGCAAGCTCGCCGCGGGCTTGTATACCTGGCTGCCACTCGGATTGCGCGTGCTGCGCAAGGTCGAAGCCATCGTTCGAGAGGAAATGGATCGCGCCGGCGCACAGGAGCTGCTGATGCCGGCAGTACAGCCCGCCGAACTGTGGCAGGAATCGACACGCTGGGAACAATACGGGCCCGAGCTGCTGCGCATGAAGGACCGCCACGAGCGCGACTTCTGCTTCGGGCCCACCCACGAGGAAGTCATCACCGACCTGATTCGGCGCGAGTTGCGCAGCTATCGCCAGTTGCCCGCGAATTTCTACCAAATCCAGACCAAATTTCGCGACGAAATTCGACCCCGTTTTGGCGTCATGCGTGCGCGCGAATTCTTGATGAAAGACGCCTATTCCTTTCATTTGGACGATGCATCATTGCGCGAGACTTATCAGCGCATGCACGAGGCCTATTGCCGCATCTTCACCCGCATCGGTCTGGATTTTCGCCCCGTCCAAGCCGACACCGGCGCGATCGGCGGCCACGCCTCCCACGAGTTTCACGTTCTGGCCGATTCGGGCGAAGATGCCATCGCCTTCAGCACCAGCGGCGACTATGCCGCCAACGTCGAGCTCGCCCCGGCCGCGCCGCCGACCGAACCCCGCGCAAAGCCCGGCGCCACTATGGAGCGCGTTGCCACGCCCGGCCAACACAGCATCGAAGAGGTCAGCGCATTCCTCAAGGTACCCGCGGCACGGGTGCTGAAGACGCTGTTGGTCAAAAGCACTGAGGGCGGCGTCGTCGCCCTGGTGGTGCGTGGTGACCACGATCTGAATGTCGTCAAATCCGAAAAGCTCGCTGCTGTAGCCACGCCGTTGAGTTTCGCCACTGCCGACGAAATCCAGGCGACGGTGAACTGTGAGGCCGGCTCGATTGGTCCAGTTGGACTCGGTGTCGAGATATTCGTCGACCACAGCGCGGCACAGAGCGCCGATTTCGTCTGCGGGGCGAATGAAACCGGCTACCACCTGGTGGGCGTGAACTGGGGCCGCGATCTACCCGAGGCCCGGGCCGTCGACATTCGCAATGTCTGTGAAGGCGACGCGAGCCCCGACGGCAATGGTAGCCTGTCCATCAAACGCGGCATCGAAGTCGGTCACATTTTTCAGCTCGGCAAGAAGTACAGTGACGCCATGAATGCAGTGGTTCTCGACGAGAACGGTCAGAATGTTACGCTGACCATGGGGTGCTATGGCATTGGCGTATCGCGCGTTGTCGCCGCGGCCATCGAGCAAAACCACGACGAGCGCGGCATCATCTGGCCGGATGCAATCGCACCTTACCAAGTCGCCCTCCTGCCAATGAACATGCACAAGTCGCAGCGACTGCGGGACGCTGCCGATCAGCTCTATGGCGAGCTGCGCAGGGCGGGGCTCGACGTCTTGTTCGATGATCGCAAAGAACGCCCCGGAGTGATGTTCGCCGACACCGAGCTCATCGGAATCCCTTATCGAATCGTGCTCGGTGAGCGGGGGCTCGACGCCGGCGTAGTCGAGCTCAAAGGACGACGTGAGGCCGAGAGTCAGGATGTGGCATTGGAGAGTGTGACTGAATTCCTAAAGGAAAGGCTCGCCCCTGCCGTGAAATAGCTCAGCATGACTGCGCCGCAAACCAACACCAACGCGCGCCGCCGGCCCGGCCCCGGGAGGCACGTATTCGCGCTGCTGCTGACCCTGCTGGTAAGTACGGCCAACGCCGCTGTTCAGCAGCCACCCGACGACGAACTGCGCAGCGCGCTGGCCGCCGCGGTTGGCGAGTCGGACAGCTTCAAGGACCGGTTCGACGCCGAAGTGTGGCTCCTCGATATGTCGCTTCGGCTCGAATCAAGGCTGCCGGCCCACGGCCACCGTATCGAGTTGCTCAAACACGTGCACTACGAGGCGACGCGCGCCGATCTGCCACCCGAACTCGTGCTCGCAGTCATCGATGTAGAAAGCAATTTCGATAGATTTGCGATTTCGAGTGCGGGCGCCCAGGGACTGATGCAGGTCATGCCGTTCTGGCTCGATGAGATCGGCCGGCCCGACGACAACCTGTTCGACGTCAGGACCAACCTGCGTTTCGGCTGTACCATCTTGCGCCACTACCTGGAGAAAGAAGCCGGTGACCTACGCCAGGCCCTGGCCCGCTACAATGGCAGTATTGGCAAGGCCTGGTACTCGGATCGAGTATTCAAGGCGCTCAGCGCACGCTGGTTCCGCCGCTGAGCACGCGAGATCAGCGGGTCGTAAATGATTGCGGCGGCGCATCGAGCGCCTGGGGCTGACAGTCCACGTTGCGAACGACAGCCTGCGCTGGTCCCTCCCAAAGCCAATCACACAGCTGGCTCACTGCGGCGGCATCACCGCAGGCGAGGACTTCGACATCACCATTGTTCATGTTGCGGGCGTAGCCGGTGAGTCCCAGCGCCTGCGCCCGCTGCCGGGTGGAGGCTCGAAAGAACACCCCTTGCACGCGTCCCGAGACACGACAACGCACACAGCGCGTCACGGCATACGCACCGTCGCCGGTAATCCCGCACGCAACACCTCGGCGCCCGTCACCAGTTCGAATTCCGCCGGGTAGCGCAGCGGTTGTTGCTGACTCGGCTCGAGTCCGATCCACTTCAACTCGGCCGGGTAGGCCTTACCACCGACTTCCACCGTAGCCCGATCGCCCGGCGCCAACTCGCGCAGTCGGGCACTGTCGACATCGACGCGGGCACGCATGATTCCCGCCTCCGCCACAGTGACCAGCACCCGCGGCTGCAACTCAGCGCTTACGGCCTGACCCACTTCCGCAGCGCGCTCGATGACCACGGCATTGAACGGCGCGCGCAGAACGCTGAAGGCCAACTCAAGCTCCAGCTCGCGCAAGCCCGCCTTGGTGCGCCGGTAGTCTGCGTCGGCACGGGCAAAGCCTATCTTGGCCAACTGGAGTTCGTGATCAGATAGCACGGTTCGCTCATACAGCTCCACGGCGCGGTCGCGTTCACGTTCCGCCTCGGCACGAACTTCATGGAGACCATCGAGCGTGGCACGAACCCGCTCGACTTGCGCCTGAAAGGGTCGTGGATCCAAGCGCACCAGCACGGCGCCCTTGTCAACCCGCTGGCCTACCGTCACAGCAACTTCGCTGATCACGCCGCTGACGGGCAGTGCCAACTCGGTGCGACGGGCCCAACCCAGCGATGCCGTAAGCTCTTGAGCCGCAGCCACGGTGCTCGTGACCAACAGCACAACGACGCTCAATGCTGGAACGAAATACATGGGTGGCTTCATCAACAACGCCTCGATTAGACGATATACAATCTAGCTCAACCAGATTCGCCGGGTGACGCCGGCGCGGCTGACGGCTCGCTCATTCTCGCGCCATCATCCTGCATCACGCCGGTCAGCGCGTCCATGCGGGCCCAGGCCAGCTCGATCTCAAACTTCACCTGCAGTTCCTGCAACTGAGCTTCGCTGAGCTGCACCATGGAGTCGCCGAGATCGGTCTTCACCTCCATCTCGTAGAGCGCGCGACTGCGATCGAGATAGAGCTCACGAAATGAGCCAAGCGCCGCCACGCCCTGCAGGCGAATACGCAGCGAATCCAATTCCAACCATGTGTCGAGCACGCTTTGTCTGATCTCGTGTTCGAGCTGCACCAACTGCGCTTGCACGCGATAGACCTCGGCTTGTTCCTTGGCCACAGCCGCATCGACGGCGCCACCGGTGAACAGGGGCACGTCCAAGTGAAGGCCTGCTCGAAACGTATCATCGCGCCCTAACTGCCGTGAGTAGTCATAGGCCTCAACCGCACCACGCAGCGTAGGCCGAGCGCCCGCGCGCGCCGCCTGCACCCGCTGTTGAGCGGCTGCCGCCTGAGAACGCAACGCTTGCAGGCGCGAATTGTTCTGCAGCGCCTGTTCCTGAAGCGTTTCAACCTCCGGCAGGCCGCGTTCGACCGCCGGCAGCGGCGGCATTATGAGTTCAGCCGGCAAGGCGCTGGGTCGGTTCAAGGCGAGGGCCAAACGGCTGCGCGTCGCGCGCTGCTGATTCTGACTCTGCAGGCGCTGGTGACGGGCGCGCTGATAGATCACTTCCTGTTCGAGGACATCCAGATCCGAAACCTCCCCCAAGTCCCGCCGCTGCCGCAACCGGTCCAACTGTACATAGGCAACCGCCATCTCCTCGTTGTCGCGGAGAAACGCCAGATCACTGAGCAGCACATCAAAGAAACGACGCATGACCTTCAAGCGGTATTGCTGTCTGGCATTGAGGAATAGATAGGTCCCGCCCTGTTCGGCCAGATTCGCCGCCTCCACGCCAGCCTCGCTGCGGCCGAAGTCATAGAGATTCTTGCTGACGATGAGTCCGATGCGGTGATCCTCATTGCCCTGGGACTCCGCCACGGGTGAGGGCTCGACCCATTGCAGCCGTCCTTCGATTCGGGCATCGATACCGGTGCGGGATTGGGCGGCCAGACGTGCCGCATGCGCGACGCGTACCTCGGCCTCGGCCACGGCCATAGCCGGACTCAACTCGTCAGCGATCGCCAGCGCGTGCTCCAACGTCAATGGCTGGGGAAGCTCATCGGACGGAGCTTGGCCCGAAACGTTGGCGCCCACCAGCGACAACGCAGCAAAGGCTGCGCAGCGCCGTATGATATCGCGCATCAGGGTTTGTTCCCGGTGCTCCGTTGTTCACGCTTGTAGCGTGCAAACGGTCCATCTTTGTATGCGCCGCTGGCAACATACTGCCCCATGAGCAGGAACTCCTCGACACCCGAAGTCTTGCCAATATGGCGATGGACGCGCTCGCCATCGAGATCGAAGAACGCAAAAACCGGGGTAGCGCGCACGCGGTTCTCCTTGAAAGCAAAGTCCTTTTGCGTCATGGCTTCGCCGCGGAAATTCTTCACTTCGATGTCGCCTTCGATATCCACTGCGAAAATCAAGAAGCGCTCACGATAGAAATCCTGGACTTCTTGTTGATTCAAGACAGTATTCTTCATGTAGTGACAGAAAGGACATTCATCCATTTCGAAGAATATCAGGACACCCTTCTTGCCCTGGTCTCGCGCCGTCTGCAACTCCTCGCGGAAATCACCCCAAGTGTCGTTGAAAAAATATTGGTAGGGATCACGCGGCGGCGCCGCATGCAGCGTCAATGCCGCCACGAGCAGGGTCATTGCCGCAGTGAAAAGGACAAAGCTTCGCATCGAACCAGTTCCTCCAACTTTGCTGCCCCAGCCGGACGTCGGGCCCAACAAGGGGAGCGCGGACGCTGCATACTTGGGACTTCCGACCGGCGCTGCGGCGCGAGGTTCCCGTGCAGGGCGCGGTGGTGTCAGCGCCCAATTCTAGCCGGCCTAAATATTCACCGCATCCGTCGCCGCACCAGCCAGGCGGGCAGAGCCACATCATCGCGATCATGGTAGGGCAACGCCCGGCCCAACGATCTGTGGCACGCACCCGCGGAGATGCTGGTCGCCAGATAGCAGAAGGGCCCCACAGGGGGGCCCTCCGATACATCCAATTTAGAACCAAGCCAGCCGGGAGCTAGTTCCCCGAAAGGTAGGCCTGGTCAGACGCCTCTACCGCACCCAGCGACCACGCGCCGCGCGTGCGAGCATGGCGAACTGCAGCATCGACTTCGCCCTGACCAGCACCGCGCTGGATGTCGAACTGCTGCTCGGGATAAATCAGGTCAGCGTCCTTAATCTTGTCGCGATTCGCCTTAAAGATAAGCGGCCACTGATAGGGATCGCCGTAGACATCACCCTTGCCGGAAATGCGCCAGAGGCTGTCTCCGCGCTGAACCGTGTAGCTGTCCATGGCCGGCGCCGCTTCTACCTGGCTGGCTGCAAACCTGGCGTCGTAACGGGCATCCTCGGCGCGTTTCTGATCCATGGCCATCTCGGCCTGGGCCCGCGCCTCGTCGGCCAGAGCAATCGCCTTGGCATAGTCACCGGCCGCGAGCGCTTCCTCTGCCTGCTTGATCAACTTGCCGGTGTCACGCCATTCCGCGCCCATAGCACCCGCCTGCTTGTTGGCGGACTTGGCAGCGGCGATCGCAGCCTCCGCATCAGCCGCCGTAGGACCCGTCGGAGCTGGCTCTTCCGGGGCGCTCGCGCAACCCACGGCGATGGTCAGTACCAGCGCGATCAACCCCGAAATCTTGATTAGTCTGTTTTTCATTCCTTTCTCACTCCACGGTCGTGTTTAGCCATGCGATGATAGGTGAAAAGCGATTCAACCGCCTGAAATTTGCGCAAAAACTATCACCCGCCTCGATGGCCTGTCAAGGAAGCCATCCGCACGGGCAATATCATGAATTGCTAAAATTCGTTATCTCCCAACGCCTGTCAGAATTGTAGCTAATGTCGTTATCGGTCGCTTCAGACCGGCACTTAAAAACCCCAGCCAGCCACCCCCGACTCCGTCGTTGCATCGAGAGCGACCACCCTGGCCCGTGCCGCTGCCTGCCGTGCCGCCAACGCGTGCTCACGGGCCCCGTTGTAGTCCCCGCGCTCAATGCCCAACGAGGCTTTACGCAGCAGGATTTCGGCCTGACTCAGGTTTTGCGACGCGAACTGTTCCGCGCCGGCCTCGCGAGCGGCTTGAACCGCCTGACGTGCGTTACTCATCTCCTGTACCGGCGCAGAAGTACCGCAGCCAGAAACGATCGCAAATGCCAACACCAACAGCGCAAGGGGGCCAGTACTTCGTGAGCTGTAATACGCAATTCGCATGCAAACAAACACGGCCGGGTAGGTGGCGCCACGCTAACACCGGCACTATATGCTGTCAAGAAAAGAGCCAGTAGAATGCGCTTGAACAAACAGTGCAAAAGATTCCTTCATGAATATTACGATCTACCACAATCCTCGCTGTAGCAAATCGCGACAGACATTGGAATTGCTGCGTCAAGAAGGTGCGGAACCTGAAGTCATTGAGTACTTGCAGAACCCGCCGAGTGTCGCCGAGCTCAAAACGCTGCTCAACAAGCTGAAGCTGAAACCGCGTCAGTTACTGCGCACCAAAGAGGCGGAATACAAGCAAGCCGGCCTGGACGACACAACGCTTTCCGACGAAGAGATCCTGCGCGCGATGGTCGCGCATCCGAAGCTTATCGAACGACCCATCGTGGTGAAAGGGAACAAAGCCGCACTGGGCCGACCGCCCGAGCGCGTTCTGGAGATTCTCTAGTCATGGCGGAAGTGCTCGTTCTCTACTACAGCCGCCGCGGCGCCACCGCGGAGATGGCACGTTACATCGCACGTGGCGTTGAAGAGATTGCTGGAATGCATGCGCGCGTACGCACTGTAGCGCCGGTGTCAACCGTGTGTGAGGCGACGCAGGACGAGATACCCGACTCGGGGCCACCTTACGCAACGATAGACGACCTGAAGGAGTGCGCCGCTCTGGCATTGGGTAGTCCAACGCGTTTCGGCAACATGGCAGCACCGTTGAAGTACTTCCTCGACACTACGAGCTCGCTGTGGTTATCCGGCCGGTTGGTCAACAAACCGGCCGCATTGTTCACATCGACCTCAAGCCTGCACGGCGGCCAGGAGGCGACACTGCTATCGATGATGGTGCCACTGTTGCACCATGGCATGGTGATTGTCGGCCTGCCCTATAGCGAAGCAGAACTCATGTCTACCACCACGGGCGGCACACCCTATGGCGCCAGCCATTTCGCCGGGCCCGACAACAGCTACGACCTGAGCGAGGATGAGAAGACACTCTGTCTGGCACTGGGCAGGCGCCTGGCCAGCGTGGCGAAAGCCATTGCTGTTGGCTCGAAGTAGTTGGACCGCCGATCGGCATCATGGTCGCCTCAAGCATCGCGCGGATCGTCGCCCAGATCGGCTATTTCGGCCTGCTGGCGTTGCTTGTCGTCTGGTATACGTGGCTGAGTCCCTCGCCGCACTTCCCCGTCGCGCTGGTGTTGGTGTTTCTGGTCACGCCGTTGCTGTTTCCCCTGCGAGGCCTGCTCCACGGGCGCCCCTATACCTATGCATGGACCAGTTACCTGGCGCTGCTGTACTTCGTGCATGGCGTCGGTGAGGCCTACGCGACCGCCAGTGACCGTGCTCTGGCTGGCCTGGAGATAGCACTGAGCCTGATGCTGTTCACCGGCGCCATCGTGTATGCCCGCCTGCAGGGGCGCGCCTTGCGGCAGGCTAATCAGCCGCGGCGCCCGGGAGCGAGCGAAAGTACTGGCGAACGAGAGGAACCGTGATCCGTCGTTGTGCGGCCAGAGAGAATTGATCCAGCCGGTCGAGCAATTCGAACAGCGCTCCCATATCCCGTTGGTAGTGCTGCAACAGGTATCGGCCAACTTCCTCACTGAACTCCAGGCCACGCAGCTTCGCTCTTTTTGTCAGAGCCTTGAGTTTGTCATCATCGCTCAGCGGCCTGAGTTGAAAGACCGGCCCGGCCAGAAATCGCGAACGCAAGTCCGGCAAGACAATCTGTGCCGCCGTGGGCGGGCAACTCGACGTGAACCTCAATACGACGTTGTTGGCGCGAGCGAGATTATAGAAATTAAACAACGCGCGTTCCCACGCTTCCCGGCCGCAGGCGATCTCGACGTCATCAATACACACCAGTGCCATCTGCTCGAGGCCATCGAGCACCACCGGGGACAACTCGTCTGCCTCAGCGAGTGGCAGGTAAGCTACCGGCTCGCCCTGCGCCGCGAGCGCGTGACAGGCGGCATGGAGCAGGTGCGTCTTGCCAACGCCACGGCGCCCCCACACCCACACCTGCGGCTCGCTCATGTCGCTCCAGACGGACAACGTGGCGGCATTGTCGCCAACCACAAAGTTTTCGTAGTTGACGAGCGGCTGTAGCGCAAGCCCAAGAGGTAGCTGCAAGACCATCAATCACCAGCGCCACGCTTGCGTGCGACCGACTGTGCACGTCGTGTCCAAATCCAAACATAGGCAACCCCGCTCGATACAGTCGTCACACCGACCAGTACGACCAGCGCGCCCATAATAAGGGGGGCAACATTCACGAAACCCAACGACATTACCGTCGCAAGCACCAGCACGATCTGGCACACCGTGTTCAACTTGCTAATCAATGTGGGCTCCATCGTCACCGGTTCGAAGAATGCGTGATAGACCAACGCACCAGTGACGATGATGACATCCCGGCCGAGCACAGCCACGACCAGCCACACCGGCAGATGACCCAGGTAGCCCAGCGACAGGAATGCAGCCACCAGCAATACTTTGTCTGACAACGGATCCAGGATAGAGCCGAGACGCGAATGCCAGCCGTAGCGACGCGCGAGAAAGCCGTCAACACCATCGCTGAAGCCGGCCACGGCAAACAAGGCCAGCGTCAAGCCGTATTGTTCACGAGCCAACGCCCAGACGATCGGCCAAGCCAGAAGCATGCGCGCCACGGTCAGCGCGTTGGGAATATGCCGCGCGATCACGGTAACAGTCGATAGTTCAGATCCGCCACCACACCAGGCTCGTCGACTACGGTCGGCATGGCTTGCACATTGTAGTCTGCAATCTCAGCGGACTCAGCGATAAGACTGTTTCCGAGTGAAATCGCGTGCGCAAGCAGCCGACTGCCACCGCGCGTCGTCACTCGGTACAGGACCCCCGAGGGCTCTACTATGTAAGGGTCCACTCTGGTAACGCTGGCCAGCGATTCGAGGTAGCTGGTAAGCCGGGTATAGTCCTGCACGTTGTTGACCTCGCGCACACGCACCAGCACTGTCGCCGTACCTTCCGCCGTTTGCAACGCGGCGAACCGCTTGGCCATGGCACTCGTCGTGCCATCAACGCCGCCGTCCAGGACTTCCGCCAGGGTTCCCCCGATATTCTCCCAGCTCATGGGGCCATCGGCTTGATACAGAGACCAGCGCCCGCGCCACCCTCCCGAGCGGTCACGAAGAACGCGGCCAACCAACACAGCATCGGCTTCATAGCGCTGAGAGGCCCTGAGGATGGGATCGCTGAAGTTACCCCATACATCGCTGATTTCAACCGCGGCCCGATCGGTCAGGTCATAGAGCGGAACGCGAAGTGGCAGGCCACGGTGCTTGGCCCGCTCCTGCATCAGTGAATAGGCCTCGTGATTTGAGGCGCTCCCAACCAACTGGCGCTCACGCCCTTCTTCCAGCGCCAACCACACCAGGGCCGGGGCCCGCAACCTCCCCCACACCGCTATGCCAAGCTCGCGGAATCGAGTCGTCAGGGCCTTCTCATCGAAACGCACCCACAAGGTCTGCTCCGGAGTAGCGGGCTCGCTAGTGGCCCGCTTGGCGTCCGACGTCCCACTCGTTGCAGCGGTCTCGTAGCGAAACTGCTGCACAAACCGCGGAGCCTGGTCCAGCACCGTGCTAATCCCTTGCTCGCGCAACACCTCGGTGCTACCCGTCATGCGCACAATAACCTCAGACAGCGCAGTTTTCACCGCATCTTGCCAGCTCTCGCGCGTTTGTGTGGAAACCGGTACGCGCGCTTCATAGAGGTCCTCGACCTCAACCGCCGCGGCCGGCAGCGCGATGAACAAAGCCAGCACCACTAACCAGGGGCCGCGGGGCACGCGCCAGCGCCACGGCACGACCAAATCGGGGGAAACAACCATCACCAATACCTGAGATGTAATTCCACGCCTGTCTGTGGATTGATAGAATGCGCTCATTATGCACCGTTTCGAGGCAAAGCGGTGCCTCACCTTGACCTGGAGCTCCATGTGAATCCAACCGATCCCAGCGCGCCCGGCAACGCATCCCCATCCATCAGCTACCGTGATGCAGGCGTCGACATTGATGCCGGAAATCGCTTGGTCGATCTCATCAAGCCGTTGGCCAAACGTACCCACCGCCCCGGCGTCATGGGCGGCCTCGGCGGCTTTGGCGCCCTATTCGAGCTGCCGCTGGATCGCTACCGCGAACCCGTGCTGGTATCCGGTACGGATGGGGTCGGTACCAAGCTCAAGCTCGCGATCGCGCTGGACAAACACGACACCATAGGCATCGACTTGGTCGCCATGTGCGTCAACGACCTCGTGGTGCAAGGCGCCGAACCGTTGTTCTTCCTCGACTACTTCGCCACTGGCAAGCTGGACGTCGACGTGGCAAGCCGGGTCGTGGCGGGCATTGCCACGGGCTGTGAGCAGGCGGGGGCGGCCCTGGTCGGCGGCGAAACGGCGGAAATGCCAGGAATGTACAGTGCCGGCGACTACGACCTGGCCGGGTTCTGTGTGGGCGTGGTCGAGAAGAGCAAGATCATTGACGGCTCGCGCGTGGCAGCCGGTGATACTTTGATCGGCATAGCGTCCTCGGGGCCGCACTCCAACGGCTATTCGCTGGTACGCAAGCTCATCGAGGTGAGCGGCGCAGCGCTGGATGCACCGTGCGGCGAGACCACACTGGGCGAAGCACTGCTTGCTCCCACTCGCATCTACGTCAAACCGCTGCTCGAGCTCATCGCCACGTGCGAGGTGCGCGCCCTGGCGCACATCACCGGCGGTGGACTGCTCGAGAATCTACCCCGCGTGATGCCCCCTGGCACCCGGGCGCTCATCGACGCTGGCAGCTGGCGGCGTCCACCGGTGTTCGACTGGCTGCAGAGCGCCGGCCACGTTGATCCCCAGGAGATGTATCGCACCTTCAACTGCGGCATCGGCATGGTAGTTTGTATGCCCGCCAACCAAGCCGACGCGGCCCTCGAGCAGCTGCGCGGTGTTGGTGAGGACGCATGGATCATTGGAGAAATCCAGGCGACGGCAACGCCGAACGAAGAGCCCAGCGTCCACATCAGTGGCTGAACAACATCCTCCCCTGTCGGTCGTCGTCCTGATCTCTGGCAACGGCAGTAACCTGCAGGCCATATTCGACGCCGTCGCGAGCGGCGAACTCCATGCGGAGGTCCATGCGGTCATCTCCAACCGAGCCGGGGCATACGGACTACAGCGGGCGCGTCGCTACGGAGTGCGCACCGAAATTCTCGATCACCGTCAATTCCCTACTAGAGAGCGCTACGACCAGGCCCTCGCCGAGCTGATCGACGCTTATACACCGGACGTGGTCGTGCTAGCCGGCTTCATGCGCATACTGACGCCAGAATTCGTCCGGCACTACCACGCGCGCATGCTCAACATTCATCCCTCCCTGCTGCCGCGACACCGTGGCCTGAACACGCACGCCAGGGTCCTCCAAGCCGGCGACACCGAGCATGGCGTCACTATCCACTTCGTCACCCCTGACCTGGACAGTGGACCCATCATCGCTCAAGCGCGATTTCCCGTGCACCCCGACGACGATGAAGCCAGTCTCGAGCAACGCGTGCACGAGAAGGAACACAAGTTGTATCCAAGGGTGTTGGGCTGGTTCGCGCAAAGACGCGTGAGGCTGGACAACGACACCGTGTTTCTCGACGGCAAACCGTTGGACCAAACCGGCTTTGACGTGACAGACCTCTAGGCGCGCGCGACCCGAACTAGGCCTTTGGCAGGGTGACGCCTTGCTGGCCCTGGTACTTGCCACCGCGATCGCGATACGAGGTCTCACAGACCTCGTCGGACTCGAAGAACAACACTTGGGCGACACCTTCGTTGGCGTAGATTTTCGCTGGTAAGGGCGTGGTGTTGGAAAACTCCAGCGTGACGTGTCCTTCCCACTCGGGCTCGAGCGGTGTGACGTTGACGATGATGCCGCAGCGCGCGTAAGTGGACTTACCCAAACAGACAGTGAGTACGCTGCGCGGGATGCGGAAATACTCCACGGTGCGCGCCAAGGCAAACGAATTCGGCGGAATGATACAAACGTCTGATTTCAAATCGACGAAACTATTGGCGTCGAAATTCTTCGGGTCGACGATCGCCGAATTGATGTTGGTGAATATTTTGAATTCGTCCGCGCAGCGAATGTCATAGCCATAGCTCGAGGTGCCATAGGAAATCACCCGCCCGGCGGCACCCTCTCGCACCTGCCCAGGCTCGAACGGTTCGATCATGCCGTGCTCGAGCGCCATGCGGCGAATCCACTTGTCTGATTTGATACTCATTGCTCGTATTCCGATGAACGGGCCTGCCCGGCGTTGCCGCACAGTATAAGCAAACAGGCGAGCCGAAGCTCGCCTGTCGATAGCACTCCTATCCGTAATGCCGAATCAGTTGTTCTGGATGACTATCTGCGGGAACCGCGCGCTGTAGTCCTTGGACTGCAGCGATAGCTTAGCGGCAACCCGACGCGCAATCTCGCGATATATCTGCGCGATCCGACTCTCGGGCTCGGCCACAACCGTGGGCTTACCACTATCCGTTTCCTCGCGTATGCGGATGTCTAATGGCAATGCGCCGAGGAAATCAACGTTGTACTGGTCGGCCATACGCTGGCCACCGCCTTCGCCGAAGATATGTTCTTCGTGTCCACACTTGCTGCAAATATGGATGCTCATGTTCTCGATGATCCCAAGCACGGGCACCTCTACCTTCTCGAACATCTTCAAACCTTTGCGGGCATCCAACAGTGCGATGTCCTGTGGTGTGGTGACGATGATTGCGCCCGTTACCGGCACCTTCTGGGCGAGGGTGAGCTGGGTGTCGCCCGTGCCCGGGGGCAAGTCGACGACCAGGTAGTCAAGGTCCGACCAGTTGGTGTCGTTGAGCAACTGCTCCAGCGCCTGAGTCACCATGGGACCACGCCAAATCATCGGCGTCTCTTCGTCGATCAGGTAGCCGATGGACATCGACTGCAGGTGGTAGCTCGTCATCGGCTCCAGTGACTTGCCGTCTTTGGACTCGGGCTTGGCACTGACGCCGAGCATGCGCGGTTGGCTAGGGCCGTAGATGTCCGCATCGAGAATACCGACTTTGGCACCCTCGGCCGACAGAGCCAGCGCCAGATTGACGGCAGTTGTGGACTTGCCCACGCCACCTTTGCCCGATGCCACGGCGATGATGTTCTTGACCCCTTCGACGAGACCCACGCCCTTTTGTACCGAGTGGCTGTCGATCTTGGAACTGACGCTGATCGTCGCGGCGCTCACGCCGTCGATGGCTTCGACCTTCTCTTTGAGCTTCGCCACCAACTGGTCCTGGTAACCTCTAGCCGGAAAGCCCAACACCACGTCTACCGTGACATTTTCGCCATCAATACTGATGTTCTTGACCGACTTGGCGGACACCAGGTCTTTATCCAAGTATGGGTCGATGTACTCTTTGAGGGCAGTCTCAACCTGCGCCTGAGTAGCACTTGCCATTAATAATCCTCCTGCCGGGAGCCGAGTTTGCATTCCGGGGCAAACAAGAAGCCGGGTATACTACACCAAGTCGGCCCGCTGGCTCTGGTTTTTCGAGCATTATCCCAATAATCTCAGGGATTTGGACGCGGCAAGTGGTGGCCGCCACCGCCGTGAGTTGTTACGTTATGTGGCCACCTGCGACTGATTACAAGACCCGATACTCAGAATTGAGCGACACCCGTCCCTGACCATGACCCAGCCTCCACGCCAAATCCTCGTCACCAGCGCCCTGCCCTATGCCAACGGCTCGATCCACATCGGCCACCTGGTGGAGTACATCCAGACCGACATCTGGGTTCGCTTTCAGAGAATGCGGGGCCACCACTGCACCTACGTCTGCGCCGACGATGCCCACGGCACACCCATCATGTTGCGCGCTCAGAACGAGGGTATCGCGCCAGAGGAGCTGATCGCCCGCTACGGCGCGGAGCACCAGAGCGACTTCGCGGACTTCGCAGTGGAGTTCGACAACTACTACTCGACCCACTCACCCGAAAACCGAGTGCTGGCGGAGTTGATTTACACGCGCCTGCGCGACGGCGGCCACATTCACACACGCACCATCAAGCGCCCCTTCGACCCGGTCAAGAAGATGTTTCTGCCGGATCGTTTCATCAAAGGCGAGTGCCCGCGCTGCGGCAGCGCCGACCAATACGGCGATAACTGTGAGGTTTGCGGCGCCACCTACTCACCGACCGATTTGAAGAACCCGGTCTCGGCACTCTCGGGTGCGACACCCGTCGAGCGTGATACCGAGCAGCACTTCTTTGCCCTCGGCGACTTTGAAGCCATGCTGCGCGAGTGGACCGGCGCCGGACATCTGCAACCCGAGATCGTCAACAAGCTCAACGAGTGGTTCGAGGCAGGCCTCCAGGACTGGGAGATCTCGCGGGATGCACCCTACTTCGGCTTCGAGATCCCAGACGCACCGGGCAAGTACTTTTATGTCTGGCTCGACGCGCCAATTGGCTACATGGCCAGCTTCAAGCACCTCAGCGACCAGCGCGATGATCTGGATTTCGATCGCTATTGGGCGATCGACAGCCGCGTCGAGTTATACCACTTCATCGGTAAAGACATTGCCTACTTCCACACGCTATTTTGGCCCGCCATGTTGGACGGTGCCGGCTTCCGCAAGCCCAACGCGGTGTTTTGTCATGGCTTTCTGACGGTAAACGGCCAGAAGATGTCCAAAACGCGTGGAACCTTCATTACCGCGCGCACGTATTTGCGCCATCTCGAGCCGGAATGCCTGCGCTACTATTTCGCCGCCAAGCTGAGTAGTGGCATCGACGACTTGGATCTCAACCTGGAGGACTTCACCCAACGCGTGAATGCCGACTTGGTGGGCAAAGTTGTCAACATCGCCAGTCGCTGCGCTGGCTTCATCGCCAAGCGCTTTGATGGACGTCTCTCTGAGCATTTGAGCGAACCCGAAATATTTCATTCCTTTGTCGATGCCGGACATACCATTGCCGAACTCTTCGAGAGCCGCGAATACGGCCAGGCAATACGACGCATCATGGCGCTGGCGGACCACGCCAACCAATACATCGACGCCCAAAAGCCATGGGTCATTGCCAAAGAACAAGGTGCGGACCAACAGCTTCAAGATATCTGCAGTCTGGGTCTGAACCTCTTCCGCGTGATGATGATCTATCTGAAGCCGGTTCTACCGCGCACCGCAGCAGCAGCCGAGGCGTTCCTGAACATCGACCCGGTGCACTGGTCTGACGCCGCCACACCGCTTTGCGCGCATCGCATCAATGCGTTCACACCATTAATGACGCGCATTGAGAGCAGGCACGTCGATGCCATGCTCGAGGAAGCTCGAACCAGCCTCGCGCCCGCACAGCCGAGCACTGTGGCGGCGCCTGTCGAGAAATCCGTAGAACACGAACCGATCGGGCCGGAAATTAACTACGAAGATTTTGCTAAATTGGACCTACGCGTTGCGCGGATCGTCGCAGCCGAGCACGTCGACGGTGCAGACAAGCTGTTGCGTTTGACGCTGGACCTAGGCGGTGAGACCCGTAACGTCTTCGCGGGTATTCGCAGCGCCTACGAGCCGGAGAAACTCATTGGCCGCCTCACCGTTATGGTCGCCAACCTAGCGCCGCGCAAGATGCGCTTCGGTGTATCGGAGGGCATGGTGCTCGCAGCCGGCCCCGGGGGTAAGGAGCTGTGGCTGCTGGCGCCGGACGATGGTGCGACCCCTGGCATGCGGGTCAAGTAACGGCGCGTTCGCCCGGCTTACGTGCCCGTGTTGTTTCCCCCCTACGACGCCCTTAGTATGGTGCGGATGGTCGCGCACCATACCCCGCGGCGCCGGGTTGGACCGCCAGCCAAGAGAACGCGATGATTGAGTACGCCCTCATCCTGGTCAGCACCGTGCTCGTCAACAATTTCGTGTTGGTGAAGTTTCTCGGTCTGTGTCCGTTTATGGGCGTGTCACGCAAACTCGACACGGCGATGGGGATGGGATTGGCCACCACATTCGTGCTCACCCTGTCTTCGGTGTGCAGCTACCTCGCCAACGAGTACCTGTTGGCACCACTTGGTCTGGAGTATCTGCGCACTATCACCTTCATTCTGGTGATCGCGGTGGTCGTGCAGTTCACGGAAATGGTCGTCCACAAGACTAGTCCGTTGCTCTATCAGGTACTGGGTATCTTCCTGCCCTTGATAACCACCAACTGCGCCGTGCTCGGCGTTGCGCTGTTGAACGTCCAAACCAAGCATGGTTTCGTCGCCTCGGCGGTCTATGGTTTCGGCGCCGCAGTCGGCTTTTCCATGGTGTTGATTCTGTTTGCCGCCATGCGCGAGCGGATAGCAGTGGCGGATGTTCCGGCACCGTTTCGCGGCGCTTCGATCGCGCTGATTACGGCGGGTCTGATGTCAATGGCATTCATGGGCTTCGCCGGCTTGGTGCGGGGCTAGTGCCATGCTCACTGCCGTGCTCGCTCTGGCCGTGCTGGCAATCATATTCGGGCTCGTTCTCGGCTTCGCGGCGGTGCGCTTCAAGGTGGAGAGCGATCCGGTTGTCGACAAGATCGATGCCATACTGCCGCAGACCCAGTGCGGCCAATGCAGTTACGCCGGCTGCCGACCCTATGCCGAGGCCATCGCCCGGGGTGAGGCTGACATCAATCAGTGTCCGCCCGGGGGTGAAATGGTCATTCACGCCCTTGCGGACTTGCTCGGCCGCGACGCCAAGCCGCTGAATCCCGCGCACGGTGTTGAGAAGCAGGTCAAGACCGTTGCGATTATCGACGAACACTGGTGCATCGGTTGCACCTTGTGCATTCAGGCCTGTCCGGTCGACGCCATCCTGGGTGCGGCCAAGCAAATGCACACGGTGATCGCGGAGGAGTGCACGGGTTGTGAGTTATGCATTCCGCCTTGCCCGGTGGACTGCATCACAATGGTGCCGCTGGAAGAGAACCTGACGACCTGGAGGTGGCCGTTCCCCGAGTCACCCGAGGAGCAACACGCGTGAGGCTGCACAGCTTTCACGGCGGCCTGCATTTGCCGGGACACAAGGAAATGTCGATGCGCGAACCGGTGCGACCCGCCGGTATCCCGCAGACGCTGATTCTTCCGTTGCAGCAGCACATCGGCGAACCCGCCGAGCCATGCGTCAAACCCGGTCAACGTGTGCGCAAGGGCGAGGTGCTGGCGCACGCATCAGGCTACGTCAGCGTGCCGTTGCATGCACCCACCTCCGGTCGGGTCGTTGCGATCGAACCGCGCTCGGTGGCACACCCCTCCGGCCTCCAGACCGCGTGCATCGTGCTTGAACCCGATGGGGCGGATAGCTGGACCGAGCTCACCCCGCGTGGCGGCGACTATGAGCAACTCGACCCCAGCGCCTTGCGCAATCTGATTCGCGAAGCGGGCATCGTCGGGCTCGGCGGTGCGGGCTTTCCCTCATTCATCAAGCTCAATCCCGGTAGCGCCAGCATCACCACCCTGGTGCTCAATGGCGCCGAGTGTGAGCCCTACATCACCTGCGATGCGATGCTGATGTGCGAGCGCGCCGTGGAGATCGTCTCCGGCGCACTGATCATGCGCCACGCGTTGCATGCAGAGCACTGTGTGATCGGCGTCGAGGACAACAAGCCCGCTGCGCTGGCAGCACTGCGCCAGGCGGCAGGAGAATTGGGCAGCGATGTAGAGATCGTTGAAGTGCCGACCATATATCCCGCTGGCGGCGAAAAGCAGCTGATCAAGACCTTGACGGGAAAAGAGGTGCCATCCAACGGCCTGCCGGTCGACATCGGCGTGGTGTGCCACAACGTCGGGACCGCGGCAGCTGTGTATCGGGCAGTCGTCCATGGCCAACCCCTGATTGCGCGCTACGTAACGGTTACCGGCCACGCCGTCGCCAATCCGCGCAACATGGAAGTACTGATCGGCACGCCGATTGCGGATCTACTCCATGCTTGTGGTCTGCGCGCACATGTTCCCCACAAGATCATTGTCGGCGGCCCAATGATGGGCTTCGAGCTGCGGGCCACCCATACTCCGGTGGTCAAGACCACCAATTGCGTTCTTGCCGCATCCGAGGAGGATGCCGCCACTCGGTCTCCGCCGATGCCCTGCATCCGCTGTGGCGAATGTGCCGCCGCATGTCCGGCGCAATTGCTGCCCCAGCAGCTCTACTGGCATGCCCAGGCCAAGGACTTCGACCGCATCCAGGACTACAACCTGTTCGATTGTATCGAATGCGGCTGTTGCGCCTATGTATGCCCAAGCAATATTGCACTCGTCCACTACTATCGCTACGCCAAGACTGAAATCTGGGCGCAGGAGCGTGAAAAGCACAAAGCAGACCTAGCGCGTGAACGGCACGAGTTCCACAAGTTTCGTTTGGAGCGTGAAAAGGCTGAACGCGAAGAGCGCCATCGCAAGAAGCGCGAAGCGCTGGCGAATAAATCCACCACTGATGCCTCAAAGAAGGCAGCCATCGAGGCAGCGCTGGCCCGTGTCAAAGCCAAGCGCGGTGAGGCTAGGCCAGATGTCACCGATGGTGGAACTCAAGAACGATCGGCCGAGTCTGGCAGAGCTGATGCACCGTTAGACCATGAAGATGCGAAGAGCTGATCGGCGATGCTTCCTTCCACGACCTTGAGCTCTCCGCACATGCACGGCGCCAACGGCCTCACCCGGGTGATGTTGAGCGTCATCTTCGCTCTGGTGCCCGCGTTGGCGGCCTACGTGTTCTTTTTCGGGTGGGGAATCTTGATCAATATTGTCCTCGCCCTTGTCACGGCACTGGCAAGCGAAGCCATCATGCTACGGCTACGCGGCCGGCCGGCGCTGCCGTTCCTGAGCGACGGTAGCGCTGCGGTCACTGCCATACTGCTGGGTATGGCCATCCCACCCCTGACGCCGTGGTGGATGATTGTCTTGGGCGCCATGTTTGCGCTGGTCTTCGCCAAACACCTCTACGGCGGTCTGGGCTACAACCCTTTCAATCCGGCCATGGCTGGCTACGTACTGCTGCTCATCTCGTTTCCCTTGGAGATGTCGACCTGGGCGGCGCCCAGCACTGAGGCGGCGCACAGCCTCTCGATGCTGGAAAGCATTCGCTACAGTCTGCTAGGCACATTACCCAACGGAATCATGCTGGATGCCGTCAGCGCAGCGACGCCGCTGGACACGGTGCGCACCCAGGTGTTGCTCGATAAGTCACTGACCGAACTTGCCAGCACTGGCACGATCGCCGGGCGCGGCTGGGAGTGGGTCAACGGCTTGTGTCTGCTCGGGGGGCTGTGGCTGGTTAGCCGGCGTACGATCACCTGGCATATTCCCGTTGGCCTGCTGGCTGCACTGCTCACGCTATCCTCGCTGTTCTACCTGGTCGATGCCGGGCGCTACGCCTCGCCAGCGCTGCATCTGTTCAGTGGCGCAACTATGTTGGGCGCATTCTTCATTGCCACCGATCCCGTCAGCGCCGCAACCACGCCAATGGGCCGCCTTGTCTACGGAGTCGGCATCGGCGTGCTCACATTCGTCATTCGCACTTGGGGCGGCTATCCGGACGGTATTGCGTTTGCCGTGCTCCTCATGAACATGGCAGCGCCTACCATCGATTACTACACTCGACCTCGCGTCTTTGGCCAAAGCGGGCGCTAGCCGATGGATATTGCCCGCCACATGACGATAAGCGCCGTTCTGCTCGGGTTGTTCGCCGTCGTCGGAACTGGTTTGGTTGCGTTGACCTATGATCAAACACATGAGCGGATTGCCGCCAACGAACGCGAAGCACTACTGCGCAGCCTGCATGCACTGGTGCCGCCAGACACGCACGATAACGATCTGAGCGCCGACACGCTCGAAGTCGTCTCGGAGTCTGATTTTGACACTGACGAACCCATCACGATTTACCGCGCCCGTCGCGGCCAGCACCCCGTTGCCGCGGTATTCACGACAATAGCGCCTGACGGTTATAGCGGCAGCATCAAGCTACTGGTCGCGGTTCGCGCCGATGCCACGCTGACGGGCGTGCGCGTGGTGTCCCATCGAGAAACCCCGGGGCTCGGCGATCGAATCGATGAGCGGCGCTCCGACTGGATCCATGTCTTCGACAATCGTTCGTTGCACGATCCGGCTCCAAAAGATTGGCGGGTCAAGCGCGACGGCGGAGCCTTCGATCAGCTCACAGGCGCAACGATTACGCCTCGCGCGGTGGTCAAGGCAGTCTACCGGACGCTATTATACTACCGGGAACACACCGAGGAGATCTTTGCCCAAGCGGCACAGAGCGAGCCCAGCGCACAATGAGCCAGTCAACTTACCGTGACATCATGCGCGACGGAATGTGGAGCAATAACCCGGCGTTCGTCATGCTACTTGGCTTGTGTCCGCTGCTTGCCGTATCCACCACGACCGTAAACGCACTGGGTCTAGGCCTGGCCACGACGCTGACGCTGGTTGCCTCTAACGCCACCGTCTCGCTGATACGAAACGTGGTGCGTCCCGAAATCCGCATTCCTGTTTTCGTCTTGATCATCGCCTCCGTAGTAACAGCGATCGAGTTGGCGATGAATGCGTTCTTTCACGAGTTATACAAAGTGCTTGGGATCTTTATTCCTCTCATAGTCACGAACTGCTCAATCATCGCCCGCGCCGAAGCCTTCGCGTCAAAAAATAACGTTCGGCGCTCGGTGCTGGACGGCCTGTTCATGGGATTGGGATTTACCACCGCGCTCGTGTTGCTCGGAACCATGCGCGAAATCATCGGCCAGGGCACGCTATTCAGCCAGGCTCATCTGATGTTCGGCGACGGCATACGTTGGATCACGATTACCGTCATCGACGACTACCGCGGTTTCCTGCTCGCGATCCTGCCGCCCGGGGCATTCTTAGGGCTTGGTTTGATCATCGCCCTGAAGAACATCATCGACAAACGTCTCCAGAGACGCGCCAGCCGAAGTGAGCTCAGTGAACCGGTCGAAGCCACCCCCTAGGGACGAACGGTGCGAGTATAGCCACTGACGAGCGCCAGCGCCGATGAACCCGGAAAAACGCCGCGAAATCTTCAGCCGCCTGCGGGCGCAGAATCCAAATCCAACCACTGAGCTTGTCTATGCAACCCCGTTTGAACTGTTGGTGGCTGTCATCCTGTCCGCGCAGGCAACCGACAAGAGCGTGAATCTCGCGACCGCCAAACTATTTGCCGTCGCCAACACCCCCCAGCAGATACTCGATCTAGGCGAAGCGGGACTGAAGCGCTTCATCAAGACTATTGGTCTGTTCAACAGTAAGGCGAAGAACATCATCCAAACCTGTGGGATACTGCTCAACGAACATGGTGGCAAAGTGCCTCAGCAGCGCGGTGCGCTGGAGGCACTGCCGGGTGTAGGGCGTAAGACCGCAAACGTAATTCTCAACACAGCCTTCGGCGAGCCCACGATCGCGGTGGATACACACATCTTTCGGGTAGCCAACCGCACCGGCATCGCCCCTGGCAAGACAGTGCTCGAGGTCGAACGCAAACTGCTCAAATTCGTCACCCCAGAATTCAAGAAAGACGCCCACCATTGGCTCATTCTGCACGGCCGCTATACCTGCGTGGCCCGCAAACCAAAGTGCGGCGAGTGCATCATCGCCGATTTGTGCGAATACAAGCACAAGTCTAAGGACTGAATCGTACGAACCGCCAGGCTGGAACCAGCCGCGTCGCGCAACAATTTGCACAACAAGTCCAGGTTTTTATCCAGATGAAGCTTGAACTATCATCTGGACCACTTGTCTGGCTGTTCGTACAGTCGCTAACCCGGGTCATCCATGCTGTTTACTGATAATCGCAACGAGCTGCGCAACGTTTTCCGCCAAGCCTGGCGCAAGCGTATGGATAACGCTGCGATGGAGCCATTGGAGGCGCTCGTTGCCCAGGTCGTGCAGGAACACCCCGAGTACCATTCGCTGCTCGAGGGTCCGGAAGAGAATCTCGAGCGCGACTATCTGCCCGAGATGGGCGAGACCAACCCATTTCTGCATATGGCAATGCACTTGGCGATCCGTGAGCAACTGGCCGCACAACGCCCCCCTGGCATCGTCGCCGCCTACCAGGCCATGCTCGAGGCGCTACCCGACGCGCACCGTGTCGAGCATGAAATGATGGAGTGCCTGGCCGAAAGTCTGTGGCAGGCGCAGCGCACGGGCCAGCTCGATCACGTAATCCTGGTTCGAGCCGCTCGGCCCGACGCCGCGCCTCGACCAGCGCGCCCCCCTGCCAGACCTCCTCGTCCGGCCGG
>Ga0209536_100001705_pt1 | contig 36018 bp, 49 predicted proteins | sample DeeMarSeWOR28_12_FD_187461 | JGI IMG/M metagenome (GOLD analysis project Ga0209536, IMG submission 187461) | Marine sediment microbial communities from White Oak River estuary, North Carolina - WOR-2-8_12 (SPAdes) (version 2) | ecosystem: Environmental > Aquatic > Marine > Intertidal zone >...
CGCGGTATGCCTGACCTTTGCCGGTAATGCGGCATTGGTAGGGGGTCGCGGAACACCGTGGGTTCGTGGTAAGCCTTTGAAGCGGAACTTGCGGAGTATTGTGTAATGGCAAAGACACCTGCGTGGCAGCGTAAGGAAGGCAAGAACCCATCCGGTGGGTTAAACGCCAAGGGGCGCGCGTCAGCTAAGGCTGAAGGCATGAATTTGAAGGCACCCGTGAAAGCGGGAGATAATCCTCGTCGTGCTTCGTTCTTGGCGCGCATGGGTAACATGCCAGGTCCAGAGCGTGACGAGAAAGGTAAACCGACGCGGTTGCTCTTGTCCTTGAAGGCATGGGGTGCTTCGTCAAAGGAAGACGCGCGGCGAAAGGCTAAGGCTATCTCCGCAAGAAACAAGGATAAGTAATATGGCTGAAGCATGTCCTGTCGAAACTAAAGACATTACGTTAAACCTACAGAATCGCGGTAAGGCTATTGATAAGGCTAATTATGGCCCTATGGACCCTAACCAACCGAATGACCGCTACTGGGCTATGAAGGCCAAGATGTGGGACGTATCACCGGATGAGGCGAAGTCTCAGCGTTGCGGTAACTGCGCGGCGTTCAGCCAGACATCTCACATGATGGGCTGCATCGAGAAGGGCTTAGAGGGCAAAGATGCGCGAGAGCAAGATGCGATGGATGTTGTCGATGCCGGTGATCTCGGTTTCTGTGAAATCTTTGACTTCAAGTGCGCGGCAGCTCGGACATGCGATGCGTGGATTGTGGGCGGTCCTATTACCGACGAGACAGAGCAAGGTTCAGAGTCCGAGAACGAGTACAGTTCTATGGATAAAGGGGAAGACATGTCTGAGGGTGAGGTAGACTAAGTGAATCTGGCAATCTGTATACCGGCTAGGGACGAGGTTCACGCCGGTTTTGCGAAGGATCTCGCTGTGCTTTCCGCGAAGTGGTATGCCAGCGTTCCTGCTGGTATTCGCTTCGACATTCACATGGTCAGCGGTACTCTTATTGCTGATCAACGGATGAAGTTGGTTCGCATGGCCCTGGATGGTGGGGCTGACTACATCCTGTTTCTCGACAGCGATATGCGGTTTCCATCTGACGTAATCGTGTCTCTCACGCGGCATAACTTGGACATCGTTGCGGCAAACTATGCGACGCGCCGGTTACCTGTTAAGACTGTCGCGTTCAAGAATTTCCAGAAGTTACAGTATGTTACGTCAGACTCTTCAAAGACAGGGTTAGAAGAAGTCGACGCTGTCGGTATGGGCTGCATGCTGATTAAGGCAAACGTGTTCCGTACTATGGCAGAACCGTGGTTTCAGATTGGCTATTCGCCAGACTGGAAAGCGTTTGTCGGTGAAGACATGTACTTCTGCCGCGAAGCGCAAAAGGCAGGCTTCAAGGTCTACATTGACCATGATGTCTCGAAACAAGTAAGACATATCGGTGTGCTAGAGTTCATGCACGAACACGTTGATCTTTAAGGAGTTTCCGATGAAGGGTAAGTCGAAGATCGCTAAAGTTATGGGTGAGTACAAGAAGGGTACGCTTCACGCTGGCGTTAATCCTAAAGGCCCGAAGAAAGCTCCTTTAGCCAAGAGCCGCAAGCAGGCGATTGCTATTGCTCTTTCTGAAGCAGGCATGTCGAAAAAGAAGAAATGAACCACTTCTACGAAGAGATTCAGGGTTGGTTTAACTTTACCAAACCCTATCGCGAAGCAGTTCTGAGTGCTCCTAAAAGCGGTGCCGTGTTCGTTGAAATCGGCTGCTGGAAGGGGCGCTCTTCTGCTTATCTGGGCGTAGAAATAGTCAACTCTGGCAAAGATATACAGTTATACTGCGTCGATCACTGGAAGGGCTCTGACCAAGTCCACAAAGATGACCCGGAGCTGAAGTCGGTGTACTCCATCTTTAAAGCAAACATGAAGAAGATCGAGGGTCTCAAGATGACTCCTATCCGGTCTGACAGTGCTTCTGCCGCGTCGAAGTTTGATGACGAGTCAGTCGATTTTGTGTGGGTTGATGCGGGTCACGAATACGAAGAAGTGAAGGCTGATATCGAGGCGTGGATGCCTAAGCTGAAACGGGGCGGAGTCATGGGAGGTGACGATTACCCGTTCGATGGTGTATCTAAGGCTGTGAAAGAATTACTGCCCAAGCACGAGGTTGGCTCAGAGACCGGCTGGAAGTGGTGGCGCGTGAGAAAGGTTTAAGGCATGGCGATCTCAGGATATGACCCCGACAACATTCCAGTTAATGTTTCAGCGCCCCGTGCTTATGACGAGGATACGGGTATCCTGACACCAGGTATGCAAGACCAGCCGATGGACGAGGAAGAGTTCCGCTCCCGCGTTCACCAGTCCATCGAAGACGCAGCAATCTATATCGATACCTATATTGCCCCAGAGCGCGAAGCCGCTATGTCATACTATCTGGGCAACTCGTTTGGTAATGAGGAAGATGGCAGCTCGCAGGTTGTGCTTACAGAAGTGCGCGACACGGTTTTGGCAATGCTGCCGTCGTTGCTCCGTATCTTTACCGGCGGCGATAAGGTTTTAGAGTTTGTTCCAAAAACGGCTGAAGATGTCGAAGTAGCTGAACAGCAGACCGACTTCATCAACTACATCTTTATGCAGGAGAACCCCGGTTTCCGCATTCTCCATGACGCGATGAAAGATGCGCTGATTCTGAAAGAAGGCGTTCTGACTTGGTATAAGCGCGACGAAGAGACTGTCGAAGAGTATAGCTACTCCGGTCTGTCGCAAGAAGAAGCGGCAATGATTGCTCAAGATCCAAGCGTCACGGTTTTGGAATACCGCGAAGAGCAATCCATGATGCAGCGCGATAATGTGATCACTATGTCGCCTGACGTTATGATGACACCGCAGATGATCTCAATGCGGATTAAGCGCGTCATTCGCGAGCCACGCTATGTGGTTGAGTGCATTCCGGTCGAGCAATTCTTGATCGATAATCAGGCAACTTCGATCGATGACGCATTGATCGTCGCGCGTCGAAAACTCGCAACTGTGTCAGAGTTGGTAGCGATGGGCTACGACAAAGACTTGGTTGAGATGAACGCTGGCTCAGGTGGGTTTGAGCTGAATATGGAAACTCTGGTTCGTAACCCTGCGGACCAATCATTCTTTGGGATTGCTAATGGAAACGACGAGTCCACAGACAAAGTCTATTACGTTGAAGCCTATATCCGCATCGACAAAGATGGCGACGGTATCGCCGAGCTGCATAAAGTCTGCACAGTCGGCAATGGTGGTTACATCGTCCACCAAGAAATAGTTACAGAAATTCCGTTCGCAACACTTTCGCCAGATCCAACACCGCATACGATTTTCGGTAAGTCTATTGCAGATCAAACGATGGACCTGCAACTGATCAAGTCGAGCATCATGCGTAATACGCTTGACTCACTGGCTCAGTCGATCCGTCCTCGTACTCTTGCAGTTGAGGGCCAAGTCAACATGGATGACTTGCTCAACAACGAGATTGGTGCCGTGATCCGCGCCCGTAATCCTGGTGCAGTTGTGCCATTCTCGACACCGTTCGTCGGTCAGCCAGCTCTCGGCGTGATGTCCTATGTGGACGAGATCAAGACACAGCGCACAGGAATTTCTCGTGCGTCTCAGGGCTTGGATGCAGAAGCACTTCAAAGCACGACGCGTGCGGCTGTGCAGGCTCAGTTGTCCTCGTCGCAGGAACGCATCGAGATGATCGCGCGCCTGTTTGCTGACGGGTTGAAGCGGTGCTTTAAGGGGTTGCTGCATCTCGTTACACAGCATCAGGATAAGCCCAAGATCATCCGTTTGCGTAACAAGTTTGTCCCAATTGATCCGCGTGGCTGGACAGCCGACATGGATATGATCGTGAACATTGCTCTCGGTCGTGGCTCAGATGAGCAACGGATGATGTTCTTGCAGCAGATCGCCGCGAAACAGGAGCAGATCCTCCAGCAGTATGGACCGAATAACCCGATGGTATCGATCCAGCAGTATGTCTCGACGCTGAACCAGATCACCCAGTTGGCTGGCTTCCAGAACCCTGCGCAGTTCTACTCAGAGCCGACACCAGAGCAAGTGCAGCAATTCATGCAGTCTATGGCTCCTGAGAAGAAGCAAGACCCGGCAGAAATGCTTGCACAGGTTGAAGCAGAGAAGACCCGTGCCGATATTCTCATTGCTGCCGCAAAGCAGGAACTTGAGACCAAGAAGGCACAGGCAGACGCAGATCTTAAGCGTGACCAGTTGATCGCAGACGTAATGCTCAGAGCAGCCGAGATTCAGGCAAAGTATGGCTCACAGGTCGATGTTGCGACGATTAACGCTGAAGTTAACCGTCAGCGCGCAGAGATCGAGGCGATGTTTAATCTGCAATCGCAGCGCGAGCAAGCGATCTTACAGCAACCGGCACCACAGCCGATGATGCCACAGGGGATGATGTATGGTTGAGGAAGCGGACCTCCATAGAGCTGCGATAGCACTGAAAAACAGTATCGCTACGAAGGCTTTGTTCGACGCTCTTAAGAAAAACTATACAGAGATGTGGATGTCATCAGACCCAGATGACTCCGAGGTAAGGGATGAGGCGTATCTGATGATACGTGCCATCGCGGATCTACAGGGGCAGATTGAGACGATGGCGTCAGCCCCAGATGTAGTCGCGTTTAACCGCCGCTTGAAGGGGCGATAATTTAGGAGTATTTACTTATGAGTTTAACCGAGCAGTCGCAGACCCGCGAAATCGGTGTATCAGAAGCTGCAAACCGTATGGCGGCACTACTGGGAGGCGATGAGCCGAAACCCACGGCGCAGCAGGAAGCAGCTCCTGCCGAGGCACAAGAGGCCGAGGCGACGGCAGATGAGGTCATTGAGACCCCAGTGCAAGATGAAGGTCACGCTGTAGAAGCGTCAGACGGCACTGAGGAGACCGAGTATGTCGGGGACCAAGAAGGTGGCACAGAAGAGAGTCTGTCACCGGAATCGCTCGTAACCGTCAAGATCGACGGACAGACGCAGAAGATCCCGTTGAAGGAAGCTCTGGAGGGTTACCAGCGACAGTCCGATTATTCGCGTAGAATGAACCAACTCCGCGAGGAGAAGGTCGCATTCGAGCAAGAATCTGAGGCAGTAAGAACGGAACGCCAGCAATACGCGACCCTGATCGAAGCACTTGACCAGCAACTACAGCAGTTGATGCCGCAAGAGCCAGATTGGGAACGGTTGCACCGGGAAGATCCGTTAAACTTTCCTCTGGTCGAAAAGCAATGGCGAGACTACCAGTCCCGCATGGCTGCGACGAAAGCCGAAAAGGAACGTCTCAGCTATTTGCAGCAGAAGGAAGAACAAGATCGGTTGAAGACCATTGTGGAGCAGGGTCGCCAGTATTTGGTGAAGCAGGTTCCAGAATGGAATGATGCCGATAAGTGGAACGAGGCACGGACACGTCTGAAGGAATACGGACAGCAAGTCGGTTATTCTGAAGATGAGTTAGCTCAAGCCTATGACCCACGAGCTATTCTTGTTCTTGAGAAGGCAAGGAAGTACGACATGCTAATGGCTAAGAAACCACAGCCTGATAAAAAGGAAGGTCCGAAGCCGTTGCGTTCAGGAAATGTTGCCTCCGCACCTAAGCAGCAGACCGAAGTTGCTCGCGCGAAAATGCGTCTCAGTAAAACCGGTAGCGTCGATGACGCTGCTAAACTCTTTGGTCTAATGGAAAGCAGGAGACGATAATGGCTTCCGTAAGTAAAGTTCAAACCTATCAAGCTGTAAACGAACAGCGCGAAGATCTCTCGAACATCATCTATGACATCAGCCCGACCTCGACCCCGTTCATGTCGAACGTAGGTCGTGACACGGCTGACAACACCTACTTCGAGTGGCAGACCGATGCCCTCGCAGCAGCTAACGGCTCGAACGCCCTCGTGGAAGGCGCAGATGCCGGTGACCAAGACTTCACCGATACAAACCGCGTTGCGAACTACACGCAGATCAGCGGCAAGACCGTTGCAGTTTCGGGTACAGCTCAAGCTGTAAACATGGCTGGCATGCGTACGCTCTTGGCCTACAACCAGGCTAAAGCTGCGAAGGAACTCAAGCGCGACATGGAAAAGATCCTCCTGTCGAACCAAGCTGCGTCTGCTGGTAACAGCTCGACAGCTCGTTACACCGCTGGTGTTCCTGCTTGGTTGATCACGAACTCTGTTGCGAACGGTGCTACCGCTCCTACGCTTTCGTCTTCACCGAACGGCTATCCTAACGCTGCTTGGACGAACCTCTCGACCTCGACGGACGTTGCTTTCACCGAAACCATGCTCAAGACGGCAATTCAGAACGTCTGGGCAGAAGGCGGCGAAGCAAAGATCCTCATGACGGGTCCGTACAACAAGACGGTTGCTTCTGGTTTTGCAGGTATCGCTCAACAGCGCATCACCTACAATCAGGTTCAGCCTGCTGGCATCATCGCTACCGCTGACGTGTATCTCAGTGATTTCGGTGAAGTTTCAATGGTTCCGAACCGCTTTGCTGATGAGCGTTTCGCACTCGTTCTCGACCCAGAATACGCATCTGTTGCGTATCTCCGTCCGTTCGAAACGATTGACGTTGCCCAGACCGGCGACTCGATCAAGAAAGAACTCGTTGTGGAATACGGTCTCCGCATGAAAGCTGAAAAGGCTCATGCTGCTATCGCAAACCTCACGACTTCAGCCTGATAATAGAGAGGGGCGGTTCGCCGCCCCTCTTTTCTCTTGGGGAGCAACATGAAACAGCAAGACTACGCACCGGCTGAGTTCATCTTAGGCCATGACGGTTTTACCGGCACTACGACCAAGATGAAGGTCGAGCATGATGGCACGATGCACTTTATCGACACGACCGACATCAGCGATGTTGCGAAGTTCAACCAAGAAGAGATGAATAATGTTTCACGGACAACCAGATCTGGAGACATGGTTAGAGTCGCTCGTCTTCCTATGCTTGTTTTGTTGCAGCTTAAGGAGCGTGGTATTCTTCACGACAAGAATGCCTTGAAGCGGTGGTTGACTACCGAAGAAGCCCGTCCGTATCGGACTCACCATTACACGAGCTGACGATGACAATTACGAGTTACGCCACACTCCAATCCGAGATCGCGTCATGGTTGAACCGTGACGATTTAACGTCTCAGATCCCTACTTTTATCCAGTTCGTGGAAGCTGATGTGAACAGCCGTTTACGCCACCAGAAAATGGTTGTGCGCGCTCAGGCTACCAGCGACCAAGAATATGTGCAGCTTCCTGCTGATTGGCTTGAGGCTATCAATATCCATATTATTGACGGTAAACAGCCACTGCGTTACGTGACGCTTGATGAGGCAGACAAAATCCTGAAGCAGCAGGTTATCACTCAGCCGTCATTCTATTCGATTATGGATGATGCGCTTGAGATTGTCCCAGCACCTGCGACAGATATAGACATCGAGATGGTCTATTACGGTAAGATCCCGTCTCTTAGTGTTAGCGTTGCTTCTAACTGGTTACTCGTAAAGGCTCCTGACCTTTACCTGTATGGTGCTCTCGTTCACGCTTCACCGTTCCTGTTGGACGATCAGCGTGTCGGGTTATTCGCGAACATGTACAATTCGCGGCTTGATTCACTGCAACTTGAGAGCGATAAGGCGTTACACAGTGGTGGACCGTTGATCGCTCGTACGCGAATAACTTACGGATAAGGAGTTAGAAATGGCAGGCTTTACCAATTACTCAGAAGATCTCGTTCTGAACTGGGTTTTCACGACGAACTCAGCAACTCGCCCGACATCGTGGTACGTTGCGCTTTACACTGTTGCTCCTGGCGAATCAGGTGGCGGTACTGAGGTAAGCGGCACTTCGTATGCTCGTCAGAGCGTTGCTTTTTCAGTAACAGGCACTGCTCCAACGACAGCTGCTAACTCTGCTGCTGTAGAGTTTCCGACAGCAGGCGGATCATGGGGCACAGTTGTAGCAGCAGGTGTATTTGATGCCTCGTCGAGCGGTAACCTTTTAGCTTTTGCTGATCTCACGACTTCGAAGACAATCGATACCGGCGACGTGCTCCGCTTCAACACAGGCGCTCTGACCATCACATTGGACTAATAGATGGCGAACGGTCGCGATTACGGTAGTTTTGATTACGGCATTGGTGTCTACGGCACAGCATTAGTCGTAGATGCCACTTGCACGATTTCTGCTACCTCTAACGCGACAGCTTTAGGGAGCACTGTTAAGGCTGCCACTGCTCAAAGCGTATCTACATCTTCTGGTGTATCAGTTCCGACGCGAACAACTAATGCAACGCTTAACGTCATATCTGTTTCCTCGTCTGGTGCAGCAGCCGCTGATACCGAGATTGCATACTGTGTCATACCTGCCACCAGTACTGCCTCGGCGTTGGCTACGCGCGTTAGAGAGGTGGCTGCTGCTATTTCTGCAACGAGTGGATCTACTGCTGGCGCTTATGCCATCAGAACTGTCAGCGCGACTGTTGCTGGGCAGTCTGCCGCGACAGCTAACGGTTATGTCGCAATTCTGGCAGAGGCGACCGGCGCATCGGATAGCAACGCATCTATTACTGTTGTCAGAGTTCAGCCTGCCGTTGCCGCTATTGATCTACAGTCAAACTCAACTGCTGGCGCTACAGTTACATGGTATGCACTTGAGAATATCGTTACTGCTTCTACGGCAACAGCTCAGGCACAAGCAATACTTCGTGGTGTAGCAAATGCCGTATGCCAATCTGGGATGAGTGCTGCTGGTCGCTATCTCTGGGAGCCTGAGGGTATCCAGTCAGAGACGTGGCAAACGCAAGAAAATGTGATAGAGAATTGGTCAACGCAAAGTGTTAGCTCTGAGTCATGGGATAGCAGTGTTATCCCGTCAGCGACATGGGTGCCGCAGACTATCTCTGGCGAGACTTGGACAGTTAACTAGGAGTTACCGTTATGGCGGATACCTATACCACGAACCTTAACCTGACGAAGCCTGAAGTCGGAGCATCCCGTGATACGTGGGGCACGAAGACAAATAGCGACTGGGATATCGTCGATGGTGTTTTCAACGCTGCTGGTAATGGCACATCAGTTGGCCTGAATGTTGGATCAGGAAAGACGCTAACGGTTGCTGGGACGGCTAATATTACTGGAACGGTTAATCCAGGAGTTGTAATTTCTGGGTCTTCTTCTAGTGATGCGCTCCGCATTACACAGACAGGTGCTGGTAACGCTCTTGTTGTAGAGGATAGCGCTAATCCTGACAGCACTCCGTTTGTAATTGATGGAACTGGCGCTGTTACTAGGGGCGCAAATAGTGCCTATTCCACGGTAGCAATCACTTCTGCAATAACTCCATTTATCCAAACGCATGGAACAACACTAAGCCCATCTGCGATAGGGCACTTTAGTTGGGGGTCAAACCCATACTACACATTTAACAAATCTGCTGGAGGATTAGGAGTCTATACAGCAGTTGCAAGTGGAGACATTCTTGGAAGAATCCAATTTAATGGGGCTGATGGGTCAGCATTTGTTGCTGGCGCACTTATTTCAGCAGAAGTAGATGGCAATCCCGGCTCAAATGATATGCCGGGCCGTTTGGTATTCAGCACTACTGCTGACGGTGCATCTTCTATTACGGAACGTATGCGTCTTGACTCCAGCGGCAACGTTGGGATTGGAACTACGTCACCAACATATAAACTTGATGTAAAAGATGGTGCGATAAGAGTAAATAATTCTGCCGGCACAGATGCAGATTTAAGATTTGCCAATAGTGCATCAACGGCTGGTAAAATTACCTATACTTCATCAGACATGACGTTTACGACAGCAGCTTCTGAACGCATGCGCATCACTAGTACTGGCGCAATATCAGTAGGGTCATCAGGGACAGCCACAGGAACATCAGGACAAGTCCTTACATCCGCTGGCTCTAGTGCGCCTCCTACATGGACAACTATATCAACATCAGCATCGGGAACGCTGATCCGCGCTCCGCGAATCCTGACCTCAGGTACATCTTACACAACACCGTCTAACTGCACGACAATCGTTGTTGAATTACTTGGCGGTGGTGGTGGTGGTGGTGGAAATAGCGGTTCAAGTAGTAATGGAGTGTATGGAAGTGGATCCGCTGGCGCATATACATACAAAACTTTTACGGTAACTGGTTCAACTGCTTATACTTATGCAATCGGTGCGGCTGGTACAGGAGCATCAGGTGCTGGCGGAACGGGTGGCAGCACTACGTTTACTGTTGGGGCAACAACTGTAACGGCGACTGGAGGAACAGGCGGTTCATCATCAACTGGTGGTTCAATTACTGCTGGTGTTACTTCGACGAATGGAGATGTAAATTTCTCCTCAATGTATGGTTATGCTCCTGTTTCAACATCAACCAGTATAGGTGTTTGCATTTTTGGTGGTTCTGCTTCTCCTTTCGGTGCTGGCGGAGCAAAAATAATTACAAATGCAAACACTAACGGTGCAGCAGCGACAGGCTATGGTTCTGGCGGTAGCGGCTCTTGGCACGCTTCTACAGGCGGCGGAGGTTCTACTGGCGGAAATGGATCGCAAGGATTTATTCGTGTGTGGGAGTACACCTAATGCGTTGTGCAGTAGTTCAAAATAGCGATAACACCGTTGTGAATCTCATCGTAGCAGACCCAACGGTCGATCCAGCTCCTGCTGATTGCACACTAATTGGCTTGCCAGACGATTCACCCGTGTCTTTCGGTTGGATCTATGACCCCGCGACTGGTCAGTTTACTGATCCTAACCCACCGTCACCGCCAGAAGAAACACCTGCAGCCTAATAGGTGAACCATGTCAGATGAACTGAATCAGCAAATAGGGCGCATGGAAGCTCAGATCGAGATGCTTCATCGTGACATGAATGAGCTTAAGACTGAGGTTAAATCTATCGCTTCTGCCATGAACCGGTGGAAGGGTGCAGGCGCACTTCTCGCTCTTATCGGCGTAGTGTTTGGGTTCTTCGTTGACTTGGTATTTAAAGCGTTAGGTCGATGAATGGACCCAATTACACTAATTGCAACAGCGACAGCCGCTTACAATGGGCTGAAAGGTGCTATTGCTGCCGGTAAAGAAATACAGGAAATGGCACAGGATCTCGGATCTCTGTGGAACGCTGTCGGTCAACTAACGCATATTGCCGCTACACCGCCAAAGAAGCGCTTATTCTCTAATCCTGCCGAGATTGAGAAAGAGGCGATGGAGCGCTACGCCGCGAAAGCGAAAGCATTCAAGATGCAGGAAGAGATCAAGAATCTCTTTATCTCTGTCTATGGGATACACGCATACGAGTCAGTTCAGCGCGAAGTGATCGAGATCCGCAAAGAGGTCGACAGGCAATACCGCGAAGATGAACGTATCGCAGCAGAACGCAATGCAGAGCTTAGAGACGCTGCTGGGCTATTCTTAATCGTGATGGGTTTAGTGTTAGCAATGGGTATCATCGGTTTTCTTCTACTGATTAAGCTATAGGGAACTCTCATGGATTTTCTCAAAACATTCGGTCCACTGATTAACTCAGTTGCACCAACTCTTGCCACGGCTATGGGCGGCCCAGTTGCAGGCATGGCTGTGAAAGCCCTGTCTGGCGCGCTTTTCGGTCATCAGGATGCCTCTGACGAAGAGATCAAACTCGCACTGGCAAACCCTACAGCGGAGCAATTAGCAGCGCTGAAAAAGGTTGACGCTGACTTCAAGGTGCAGATGAAGTCTCTCGACATCGACTTGGAGCGCATCGCTGCCTCTGACAGAGATAGCGCCAGAAACTACGCAATTATGACGCATGATCTTACACCGCGTGTCTTGGCGGTTATCGTTGTCGTGGCATGGGGATGCGTCCAGTGGTTCATGCTTCACAATGTGATCGAGCCCTCGATGCGCGAGTTGATCGCACGGGTTCTTGGTACACTTGATGGCGCGCTGATGCTCGTTCTCTCATACTATTTCGGTTCAGCTCACCAGCATACGGACAGCAAGTAATGCGCGATAACTTTGACCATTGCCTGAAAGCTGTGCTGAAGCACGAGGGCGGCTACGTTGACCATCCGCGTGATCCAGGAGGCGCAACCAATCTGGGGTGCACCAAAAAGGTATGGGAAGAGTGGATCGGTCATGAGGTGTCGAAGGACGATATACGCGCACTAACAGTGTCAGATGTAGCGCCACTTTACCGCAAGCGTTACTGGGACGCTGTTAGGGGCGACGATCTCCCTTCCGGTGTAGATATGGCTGTCTTCGACTGCTCTATCAATTCTGGCACGGGACGAGCGGCAAAGATCGCCCAGAAGATTTCCGGTGTGGCGCAGGATGGAGCGATAGGGCCAGCGTCTCTTGCCGCAATTCGTAAGATCGTCGATGACACGGGTGCGATCTTCTTTATTGATCAGTTCTGCGATGCCCGTATCGCGTTTCTCCAAGCACTGCCGACCTTCGAGACATTCGGTAAAGGTTGGATGCGGCGCGTGAATGAGGTAAATAAAGAGGCAGTAGATCTTTCCCGCTCTGGAGATGCCTGATGCCTCTCGTCCCGCTGACCATCCCGCCCGGTGTAGTTAAGCCTGCAACTCCGCTTTTGGCTAAGGGGCGTTACTGGGACGCAAACCTTGTGCGGTGGCGGTCGAACAAGCTCCTGCCAGTTGGTGGGTGGCAGCGTATCACATCTGCGCCTCTGGCAAGCGCTGTCCGTTGCCTATTTCCTTTACGCGATAACGCTAACGCGCAATGGTTGATGGTTGGCGCGGACACAAAGCTCTATGCCAATAACGGATCTACTTATACCGATGTCACTCCAACAGGATTTGCTCCGCTTACAGGTGTTGGTTCATACGGTGCGTATTTCTACGGCGCTGAACTTTACGGTGATGACACGGATGCAACTTATCCGCGTCCAGTAAGTCTTTTAGATCCGCAGATATTCACATGGACAATGGATAACTGGGGCGAAGATGTGCTGTCTGTTGCATCTAGCGATGGAAGACTATTTGTCTATCATCCTGGAAACCCTGAAGCGGCTATTGTTGGTTATTCTGATATTTCTTCAATCGAAAGAACATCAAACGTCGTTACTGTAACGACAGCACTTGATCACTCATTCCGTGTTGGTCAAACTGTAACGATTGCTGGGGTCACAACTTCCTCTTTTAATGGAACATTTACAGTTACATCTGTTCCTACTGACAACACATTCACTTATGATCAATCTGGCACTAACGCATCTTCTAGCGGTGGATCTGTAACACATGCTGGTACACCGACACAGAATCGTGGAGTGATCGTAACTCCAGAGCGCCATGCTGTGCTGTTTGGCATGAATGGAAATCCTCGTCGTATTGGTTGGTCTGATCAGGAAGACTATGCCGAATGGGATTTTGCTTCTGCTACAACGCAAGCCGGTTTCTTTGATCTCGACACTCAGTCGCGAATCATCATGGCTACATCTGTGCGTGAAGGTACGCTGATCTGGACTGACGATGAAGTATGGCTGATGCGGTATGTCGGATTGCCATACATCTATGGGTTTGAGCGTATCGGTTGGGGTTGCGGGTTAATTGCTCCTCGTGCTTTCGCAACATTTGGTGGGCGCTGCGTCTGGATGGGTCGCGAGAACTTCTGGATCTACGATGGCGGTTACGTGAAACCTCTGCCGTGCGACGTGAACGAGTATGTGTTGAACAACATCGATACGACTACTGGTGCTGCTTACACTCATGGTGCTGAGAACGGTTTATTCCCAGAGGCATGGTTCTGGTATCCAAGCCAAGGTTCAACCGTTCCTGACCAGTATGTCGTATTTAACTATGCCGAGGGCTGGTGGTCTATCGGTTCGATGACGCGCACGGCTTCTACCGGTGCCGGTGTATTCTCTTATCCTATTGCGGCAGACCAAAACTATGAGCTGTACTATCACGAGAACGGATGGACGGCGAACGGTGCATCTCTTGTCGGTGATCGGTGGGTCGAGTCGGGCTCCCTCAATCTGCAACAGGGTAACAATGTAATGATGGTGCGTCAGGCTTTGACCGATAGCGGTTATGGCTATGACTCGACCTCATTGCAGTTTTACACATCCTATACCCCAGAAGGCACAGAGACCTTATCCTCAACCTATAACCCTCGTTCAGACGGATATACGGATGTCCGCGTTACAGGGCGAGAAATGCGGGTTAGGATTGAGTCTACCCAAGATGCGCCTTGGTCTATTGGTGAAACTCGTCTCGATTTGATACCGCGAGGTGGTCGATGAGAATCTTCATCCCTAACGCTCCGCAGACATATGACCCTAACGCGTTCTACACGATCTTTGACACCATCAAGAGAGCCATGATTTTCGGAGTTTCTACGCAGGAAGCGGTAGAGTCAGTGCTCCTTCAAAGTCCAAACGGAACGGTGTATAAGGTTACAGTTGATAATTCTGGAACTCTTACAACCACGGTGGTGCCACTTGGCTCCTGATGAGAAACAGATCCTGAAGCTCCTAGAGTCGGGGCTGAAGAAAGGCGGTTATACGCACAGCATAAGGGATATCTTAGAGGCGCTTCAGACAGGCAAGATGCAGGCTTTTCTGAATGACGGGTCACTCGCGATCACACAGGTCGTGGATTTCCCCCAGAGGCGCGTCCTAGAGGTTTTATGGTGTGCCGGTGTACTGGACGAAGTGATGAACATGAAGTCAAAGCTCGTCGAGTTCGCCAAAGAACAGAATTGCACAATGGGTCGAGCGTTCGTTCGCCCCGGTTTAGTTGTACCAATGGAGCAGGCGGGATGGCGTAAGGCTCAAACCGTAATGTTCTTCGACTTGGAGAGTTGAGATGAGCGGTGGATCAGGCGCTACAACTGTACAGAGTTCCTCAGTCCCTAAGTGGGTCGAGCAATTCGGTCAAGAGAATGTCGAGCTGGCGAAGAAAGCAGCAGCGACACCGTATCAGGCTTACTCTGGCGAGACAGTTGCGGCGATGTCACCTGATCAGCAGGCGGCTTACCAGTCGCTCCGCCAGAACTTTGGCGCGTATCAGCCTGCATACCAGTCAGCACTGCAATCGGCGCAAGGTGTCGCTCAGTACCAGCCGGGTCAGTTCAGCGCGCAAGCGTTACAGGCATACCAAGACCCTTACCAAGCCCAAGTAGAGCAAGGGGCGCTTGCGGCGATTGAGCGGCAGCGGCAGCTCGCAACCAATCAGGTAGGCCAGCAGGCTCGCGCTGCCGGGGCTTTCGGTGGTTCGCGTCAGGCTGTGCAGGAAGCTCTCACTAACGCTGAAGCGGCGCGCATTGCCGGTGAAACGTCTGCTGGTATCCGGTCGCAAGGTTTTCGCACTGCGGCAGATCTCATGGCTCAAGACCAAGCGCGTCAGCAGGCAGCAGCTCAGTTGCGCCTTGCCGGTGCCGGTCAAATCGGTGCACTTGCCGGTGCTGGTCAACAGGCGCTCGTCAGCGAAGCAGGTGCTCTTGAAGCGGCAGGTCAAGCCCAGCAGTTGCAACAGCAAGCGCTTCTCGATGAAGCCTATCGCCGTTACGCAGAAGAGCGTAACTATCCCTTGACGCAGCTCGGTATTCGCCAAGCCGGTCTCACAGGCGTGCCTTACAGCACCACGACATCGTCCACGACATCAGGTGGCGGTAATCTCGGTCTCACGGCTCTTGGTGGTGCTGGTCTCGGTGCCCAGATCGGTGGCCTCATTCCGGGTCTCGGTGCGGGTTATGGTGCTGGCCTTGGTTCGCTCGCAGCGTTCCTCTCAGATGAACGGATGAAGACCGATATCGAGAAGCTCGGTAAGGACAAAGAATCAGGTCTCACGATGTACGCATATCGGTACAAGGGCGATCCGAAGAGCTATCCGAAAGTGGTCGGACCTATGGCGCAAGAGATCGAGAAGAAGTATCCCGATCAGGTTAAAAAGGTTGCCGGTAAACTGGCAGTGAATCTCGGTTTCGGGCCAATGGCGCAACGCGCGTAAGGAATAACAGATGGCTGAAGATACTGATCGCTATCGCAATGAAGTAAGCAATCCTCGCGCCGGTGACACTCCTGGCTTTGGCACAGGTGGTGGCGGTTCAGTTGGCGGTGGTGGCGGATACGGCGCAGTAGGCGGCCTTCTCGCGGGTGGCGGCGGCGGCGGCAGAGATGCCTCTATCATGGCTACAGAAGCAGCTAACAGGGCCGCAGGCGCTGCTCGCGCGCAGGCAGCAGCACAGCAAGCCTTTATCGCTTCACAGCCTGCCACTGGCCCTGCAACGCGTGGCGGTCCTGCTGTCGTGGCAGCTCAGATCGCGGCGCGTAATGCGTTGATCAATAACTTTGTGCGGAACACGGCAATCGCAGAGTCAGGCGGTATTGCTACTGCGAAGAACCCGCTCTCATCAGCAACAGGGTTGCACCAATTCACCAAGGGCACTTGGATGAACATGGTCGAGAAGTATCGCCCAGACCTGTTAGAAGGTCGCACACGCAATGGTGTGTTAGCGTTACGGACAGACCCAGATCTCTCTACTGAAATGGCGACAAATCTCGCTCGTGAGAATGCCGATTACCTTGAGTCTCGTGGTCTGCCGGTCAACGAAGGATCGCTCTATCTCTCGCACTTCCTTGGATCTAATGCTGCTGCAAAGGTTCTTAAAGCATCTCCTGATACACCAATCAGCAATCTTGTTGGTGAGCCAGCGATTAAAGCAAACCAGAGCATCCTCGGCGGCGACCGCACAGCAGCAGATGTGGCTCAGTGGGCCTCTAACCGGATGTACGCAAGCGCGCCGGCACAAGGTGCAGCACAAGCATTAGGCGCACCAAGCATTCGGTATGGCTATAAGCCGGGCGAAGGGCAATTTAGAGCGCCTGAAGCTGAAGCAGCGCCACAGCAAGGCGGTATCGGTGGGCTTTTAGGCGGTCTCTTTGGCGGTCAAGAGGCAACTAATCGCCGCATCGCTGAACTTGAAGCAGCGGGTATGACTTCAACATATCCAGATCAGAGTGCCGCTTATGCGAAACAGGCATACGCAGATCAGTTCGCCGGTGGCGATGTCAGCAAGGTGAAGTCTCGCATCACTGATTTCGGTCAAGGTCCAGTGGTTGACTATTACGTTAAGGACATTCCTGACGTTATTGGTGAAGCTGTAGGAGGACTGTTTGGTGGTATTGGGAATCTCTTCAAGGGAGGAGAAAAACCATACAAAGGCGCAGAGTCAGACCGCGCATCATCTGTCGCAACTGGCAGTATTTTCGGAAATCTTTTCAGTGGGACTCCTCGTGCTGATTATGGCCCTTACGGAAATCTCACAGCAGAACAGTATCGCCAGCAATATGGTGGAGGCGGTGGCGCGCAACCTCAAACTGTTGCGGCAGTAGCACCAGCAGCAGCGACACCTTCATCTGCCGCTCTTGCACAGATACCAACACCAGAAGAGTTGGCGAAAAATCCATATCTCTGGCAGCAATACTATAACCGCATCCCGCAAAACTATGGTATCCAAATGGCTCAAGCACCGCTTGTTGGTCCTGCGATACGAGGCATATTCTCTTAGGAGCACGCATAATGGCTAACGGTCTTCTCAGCGATTGGATGTCAGGCACAGGTGTATATGGGAACCCTAATGCGATAGATCCGCAGACAGGTGTTCCTTATGCCGATACCCGTGCAGCGCAGCTCGGTGCTCTTGGAAATATCGGGTCACTTCTGATCGCTGCTGGTCAGCCAATGACTGGTCCGCAACGCGCACAGCTTCTTGGTCAGATCGGACCTCAGATCTCCGGTATGCAAACCGATATCTATAACGCTGCACAGCGCCGCTTGATGCAGGCACAGTTTGCTGATCAGATGGCAGCTCGCAGTGCGCGAACAGCACTTGCGGAAGAAGCAAAGGCAGACCCTGTAGCGTTTGAGAAAAAGTATGGCTTTAGCCCAGTTGGTCTACCAGCTGAGTCTATCTCGTCGCTTGTAACTAAGGTGGCTGAGACTAACGCTCTTGCTGGGCCAGAAAGACAAGCGCGGTCTGCAGCAATGGCAGGTATGAAAGCCGCTGGTACAGTTAGCCCGACGCAGGCGCTTGCAGCAGGCGGCGGACCTACAGCTGAAGCTGGAGCAATGGTTGGGCAACCATCAGGTGCAAGCCGGTATCAACAGTACATGGCTGCTGGTGATTCTGCTATGGCACTTGGAACAGCTGCTGGTGAGAAGACAGCACAAGCCTATTACGATCTTGCTGAAAAGTTTAAGCCGCAGGATGTGAAGGTTGCGGCAGGTGAAACAGTTTATCGAGATGGTAAGCCGTTCCTTGTAGGAGCTCCTAAGCCGCAAGAGCTTTCTACTGATGAGAAAAACTTTAACGCTGCTAAGGCTGGTGGATATCAAGGATCCTTTACTCAGTTTCTTACAGAAAAAGCTCGCGCTGGTTCAGGAGCTCCTCAAAGCAAGTTTGAAGAAGAAATTGATAAGGGACAGGCAAAATTCTTTACAGATGCGAGAACTGCTGGAAGTAAGGCAGCGTCTGCTTCTAAGGATTTTGAGTTGCTAGATCAGTTGATTGCATTGGCTCCACAAGGACCAATCTCAGGATCACTAGCTCAAAAGTTTAAAGCATTCACAAGTGCGGGTGCTGCATTTGAATCTGTTGTAAAGCGTCTTGCCCCACAACAGCGCGCTGAAGGATCTGGATCAACGTCTGATATTGAATATCAAGGTATGCTTGATAGTTTGCCAAGCCTTTCTAATAAGCCAGAAGCAAATCGTCTTATCTCTGGTATGGCAAAAGCTAAGTTTGCGATTGATAAAGAAAAAGGGCAGATCATTAAGGATTACGATACAGGTAAAATTACTAAAGCTCAGGCTTTAGAAAAAATCTATGAGTTGGACAGCAGAAGTATTATGACACCTGAACTGCAACAGTTAATTTCTGGTGTATCTGGTGTTGCAACGCCTGTAGCCGGTGGTCAGTTAAGTGGCTCCGGTTCTGAGTTTGTTTGGACGCCTGGGGGTATGTAATGGCTAATATCACAGTAAAAGGCCCAGAAGGACTCTCAGTTCAATTTCCAGAAGGAACGTCTTCTGATGTCATCAATAAAGTGATGACGGAAGCGTACAATAAAATGATTGGTGCATCACAACAGCCGCAATCACAGGCCGAAATAGGTCGTGATGTGATCGGTCGTGTTGGTGTTGGTCAGGGACTCATGATGGGCTTTGGAGATGAGATCGCTGCTTACATTCAAAGCACTGGTGGAAGCGCAATAGGAAGGGCGAAGGCACAAGCGAAAGCTCGCGCAACTGGCGTTCCTATGCCCACATACGAAGAAGCGTTAACTGGAGAACGCGCTGCTATTAAGGCTGCTCGTGAGCAGTATCCTAAATCATCTTTAGCGGCAGAAGTTGTTGGCTCTCTTGCCCCAGCAGTAGCGACTCTTGGAGCTGGTGCACCTGTCACTGCTGCTCGCACTGGTACGCTTGCTGGCAACATTATAAGCGGTGGCGCTCGCGCTGCTGGTATTGGTGCAGGTCAAGGTGCGATTACAGGATTCGGAACTGGTGAAGGTGGTTTCGAAAATCGCGCATTTAACGCTGCATTGAATGCTGGTATCGGTGGCGTAACAGGTGGTGTTCTTGGTGCAGCGGCTCCTGCTGCTGGTGGGTTTGCTCAAACTCTTTTAGCTTCTCCTGAAAAGCGCGCTCAGAGATGGGCTATGGGGCTAATTGAAAGTGAAAACTTAACGCCAGAGCAAATCATTAAAGATTATGCTGAGTCTCAAAGCGCTGGTGTAAAACCTGAAATGCTTGCTGATATCTACCCCGGTGGTGGCATTGCTAGAGAAACGCAACGTCTTCTCACATACCCCGGCGCAGATCGTCGTAGTCTTGTTAGTGGTCTATATGAAAGAGCGCGAGAACAAGGACCACGTATTACTGGTGAATTTGAGACCGCTCTTGGAACTCAGCAGAAAATATTCCCTGAGTTTGATGCTCTTGAAAAGGCGCGCCGAACTGATGCTGCGCCTCTATACGCGCAAGCTTACCCTGAAAAAATCAGAAGCAAGGAATTAGATGAGTTGATTACCCGTGCACCTGACCGTGCATTTACTCAAGCTCAAAGTGCAGCTCGATATGAAGGATTAGATTTCCCAAACATCGTCGGAACAAACAGAGCTGGCAAGAGAGCTGTTGTTTTTGATTATACAGTCAAAGATATAGATATGCTTAAGCGTGGCCTTGATGACATCATCGAGGAAAACACTGATGCAGTAACTGGAAAGCTTAACAGCGAAGCACGTCGTGCTCTTTCTCTTAAGGATGAGATTCTTAATGTTGTTGATGAGAAATCACCTTCATATAAGCAAGCACGTGAAGCATGGGCAGGTCCATCATCTGTGATGTCTTCTATGAAAAAAGGGCAAATGCTTTTCCGTGAACGGTCAGAAATTACTGCAAAAGAAATTTCTAAAATGACTGACAGCGAAAAAGATGGTTTCCTAATTGGTGCTCTTGATGCAATCAACCAGCGCATGGCTGATACTGCACAACTTGGTTCAAGAGATGTAGCTGCAAAATTCTTGACTGGTAATGCAAAAGAGCAAATCAAAGCAGCTCTTAAGGCAACCAATAGAACAGTTGATGAGGCTGACAAATTAGCAAGTCAGTTGATAAATAATCTTGAGCGTGAATACCAGATGCAGATGTCAACGCGTCTTGCTACACCTTCTGCGACGAGTCCTTTGGCTGAACAGCAGCAGGCTTTCAGAGCTGCTACATCTGCCGGAACTACGTTCTTATCTGACCTTCAGCGTGGTCTTGTACCTGCCATTGCTGGCGCTGCACAGCGTGGTGCTGAGAGAGCATCTCTAGGTTTAACACAGCAAACTCTTGAGCGGACAAACCGCGAGCTTGCTCCTTACTTCTTTGGACGAACACAACCAGAAGTAGAGACAGCGATGGGTCTTCTTCAAAAAGCTGCGCGAGAACAGGGTCAGTATCAGACACAGAAAAACTTGTTACCGGGTCTGTTAGCAGCGCCAGTTGGTGTCATGTCAAGAGAAATAAATCGCTAATTGGTAAAGCAGGCATACGATATCCTCGACATCGCTCGGTTCTACTCGAAGGTTGATGTGGGGAAGAAGCACGAGTGCTGGCTCGTGAACGGTGTGCATGTCGATAGATTCGGATATGGCTGCTTTACTCTTTCGGGTGTGCAGATAAGAGCGCATCGTTTTTCGTATCAGGTATTCCACGGCAAGATCGGTGACGGGTTAGTCGTGCGGCACAAGTGCGATACGCCGCTGTGCGTAAATCCGTATCACCTTGAGACTGGAACCGTCGCTGACAACGTCATGGATCGAGTGATTCGCGGTCGTTCTGCAATCGGCGAACGCAATGGCAAAGCAAAGCTGACAGCTAAATTAGCGAAAAAGATTTTCCATGATGAACGCCCCTATCCCTTGATCTGTGCCGAGTATGGGCTCAACAAGTCCACCGTATCCCAGATCAAGGTCGGCAAGACGTGGTCTCACGTGACCGGCAAGAAGTACATCAAGCGCTGATTTATGCTATAATCTCAATGCGTTGAGCCTTGCTCCGCGCTGCTCTTCCTCCCTGGAGCAGCGGCCCCTGCGTCTCCCATCAGGCGTGGGGGCCATTTTTTTAGAGTTATCCACAGGTTTGTTATACAGGTGTTGCATATAAAAAAATATATGATACGGTCACCAAATCAGCGATGGGGCTGAGTAACACGGAGACACGGAAACAATGTCAGAGCCAGATCCGCGCGTCGTAAGATTTTTGATAAATTTACTTGCGATGTGCCTATTCTCGATTATCGTATTTGGTCTAGCTTATATCGTAGATGGGTATGTGCAATGACCAGCGTTGATTGGAGATCGCATTACAAAGACGTGCGAATGAGACTTGGTGCTGCACCGCAGCAGAATCTTGTCAGAGCACAATTAAGGGGGCCACCTGCACCACAGCCTGAGCCAGAACCTGTACAGGAAGAGGTACGGGTCGAAGAAGGCCCAGCACCGCTTCCACCAGTGCTCGCAAAGCAGTTTAGCGAAGCGCATCAGCTTCTCCGCGCTGCTAAGATCACGATCGTACCAAGGTGGAAAGAAATTCTGAGGGAGACATGCAGCAAGCACAAGATTCATCCAGAGGCAGTTACTGGCAACTCGCGAGAAGCGCCTTTGGTAAAGTGTCGCCGCGAAGTCTATTACCGACTGCGGACGGAATTAGGGATGAGTTTGAATCAGATCGGTCTCAAGCTGAACAAGGATCACACGAGCGTACTCTACGGTGTGAGGGAATACGCAAAAGCACTAGGGAAGCAATGATGGACCATAGAGATGTACTTAAAGAAGCGCAGTCGCTTCTATCGCAACGCGGTAACAGTTACGGCGAGGCGCAGTTAAACTTTGAGCGTGCAGCAACACTCATGAGCGTTTTGTCGGGTAAGACTTATACGGCATACGAGATGTCGCTAGCCATGCTCGCAATCAAGCTATCACGTATAGCCAATACACCGACGCATCACGACTCATGGGTTGACGGGATCAACTACATGGCGTTCTGCGCCGAGTTCACGGGGAAGGATGCACCATCAGCGGTGCTAGAACTGTCGCTGAAGAAGGTGCAGTCGAACTTAAACGAAGCACTGAGGGGAGATGGCAATGGTGGAAATAAGACCTGACGGACCAAACGAATACGTGATCCTCAGAGATCATTCTGTTGCAGGATGGGTGCATCTCGCAAACGACAAGAAGTACCGTGCGCTGACAGTTGACGGTCATCTCACACATCACTGGACACTTACATCGGCACTCTCAGCAGTAGCAGATGACGCAGAGGACATAGAGTTACATGAAACTCGATAACGTACCAGCATCAGAGTATCACTCATGGGATGCACTATCAGCTTCTGGCGCAAAGCAGTTGCTGAGATCACCGGCACACTATCTCGCGGCAAAAGAAGTGCAGCGTGATCCAACACCGGCAATGAAATTCGGCACACTTGTTCACGCTATGGTGTTAGAGCCAGATACAGTGGACACTGACTTCGCAGCGATGCCGAAAATCGATAAGCGCACCACAGCAGGCAAACAGCAAGCTGAACTCTTTGCAGTGACAAACGCGGGTAAGGTGATCGTTGATATGGATGACTTCCAGCGTGCACAGAGAACGGCAGAGGCAGTGAGATCACATCATCTCTATAACGATCTCTTAAAAGGCGCGAGCGTCGAGCAATCGTTCCGGTGGGAGCAACACGGTGTACCATGCAAGGCTCGCATGGACGCGATACAGGGCGACCTCATAGTGGACCTAAAGACAACGCAAGACGCGTCTCCTGATGGTTTCGCTAAGACGATGGCAGGGCTGAAGTATTACGTGCAAGCGGCCCATTATCTCGACGGGTTCGCCCGTGTCACTGGCACTGAAGCGCGCAACTTCATCTTCATCGCAGTAGAGACAGAGGCACCCTATGCCGTTGGCGTATACGAGCTCGATTACGTAGCGCTCGAAGCCGGTCGGCATAAGATGGCTCTTGCAGCGGAAGCCTATAAAGCAACGAAGAGCGCGACAGCATGGAAGGGTTACTCGCCCGACATTGTCACGCTCTCTGTTCCGTCATGGGTGGCGCATGAGAGTGCTTGATCTGTTTTCCGGTATTGGTGGGTTCAGTATCGGATTAGAAAAAGCAGGATTTGAAACTGTAGCGTTTTGCGAGATAGACAAGAAGGCAAGAGCTGTTCTGAAAAAGCACTGGCCTGATGTGCAGATCTTCGAAGACGTATCTCAGCTAACAAAAGAGAAACTCGATGAGCACGGAATTTCAGTTGACGTTATTTGCGGAGGATTTCCCTGTCAGGACATTAGTGTCGCAGGAAAAGGAGCTGGGCTTGAAGGACAAAGAAGCGGTCTCTGGTATGAATACCACAGGCTCATCAAAGAACTCACGCCGCAATGGGTCATCATCGAAAATGTTTCAGCCCTTCGCTCTAGAGGATTGGACGCAGTGCTCCGGTCACTCTTTGAGATCGGGTATGATGCGGAGTGGCACTGTATTCCCGCTTCAGCCGTTGGCGCTCCTCACCGCAGGGACAGAGTCTGGATTATCGCTTATCCCAACGCCGACAGCAAGCACTGGCGGAGCAAATCACAATTCTCCTACGACAGTAGCGGGGAAAAGGTTTGCGATGAACTTAGCGGGATACGCACAGCTTTGGCCTACTCCGCAAGCGAGGGACTATCGGAGTGGGGACAACCCAGAGGGCAAAAGAGCGGAACGGAAACGCTCACAGGGATGGTCTCGGAATCTGAACGATGCGGTTCTTTTACCAACGCCTTGCGCGCGGGACTGGAAAGACAATGGGAAGTCTCCGGCGGAGTTGAACCGGAACAGCAAGACACTGGCAACACACGCTGGTGGGCAGTTGAACCCGACGTGGGTAGAGTGGCTCATGGGGTTCGAGGCAGGGTGGACAGACTTAAGCAACTTGGAAACGCCGTAGTTCCACAAATTCCAGAACTCATAGGGAAGGCAATAATGTCGGTACAAAAAGAGATTCACAATGGATGACATCATCGATGAGTTAGAGAGTGTCCGCATCACTGCTGGCATGAGCACGAGGGAGCTGTCATCGCGTGCAGGTCTTACTCCGAGTCATTGGTGGCAGATATCGCGCAAGACCAGATCAGCAAACTTTGACACGCTGATGAGAATAGCAAAGGTGCTTGGCTATACCATTGTGGCGATACCAGTTCCGGTGACAGAATGAAGATCTGCGGCATCGATCCGGGAGCAAGCGGCGCAATCGCGATACTCGATATTGAAAAAGGATATCTGTCAGTGATTGATATGCCGGTGCACGCGGTCGAGCGCAACGGAAAGAAGAAGAACGAAATCTCAGCGCAGATACTGGCTCGCTATCTCGAAGACGAGAAACCGGATCACGTATGGGTTGAGAGAGTCGGTGCAATGCCAGGGCAGGGCGTAAGCTCGATGTTCCAGTTTGGCAGAAGCGTCGGCACAGTCGAAGGAATAGTTGCAGCATTACGTTTACCCATCTCGTATGTCACGCCGCAGAAATGGCAAAAGGCATCAGGTATGCGAGCGGGTAAAGACGGATCACGACAACGAGCACAGGAACTTTTTCCTACATTTGCCCAACACTTCTCAAGAGTGAAGGACAACGGAAGAAGTGACGCTGCGCTCATCGCGTGGTTTGGTGCAACACAGGAACCCTAATGAGAGAGGGATTACTCTCATCCGACATGGTCACGGTCTGACCAATCAGTAACTCTGAAGGAGTAACAATGTTGAACTTTCCACAGCAAGCATCAGGCAAACCTTGGGCGCGTCTCGATGCACGTACAGGCATTCTATTTGTGTCATCGGCAGATGGGGAAAAGACACCGGTCGACATGAAAGGGAAAGTATTCGGGTTAGACATCGCTAACGCTACACAGGGCTGGCTCATGGTGGGAGCAGCAGGTGTGGACTGGCAAGAGGTCAACGGTGCATGGGGTAACCCACCATCGCCAGACCATAAGCCAGGCGTGGATGTCACGATCTACTCAAAGGATGCGTCATTCGGGGACGCGCCCTTCCGTAGTGCTCGTGGCAACTCCAGAGCGTGGACCCAATTCGTTGCAGATGTTGCGAAGAAGGCAGGAGCAATCCCAGCCGGTAAACTCGCAACGCTGAAGGTTGATGCGGTCAAGACAATCAAGGTCGGTCAGGGCACATCTGTGCAGATCGACTTCACGCTTGCACCGAAAGAGAAGTGGTTCTCGGCTGAAGAGGAAGCTCCTGCACCTGCGTCAGCACCTGACTCGGATGACGAGTTCTAAGTAAAAGAAACCCCCGCACTGATACCCGATATCAGTACGGGGGTTTTAGTCGGGAGGATTCCAACAACGGAGATTGCTGTGAGTGAAAGCCTACAACAAGATGCAGTGATACACAACTCTGCTATGCACAAGATGTCGTTAGCCTTTGCCAATAACGGTTTTAAGGACACAAGCCTCACATCTAAAGATTACACGTTGAAGGATCTCAGTGACCGATTAAAGCGCGTCCGTGTCGGGCCAAAGGATGGCTCATACATGATACGGGGCGGTGATCTTACGATCTGCAAGCGCGCCGACGAGAACCTCAGATCAGCGGAACTCATTATCCTCGACGGTGACTCGTCCATCGATCCAGAGACAGGCGAGATCACACCGGGCGCACCCTATTTCTATGACGTGCACGAAGCGCTCAAAGATATGGGCATCGCTCACATCATGCACACGTCACACAGCAACCGTGGCTCTGACGGCGTAGTCAGCTTCTGGAAATTCCGTGTAGTCATCCCGTGCCAGATGCAGTCGCAGGAGGATCTGACCGCTGCTGTCGATTACCTGATCGCAGAACTGCACAAGCGTAAGATCTGGATGAACTGCGTCAGCGAGAACTATCGCTGGTCTCAGCCGTGGTTTCTACCTCGCGTCAGCAAAGAGGAAGAGCGCGAGCGTTTCGTGCACCGAGATTACCTAGACGGAAAGATCTTCGAGATCGAAACAGCTCTGAAGTGGCAGCGCGAACAGACCAGTTTGGACGCGCAGATAGACCTGTTGAAGATCGCCCTGCCGCATAACCAGTCGAGCAACACGATCACGGATTTCAACGAGCAGCACGGTCTCGAATGGATGCGCGCGCAACTGGCAGCGATGGGCTACAAGTTTAGCCATTACGACAAGCGGCATGACGCATACCGATACGTGTCGCCCACAAGCACAACAGGCACAGCGGGAGTGCTCCTATTCCGTGGATCGCGTGGCGACTGGATCACCTATTCCCATCACGGGGCGCATGATCCGCTGTCAGAGAAAGTGATGGACCCGTTCGCGATCTACTCACTCGTAAATTTTTCTGGGGATAACTCTGCCGCACTCCGGTCGCTGCAACCCAGAGAAAAGAGCATCACGGAACAGCTCTCGGAGATGCGTGATCACAGTGTAAGCACTACTGCACCGCAAAACAAAAAGCGCATCGAAATCCTGCGCATGGATCAGCTCACCGACGAGCCAGTGCAATGGCTGATAGAAGACCTGATCCCCGCAAAGGCATTCGCAGCGATCTACGGTAAGCCCGGCAGCTTCAAGTCATTCGTAGCAATATATCTCAGCCAGATGATCGCAGCTGGCAAGCCGGCATTCGAGAAGCCGACTACTCAAGGGACGTGCCTATACATCGCAGGGGAAGGCCAAGCAGGGCTAAAGAAGCGCTCGGACGCATCACGTATAGTCCACGACATTGAGCCGTCTGTGCCTCTCTATTTCATCAAGAGAAGCCTGAACCTTAGCTCGACGCTGGAAGACATGCAGGAGCTCATCAAGGAGATCAGAGAGCTCGGTATCGCGCCATCCCTTATAGTCATAGACACGCTCGCTCGGAACTTCGTCGGGGACGAGAACAGCTCGGCAGACATGAGCCAATTCATATCGGTCATAGGCGAGCTCATAGCACAGCTCAGTTGCTCGGTGCTCGTTGTCCACCATGCCGGTAAGGACGAGTCAAAGGGTATGCGTGGCTCGTCAGCATTGCTCGGTGCAGTGGACGCGGAACTCGAATGCACCCGCACATCAGAGGAAGATGACAAGGACCACCTGACCGGAAAACTGACCACGACAAAGCAGAAGGAATCAGAGGACGGGGTCGAGTTTCACTTCAAAATGGATCGCATCAGGACAGACAAACTGGACCCGAATATCGTCTCACTAGGGCTTAGACCCTGTGAGAAACAGGACACCAAAAAGCGCACCAAAAAGAAGCTCACAGAGGCAGAGATTTTCGTGCTTGAGGCGCTCGACAAAGCCATCTCGGACTTCGGAAAACGGTATGGCGTACCCGGAATACCGGCAGAAAAACTGTGTGTCAGACGTGCAGATCTACTGTCCTCATTCCGACATTTGTGTGCTGCGGACGACAAATTCAGCGACAGAACGTACCAAAGAGCCGTCAAAGACCTGAGCATCGCAAAAATCATAGGCGTCATGGGCGACATTTTATGGAAAAACGATATAGATCAACGAGTTACAGCGACAAGCGACACGGCGACATGGGGCGACACGGAATAATTTGTCGCTTCTGGACAGGACGTGAGGCGACATGTCGTTTGTGGTTACCCCCTTTAGGGGGTACCCAACAATGTCGCTTCGCTGTCGCCGGTTTCTGTCGGGGTGAATTTGGGATAGGTTTTGAGTTGTGAGTTTTTGCTGAAGGGAGATGAGCCGTGAGTGATAGTGGCGAGAATGACGGGGACTCTGGTGAGCGTCCCGTGATCCAGTTATACCAGCTCGTGATGCAGGAGCAGGAGAGCGGTGCGAGGGTCAAGAAAGGGTGCTGCGAGCGGTGTCTCTTTTGGGTGGGGTTCAATGAGAATGAGGAAAACGAGCAGGAGGGAGAGTGTCACCGGTTGCCGCCACAGGTGCAGGCGACAGGGTCAACCAAAGATCCGTTCATCTCCTGCTCTTGGCCCATCACCGGTGCCTCGGACTGGTGCGGCGAGTTCGATGAAGCTGTGAGGATGAACTGATGGCGCGCTCGGAAATCAGAACGCCGAATGACCTCATGGTCTGGGAGATGCGGCAGAGGCAGGTGGACGCGGCACTCGCTCCGCTCGACCGAGTAGCGAGAGAGTTTGAGGGCAAGTGGGGGTACCGCCGTCTTCAGTCGCTCGCCTCGCCAGAGTTAGCCGTGAAGTTTGAGGGAGCGCGCCAGAAACTCGATGACGCGATCATGGCGCAGGACACTGACGAGGTGGCTAAGCGTGCCGCGATCATGATCAGGGGGTGGCAGGCACTGGAGAAGGCGGCAGTCGACGCAGGACACACACCGCTCGGTCAGGGGCTGTGGCAGGCCAAGAGCGGCGGGAAGACGTTCACGGTGGCACTCATCAGGGAAGACGTTGATGCGCCAGCCTTGAGCGCCGCCGAGCCAGGGACGGTCGTGTGCGTCGAGGAGCTCTTGGTCTGCTGGCAGAATCGCTACGAGGGCGTGGGGAAGGTGAAGGCAGCGTTCCCCGGCGCGACCGTATCGGATGAGCGGCCTCGGACACGGCTGCCGCGTGGTGGGGATGAGATACCGTTTTAGGGGAAGCGAACAGAGGCTCACTGAGCGGTTTACACTGCTCACCTATGCGTGTATGGTTTAAGGAGTTTACACCAGTCAGAGACGCACCGCATGAAGTTTACGGATGAGCGTAGAGTGAGATTGTCGGGTGACCGGTGCGTGTACTGCGGACAGGTAGCGGAGACAGTCGAACACTTCCCGCCAAAGTCATACTGTCTGGATGGCCTGATTATGCCAGCGTGCAAGGAGTGCAACAGTCTTGCAGGAACAGATTGGCCTACCGATTTCGGAAAGCGAAAAAATCTGGTGAACGAAAGACTGAGGCGGAGACACGCAAAAGCATTGAGCACGCCTGTATGGGCACAGGAAGAGCTTAAGGAAATGAAACGGGGGATGAGAAAGGAGATCGAGATATGGCAAACAAGAAGACGAATAGCCGAACGCAGGATTGCGTGGAATGCGGAAGGGTATTTAGCCTATATCGACCGCAACAACGATTTTGCGAAACTAAGTGCAAGACTAAGTATTTCAACAGAGCAAAGCGATTAGCTTGGGAGCAATTCAAAGCAGCCGCAGTTTGAGATACCGGGGTGCCTATCGCCTAAAGGCAAAACCAATTCGAAATTCCGGCAAATTTCCAGTTAAGTCAGATTGCGAAATGGTTTTCCGAAAACGGGTTTCGTTTTTCTGGACCTCTGGCGCATGTGTCAAAATCTTGACGCGTCAAATTTTTGGCATGTCAGCCGTTTGACACGTCAAATCTTTGACGGTCATGGTGCACTGCACAAGTGCGCGCCGTCGCAGGCATAGCGTCGCAGGCATAGCGTCGCAGGCATAGCGTCGCAGGCATAGCGTCGCCGAATCAGGCAAGCCGCCGCAAGCGCGTGACGCGTTTCAGTGTTGGATAGGGTGCGACTAATGGTCACACTGTGTCATGGCGGGGGACGGGCACGAGTCATATGGTGAGCCTCAAAAAGGAAAAGCCGCGCCTTATGGTGACGCGGCTTAGGGATTAGGGGGAGGGCATGGGGGAGTTATTTCATAACGCTATCACCGCCAAAGATACGCGCAACGTAGGGGCGGCGCTTAATGCGCTTCACTGCTAAGTCATAGGCGGCGCTATGATCGGCGGCGTTAACGTATCCGATCCAAGAGCAAACGTTGCCCGAACGCGTGCCATATTGAATTGAAACTATAAAAGTCATGACAAATCCTTTTCCGTTTTTCAGTGTCGAAAGCCGCTTGGCATTCGTGAAACGCGCGCCGCCTGACGCGCGAAACAAGAGTGTCAATCGCCGAAAAGCGCGTTTCCTATAAAGAAAAGCGCAAAAGTGAAAACGACGGGGCCGAAAAGGATTAATCCGTCAAAAGCCGTGAGCGTATGCATAGTGCTTCCCCTATCAAGCCGCGATTTGATCGGCGCGCTTTTTCTGTACGCCGTGAGCGGGGAAACCGATAATTGTCTCCCGTTGCAACGCGCACAAGCCGCATGATTTGCAAGTCACGTCATCGCGATAAGTCGCTGGACATACTGTTACCTTGCGCCCTTGCGGCGTTGTGATTTTGACGGGACCGGAAACGCTTGACGGCAATACGACAACAACGGGACCGGCTTTCGTTTCTGCCAAATCGTCCGCGTGTTTCAAGTTATTTGCCGAAAGATTAACAGTGAAACCCTTAGCATTAGCGTTTTTCACATACTGGCGGTTTTTCTCGTTCCGTGTCACGTCATAATGCGTATATGTGAAGCCGCGCTTTCCCTGATTCGCAACGACTAATGCCGCCAAAGCGCCGCCGTCTATGTTAATTCGGTTCCCTGGCAAATCTCCCGCTTGATTATGCCGCCAAAGCGTGCCCGGCTTTAAATTGCGGATTTGATCAACAAAGTCGGCCCAAAGCGTGCCAGTGTTTCCGTCTGTCACCTTCTGCCAAAACATGAAAAGAGGGCCGTTGCCCGCATAGCATCCGTTTTCACGCAACGGGCAAACGTCCGGACACGTTGCGAAAGTCGTTGTTGAAACGGGAATCGGTCCCGTCTTTTCGTTGCGTGATTTCATAGTGAGAGCGACTTGATACATTGCCGTTTTTCCTTGTTTCCGTGTTTCCGTGTTTCAGATAATGATGCGGTCATATAAGGCGTTTTGCATCGCGCCTTGACTTTGCCATGTGAGCTTAGCGCCGTTTTTCAGTGCGCCGTCATAAATAAACGCGAATTGCCGTCCGCGTTCATAATTCCATTGGTCATTAGTAACGGGGAAAGCCTCATAATTAAGCGGCTTGCCTGCCCGCGCTTCCTTGAAACCTTTAACGAAAGCCGCGCAACGCATTGCGGCGCTAGCTTTTCCTAATCGTGTTTTCAATTGCGACATGTCACTAAATCCCCGCAAGTGACTTTAATTCGGCTTTGATTTGCCGCGCTTTTTCGCCGCGCCATGTATTGGCATTAGCAAGGAAATATAAAACAACGCCTTTTGCCGAATCGGCATAGTAGCGGTCTGAAATGTCGCTCAATTCAGCAAGCGCTTTGATATAAGGGACCGCGCCAAAATAAGGCTTCTGCCAGTCCAATTTAATGTCGCGCGCAATAAGATAAAGAGGGCGTGCCATGTGTTATCCTTTCCGTGTTTCCGTGTTTCAATTTCCCGCTAGGGTACAGTCTTGTAGGAAATAATTATAAAGTCGTCAAGCCGATTTTGTGTTTTTAGGGTCGGGTGCTATAGATTTTGGAACGCTTTGAAATTGCGGGGAAATATGAAGAAAAAGCCGAATGATCCGGTCCGATGGTCGCCAGAAATTGAGGACGAATTTTGCAATCGGATAATGGAAGGGCGTTCTGTTAATAGCATCGCCAGCGACTCGGACATGCCGAACGGCAATACTTTCTGGCGTTGGATGGGGGAGAAAGAGACTCTCCGGACTAAGTACGCGCACGCGATAGAAGCGCGCGCCCTGGCTCAAGCCGACGAAATCGCCGACTTGACGCGCCGTGTTGTGCGCGGGGAAGTCCCGCCAGACGTTGCCCGTGTTGCGCTTGACGGCTTGAAATGGACCGCGTCGCGGCTTCTGCCGAAGGTTTACGGGGACAGGCAAAGCGTTGACGTTTCCGTAACACATACGCACCAATTGCACTTGGACGCGCTGAAACGCTTAAACGACACGGCAAAAGCGTTGCCTGGAAATGATATAATTGACGGGGAAATAGTTAGCGTTTCCTAATAGGGCTTGGTCTAGTTGGAAGTTATCCACAGGGAGAAAACAGTCCCACACAAATCCTATTGACGTTTTGGGAAATCAGTTTTACAACGTCTAAGACATCAATTGGAAAGGGACAACGTTATGGAAATCCTAGTGCTCTTCTTCTTCACATCGCCGCTTTGGCTGGTTCTGGCTCTGTCATTGGCCGACGAAATGGGCGGATGGTGACGCGCAACGCTGAAACGCGGCGCGGAAAGGCGGATCGGGCGACCGTGAAACCGCAAGACCCCCCCCGTCTCGACCCCCCACCGGGGTGCGCCTGCTGCAGCCAACCCACTCCCAGAAATCAGAAAAACTCACACGGAGATAAGGTATGCTTATAGGTTATGCTCGTACTTCCACCAATGACCAGCACGCAGGGCTCGACGCGCAACGGCGTGACTTAGCCGCGTCAGGGTGCGAGCGCATCTTTGACGAGCAGGTGTCATCTGTCGCGCGTCGTGACAGGCTTGATGAGGCCATCCAGTACTTGCGCGATGGCGATGTGCTTGTCGTGACCAAGTTGGACCGGCTTGCTCGCAGTGTCGCGGATCTCGTGACGATTGTTGCTGAGATTGAGAAGCGTGGCGCGAGCCTGCGTATCCTCGCCATGAATCTTGATACCCACACACCGACAGGCAAGCTGATGCTGAATGTGATTGGCTCTGTGGCGCAGTTTGAGCGCGAGATCATGCTTGAGCGTCAGCGTGAGGGTATCCAGAAGGCGAAGCGAGACGGGAAATACAGGGGCAGGAAGCCGACTGCGGCTGTGCGAAAAGACGAGATCGTGACGCTCTTGGCTGGCGGGGTTAAGCCCTTGGAGATCGCGTCGCAATTGCAGATCTCGAAGAGCAGCGTTTACCGTTTGATAGGGGAGATGGGGTAATGGTTGGCTTTGAGTCGAAGCGTGAAGCGGCGTATGCACGGTATGCTGATATGGAGACAGTGGATCATCTTATAGATTTGCGTAAGCGGTTAAGCGATGCTGAAACGCAGCGAGATAATACTCTTGCTGTTGTGATGGACTTGCGCCGCGAGAACGCGAAGCTGATCCGCATTGTGCAAGAAGTGACACGCGAAAAGTGAAACCAGCAATCGCCATCTTTCGCCATGACCCTGAGTGCTCGCAGGATTGCGTGGACGGCATGGTCGAGGCGTTGTCGGGTGAGTTCCAGATACGCACATTTGACGAGGAAGATATGGCGCATGACCCGTTGCGCGATGCAGATATAGTTGCATTCCCTGGTGGTATCGGAGACGCGCGTCGCTATTACGATTTCTTCAAGCGGCGTGAGGGAAATGCGATTGCTGATTTTGTTGCGCGTGGTGGGAAATACTTAGGCATTTGCATGGGCGCTTATTGGTCTGGGCAAGACTATTTTGATTTGCTTACAGGGTTAGAGCCCGTGCAATACATTAAGCGTGATGGTGCAGATGTGCGCCGCAGCTATGGCACAGTTGCAGATGTGGATTGGAGCGGCACTCGCACGAAGATGTATTTCTATGACGGGTGTACGTTCGCCGGTGATGGGCGATGCCAGATCATTGCGCGTTATGCCAATGGAGATCCGATGGCAGTGATACAGGGACGGGTTGGCTTGATTGGTTGCCACCCAGAGTCGCAGCACAAGTGGTACGATAAGCCGTATATGCAGAAGCACTGGCATGGCGGATCGCATCATGCGTTGCTGTTATCTTTTACGAAGAAGCTGATGAGGGCTAAGTGATGGATATGGACTATGCTGCTGCTGAGAAAGCTGTGCAGTTGGAGGCGCAGCTCATAGTGTATCGTGACGCTTTACAGCGGATGGTGAAGCGGTTGATGGACAGGGACAGCGAGTTTGCGCGGATCGTTGACGCTGTCGTGATAGGGAAGATCGCGCTGGGAGACGATGATGTGGAAGACTAATCTGAAACCGATTCATGAGTGGGATAAGCTCGTCAACAGCCTGAATACCGTGAAGGCTGATGCGATGCTGTCATTCCGATACGGGTGCCCGTTTGACCATAATCCTTTTGAGCCTGGCACTGACCGGCATAAAGCATGGTCTGAGGGATGGGAGATGGGCAAGGAGAAATGGGGAGAGCCACTCAGTGAAAAGCGAAGCTGAACAACTGTTGGAGATGCTCGTTCCGTCTTACTTCAAGTTGATCGATCAACTGAGAAAGCGGGAGGAGATCGCGACGATGATGGACTCGTCCGGTGAGAGCAATGCGTTTAACATGGCTCTTGGATATACTTATGCGGCATTGGATGATCTGATCATGCAGGCTGACGAGATAGTGAATAGGTCTACGAAATGAGCAAGGCTTCTGCTGACGCGAAAGAGTTTGAGGATTTCATTCGTCTGTATCGCAATGATCCGGTCAAATTTGTCCGCGTTGTGCTGCGAGAGACACCGTTAAAGTGGCAAGAGGAGCTGCTGCGGAAGATCGCGGCAGGGAAGCGGCGCATCTCTGTGCGAGCGGGTCACGGTGTGGGTAAAAGTACTGTGTGCTCGTGGGCCATTGTCTGGGTCATGTGTACGCGGTTCCCACAGAAATGCGTAATGACCGCGCCTACAGCGGGGCAGTTGTTCGATGCGTTGTTCTCTGAGTTGAAGGCGCAAGTGAACAAGCTGCCTCCTGTATTGCGCGACTCATTCGATGTGCTGAGTGACCGGATTTCGTTGAAGGCAGCGCCAGAGTCGAGCTTTGCCTCTGCGCGCACCTCGTCCTCAGAGCGACCAGAAGCCCTCGCCGGTATTCACTCCGAGAACGTGTTGCTGATTGTTGACGAGGCATCCGCTGTGCCCGAGCCGGTGTTCGAGGCGGCTGCAGGGTCGATGTCTGGTCACAGCGCGTGCACGATTCTCATTGGGAACCCGACGCGAAATAGCGGCTTGTTTTACCGGACGCACCATGAGCTGTCCTCCGACTGGGACACGATGCACGTCTCGTGTCTCGATATCCCATTGGTGTCGAAGGACTTCGTTGAGCAGATCAAGGCAACCTATGGCGAGGGCAGTAATGCGTTTCGTATTCGCGTACTGGGAGAATTTGCTGTTGCTGATAATGATACTCTTATTGCGGCAGAGCTAGTTGATGCGGCGATGGGGAGAGATGTGCCGGTCGATGTGTCAGATGGCATGATTTACGGGTTAGACGTTGCTCGGTTTGGCACCGACAGATCTGCTCTGTGTAAGCGGAAGGGCAATGTCGTGATGGAGGTCAAGTCGTGGGGTGGGCTTGATCTGATGCAGTTGGTCGGTGCTGTGGTCAACGAGGCGCGCACAGATAACCCGGTCGAGATCTGCGTGGACACTATTGGTCTTGGGTCCGGTGTAGCCGATCGGTTACGGGAGATGGGGTACAATGTCAGGGATGTGAACGTCTCTGAATCTTCAGCCATGAACCCTAATGCCAACAAGTTGCGCGATGAGCTGTGGCTTGCGGTGAAGGATTGGCTCGCAACTCGGACTGTGCGTATCCCGAATGACCAGACGTTGCGCCATGAGTTAGTAGCGCCAAGGTATAACTTTTCCTCGTCCGGTAAGATTGTGGTAGAGTCGAAGGACGCGATGAAGAAACGCGGGATGCGGTCGCCTGACTTGGCTGACGCGGTATGCCTGACCTTTGCCGGCAATGCGGCATTGGTAGGGGG
>Ga0209536_100001706_pt1 | contig 36018 bp, 29 predicted proteins | sample DeeMarSeWOR28_12_FD_187461 | JGI IMG/M metagenome (GOLD analysis project Ga0209536, IMG submission 187461) | Marine sediment microbial communities from White Oak River estuary, North Carolina - WOR-2-8_12 (SPAdes) (version 2) | ecosystem: Environmental > Aquatic > Marine > Intertidal zone >...
ATTTTCGGCTCCGTGAAGGCCAACGCCCTGTGGATGTCGCCCCTGATGCCGGTGATATTCATCATGTCCGCCGTCGTCTCCGGCATAGCGCTCTGCATGCTTACCTATATCGTCATCATGGAGTGGCAGGCCTTCAGGAACCGCCGACACGGCGGGGCCGTCCAGGCGACGGAAATCAAGGGGGCCGAGAAAGAAGTCATCAACAAGGCGACCCGGTATCTGCTGGGTTTCCTGGTGGCTGCCATCAGTCTCGAGATACTCGACCTGATCTTCCGCGGTTACACGGCAATGAAGTCCTGGGACATCCTGCGATCCGTCATGTATGGCAAGGACTTCATCAATATTTTCGTCCTGCAGTACACGCTCGGCAACCTGGTGCCCTTTGCGCTGCTTCTGCTGCCGGGCAGAACTATCAAGCGAACGGTGGTCGCGCTGCTCCTGGTCCTTTTCGGCGTGTTCATGATGCGCTGGAACGTGGTGATTGGCGGCCAGGCCTTCTCCCTGTCCTTCTCCGGGTACATGCACTACCACATCCCGATTATTCCGCACAGTCTGGAAACATTTAAGGAGGGTCTGTTCGGTGCTCTGACCGTTGCGGCCCTGCCATTCGTGCTGTTCTGGATTATCAACAAGTTCGTGCCTTCGCTCGGGCGCGATACGGGCACCTGACAGGGCACGGCGATGCTTTTGACTCATAACGGGCCCCGGCTTGCCGGGGCCTGTTTGCGTCTGCAATAAGAAATGACCGCCTGTTCAACGGGCGGCGTGGGGGAGGAGTGATGAACCATGGCTGATCGCCTGAACGAAATTGAGGCGCGCCTTGCCGCCATCGAGTATCGACTGAGGGCACTTGAAGCGGGCCGGCCCGCATCACCGCCGGAACAGCGGAAGCTCGAAAAGAGCAGGCGTGAAGAAGGTCTCGGCGAGGAGCACGTGTCCAGTGCGGCGACTCACTTGGGCCGGGTGCTGCTTATCTTTGGTGGCGCCTACCTGTTGCGGGCGGTGACGGATTTCGGCTTTCTGCCGACCCAGGCGGGAATCCCGGTCGGCATCACCTATGCGCTCGTCTGGCTGTACCTGGCCTATCGTTCCGGTGGAACGGACAGCCGTCGAACCGGCGCCATGCTCTACGGAGGCGTGTCCGTTCTGCTGGTCATGCCGATTCTCGTGGAGGCGGTGACCCGTTTCGAGCTTTTGTCGGGTCCCGCGAGCGCAGTGGCCCTGACCGTCTTCTGCATCCTGGCGCTTGCCGTCGCAATACTGCGGAATCTTCGCAGCATCGGCTGGCTGACCATCGCGGGAGGTTTCGGTACCGCGGTCCTGCTGATGCGCCTCTCCGGCGCGGCGCTGTCTTTTTCCATGGTTCTGCTGCTCCTTGGCGTCGCCTCTCTGTGGCTCACCTATTCGCGCGATTGGAGGGGTCTGCAGTGGCTGGGCGCAGTCGGTGCGAATTTGGGCGTCGTGATTCTCGGCGTATTGAGTCTTCACGAGGAGTGGGCCCTGAATCCGGCGACGGCTTATTTTGCGGCCCTGGCATTGTGGTCCGTCTACCTCGCCAGTTTTGTTATCCGGACTCATGTTCTCAAGCACGACCCTGGACTATTCGAGGCCGTTCAGGCTGTGCTGGCCAGCGTTATCGCCTTCGGGGCGGCCATCTATGTCGCACGCACGGATGGGATGTACATGACGGTGCTGGGCGCGGCGGCCCTGGCTTTCGCCGGTGTGGCCTATGGCCTGGCCTTCAGTCGGCAAACCCGGGATGCGCGCGGCCGAAGCTTCTATTTTTATTCGACGCTGGGCCTGGTGCTCCTCGTGGGCGGCAGTGCTGTTCTGCTGCCTCCCTCGGCAGCCGGTCTCGCCTGGGCAGTGCTCGCGGCGGGTATGGCGTGGCTGAGCGGCCGCCAGGCAAGAGTCTCCATGAGCCTCCAGTGTACGGTTCTTCTGATCGCGGCAGGCGTGGCCTCCGGCGCCCTGGTGAACACGCTGCATGCCCTTGTCGGCGATCCTGTGCAGAACTGGCCGGGACTGTCCTTCCCGCATCTGGTCGTCGCCGCGTCAGCCGTGTTCTGCCTTTTCGTTCCCGTGGCTCAGGCCTCAGTCAGATGGGGCAGGATGGCGGGGCTGCCGCAGCTTATCGTCCTGCTCTTGTCGGTCTGGATTGTGGGGGGGCTGATGGTCACCGCCCTCGCGCCTGTTCTGGCCGACGTTCCTGGTGCTAACTCTGATCTGGGCATACTGGCAACGATTCGGACGGCCGTCCTTTCGGCCGCTGCCGTGACCCTCGCTTTCTCCAGCCGTTACAGGCGATGGCCGGAGGCCTGGTGGCTCGCGTATCCGGTGCTGGCGGGTGTCGGCGTCAAGCTGGTGTTCGAAGACTTCCCCAATGGGCGACCGGCCACCCTGTTTGTCGCGCTGGCTCTCGTGGGAGGCGCCCTGATCCTCGTGGCGAAGCTGTTGCCGAAACGGGGCAGGAAGCCGGCAAAGGCCTGAGGCGGTCTTCCCGGGTCGAGGCCAGGCGGCCGATGATGCCGGGCTGGCGCCGTGACCGTTCAGCGACGCCGCGGTGAATTCGCGAGACCAGGATTAATCTCATATTCCCATTGAGATTGTTTCCGTTACTTATTGAATAAAAACAATTAAATTGATTCCTGTCTCGTGAACCGGGGTCGGCTGCCCTCCCGGTTCCGCCAGGGCTCGCGGTTCGACGACGCAGCGGACTCTCGCATCGGTTTGGGCAGCAACTCCGACAGGCGATCCGATGCGCCGGGCATGCGGGACGGGGGTTCCCGGCTCCTGCGCCGCGAGCGGCAGAACCGGAGTCTGGCCTGAAGGTTCCCGGGTGTGCATGCGACGGAATCCGTCTATCCTTGTCATGTCGGCGATCGGGCGAGATATCATCCGGTCGCGAAATCAACGCGGCGGAACCACGTGACCGTCGCCAGTCCCAGAAACCACCAGAGTTTGCGAGGCCCGTTGTGAGTAAGTTCGATCAGCAGATGGAGAAAATCAGAACCGCGCGCGGCTTTATCGCCGCCCTCGACCAGAGCGGGGGCAGCACGCCCAAGGCGCTGCGTCTCTACGGAATCGATGAGGATGCCTGGTCCGACGACGAAGGCATGTTCAGGATCGTGCACGAGATGCGCACACGTATCATGACGAGCCCGGCGTTTAACGGCGATCGCATTCTCGGTGCGATCCTGTTCGAGAATACCGTGGACAGGGAAGTGGAGGGCAGACCCACCTCCGAGTACCTGTGGGAGGTCAAGAACGTCGTGCCGTTCCTGAAGGTGGACAAGGGACTGGACGAGGAGAAGAACGGTGCCCAGGTGATGAAGCCGATTCCGGCCCTCGATGACCTGCTGGCGAAGGCGCGGGCCAACAACATTTTCGGCACCAAGATGCGTTCCGTGATCAAGCAGGCCAATGCCGAAGGCGTCGACGCCGTGGTCGGCCAGCAGTTCGAGATCGGCAAAAAGATCGTGGCCGCGGGCCTCGTCCCGATCATCGAGCCCGAGATCGACATCCATTGTCCGCAGAAGGCCGAGGCCGAGGATATGCTCCACGCGGCCATCCTGAAGGAACTCAACGGTCTCGACTCCGACGCGGTCGTGATGCTCAAGCTCACGCTGCCGGAGAAGGACAACCTTTATGCCGACTGCATTGCTCATCCCAACGTGGCCAGGGTCGTGGCGCTCTCCGGCGGCTATACCCGCGAGGAAGCCAATGCCAGGCTGAAGCGGCAGAACGGGATGGTGGCGAGTTTCTCTCGCGCCCTGGTAGAAGGCCTGACCGCACAGTTGTCCGACGAGGACTTCAACGCCAGGCTCGACGCGTCAATCGAGAGCATCTGCGAGGCGTCGAATACCTGATAGCGGTCCGCCGCCAGACCTCGTAAACGCCCGCGCCGCTCGCGGTTGACGCGAGCGGCGCTGTTCACCGGCGAGGACGATCACCCCTCAATCGTTTCGGCCCATGTCGGGCCCGGGAGCATTTCATGAAAATCCTGGTATTGCCGGTCGTCCTCGGCCTGGCCGCAGGACTGTCCGCCGCCGAGCCCGTGACCGGCCCGATCATCGACGACTATGGCCCCGTTTATTACGTCCCTGAGCAACCCATGGAGCTCCCGCCGGGAGTCAATCTCAAGGCCGTATTCGACGTGGCGGGCGCCCCGGAAGGGTCAGAAACGCCCAACTATCGTCTGGAGGCTGTCGCCCGTTACCTCAATATGCATGCCCGGGCCGGGGTGCCAACGGACCGGGTGGAAACGGCCGTGGTGCTGCACGGCCGGGCGGCTCGATCGGCCCTTCGCGCGGATATTTTCGAGGAGCGCTACGGACACGCCCACCCGGACGCGGTGCTGATCCGGGAACTGACGGCTGCCGGAGTCCGCATCATCGTATGCGGCCAGAGCGCCACCGCCTTTGGTTTCCGCCCCGGGGAGCTGGCGGACGGGGTGGAGATGTCCCTGTCGGCCATGACCGCGCTGGTGCGACTGCAGCAGAATGGGTTCGCGCTGATACCGTGGGGGATGAACTGACGATCGCTTTCCGAAGCCCCGGACCTCTAAAAAGGAGTTTTTCCGGTTCCGGGATATAATCCCGCGCCTGTTCCCCAGCTGCGCTGGGTGGTCACCGCGGCCGCGGTGCCAGGGAAGGACGGTCAGGGACGAAAGCCTCCGGAGGAGCGATCAACAGCAAGAGAAGGTAAGACACATGGCAGGCAAGTTCGAGACGTACACTGGCAGCAACGGTCAGCATTATTTCAGGCTCAAGGCGGGGAACGGCGAGGTCATTCTCACCAGCCAGGGATACAAGGCAAAGAACGATTGCGCCAGCGGAATCGAGTCGGTTCGAAAGAATTCCCAGCGCGACGGCGCCTTTGAAACCAAGTCGGCATCGGACGGACGGCACTATTTCGTGCTCAAGGCCACCAACGGCCAGGTCGTGGGCCAGAGCCAGATGTACAAAACAGAATCCGGGTGCGCGAACGGCATCGCTTCTGTCACGAAGAATGCTCCGGATGCGGCCGTTGTCGAGGCCTGATCTGGCCTTTTGGGGGAAGAAATTCCGCGAAACTTGATCCAGGTCAATGCAACTGTTTCGGGAATCTCTAAATTAGTCCCTGGGGATAGTCCTAAGCTCTTTCTCCGATTATCTCCACTGACCTTCCCTCGCTAAGGGGACCCTGCCCGGGGTCCCCTTAGGTCGTTTCAGGGCCATCGTTTTTCCGTGTTCCCGCGGCCGGCTCATGCCTGCACCGGCTCGGGCAGCACGGGGATGGGCCTGCCGGCCTCGTCCACCGCCACCATCGTGACTTCGGCAGTGGTGACCTCGGTTTCGTGGGGACTGCGGCGGGCCCTGGCCATCACCTTCACCCGGACCCGGATCGAGGTCCTGCCGATGTGCAGCGTCTCTGTCCAGAGGGTCACGATATCGCCCATGCGAACCGGCTGGTGGAAAGCGATCTGGTCCATGGCCACCGTCAGGTAGCGATGCGGCGCCTGGCGCTCGGCCTCGTTGGCGGCCGCCAGGTCGATCAGGGACAGGATCACCCCGCCGAAGATCGAGCCGTAGGCGTTGGTGTCCTTCGGCATCATATTGATGCGGATCGCGGGCAGATCACTGGGTGGCTTGATGCTCATGGACCGTTCTCCGTCTTCTTTTCAGCTTGCATAAAAAGGCACGCCTGCTCGCCGGGGCCGTGGACACCGTGAATCATGATTCCTTCCACATCGGCGGTCTGGGAATGACCCGAAACCAGGATGACGGCCGGATCGTCGCCCAGGTCCGTGAGTGCATCCGCCAGAGTCGCATAGAGATTGCCCGGATCCAGGCAGGCCACGTGTATCCAGGGCGCCACCGCGCCAAGTCGGTCCGAGGTGTCGCGATCCTTCAGTACGAGACTGCCGGTTTCCACAATGCCGGCGGAAGCCCGGGTGATACCGAACTGGTAGTCATCGGGCCGCTGCCGGTCGAAGTTGGTTGACAGCCGGATGGAGGGCGGTATCGCGGGGCGGAGGATCGCGGCAAGAGAGGGATCGCAGTAGCCGGACAGGACGTTGCGTTCCCCAAGCCAGCGGCCAAGAGACGCAATGTCCTCGAAGAGCCGGGTACTGGTTTCTGCCAGCCGCTGGCGAAACACGCTCAGTCCGCCCTCCCGACGGTCCGCCGGCGTTGCCACATCGGCAGGGAAGTCCGGATAAGGCGTCCGGGCAGGCAGCCTGTCCAGGGACGCCTTCAGCCGCGAGAACACCTTTTCCCGGTCGTTAGTCATCCGCCCGCCCTTTTTCAGATCGCCGGAGCCAGCGGCGGAAGCGTCCCCCCCGCCATCGGGGCAGTGTTCGATGGTCCAGCCAGGCCCGACCGGCTGCAATGGGCAGCCTGGCCAGGGGCAGCCGTTCCATGAGATGGCCGAGACTCATGACGAGGCGCCAGAGCCGCGGGTGCCGGGCTACCAGGGAGTACACGCTCATGGGCGGGACCCCCTGGTTCGCGTGTTTCACCTTTTCCCTGACCGACCGTTCCCGAAGCCGGGCGATCAGATCCGGAATCGGAATATCCACCGGGCAGACGTCGTGGCAGGCCCCGCAGAGCGTCGATGCGCGGGCCAGATCCGCCAGTTTACCGAAGCCTTCGTCGGCGAGAAGAGGGCCCAGCACGGCGCCCATGGGGCCCGGGTAGACGCCCCGATAGGCGTGGCCTGAACTCTCGCGGTAGACGGGGCAGGAATTCATGCAGGCGCCGCAGCGGATGCAGCGCAGAATGGGCGCCATGTCGCTGCCCACGATGTCCGATCGGTTGGCATCCATGAAAATGACGTGCATCTCGCGGGGGCCCGACGGCTGTGCCGGGTGCCGGGGCCCGCCGATCAGTTCCACGTAGGAGGTGATGCGCTGACCGGTGGCCGAGCGGATGAGGAGGCTCAGCAGCAATGCCAGATCCCTGTCCCTCGGTATGACCTTTTCGATGCCGGCCAGCACGATGTGGACGTCGGCGCCGGCCTGGCCGAAACGGGCGTTGCCCTCGTTTGTGACCACCACCACCCGACCGGATTCCGCCGAGACGAAGTTGGCGCCCGTGATGGTGACCCCTGCCGCCAGGAACTTGTCGCGCATGAACGACCGGGCGCGGCGCGTGATCGTTTCCGGATCGTCGTTATAGTCCCCCAGGCCGCTGCGCTCGAAGGACCTGGCCACGTCGTGCCGTGTCTTGTGGATGATCGGCTTGACGATATGGCTCGGATGATCGTCGTCCAGCTGAACGACGAACTCACCCAGATCCGTCTCGAGAGGCTCGAAACCGCGGGAGGCGAGTTCCCGGGACAGGTCGAGCTCCTCACTGGCCATGCTTTTCGATTTTGTCACCACCCGGGTGCCGCTGGCGCGGACGATATCCAGCACGATTTCCAGGGCCCTGGCGGTGGTCGCCGCGAAATGGACCTGGGCGCCGTTTTCCTCCAGCCGGCGCTCGGCGCCAGCGAGATACTCGTCCAGATGATCCAGCGAGTGCTGTCGCAGCTGACCGGCCAGCCTCCGCAGCGCATCGGGATCCTCGTAGTCCTGGGTGAGCGTGGCCAGGCGTTTTTCCACGCCGCTGCGGGCACCGATATCGATCGCCTGGAGTACGGTCGCGTCCAGTTCTGACGCGAAAATATCCAGTGCCTGCCGGCTCATGAGCCGGTGACCATGGAGTCGCGAAGAACCTGTGAAAGATGCCGCACGGGATAGGCACACCCCTCGCGCTCCGCGATACCGCGCTGGTGCATCAGGCAACTCATATCCGCCGATACCACCAGGTCAGGCGTCGCGGAAAGCACATTTGCGACCTTCCGACGGCCCATGCGGCTGGAGATGTGCGGGTGTGATACGGAAAAGACCCCTCCAAAACCGCAGCAGACATCCTCGTCCGGAAACTCGACGCGTTCGAGGCCGTCGATGCCGTCCAGCAGCGTGCGCATTGCCGGTCCGGTGGGGGTTCCCCGGGTGTGGCACGCATCATGGACGGCGATCCGTGCATCGAGCCGGCCCCGCCAGCTCCTGATACCCAGGCCATTGACCAGGAAGTCCGCCAGTTCCCATGTGCGATTGGCCAGCCGCTGGACGCGCGGCAGGTCGGGATCGCCCTCGAACGCGATCGGCGCTTCGTGGAACATGGCAGCGGCGCAGGACCCGGACGGAACGACGATGGGCGCCGGGTCGGCAAAAACGGCTGTGACGTGCCGCACGACATGCCGAAAGGTCTCCCAGTCTCCGCTGGTGTAGGCGGCCTGACCGCAGCAGGTTTGTTCGGGGGGACAGACAACACGGCATCCGGCTTCCTCGAGGCACTCCACGGACGCGCGGGCGGCATCGTCGAAAAACGCGTCGCACAGACAGGTCATCATCAGCTGCACGCGGTCTGTTTGAATCGGGTCGCGTTTCGGAACCACCTTCATCCCCGGGACAGTCGTCTCTGCGGTCATCATATCGCCGCCGGCTCTCGGCCTCTATTCCGCGATGCCGTCAGATGCCGGCGGCGGCCTGCCAGAGGTTCCGGTGCCTGGTCCAGCTCGTTTCGGCATCGATCCGGAACTCCACCAGCTGCAGTCCCTGCCCGGGATCCGGCAGGGATGCAATGTCCTCCAGGGGCTCGGACTCCCGAACGAGACGGTACGGAAGCGAGTAGAGGCCGGCGATTCGCTCGCAGGCAAGTCGGGTCGGAGTCCGCCAGAGACGTTCGAAACGCGGATGCTGTCCCGGCGGCAGTAATCCGAAGATGGCGCCGCCGCCATTCTCGATCACCACGAGTCTGGTATCGGTCCCGGCCGCGGCGAGCAGCCCGTTCATGTCGTGGTAAAGGGCCAGGTCACCGATCACGCCGAGAGTGGGGCCGCAGCTTCCCAGTCCCGCGACGGTGGATACACAGCCGTCGATTCCGCTGGCTCCGCGGTTCCCGAAAGCGGTCAGGCGCTCGGTCCGCCCGGTGGCAAACGCGTCGAAAGCCCGTATGGGCATCGAGCTGCCCACGAACAGCGACGTGTCGGCGGGCAACCGGGTCTCGATCGCGTCCACCAGATTCGCCTCCGGTGGGCGCAGATCCGGTTCGTCCAGAAGAGAGCGGGCGGCCTCGTCCAGTGCGCTCCAGTATTGGCACCAGGCTTCATCCCCCTGGGAGATATTGCGTTCCAGCAGCCCCTGGACCACCGAGCCGGGATCCCCGTGCACTGCGATGCTCGAGTGGCGGGACAGATCGGGCCAGTCACCCGCCTGGACCACCGGGATCAGCCTGTCACCCTGTTCGCCAATCCAGTCCTGAACCGGCCGCGAAGTGGGAACGGCGCCGAACTGCAGGACCCAGTCCGCCCTCGGGCCGCCGGCGCTGCGCCGCAGAAAAAGATCTGCCGCGGTCATAATCCGGTCGCGACGGTGAGGCCCCCAGCGCAGGTTCGAGAGTGGATCGGCGATAATCGGGCAGCGCAAGCGGTCCGCCAGATCAGTAAGCCGGGCGGCGAAATCCGGACCGTAATCCGAGCGGCCGCAGACAATCACTCCAGGACCTGCTGAAACCGATTGCTCCAGCCAGTCTGTCGTTTGGGGATCGGGCACGATGCGCGGACGCTGCCGGACCGGGCTGTCGGCAGACTTCCATTCCGGGGCTTTCTCATCCGGATCCGGCATTAGCGGCTCCCGGAATGCCGCGTTGACATGAACCGGCCCGGGCCGCGGCCAGAGGGTCTTGTCTGCGGCCCGCCGGCCGGTGGAAGCGTAGAACTCCAGGCCGGGGCCCGGGGGGGCGGGGAGCCTGTAGTACTCCCGTGGATAGGCGCCGAACATCCGGTCCTGGTCCACTGTCTGGTTGGCACCGGTCTGCCTGAGTTCCTCCGGCCGGTCGGCGCTGATCAGAACCAGCGGTACGCCGTCCATCGATGCTTCGATCAGTGCCGGATACCAGTTGGCCGGGGCGGTGCCCGATGTGGCGATCACGATGACCGGCCGGTTCTCGGCTCTTGCCTGACCGAGCGCGAAGAAGGCTGCGCATCGTTCGTCCGGCAGCACTTCCGTCTGCAACGCGGGACACAGATCCGCAGCCAGCGCCAGGGGAGAGGAACGGGATCCCGGGGATATGACCGCTCGCTTCGCGCCGCCCTCCACAAGTCCGCCGATCAGGGCCGCGGCGGATCGCAGATTCAGATTTCCGAGTGTTTCTCGACCCGGAGCCGCCGGCTCATCCAAGTTCCAGCGCTCCGCGCATGGTACAGAGCTTCCACTCGGTCTCCGCGAATTCCTGGTCCGGTCGGGAGTCGGCGACGATACCGGCGCCGGCGAAAAGATCCACGGATTTTCCGTTGATGATTCCGCAGCGCAGGACAACGGAGAGCTCGCCGTTGCCGCCGGCGTCGAGCCAGCCGAATGCCCCCGTGTACCAGCCCCGTCCCCGGTGCTCGTGGGATGCAAGCCATTCGAGTGCCGCCTCCCGGGGACTGCCGCCCACCGCCGGGGTGGGATGCAATCGCTCCGCCAGCTCCAGAAGATTGCGGCCGTTGCGAAGGTGTCCGCCGACCGGGCTCCACAGATGATGGACCGTGGGCAGGCTCATGATTTCGGGCGCCTGCGGAGCCAGCAGCCCGCGGCAACAGGGTTCCAGCGCCCGCTGGATCTGGTCCACCACCAGTCGATGCTCGTGGAGCGCTTTGGGATCCTGCTTCAGCCTGGCGGCGAGAGTGGCGTCCAGGGGGGCGGTGGCGCCTCTCGGCGCTGTTCCGGCCAGGGCATCGGCCACGACGACGTCCCCATCCAGCGAGACCAGTCGTTCCGGGGACACGCCCACCAGTCCGAAGCCCGGGCGAGCCACGGCGAAGCGGGTGCACTCCTGGTGTCCTGGCTCGAGAGCATCCAGCACCCGGCCCCAGGACAGGGCGCGGGACGCGGAGTAACGCACGCTGCGTGTCAGCACGACTTTTTGCAGCCGGCCGCGGCGGATGTCATCAAGAGCCTGCTCGAAGGGCGCGTTCCAGTCTCCATCCTCCGTCCGGGACAGCACCGCCGGTTCATCGGCGAGGGTGCCGGCGGCCCGCTGGGCCGCCCGCAGGGCATCCAGCGCTCGAAGCCAGCGCCTTTCGAGGGATCGGAGATCGGGGATCCGGGCCGCCGGTGCGGTAAACGTCAGCCAGGCCCGATCGCCGGACCGGCGGTAGAGCAGCTCCGGCACCACGAGTTCGGAGTTCGCCAGTCCGCACCATTCCGGGCCCGGCTCTTCGTCCGCCGAAAAAGCAAAGCCCAGGAAAGCCGCCGGCGGGGGCGCATCCGCATCGCCCAGCCGGACCCAGCCCGACCGCGTCTCCTCGAAACGCTGCGAAAGCTCTTCCATGCGGGCGCCGCCGCGGGCGACGAGTCGCGCGGCCGTTCCGGTACCCAGCAGCGTGAGGCCGGAGGACGACCTGCTCCAGTAATAACCGCCGTCCCGATCGGGCAGATAGGGCCCCATAGCGATTTCGGTCAGAGGCAGGGAAACGCTGAGGAGCCCGTTCGCCGGGAGCGTGTCCAGGGATCCGAGCGCTACCCTGAGACTGTGCCCAAGGTCCTCGAACACACGTCCGGCATGTCTTGCTGTCGCGTGGCTGGTTCTCAAGGTACTGGGAAGTTGCGAGCCCGAGGTAGTTTATCACGGAGCGACGGGGGCACACCGGTCCACGGATGCTTGCCGGTCGTGGGATGGCGCGTAAAATGTCCGCCCCACACCGGGAGGAACTCTATGCGCTGGACTGCTGTCACCGATCAAAAGTACGAAGATATCCGGTACGACCATTCGGACGGGATCGCCCGGATTACCATTAATCGACCGGAGGTTCGGAACGCGTTCCGGCCCGAAACCGTGAAGGAACTGATTCATGCCTTCACGCACGCCCAGCTGGATCCGGATATCGGGGTCATCATCCTGACGGGCCAGGGTGACGAGGCCTTTTGTTCGGGCGGTGACCAGCGCGTCAGGGGCGAGCACGGGGGCTATGCCGACGAGCAGGGCGTCAATCATCTCAACGTCCTGGATCTGCAGATGCAGATCAGGCGACTGCCGAAACCGGTCGTCGCAATGGTGGCGGGGTACGCGATCGGTGGCGGCCATGTGCTTCATCTGGTCTGCGATCTGACGATTGCGGCGGACAACGCCAGGTTCGGCCAGACAGGTCCCCGGGTGGGCAGCTTCGACGCCGGACTCGGCGCCGGTCTGCTGGCTCGTACCGTCGGAATGAAGAAGGCCAAGGAGATCTGGTTCCTCTGCCGTCAGTATGATGCCGAGCAGGCACTTGCCATGGGTCTGGTGAATACCGTGGTCCCGGTGGCCGAACTCGAGAAGGAAACCGTGGCCTGGTGCAGACGCATGCTGGAAATGTCGCCTACCGCCCTGCGCGCGCTGAAGGCCGCGTTCAACGCCGATACCGACGGACTCGCCGGGCTCCAGGAACTGGCCGGCAACACGACCAGCCTCTTTTACATGACCGACGAGTCCCGGGAGGGCCGCAACGCCTTCCTCGAGAAAAGGGCGCCTGATTTCCGCAGGTTCCCCCGGCGTCAATGAACTCAGCGCCCCCAGGGGGCGCGGCTTCCGGGCCCGGGGCGCTGGGTGCCTGGCTCCTCGCCTGCCGCCCCAGGACCCTCCCCGTGGCTCTGGTGCCGGTGCTGGTGGGCAGCGCTCTGGCCTTCGCCGAGGCCGGCCGGTTTTCCTTCGTGGTGCTGTTGGTGGCCGCCCTCTGCGCCACCCTGATCCAGGTGGGCACCAACCTCCATAACGACGTCACCGACTATGAGCGCGGCGCTGACGACCCGACCACGAGGGTCGGGCCGCGAAGAGCCACCGCGGAAGGCTGGCTCGTGCCGTCCCATGTTCGTCTCGGAGCGGCGCTGGCTTTCGCCTCAGCTTTCTTTATCGGCCTCTATCTCGTCTATCTGTCCGACTGGCGGATCTTCGTGGTCGGCGTCGTCTCGATCATGGCGGGTTATGCCTACAGCGGCGGTCCCCGTCCCATCGCTTACACGTGCCTGGGCGAATTTTTCGTCCTGCTTTTTTTCGGTTGGGTCGCCGTGGGCGGCACCTATTACATTCACGCGCCCGGGCCCCTGAGTGCCGCCGTTCTCCTCGGCGGGGCAGCCATTGGCCTGCCGGCCGCGGCGGTACTGGTCGTCAACAATACGCGGGATCTGGATGATGATCGTCGCGCCGGCCGGCGGACTTTTCCCGTGCTGTTCGGGCGGGCCGCCAGCCGCGTGCAGTACGCGATTTTCATCGTCTCCAGTCCGGTCCTGGCCCTTCTCACGGCGAAGGACGTGGGGGCCGGGGACTGGTCCTGGGTCTGTCTGGCAAGCCTGCCTGCGGGCCTGAGACTGGTTCGGCGGTTCAGGAACGCCGGAGCCGGTCCGGAATATAACGAGCTGCTGGCGGCCACGGCCCGTTTCGGGCTGCTCGTGGGCGCCCTCCTGGTCGTGGTTCTGGTGGCGACAGCGTGATTGACGATCCGGTCAGAATCGTCGAGGCGGATGTGCAGCCATTCAGCCTGCGCCTGTCGCGACCCTGGCAGAGCGCCAGGGGGGTACTTCACCGCCGTGAGGGCTGGCTCATCCGTCTCGTGGACGCAGAGGGCATATCGGGTATGGGGGAATGCGGGCCGATGCCCGAGGCGGGCACCGAGTCGGCGGCCCGCGCCGGGCGAAGCCTGGGTGAGTGGTCGTCCCGATTGCCGGGAAGGACGGTGGCCCAGGCCTGGGAAGACCTGGAATCCGACGGCCCGGGTCCCGCTGCGCGTTGCGCCCTGGAATCCGCTCTACTGACGATTGGGGCGCGGCGCAAGGGCCTGCCGATCGCCCGTCTGCTCAATCCGGCGGCTCCTTCCGTCGTCCAGGTCAGCGGAAATATTGGCATTGCGGATGACGGGTTGAGCGAGCGTGCCGCCAATGCGGTCCGGCGCGGCTTCGGGATACTCAAGGTGAAGCTCGGCATCGGCGAACCCCGACAGGAGAGGAGGGATCTGCGCCGGCTTCTGGAAGATCTGCCGGACGGGATCCTGCTGCGGCTGGACGCAAACGGGGCCTGGGATGCAGGCACCGCTGCGGACTGGCTGGACTGCCTGGCCGGTATGCCGGTGGAGTCCCTGGAGGAGCCTGTCAGCGACCCGGATCCGGCCGTCCTCGAATCCCTGCAGGCCCGCGCGAGCTTCGCCCTGGCGCTGGACGAGTCTTTGCCAAAGTTCATCTCCATGGGTCTGACGTCCCGCCTGCCTGTCCGGCGACTGGTGGTCAAGCCGATGGTGCTCGGCGGTTTGTGCCCGGCTCTCGGGCTGGCAGCGACCGGATCCGAACTGGTCGTTACCACGACGGTGGACGCGGCGCCCGGCCGCTGGATGGCGGCTCATCTGGCCGCCGCCCTGGACTCCGGCCTGGCTCACGGTCTCGATACCGGAGGCTGGCTCGCGGAGGATGTGGGCGCCGGTCCCGTGATCGATCGCGGCCGCTGCCGGCTATTCGGGTAGCAGAGCGCCGACGCGCCCGGCCGCTCAAATCAATCGTCCCAGTTCCCCGCGCCGGAGCTTGCCCAGGGAGGTGCGCGGCAGGGAGGGGACCCGGCGGAAGTCCCGGGGCCGCAGGGCGCTGGCGATGTTCTCGGCCGCCCATGTGCTTACTTCGGCCTCGTCCACGTCGCCGCAGTAAAGCGCTGCCAGTCGGGATCCCCAGACAGGATCCGGTATGCCGACGACCGCCACTTCACTGATCCCGGGGCATGCCGCCATCAGATCCTCCACCTGAGCCGGGTGAATATTGAGACCACCCGAGATCAGCATGTCGTCTCCGCGCCCGATGACCCGCAGCCGGCCGTCGCTGTCCATCCGGCCGAGATCCTGGGTCCGGAATGTCTGTGGACCTGCCAGACCGTCACCCGGGACGAGCTCCGGATTGGCGTATCCAGCCATCACCGTGGGCCCGGTGATCTGGATGAAGCCCATCTCCCCTCCCGATGGGTCCTGACTGTCGACGATCTCCACGTGACTCCCGGGCTGAAGGATCAGGGATCGATCGGATCGGAGCAGGTCGCCCATCGCCACATGGGCACAGGTCTCCGTCAGGCCATAGGCGATTTTGACGGGCCAGCGGCTGGCGAGGGCGTCTTTCGCCAGACGATCGGAAATGCCCGATCCGCCGACGAGGGCAACTTTCAGCCCGGATGGATCCACGTCTGCCTCGATCAGGCGATGAAGCATGGCCGGAACCAGGGATACATGGGAAACCGACTGCCCGATCATGGCGTCGGCAACCTGCCGGGGATCGAAACTCTCCTGCAGGCAGACACCGGCGCCGGCTGCGGCGCACCGCATCAATATCATGATTCCCGCAACATGGGTCAGGGGCAGACAGCATAGCCAGCGATCATCATGCTGCAGGCCGAGCATGCGATTGGTGGCAAAGGCCGCCGAGGCGATGTTTCGGCAGGTCAGCATCACGGCCCGGGGCGTTCCCTCGGTACCGCTGGTGGGAACCAGCAGCTGGGGTTTGTCCACGTCCATCGGCGTCGCCTGGTTCCGGGAGCCGCCTGCCGGTCGGTCCAGCGGGCGCGCGGGCAGCCGACGAATGCCCTCGGGCAGCGCCAGGTCCGCATCGGCAATGGCCTGCTCTACGCCGCACTGGCGCATCAGGCTCCCGGCCTGTGTCTGTGAGGGATCGACGGTGAGCAGCGGTACGCCGTCGTGGAGCGCAAGCCAGATTGCCCTGGCCAGTCGGGATCTGTGCCGGGTCACGACGGCCACGGGTTTCTCCCGGTCGAGACCCGCTGCCCGCATCAGCCTCGACCAGCCGCCCAGGTTGTCCAGCAGCTGAGCGTGAGTGAGTATTTCCGATGGGCCGAGGACGGCGGCGGAATCGGGGGCCCGTCTGGCGCGGTCCGAGAGCCAGCGCAGGGGGTGTTCAGGTGCGGCTGCCACCGGTCACCGTTCCCGTGTGGAGGCAGGCGATGCCGCAGCTCAGGTTCCGGTAACGCACGCTGGTGAATCCCGCCGACTCCATCAGGGACTTCATTTCCTCCTGATCGGGGAATCTCTGTATGGACTCGACCAGGTAGCGGTACGCATCCGGGTTTCTCGACACCCAGGCCCCCAGTCGCGGAATCACCGTGGCCGAGAAAAGCTGATAGAAGGGGCGAATGGGCGCCCAGGGCCTGGAGAATTCGAGGCAAAGCATGCGACCGCCCGGCCGGAGCACGCGGGCGATTTCGGCCAGGGCCCGATCGATAAAGGTCACGTTGCGGATGCCGAAGGCGATGGTCAGCGTATCCACAGAGTCGTCCCGCAGCGGAATCGATTCGCCGACTCCGGCCAGCCAGCGCACGCCGGGCAGGCGCCGGTATCTGCCAACCTGCATCATCTCGACGCTGGGATCGCACACCAGGACCTCGCGGTCCCAGCCCGCCACCCGGGCGGCCACGTCCCCAGTTCCGCCTGCCAGATCGACAATAACCTGTCCCGGTGACGCAGCGACCTCTCGCGCCAGGAAACGCTTCCAGAGCCGGTGGATGCCGAAACTCATCAGGTCGTTCATGAGGTCGTAGCGGGGCGCTACGCGCTGGAAGACGCTCCGGATGAGGGTTTCCCGCTCTCCGGGATCCACTTCACGGGATCCAAAGGTGGTGGATAGATCGGGCATACTGAGGTCTCGGGGGCCGAAAGTGAAAGCGGACGGTAACATAAGGGTGGATCGCCACCGCGGCAAGGGTCGGGAAACATCTGACAGCGGGGCCGCCTTCGAAGGCGGCGGGTGGCGGGTGAAACAAAAGCTACCTGGGAGACAGGCATGCGGGTTGCGATTTTTGGCGGTACCGGCTTTGTGGGCAGCTATCTGGTCGATGCACTTGTGGGTGCGGGACACCATCTTGCGCTGCTGGTGAGGCCCGGCAGCGAGGACAAGGTGCGCCACCGGGAGAGAGTGCGCATCGTCCATGGCGACATCTCCGATCCCGAGGCCATTGCCCGGACACTCGAGCACTGCGATGCCGCGATCTACAACATCGGCATCATCCGCGAGTATCCGTCCCGCGGTATCACTTTTCGTTCCATGCAGTACGAGGGCGCGATGCGGGTGATCGAGGCGGCGGACGACGGCAGCGTCGGGCGCTTCCTCCTGATGAGCGCTAACGGCGTCAAACCAGATGGAACTCCCTACCAGGAAAGCAAATACCTGGCGGAACGATTCCTGGCTCAGAGCGAGATGCAGTACACGATTTTCCGGCCGTCGGTGGTGTTCGGCGACCCGCGCGGGCGCATGGAATTCTGCACCCAGCTCAGGGACGACATGATCAAGCCACCCATCCCCGCCCCGAATTTCTTCACTGGTCTGTCGCCTTCGAAGGGCGGATTCGCCATGTCCCCCGTTCATGTCCTGGACGTGGCCCAGGCGTTCGCGCGGTCACTGGAAACCGAGTCCACCTACGGCAAGACCCTGGTGCTCTGCGGTCCAGAGGCTCTGGCGTGGCCCGAAATCATTCGGCGTATCGCCAGGGGCTGCGGCCGACGCAAGCTGATCGTTCCGGTGCCTGCCGGACTGGTGTCGGCGGTCGCCGGATTGCTGGATCGATTCGAGTGGTTTCCGTTGACCCGTGACCAGCTGACCATGCTGCTGGAGGGCAATGCGGGAGACTCCAGCGAGGTTTTCGCGGAACTTCATATTCAGCCGCGGTATTTCGACCAGGACAATCTGGCGTACCTCAGATGACGGACACTCCAGGGCTGCAGGCGCGGACCGACGGTTGCTGGCTGGTCTTTGGCGCCAGCGGCTACATCGGCGGTCACCTGGTACCGCGGCTGCTGGCCGAGGGCCGGTCCGTCCGCGCGGTGGCGCGCAATCCGGCGGTCCTGGAGGGGCGCGGCTGGACGGGAGCCGAGCTGGCGAGCGCCGACGCCCTGGATCCGGAGACGCTGCCTCCCGTGCTGGAGAACGTGGACGTGGCCTATTACCTGGTGCACTCCATGGCTGCCGGGCGAGGCTTTTCCCGGCTGGATCACGAAGCGGCGAAGAACTTCGGAGAAGCGGCGAAGGCCGCCGGCGTGCGCAGGGTCGTCTATCTCGGCGGGCTGATCCCGGAGGGTGTCAGGTCCGAACATCTCAGGTCCCGCGCCGACACGGGCGCCGTTTTGCGGGATTGCGGCGTCTCGGTGACCGAGATCCGCGCAGGGATAATCGTGGGGCCCGGGTCAGCCGCTTTCGAGGTCATACGAGACCTGGTCAACAACCTGCCGGCGATGATCACGCCGCGCTGGGTGCACTGCAAAACGCCACCCATCGCCCTCGAGAACCTGCTGGAGTACCTCGTCCGGGTGCCGGAAGTTCCGGAAACCGCAGACGGGACCTATGACGTGGCGGGCCCGGAGATGCTGAGCTACGAGGACCTGATGCGCCAGTTCGGCGACATGGTGGGCAGGAAAACCCGGATCCTCCCGGTTCCGGTGCTCAGCCCCGGTCTCTCTTCCTACTGGCTTGGCCTGGTGACCGCCGTCCCGTCCTCGGTGGCCAGAGCGCTCATCGGCGGGCTGGATCACGACATCCCGGCGGATCCCGAACCTTTGCGGGCGCTTGTGCCCCAGCGTCTTCTCACCTATCGGGAAGCGGTGGAGGCGTCCCTGAAGATCGAGCGCGACAACGCCCTGGCCAGCCGGTGGGTGGAAGGGGCCCTGATGTTCCGGGGGTTTCGGTCCGATCACGCCTATTACGCGAAAAAGGCGTCAGGCTCCGCCGTGGCGGCGGCGACGCAGGAAGTCGTCTGGAGAGCGGTCAATACCGTCGGCGGCAGGAATCGCTATTTTTCACTGAACTTCCTGTGGACACTCCGCGAAATCCTCGACTGGGTTGTGGGTGGCCCGGGGCTCAATCGTGGCAGGCGGGACCCCGTCCGGCTGCGTCCGGGGGACTACGTGGACTCCTGGCAGGTGGTGGCCATGGAGCCTCCCGAACGGCTGACTCTCGGTTTCGGAATGCGGGCCCCCGGATCCGGGGTTCTGGAGTTCGAGGTCAAGCCGGAGCCCAACGGCTCCAGGGTCACGGTGACCACCTACTGGCATCCGGCCGGTGTCTGGGGTCTGTTGTACTGGTACGCGTCGGCTCCGTTCCATTTGTTCGTCTTCCGCAGCATGGCCGAGGCGATCGCACGCCGGGCAGAAACGCTGGATTCTGCCTGACGCCCAGGGTCTGTTCGTCTAAGCTGAAGGGGTGTCCAGAAGCCGCCGAGCGGAGACGATTTCATGCCGGAAACGAAGACAGGCGACGCGAACCTGCGCGCGGGCGATGCGCTGCTCGTGGTGGATATGCAGAATGATTTTATGCCCGGAGGCGCGCTGGGCGTTCATGGCGGTGATCAGATCGTTCCCGAGGTCAACCGGCTGGTCGAAAAATTCATTGCCCGACGCCTGCCGATCGTCTTCTCCCGGGACTGGCATCCTCCGAATCACTGCTCCTTCGGGGAGCAGGGGGGGATTTGGCCGGTCCACTGCGTCCAGCACACGAAAGGAGCCGCTTTCACTACCGGTCTGGCGATGCCCGCCGATCCGAGCGTGATATCCAAGGCGACAAAGGTCGACCATGAGGCCTACTCCGCCTTTGACGGAACCGGCCTGAGCGAACTGCTGACGAGGCTGGAGGTGACCCGAATATTCATCGTGGGTCTGGCGACCGACTACTGTGTGCTGGAAACGGTCAGGGACGCCCGCCGCGAAGGCTTCGAGGTGGTGGTGCTGGAGGACGGGGTGAGGGCGGTCAACGTTCATCCGGAGGACGGTCCGCGGGCGCTGCAGGAGATGGCCCGGCTGGGCGCCGAGATTGTCACCGCCGATGCCGGGGGCCTGCCGTCAGCATGAAAGGGTCCCTCGGCAGCGTTCTGCTGACCGATCTGTATCAGCTGGCCATGCTGGATGCCTATCGGCAGACGGGTATGAACGGCACCGCCGTCTTCGAGATGTTCGTCCGTCGTCTGCCCGCGAGTCGCGGATTTCTGATGGCCGCCGGCCTCGAGCAGGCCCTGGACTATCTCGAGTCACTGCGTTTCGAAGAAAGTGAGCTGGAATGGCTCGCCGGGTGCGGTCACTTCGACCCGGAGTTCGTGGACTGGCTCGCTGACCTGCGGTTCGAAGGCGATGTCTGGGCCATGCGGGAGGGCGAGGTGTTTTTTGCGAACGAACCCATGCTCCGGGTCGAGGCGCCCATAACGCAGGCCCAGCTCGTCGAGAGCCGGCTGATCAACATCCTTCATTTCCAGAGCCTGATCGCCACCAAGGCAGCCCGTGTCGTGATGGCGGCCGGGGGCAGGACGCTGGTGGATTTCGGCATGCGCCGGGCCCACGGGGCCGAAGCGGCCGTCTGGGCAGCGAGGGCAAGCTATGGTGCGGGGTTCGACGGATCGGCGACCGTCGAGGCCGGTCGTCAGTTCGGTCTGCCCATTTTCGGCACCATGGCCCATTCCTATGTCCAGGCCCACGACTCGGAAGAGAAGGCGTTTCTCGACTTTGCCCGGTCCCGCCCCGACGGTCTGGTTCTGCTGATCGATACCTACGACGTGGAGGCGGCTGTTGCGAAGGTCGTGAGGCTGGCGGATATCCTTGCAGAGGAAGATATATCAATCAGGGCGGTGCGCCTGGACAGCGGGGATCTGGCCGCCGGAAGCAGACTCATCCGACGACTGCTCGACGAAGCCGGTCGCCACGAAATCGGGATCTTTCTGTCCGGCAACCTGGACGAACATCAGGTGGCGGATCTGGTCGCGAGGGATGTTCCGGTCACCGGTTTCGGAGTCGGCACGCGCCTGGACGTGTCGGCGGATGCGCCGGCTCTGGATATCGCATACAAACTGCAGGAGTATGACGGCAAGCCCCGCCGCAAGAGATCCGCGGGCAAGGCCACCTGGCCCGGCAGGAAACAGGTGTTCCGGTCCCTCGCCCCCGACGGGACGATCACGGCTGACCGGATCTGTACCGCCACAGAGGAGGCACCGGGGAAGCCGCTCCTGGCCAAGGTCATGAAGGGCGGACGCCGTCTCGAACCGGCGCCGTCCCTGCAGGACATTCGCGACTACGCCGCCGCCGGCCTGTCTTCCCTTCCGGAGGCATGCCGGCGACTGCGGGATCCGCGACCGCTGCAAGCCGAGGTATCGGAGACGCTGCGCGATCTGGCCGTCGCGGTGGACCAGGCCGTCGAAGCCTAGCCAGCTCAGTCGGGGTCGCGGCCGGCGGCGCGCAGTTTCGCAAGCCGCCTGATTTCGGCGGAGTAGGCTTCCGCGAAAACGCGGGCCGTCACTTCGTCGAAACTGCGCTCGGCGCGTTTCTCGGTCAGATCATAGTGTTCCCGGTACAGGTCCCAGAATTTGGCCGGATTGCTCATGCCCTTGAGGGCACCGCGCCTCAATCCACGGTTGAACAGGGCCTCGAGCTTGTCGGGATCGAAGCCGGCGAGCTGTTCGTCGAATGCGGCCTTCATGGCGGCCACCAGGGCTCTCTCGTGGGCCCGCAGGTCCACGTAGGCTTCCTCGAGGGCTTCCATCGGCGGCAGGTACTTTGCCCCACGATAGAAGAGCAGAGCGTCCAGCGCCTCGTCCACGTCGGGAGCGAATTTCAGGGGATTGTTTTCTCCGGGCTTGACGCCGGTCTGCTCCAGGTCCAGTTCCCCCTTGATCCTGGATCTCGCCCGCAGGACGTCGAGCAGGCCGCCGATGCATAGCCGCAGCATCCTTCCTGCGGTGAGGAGAAATTGTTTCTCCCGTCCCTCGGGGATCTTTCGGGGATCCATCCCGGCTGCCTCGAAGACGAGACGAGCCGCCTCGGACAGGCTCTCGCCCTGGAGCTGGGCGACTTCCTGGGTAATTTCGTCCTCGTCCTCCTCCACGTCTTTTTCGCCGATCACCCGGGTGCCGGTCATGGACTGTACGTTGTCGATAACCGAGAAATCCTCGCTGTGATCCGGTCGCGGATCGGCTGCCGCGTCGAGCAGCTCCCTGCCCAGGTCCGAGGGGCGTTTCTCGCCGGGAAGATCGTTCTCGTCCTGATCGTCGGCGACGAAAACGGCGCTGTCCTTCTTGCCCTCCAGGCTCACGTTGAGGATGCTGACCTGGATGTCGTATTCGCCCATCCTCAGTCGATCGCCATCGTAAAGGCGGATCGGCGTCCCGTGGCCAACGGGCTGGTCGGCGTCATTGACGAACACCCCGTTCGTGCTCTTGTCGCTGAGAAAATAAGCGCCGCCCTGGTAATCGATGGAGGCGTGATGGGCGGAAAGGAAGCGTTCAGGATCCGGGAGCACCCAGTCGTTGTCCGGTGATCGCCCTATACTGCCCCCGTGCACGCTGAAAACATGGATGCCCTCGGGACCAAGCACGTCCTTCTGCGAGCTGATAATCCTGAGGGTCAGCGGCATGGATTTTCCTCGGCCCGGGAACGGGAGGTTTGACTTGCAGGCGGCCGGGTCAAAAATAATGTATCTGATCACGGGCCACAAGCATCGGGATCACATAACGGTTTTCTTTCTAAAACATCAAGTTGCATAATGCGCGGCCATATCGGCCCTGCCTGATCGGCGCGCGGAGCAGCGCGAAAGGTGACGAATGTCCTCTTCCAAGAACATCTACAAGATCCTGTTTGTCACGCAAGGCAAGGTGTACGAGATCTACGCCCGGCAGGTCAGTCACGGCGCGATCCTCGGTTTTCTCGAGGTCGAGGAGCTCGTTTTCGGGGAACGGACGTCGGTGGTCGTGGATCCCTCCGAGGAACGCATCAAGACAGAATTCGCCGGGGTGAAGCGGACTTATATCCCGGTTCATGCGGTTCTGCGGATCGACGAGGTGGAAAAACAGGGCGTCAGCAAGATCTCCGCCATGGAGGGGGACAACGTGACGCCGTTCCCCATGCCCGTATATACGCCGGGCGGCGGAGAGAACGGCGGCAAGTGACCGACAACTCCCCTCGCCGATACCGTGGGGCCTCGCGGCCCCGGAGCCGGTCCCTCTTCATGACCGGGTCCGCCTGAGCCGTGTCCGGCGGCCGGATACGATTTGCCTACCTTGGCAGCGGAAGCCGCGGCAACTCCGCCCTTATCGAGTCCGACGGCACCTGCATCATGATCGACTGCGGATTCTCGGTGGCGGCCACCGAGGCCCGTCTCGCGCGCCTGGGCCGGTCCGCCGAAGACGTTGACGCCATTCTGGTGACGCACGAGCACTCGGACCACATCGGGGGTGTTGCCCGCCTTGCCCGTCGGCACCGCATCCCGGTCTGGATGACGCCCGGGACCTGGTCGGCAGCGCCTGATCGGGACATTCCCGAGCCTCATCTCTTCAACTGCCACGAAAATTTCGAAATCGGCGGTCTTCTGGTCGAACCCATGCCGGTTCCTCACGATGCTCGCGAACCCTGCCAGTTCGTCGTCTCCGACGGCACTCGCCGGCTCGGCATTCTGACGGACAGCGGTCATGTGACCCGACACATCATGACGACCCTGTCCAGCTGCGATGCCCTGGTGGTCGAATGCAATCATGACCTGGACATGCTGATGCGGGGTCCCTATCCGGCCGCCGTCAAGCAACGGGTGGCCGGCGAACTCGGGCATCTGAACAACGAACAGGCGGCTGACCTGGTGGCGCAGATCGACGCCGGCCGGCTGCAGCATCTCGTGGCGGTTCATATCAGCGATACCAACAACACCCGGGAGCTTGCCGTCGATTCGCTTGCCGCTGCGCTGGACGTCTGCCGCGACGAAATAGAGGCGGCCTGCCAGAACGAGGGCCTGGGCTGGCGCGAAGTGGTTTGAACGACGTTCGTGCTGGCGTCGCTGGAGGGCCGTGACTGCCTCCGGTATGATTCGCGCCACGAACCCGCCCCTGGAAAATGCCTCGATGCTGATTATTCCCGGCGCGCCGGCGCTATCCCGCTTTCGACTCGAGAAGCTGCTGGAGTCGGTTCGTGCGCTCCAGCCACGGGTCGACAGCCTGAGCGCCCAGTTCGTGCACTTCGTCGATGTCGAAACCGCATTGACCGAGATCCAGTCCCAGGTTCTGGAAAAACTCCTCACCTACGGCCCTACGCGTCGGCAACAGATCACCGACGGCACGCTGGTACTGGTCGTGCCGCGATTCGGCACCATCTCTCCCTGGGCGAGCAAGGCGACGGATATCGCCCACAATTGCGGTCTGGACAGGGTGCGCCTGATGGAGCGCGGTGTGGCCTACCGGGTGGCGGCCAAGCCGCCGCTGGATTCCGGCGAGCTCGCTCGTGTGGCCGCCGTTCTGCACGACCGTATGACCGAATCTGTCGTTTACGACATGGGACAGGCTCGGAATCTGTTCGAGCATCACGAGCCAGCCGCCTTGTCGGTTATCGACGTGATGGGGGGCGGCAAAGCCGCGCTGACAGAGGCGAACGTGACGCTGGGCCTGGCGTTATCCGACGACGAGATCGAGTACCTGCTGGACCACTTCACCGGAGAGGGCCGGAATCCCAGCGATGCCGAGCTCATGATGTTTGCCCAGGCCAACTCCGAGCATTGCCGGCACAAGATATTCAACGCCGACTGGATCGTCGACGGTGAGACCAGGCCGAAGTCGCTTTTCCAGATGATCAAGAACACCACCGCGGTCTCGCCCGCCGGGGTGCTGTCGGCCTACAAGGACAATGCGGCGGTCATGGAGGGCTGGCGTGCGCGGCGCCTGTATCCCGAGCCGGGGACGGGGCGGTACGCGTTCCAGGAAGAGGATATCCACATCCTCATGAAGGTCGAGACTCATAATCATCCCACTGCCATCTCGCCCTTCCCCGGCGCCGCCACCGGTTCCGGCGGAGAGATCAGGGATGAAGGGGCCACCGGCACCGGCGCCAAGCCCAAGGCCGGTCTGACCGGGTTCTCGGTTTCGCATCTGAAGATTCCCGGGTTCCGTCAACCCTGGGAAAAGGAGCACGGCAAGCCCGAACGCATCGCGTCCCCGCTCGAGATCATGCTCGAGGGGCCCATTGGCGGCGCTTCCTTCAACAACGAGTTCGGCCGGCCGAATCTGGCCGGCTACTTCCGGACTTTCGAGCAGCCCGTCGACGGTGTCCTCCGCGGTTACCACAAGCCCATCATGATCGCCGGCGGGCTGGGTAACATCCGGGCCGGGCACGTGATAAAAGGCGAGGTGCCGCCCGGGGCCCGGCTCATTGTCCTCGGCGGCCCGGCCATGCTCATCGGTCTGGGCGGCGGGGCCGCGTCCTCCATGTCCCAGGGGCAGAGCGCGGAGGATCTGGATTTCGCTTCGGTGCAGCGCGGGAATCCCGAGATCCAGCGGCGCGCGCAGGAAGTCATCGATGCCTGCTGGGCCCTGGGTGACGATAATCCGATTATCCTGATTCACGATGTGGGGGCCGGCGGACTTTCCAACGCGCTGCCGGAAGTCATCGACCACAGCGGGCTGGGCGGCCGAATCGAGCTTCGGGATGTGCCCAACGACGAACCGGGCATGTCTCCCATGGCGATCTGGTGCAATGAGGCGCAGGAACGATACGTTCTCGCCGTGCTTCCGGAACGCCTGGACGAGTTCGCCGACCTGTGCCGGCGGGAGCGTTGCCCCTTTGCGATCGTCGGGGAGACCACGGAAGAACGACGTCTGGTGGTCCACGACGAGCACTTCGACAACTTCCCCGTGGATATGCCCGTGGAGGTCCTGCTGGGCAAGCCTCCCCGAATGGTTCGCGACGTGCGCCGGCTGGCCCGGGAAGGCGACGATCTGCCCGACGTGCAGGATATCGCGGAGGCTGTTCACCGAGTCCTGCGGCTGCCCGCCGTGGCCGACAAGACCTTCCTGGTGACGATAGGGGACCGGACCGTGGGCGGGCTGTGTGCCCGTGACCAGATGGTCGGACCCTGGCAGGTGCCTGTCAGCGACGTGGCCGTGACCATTTCGGGTTTCGACGCCTATAGCGGAGAAGCCATGGCCATGGGCGAACGCACACCTCTTGCGGTGCTCGACGGTCCGGCTTCGGCCCGAATGGCGGTCGGTGAGGCGATCACCAATATGGCCGCCGCCAGCCTTCCCTCGCTCGGGCACGTGCGCCTGTCCGCCAACTGGATGGCCGCCTGCGGCGAGGAGGGGGAAGACGCCATCCTCTACGACACCGTCAGCGCGGTGGGGGAGGAGCTATGCCCGGCCCTCGGCATTGCCATCCCGGTAGGAAAGGATTCGCTGTCGATGCGCACCACCTGGCGTGAGGACGACGAGGATCGCAGCGTGGTCGCGCCGCTTTCTCTGATCGTTTCCGCCTTTGCTCCGGTGGAAGACGTGCGCGCGACGCTCACTCCCGAACTTCGCACCGACAGGGGCAGTACGCGACTGCTGCTGATCGACCTTGGATGCGGCCGCAACCGGCTGGGGGGCTCAGCCCTGGCGCAGGTTTACGGCCGGATCGGTCGGGAAGTTCCCGACCTGGAGTCGCCCGATCTGCTGCGGGCCATGTTCGACCTGGTGCAGACCCTGAACCGCGAGGGCCGGATACTCGCCTATCACGACCGCTCCGACGGCGGTCTCCTTGCAACGCTCGCCGAGATGGCCTTTGCCGGCCACGCGGGTCTGGACGTGGACCTTTCCGGTCTGGGTGAACAACCGGCTGCCGCTCTTTTCTGCGAGGAACTGGGCGCGGTGCTGCAGGTCCGGGAGGAGGACCTGGAGGAGGTCATGGACCTCGCCGCGGAAATCGGTCTCGGAGACCTGGTCCACGTCCTCGGGGAGGTGAGCGAGAATCAGCGTATCGTCCTCCGCCATTGCGGGGCCGTGCTGTTCGAGGAAAGCCGAGCCGAGCTGCACAGGGTCTGGTCCGAGACCACCTTCCGGATGCAGGCGCTGAGGGATCATCCCGAATGCGCCCGGGAAGAATACGACGCCCTGCTCGACGAGAGCGATCCCGGCCTGAGGGCCAAGCTGACCTTCGATCCCGAAGAAGACGTCACGGCGCCATACGTGAGCGGCGGTGCCCGCCCGCCGGTGGCCATTCTGAGGGAGCAGGGCGTCAACAGCCACGTGGAAATGGCGGCGGCCTTCGAGCGGGCCGGATTCGCGGCCACCGATGTCCACATGACGGATCTCCTGTCCGGCCGTCGCCGGTTATCCGATTTTGCCGGCCTAGTCGCCTGCGGCGGCTTCTCCTACGGCGATGTTCTAGGAGCCGGCGAGGGCTGGGCCAAGACCATCCTCTTCAACCCCCGGGTTCGTGACCAGTTCGCCGCTTTCTTCGATTCCGGTGATACGTTCGCGCTGGGTATCTGTAATGGCTGCCAGATGATGTCGGCGATCAGGGAGCTCATTCCCGGTGCCGAGCACTGGCCTCGATTCGTCCGTAATCGCTCGGAGCAGTTCGAGGCACGGCTTTGTCTGGTGGAAATACAGGATTCTCCTTCCATATTCCTGACCGACATGGCCGGGTCGCTACTGCCCATCGCGGTATCTCACGGGGAGGGGCGCGCCGAGTTTCGCGACGACGAACATCGATGGTCTCTGGAGGAAAGCGGACAGGTTGCCATGAGGTTCGTGGACAACCGGGGGCGCGTGGCGGAGCGCTACCCCGCCAACCCCAACGGATCCCCCGGCGGGATCGCGGCCCTGGCCTCCGCTGACGGCCGCGTGACCATAGCCATGCCGCACCCGGAGCGGGTGTTCCGTACCGTCCAGCACTCCTGGCATCCGGAAGGCTGGGGGGAAGACGGTCCCTGGATGCGAATATGGCGCAACGCGCGGGTATGGCTCGCCTGACGGTCATCCCATCGTAAATCAGGCACGATAGGCTGATCGCATGACCGAACGGAGGGCCTCCGGTTTTCTGATATTCCTGCTGTTAGCCGGTCTGGTCGCGTTCGCGCCTGCGGCTGCCGCCGAGCCCGCAGGCGAGCGGCCCGACATTCGACTCGTGCTGGTCATCATCGTCGATCAGCTCCGCGGCGATGCCCTCGATGGTGACTTATCTCGCCTGTCTGGCGGCGGATTCAACAGGTTTTATCAGGAGGGCCTGGTTTACCGGCGGGCCCTGATGAGATTCGCGCCGACCTCGACGGGACCCGGCCACGCGACCCTGGCTACGGGAGCGCTGCCTTCCGTCCACGGTATTGCAGGCAACGAATGGTGGGACAGAAGCAGCGGAAAGAAGGTTTACTGCACGGCGGATCCGCAGCACGGGCTGGTCGGGAGCCCGGTCCCGTCTCCGGCGGGCTTCTCACCCCGGAATCTCAGGGCCGAGACCCTGGGAGACGCCCTGTTCAGACGTTCCTCGGGGGCCTCACGAACACTGGCCGTATCGCTCAAGGATCGTTCTGCCATCCTGATGGCCGGGCATCGGGGAAAGGCGGTCTGGTACCTTCGCCAAGAGGGCCGGTTTGTCAGCAGCGACTATTACTACCCGCAGCTGCCGGCCTGGCTGGAGGACTTCAACACGAAACGAATGAAGGCGCTGGATACGGCCTCCTGGACGCTGCTCCTGCCGGAGGCCCGGTATCGATTCGCCGATCGGGATGATCAGCCCTGGGAGAGGAACTATCAGGACTTCGGCCGAACCTTCCCGCACCGACTGGAGGATACGCTGGATCCGGGTTCGGCGCTGCGACTCATGCCGCTGGCGGACGAACTGACCGTCGAACTGGCCATCCGGGGCGCCACGGCGGAGGGACTCGGGCGCGGCCCGGCGACGGATCTGCTCGTCGTGGCGCTGTCCGCCACCGACTACATCGGTCATTCCTTCGGACCCGACAGCCTGGAATGGGAAGACAACCTGATGCGACTCGATTCACAGGTGGCCCGGCTTCTCGAGTGGGCCGATAGGGAGATCGGGCCCGATCACGCCCTGGTGGCTCTGAGCGCCGACCACGGAATAGCGTCTGCCCCCGAATTTCTGGATCTCCAGGGGGAGGCCGCGGGTCGCATCGACGTGCCCGGGATGCTCGAAGGCCTGCGTCATGAGCTCACGGATGAATTCGGACTGAAAGCCGACCCGTTGCTGGGCGCGAAGATGCCGGCCATTTACCTTGACTGGCGGGTCATGGACCATGCTGGCGTGGACCGGGAGACCGCGGAGCGGGCCGCGGGCCGGTATGTGGAACGCGTCGAAGGGGTCGCGGCGGCCCTGACCCGGACCGATCTGCTGTCGGGAAGGGTCCCCGCCGGCGAGCCCATGCAGCGCATTCTGGCCGGCTTCGACAAGGATCGCTCGGGGGATCTCGTGATCGTGCAGCAACCGGGCTGGTACCTGGAGAATGACCCGGAAAAATATGCCACGAATCATGGTTCGCCCTATGACTACGATGCCCATGTGCCCATGATGTTCCTCGCCCCCGGTCTGCCGAGCGCCGTCTCCGACAGAGTTGTCGGCACCGATGATCTGGCGCCCAGTATCGCCGGCTTTCTCGGTTTTGACGGGCCCGCGCAGGCGAGCGGCGTGCTCCTGGAGGAGATCGCGTCCGCGGCCGGCGCCGGGTCGTATAATCCTCCCCAATGACGCAATCCCGGGCGGCCCCGGAGCGGGAGGCCTTGCGCGATGCGAGAAAATCCATCGGAGACACAGCATGAATGACCAGCCCGGACTGGATTCGGCCGGCACCCGTTATCGCGACGTCGAGATACACGCGCCCACCGGGACCCGGCTCAGCTGCAAGGGCTGGGTGCAGGAGGCCGCCCTGCGGATGCTCATGAACAATCTCGATCCGGTGGTCGCGGAGAAACCCCAGGAATTGATCGTCTACGGCGGCATAGGACGGGCGGCACGGAACTGGGAGTGTTACGACGCCATCGTCGAGACGCTGAGACGGCTGGAGAACGACGAGACACTGCTGATCCAGTCCGGCAAGCCCGTGGGGGTGTTCCGAACTCACGAATTCGCGCCTCGTGTCCTGATCGCCAATTCGAACCTGGTAGGGAAATGGGCTGACTGGGACCATTTTTTCGAACTCGACCGCAAGGGCCTGATGATGTACGGCCAGATGACGGCGGGTTCGTGGATCTATATCGGATCCCAGGGAATCGTGCAGGGCACATACGAAACCTTTGCCGAGGCCGTCCGTCAGCATTACGAGGGTGAAGCCACCGGGAAATGGCTCCTCACCGGCGGACTCGGGGGGATGGGCGGAGCCCAGCCCCTGGCCGCGGTCTTTGCCGGACTCTGCTGTCTGGCGGTGGAGGTCGATCCATCGAGGATCGAGAAGCGCCTGGAGACCGGCTATCTGGATCATCGGGCCGATACCCTGGAGGAGGCCATGTCCCTGATTCACGCGGCCCGGAAAGCCGGGCGAGCGGAGTCCGTGGGTCTTCTCGGCAATGCGGCCGAGGTGTTCGAGGCCATCCGGGAAGGCGGCGACCATCCGGATCTCGTGACCGACCAGACGTCGGCCCATGATCCGCTGAACGGCTATGTTCCTGTCGGCTACGACGTGGAACAGGCGGCTGTGTTCAGGAGGCAGGATCCGGAGGGCTATGTACGCGAGGCCAAGCAGTCCATGGCCAGACAGGTGCGGGCCATGCTCGGGTTTCACGGCAGCGGCGTGCCCACCTTCGATTACGGTAACAACATCCGCGCCATGGCCCAGGACGCCGGCGTTGACAACGCGTTCGATTTCAAGGGATTCGTTCCGCTGTACATACGACCGTTGTTCTGCGAGGGCGTAGGGCCTTTCCGCTGGGCCGCCCTGTCCGGCGACCCGGAGGACATTTACCGGACCGACGACAAGGCCAGGGAGCTGTTTCCCGACAAACCCGGTCTTCACCGGTGGCTTGACGCCGCAAGGGACAGGATCAAGTTTCAGGGGCTGCCCAGCCGAATCTGCTGGCTGGGCTACAAGGAGCGTCATTTGCTGGGGCTGGCATTCAACGAAATGGTCAGAACCGGTCAACTCAAGGCGCCCATCGTCATCGGCCGCGATCATCTGGATTCCGGTTCCGTGGCTTCACCCAATCGGGAGACCGAGGGCATGAAGGACGGCTCCGACGCGGTCGCCGACTGGCCGGTTCTCAACGCCCTGCTCAATACGGCCGGTGGCGCCTCCTGGGTGAGCTTCCACCATGGCGGCGGTGTGGGGATGGGGTATTCACTGCACGCAGGCGTCGTCATCGTGGCTGACGGGAGCCCGCGGGCGGAGAAGCAGCTGGAACGGGTGCTGACTAACGATCCGGGCACCGGCGTCATGCGGCATGCGGACGCAGGCTACGAGCGAGCGATCCAGGTTGCCGGGGAGCGGGGTCTGGATTTGCCAATGCTCAATCGCTAGGGAACCGGTGGGGTCTGCGGCAGAGAATGGTTTCCCCGGGCCGGCGCCTGCTTACGGCGTGGACGGCTGCCCGGCCGGCTGGTTTTATGTGGGCCTGGAAGGTTCCGCTTTCCAGTTCGGCATCGTCGGCGCGCTGTTCGATCTTCCCCGGGGAGGCCGGAACTGCGACCCGATACTGGTGGACATTCCCATCGGGCTCCCGTCTGCCCGCACGCCCGTTCGCGACTGCGACCGGCTTTGCCGCCGCCTGATCGGTCCCAGGTCATCCAGCGTTTTCGGACCGCCGGCGCGAGCCTCCCTGTCGGCCGGCGATTACCGGCAGGCTGTCGTAATGAACGAGGAGGTGACGGGGAAGAGAATTTCCCGCCAGGCCTGGAACCTCGCGCCCAGGCTGCGTGAGGCCGACGCGGTGGCAAGGGCTGGGCACGGCGACGAGGCTCCGATCCGGGAAGCGCATCCCGAGCTGTGTTTTACCGTCCTTGCCGGCGGCCGACCGATGGGGCACTACAAGAAGACCGAACAGGGGCACGAAGAACGGCTGGCCGTGCTCGCGCGGCACTATCGGCCGGCCCGTGAACTCGTCCGGCGGGCCCTGGAGAGTTTTCCGCGCAGCCAGGTGGGTCGGGATGACATTGTGGACGCCCTTGTTCTCGCGGTATCCGCGGGCCTCTGCCGGAGTGACCTGCGAACGCTGCCCCCGCTGCCGCAAAAGGATGAAGCGGGTCTGCCCATGGAGATCGTGTATCCGGGCGTCGAGGGCGTCGACATCAGCCTGGAAGGTATCGCAGCGACCCCGGTGGTCAGCTGATGCGGCCATCTCCGGGAAGGTGGCCAAAGGCGATGCTGTCTGCGTGTCTGCCGGCCGTGGCCGTGATCACGAGCCTCGCTGCTGGCCCGGTGATGGCGGCGCTGCCGTCAACACCCGGAACACCCCATGTCGTCGTGCTGCACGGTCTCGCGAGGACCGATCGATCCATGGAGCCGCTGGCCGAAAGAATTGCCTCAGCGGGATACCGGGTCTTCAACGTGAATTATCCTTCCCGGGATCTCACGCCGGATGAACTGGTCTCGGCTCTTCACGAGGTCCTGCAGGCATGCTGTGTCGAGGCCTCGCGCATTCACTTCGTGACCCACTCCCTGGGCGGTATTCTGGTGCGCGGATATGCGGCGCAGCATCCCGACCCGCGCGTGTCCCGCGTGGTGATGCTGTCGCCTCCCAACCGGGGGAGCGAGCTGGTGGACAGGTTCGGCGACAGCTGGCTTTTCCGGGCGGTGATGGGGCCCACGGCCAGGCAGCTTGGAACGGCCGGGGACAGTTTCCCCAATCGCCTGCCGTCACCCGGATTCGAACTGGGGGTCATCGCGGCGACCGGATCGATCAACCCGGTCGGTTCCGCGCTCATTCCCGGAGAGGATGACGGCATTGTGGCCCTCTGCAGCATGTGGATCGAGGGCGTGACCGACATGATTACCGTGGCCAGCTCGCACGCTCTGGTGATGCGCTCGCCGGAAGTGGCCGATCTTGTGCTGGGTTTCCTGGCAAACGGGTTCTTCGGAGACGAGCCCGCAGACCGGGTTGACGCGGTCGCGGCGGCCTGCGCGGCCAGCGAAGATCATCAGGATCCGGCGACACCATAGGCTGACACGGAGGCGCAGGAAAATAGCCGGCTCCGGCGTGACGGGCGATACCGGACGCTGGGGTGACGGATGATCATGTGTCACCGGGGGAGCGGGCCGCCGCTGTCGTTTTTCACCAGCTGTGCAAGTCGCAACCGGTATCCGCGCCAGTCCAGGGAAAAGGTGTAAACATAGGCGAGTATTCCGTAGGTGCTCAGCCACTGCACTATGCGGCCCCCTTCTCTCCATCGGGCGATCTTGAACAGGATGGCGGCGATCAGCATGGCCGTCAGGATCCGCACGAGAACCCTCTTGGCCACGAGAGACCCGTCTGATACGGCGCCGGGATGGTCGGGCGCCAGTGCCGCCACGCATCGATGATGGATCACGATCGCGGCGTAGGTCATAAGGAAGAAGAGGGTGGCGCCGATACTGTGCACGGCCCAGAGCGTCTCCTTTCCCTGCAGGACCATTTCCCCTATCAGAAGCGCGACGGCGGCGATCACGCCAAGGTTACGGAAGCGTCGTTCCCTGGAACCGGTGGCGCCGCCGATGCCCTGAATCCACTGATAGGCTGCGAGCCAGAGGAACGCGAAGAGACCGCAAACAAACGGCATGGCGACGCGGAACAGGTGGGACTCGGGAAACTTCAGGCCCGTGTGCGTGATGTCCGTGCAGCCCTGCAGCGGCGGTACGCACCAGTCCACGTGTCCGGAGGCAGCGGCAATCAGGTAGGTGCACGGGAACAGCACGGCCGGGAGCAGTGCGGTGAGTCGCGCAAGCGCGTCTGCCGGTATGCCCGCCTGGCTGTTCATCGCTGCTCGGGTTCGTTCCTCAAGTCCTGGCGGGCAGCCAAAGCCCGTTCAGGCGTCGGACGGTTCGGCTAACCGGACCGCCAGCTCAAGCGCCTCCTCGAATGATCCGGCATGACCGTCCGCACCCTGTCGTTGCCACAGGTCGCCGGTTCCCAGGTATGCCAGACCGCCGACCATGACGGGAATCCGGCGGCCCTCCAGCGCCTTCACGGCCGCAATGGTTTTATCCACCGCCTGAAGATGCTGGGGCAGCGTGGCGGACAGCATCATGAGGTCCACGCCAAAGTAATCCGCAGCCGCCGCGATTTCCGTGTCCGGTACGTCGCAGCCGAGGCAGATCACCTGCCATCCCTCGGCTTCCAGGAGATTGGAGAAAGCTCTCAGGGCAGTGTCGTGGACGTCCCCGGAGACGCCGGCCACCAGGGCCTTGAGACCGCGGGGTTCCGGCGCCTGTCCCCGGAAAGAGAGTACCGCCGTCAGCCGCTGGGTGGTGGACGTGACCAGATGTTCCTGGGCGATGCTGAGTTCGCCCGCCTGCCACATGCGACCCAGTTCTTTCTGCACGGGCAGCAGGATACCGGTATAGACCTCGGTAAGAGCCATGCCGTCGTCAATCGCCTTCAGGACCCTCTCGATCGCGCTCCGGCTGTCGCCTTCCAGTGCGGAGACGAGATACTCGAGGGCAATCCGTCCGCTGCGGGTTTTGCCGTCGATAGCGGGTCCCTCGTCACCGGGTCCGTCTTCGAGAACGCTGACCGCCAGCGCCAGAGGAGGTCCAACGGCGGCTCGCGCCGGGTCCGGCAATTCGCTATCCAGCACTTCCCGTAGACATTCGAGGCTGATCCTGAGGTCGTCCTCCGGGACCTCCCGGCTGGCGAAGGTCTGAAGTACCCATGCCGTTCTTCCGGCAAACACCTCCGGCACTCCCGCGGACACCGCTGCGGCCAGCTCGTGAATCCGCTGAATATAGTGATTCTTCCAGGCGTTCCAGCCCCCGGGCGCGAAGTGCTCCTCGACTTCCGGATGATTCTCCAGCAGGCGGCTGGCCGCCGCGCTCGCGAAGCCGGCCGCGCTGGCAACCAGCATGTGCGCGGTGAATTTATCGGGCTGGGTCATAGCGAAGTCGACTCTGATGACTGCCGTCAACCGTAAGGCATAATGGTGACATAACCAAAGGCAAATCTCTCCCGGATCCGGTCATATCGATGAAGGGGCTCTTTCCAACGCCATCGGCAGCCGCCGCCACAATGTTCGGCGGCGTCGACATTTTCGTGACGAGGCGCTCGGGGTTGCCGGTTTGCTATCGCTTCCCGTCCACTTCCGCGCCCTTCTGCCTGAATAATTCGGCGCCGGGCATCGATCGGATCACCGGCAGACATCTCCCCGTGCGTGCCGCAGCGGATTTCACCCGGCGCGTCGCGGCATCGCGGCCCTCAGATGCCGTGGCCGGGCCATGGCTGCCGGTTCATGATCCTGGCGGATCGCCTCGAGGGAGTCGCCGTGAATCTTGTCGATAAAGCCTTGCTGCTCGGGCACGTGCTGGCCTGGCGGGCGAGGTGGGATCGGCGGGATCTGGATTACCTTCCTGCCGAGAGAATCTCGGACAAGTTCATGACCGGCAGGGAGGCGGCTTCCCTGATCCCGGATGGCGCGACGGTGATCAGCTCCGGGATGGCGGGGAATTCCCGCTGCTCGGCATTCTACTGGGCCATTCGTGAACGCTACGAGGCCGAAGGACGACCAAAGGGTCTCACCTGGATCTCGGTGGGCGGCCAGGGCGGTAGGGGCAGAGCGCCGGGTACCGTGGAGGAGGTAGGTCGCGAGGGGCTGGTGACCCGTTTTATCAGCGGTCACGTGGAGACGACGAAGTCCATGCTGGCGCTGGCAGAGAAAGGGTGTCTCGATCTCCACGTATTGCCCCAGGGCGAGATGACCGAACTGATAGAGGGTCAGGCGCGGGGGATCAACTGCGTCAGGAGCAGGACAGGCCTGGACACGTTTCTCGACCCGAGGTGCGGATCCGGGTCCGCCGTCTTTGACCGAAACGGCGCCAATCTGGTCCATGCCGACGCAGATGAACTCGTCTATGAGTTGCCTGCTATCGACGTGGCGCTCTTCTGCGGCGCTTACGCAGATCCACAGGGCAACGTTTATCTGACCGACGTGGCCACTATCACCGAAAGTCACGAATCGGTGAGCGCGGCGCGCGCCAACGGCGGGCTTGCCATGGCCGTGGTGGGCGGCATGATCGAGGAAGATCCGTCCTTGCCGAGAGTGCCGGCGGAAATGCTCGACGTGGTGGTCGTGAATCCGTACAACGAGCAGACCATCATGGCG
>Ga0209536_100001707_pt1 | contig 36015 bp, 35 predicted proteins | sample DeeMarSeWOR28_12_FD_187461 | JGI IMG/M metagenome (GOLD analysis project Ga0209536, IMG submission 187461) | Marine sediment microbial communities from White Oak River estuary, North Carolina - WOR-2-8_12 (SPAdes) (version 2) | ecosystem: Environmental > Aquatic > Marine > Intertidal zone >...
TATTTCCTTGACGACGCCAGCAGCAACAGTTGTGCCCATGTCTCTGACGGCGAAGCGACCGAGTTCTGGAAAGTCAGTGTAAGTTTCTATAGCTATTGGACGTAGCGGTTCCATTTTTACCCAAGCAGCATCTCCTGTTTTCAGGAAACTAGGGTTCTCTTCGACAACTTGTCCTGATCGTGGATCTATCTTCTTTAGGAGCGCGGTGAATCTGCAAGCGATTTGTCCAGTGTGATAGTGAAGAACTGGTGTGTATCCAGCAGCGATTGCAGTTGGGTGGTAAATCACGATTATTTGTCCGATGAATTCTTTGGCTACTGTGGGCGGGTTGTCTACTGATCCTGCAACGTCTCCACGGTGGACATCGCCTTTTCCTATGCCTCTAACGTTGAAGCCGATGTTGTCGCCTGGCTCTGCTTTTGGAACTTTGGAGTGGTGCATTTCGATGGATTTCACTTCTGCTTTCTTATTAGATGGCATGAAAATAACGGTGTTTCCTTCTTTGAGCACACCTGTCTCAACTCTGCCAACAGGAACCGTGCCTATACCAGTGATGCTGTAAATGTCTTGAACAGGAACGCGTAAGGGTTTGTTAGTCGGTTTAGGCGGGATTTCTAGCTGATCCAAAGCCTCAATCAAAGTTGGTCCAGTGTACCAAGACATCTTGTCGCTTTTCTTAACAAGATTGTCACCTGTCCATCCTGATGTGGGCACAAAATGTGCCTTGTCAACCTTGAAGCCTACCATTTTTAGCATGCGTGTAACTTCGTTTTTGATCTCTTCGTAGCGTTCTTTGCTCCACTCAACTGTAATGTCGTCCATCTTGTTAACAGCAACTACCACTTGACGGACCCCTAATGTGAAAGCTAGAAACGCGTGTTCGCGCGTTTGACCGCCTGGACCGATTCCGGCTTCAAACTCGCCTTTTTTAGCTGAAACAAAGAGTACGGCGGCGTCAGCTTGGCTTGCGCCTGTAATCATGTTCTTGACGAAGTCTCTGTGCCCTGGTGCGTCTATTACTGTGAAGAAGTATTTGTTGGTTTCAAATTTTAAGAATCGAAGGTCTATGGTTACGCCTCTTTCTCGTTCTTCCTTGAGGTTGTCGAGAACCCACGCATACTTGAATGTGCCCTTGCCCATTTTCTCAGCTTCATCTTGAAAGGCTTTGATTGTTCTTTCGTCGATTGCGCCAGCTACGTACAGCAAGTGTCCTGTAGTGGTGGATTTTCCGTGGTCAACGTGACCCATGATTACGAGGTTTAAATGCGGTTTCTCGCTTTTGCTCATTTTTTTCCTTCCTTTTTTCGTTTTTCCTTAAATTATAGTGCGTTAACACAACTGTTCTTCCAATTATTTTAAGTTTATTATTGGACATCCAGCGTTTACTATACATATTTTGAGAATCGCTTTGGCCGTCTAAAGAGCATTATGCCTTTCTTTTCAGTCACGTAGTCAAACCCGGCACTTAGAACCTGTTTCGCTTCTTCAACCGTGGTCGCGGTTGCCACTTCAAACCTGTCGTCTGTGAAATGAACCATACCTATGTATTTCATGGTGTTTTCGATTCGCTTGTGCCCAGCAGTTTTTTGACTGTGAGAACATTGCCGTTAGTGTAGTGAGCTATCATTGTTCCACCCCAATGCCTGAAGGTTCTCAACTCGATCGACAACAACCGAGGATTCCTCTGCAATTCAGCCGTCCTCTTTCGCACTTTATCATAGCAACTGAACATAACATTGTACGAAGTGGGAAAGAGTCTCTCTGACTTTTTAGACATTACAGAACTGGTACATATCTGAACAAAGATTGGGGGAATAGTTTTGAAAAAGAAATAAACGATTCCACATTTCCTCAACTTAAATTCAACGTATTTATTCAGCATAAGAGACCAGAATTTCTTGTTGGGTCTAGAGCTCGTGAGTGGAACTATTGGCATCAGCCATATTTCAGATATTATCTAGATGGAAGGCAACAGAAAAACCTATTCAATTTGGAGAGACACGTGGCTTCTCAGGGCATTGTAGTCTATGGATGCCCAGCTTTTTGGAAGTTTGATGAATTGTGGAAGCATATACAATCTCACGCGCTTGTGGAAAATAGCAATTTTGTTCAGCCGCATGATTTGAATGGACACGATTGCTATACTTTTTTACATAGAGGTAAAACAGGAAAAGCATTTTCAGAACCCAAAGAAGTTGAAAGATATAATCTATTGGAAAGCATCACTGATCTTTTTGAAAAAGAAAACGAAAGCAAAACTAATACCCAGTTTATATTTATGACAGCTGAGAGAATTGCAAAGGTAGTAAGCGAAGCTGATAGAAGACTAAGAAGCTATTATTATCAAATAGTCGAGAATTTTGAATTTCGGAATGAGCTAGCGATTTCATTTGTGCGTATACTCGCATTTGTTTATCTGACCAGTATTTCTTGGGGTATAGCAGCAAAGACTTGAAGACATTTTAAATTCTATGGCTTTTAAAAAAGAAAAAAAATGGAAGGTTGTGCGGGAGATATCGCCACTTTGTAAAGAATATAAGATTATCATAGCATTTCCGCGGATGTGAAACGCGGGCATGAAGAATTTTTTGACGTATTCCGTAGACGCTGGGTAAGCTGGATTAGAAATCGTATTAAACCTGTTTTAATGAAGTATTAAGCTGAAGCATTATGCCGACGAATTTGCCTCCTGAAGCTAAGGACAAGTGGGCTGAAGTTGAAAACACCCGGAATCCACGCGAGAAAATTCAACGGATGCAAGAATTCCTGAGCTTGGTACCACAACACAAGGGCACCATGAAGTTACGCGGACAGGTCAAGAAGAAGATGGCGGTTTTGCGCAAGGACATGGAGGAGCGCAAGCAGAAGCGGGCTGGTCGGAGTGGACCGAAGTTTTTCATTGAGAAAGAGGGAGCCGCGCAAATCGCGCTTTTGGGGGTAACTAATGTAGGCAAAAGCTGTTTGCTAAGGACGGTGACTAATGCTGATGCTCCGGTTTCATCTGCACCCTACACCACGCGTGAGCCTGTGCCCGCAATCATGGGTTTTAAGGATGTGCAGTTTCAGCTTGTGGAAGCGCCGGCTTTGATGGAGGGTTCAGCTGACGGTCGCGCTTGGGGATTGAAGTCTCTTGCAGCTGCGCGTAACGCTGATGGATTGATTCTGATGGTTGATTTAACGCGCGATCCTGTTAGGCAACTGAGCCTCGTGTTGGCTGAGTTGGAGAAGGCGCGTGTTTTGATTAATAAGCCTCGGGGGCGGGTGAATATTGACCGCAGATACATCGGTGCTGGATTGCGAGTGATTCTTGCTGGCAAGCTTTTGGACTGCACTTTGCAGGATGTTAAGAAGCTTTTGGGGAGCTACCGGGTTGGGGATGGAATAGTAAAGATTACTGGTGAGGTGACTTTAGACGATGTGGAGGACGCAATTTTCGAGAGCACTACGTACCGACCAGCAGTGGTTGTGGCCAATAAGTTGGACGCGACGGGTGCTGAAGCCAATCTGAAGCAGTTGGAGAGTTTCGTGGCGGGGCGTGCTCCAGTGGTTGCTGTTTCATGTGAGAAAAATTTGGGTTTGGAGAAGCTTGGTGCGGTGCTGTTTGACACTTTGGGTGTGATAAGGATTTATACGAAGCAACCTGGCAATCGTGAGCCTTCGCAGCACCCGTTTACATTGCGGCGCGGTGCCACGCTGGCGGATTTGGCCCGAAGTATTCACACGGATTTTGAGCGGGATTTTGCTTTTGCACGTGTGTGGGCGGAAAGGCTAGTTTTTAGCCCTCAAAAAGTTGGAGTTGGATTCACGCTTGAAGATAGGGATGTGGTTGAGATTCACGTTAAATAGCTTCTAGCGTGAAGATTGAGCTATACGTTCGATTTCGTTGCGTTTGGCGATACCTGCACTTTTTATGTCATTGTTGGCAGCTAGGATTAATTCGTCTGCTATTGTTTCGGGCAGGCTACGTGGGTTGTTGGCTGCAGTTTTGCGTGCGCCTTCTGTGAGGCTGCGGAGCGCTAGGTCTATGCGGCGTTGGGGTGCAATGTCCACGGATAGGTGGTAAACGACTCCGCCATAGCTGAGGCGTGTGGTGTCTTCTGCCGGGGCGCTGTTTTCTACGGCTTGGACAAGGATTTCTATGGGATTCTTTCCTGTGCGTATGTGTATTATTTCGAATGATTGTTTAACTATGTTCGTAGATCGAGCTTTTTTGCCTGCGTTTTTGCCTGGGCGCATAAAGCCGTTTATGAAGCGTTCTACTATGTTTACTCGTGCTTTGCGGAAGCGTTGATGCTCGTGGCGTCCCATGCTGTGTGGAAGGGTCATGGGTGTTAAGTTTATGTAGCGTTGTAAACCTGGGTCTTTGACTGATATGTCATCAAAAGTCCATTTTTGGAATAGTAGGATGTTCTGTTTTGCTTTGCTCACTTGGCTCACCGTGCGGGTTTTTGTTTGCGTCCGTAGACGAGTTCGTTTAAGCTCACGCCGTTGACTTTGATGACTTTCCAGCGAACTCCCGGGATATCTCCCATTGCGCCGCCTCGTGTGCCACCTATGCCTTCAACGACAACTTCGTCGTGTTCATCTACGAGGTTTAGGGCGCCGTCTCCGGGAAGGAACGCGGTTATGAGGCGCCCGTTCTTGATGAGTTGAGTCCTAACACATTTGCGTATAGCGCTGTTAGGCTGCTTAGACTCAACGCCTACTTTTTCTAGGACTATGCCACGGCTCATTGGAGCACCCTGTAACGGGTCTACTTTTTCGTCTAAGCGGAGCATGCGGCGGTTAAAGTAACGATCTGACCAACGGAAGTTTTTCCTTTTCTTTTTGAGTTGTCTTGCGGCGAACTCGCCTCTTGGGGATTTAGAACCCATACTTAACTTTCCTCTTTTGCACAGTAACATTCCAACACTAATATTTAAACAAAACGAACCAAACAGCATCATACTAAAAAATGGGTTATGTAGTCTCACTTGGTTTTGCAGGTTCGTTCGGTGCAGTTTCTGCTTTGAAACGGCGGTATTTTCCGCAATGTGAGCCCCCTTTGTTTGCACACGTGAACTGGTTTGGGTCAAAATAAGAACAAATGCCCTTGAATTCGCAACAGGCTGTAAACATGTTTTGAATCTTGACAAAAAGTAATCCAAAACGGTTCATAAATGGAGACCACCTGGTTTATGAGAGCTTGAGTAGAATTTGTTCGGGGATTCCTTCTCTTTCAAGTGTCAAGTATTTTATGCCCTCGGTGTCACCTACTTGGTCAAGGGTTTTCAGTGCTTCTCTAGCTTGCTGCAGAGCCATTAAACGTTGCTGATGGCTTTTCACCACGTTTTCAATTGCGGTTAACTCGTTAACGGCAGTGGCGTCCAAGACTATCTCTAAGCCGTTCACTTCTATCTGATTCGAGCTTTCCCTAGTTACTTTTCTATTTGCCATTTTGGCGACAACTTCATGCAATCTCTTCGCTTTTTCGGCTATAGCTCTCTTGTCGTCCAGTTGGCGCAGATACACGCCTAGTGCGCTTTTCGTTTCATCCATTTCACCATCGATTTTTTCGGAGATTTCCAAGGCTGAATTATATTCTTTGATGCCGACAAAAGGTCTTTCAGTCCCTCTCAGAAAAACGTGGACTTGTGGATTATTTGTACTAGTGTCTTCTGCCATTTTAGCCGGTTTCTCTTTAGATGATTCAATGGTTCTTTTCACTTTTTTGCCTGGCGTGTCTGCTACTTCCTGTTTTTCAGTTACTTCTGCTTTTAGTTCTTCAGCTATCTTGGCTAATTCGGGTTCTTCGGTTTCAGTTTTTTTCTTGAATCTGCCGAACACTGTTGCTCTCCGCCATATCCAATGTATTAATATATAATAATCTCTATTCTACCACAAACAATATTCCCAAAATAGATATAAATCACCCAAAAACAAGACCCAAACCAAGAATTCACCCTGCATTTGAGCCTTTAAACAATTGGGCATTAACCGTTCTGAGCACAACAGTTTTAAGCCCGAACCACGCCAACCATCATCAACAAAGGATTTAAACATCATGGATACTTGGCGATTGATTCCGCTTGAAGTTCATAACGGGTTTATGAATATGGCGATTGATGAGGCTATCTTGAAGTCTCGCATAGACAATCTTGTTCCGAACACGCTTAGGTTTTATCAATGGCAGCCTAGTGCAGTTAGCATAGGCAAAAACCAAAACCCAGATGACACTGAGTACATGTAGAACTGCCGCAAACTCGGTTTCGACGTTGTGCGCAGAAATAGTGGTGGCGGAACAGTTTTTCACGATCAAACAGGCGAATTAACTTATAGCGTCACCGCGCATACGCGTGAACTTGCCGCAGCCGACATAACGTCAATCTACACAAGAATCTACGCCGCAATTACTGACGCCCTTAGGCTATTGGGTATACCAGCCGATTTCAGGCCAGGCAACCATAAAAATTGCCCCAACCTCACCGTAAACAACCGCAAAATCAGCGGCAGCGCCCAAAGCGTGAAGCGCAACATCGTCCAGCAACACGGAACGCTTCTGCTTAACGCCAACTTGCCCCTCATGTTCCAACTTCTACGCATAAAAGACATAGACAACTGTAACCTAGCCACCCAAATAGCCCAGCGCAAAATCACCTCAATCCAAAATGAACTCGGTCACTCAGTCACCCCAGAAACCGTGGCCAACGCTCTCATACAAGGCTTCGAAGCAACACTGAAAATCCACTTGAAGCCAACTCAGCTAACCCTATACGAACAGACAATCGCCAAAAGACTCTACTCCAACAAGTACACAACCGACAACTGGAACCAAAACGGGAAAACTTAAGCTTTCTTCACCAAACGCCACCTAACACCCTGTGCAGTATCTTCCAAAACTACACCCATCTCACTCAGTCGCATCCGAAGCGCATCAGCAGTAGCCCAATCCTTGGCTTTTCGGGCTTTCTCACGCTTCTCAATCAACTCTTCTGCCTCCTTTGACAATACGTCTTGCGGCGCAACCTCGCCAATAACGCCCAATACGCCGTCAAAGCGTTTCATAAGCGCATCAATATCATTGGCTTCAGTTCGGCTGACCTCGCCAGCCTCTAGGAGGACATTAACCTCACGCACAAAATCAAATAAAGCAGCTAATGCCACACTCACGTTTAGATCATCATCCATCGCACCGCCAAAACCCTCTTGCACTTTACTCAGCAACTCCACAACTTTTCCGCCGCTACCGTTGCCCTGCGCATACAGCAACCTCCGCACAAAACTCCTCAATCGCTCCACAGCCGCACCTGCAGCATCCAACGCTTCAAAAGTAAAATTTAGCTGTGCTCGATAATGCGTAGACAATAGCAAATAGCGGATCGCAATTGGCTCATAATCTTTTCCAAGAAGGTCCCTCAGAGTGTAAAAGTTACCAAACTTCTTCGCCATCTTCCGTCCCTCAACCAGCAAATGTTCGTTGTGAAGCCAATAATTGACGAAAATTTTACCCGTTGCGCTTTCACTTTGGGCAATCTCATTCTCATGATGAGGAAACATGTTATCAACTCCGCCACAATGGATGTCAAAAGTTTCACCCAAGTAACGCATGGACATAGCGGAGCATTCGATGTGCCAACCAGGTCTACCTTTGCCTAACTCTGTTTCCCAGAAAACATCGCCGTCTTCCCGCGTCCACGCCTTCCACAACGCGAAATCCTGTGCTTCTTCCTTCGTGTATTCATCCGTCTTTACACGTGCTCCTACTTGGAGCTCAGCAACCTTAATGTGACTGAGCTTACCATAGTCTCTGAATTTGCCTATAGCGTAGTAAATTGAACCATCTTGGCTCTTGTACGCATAACCTTTTTGGATGAGAGTTTTCACCAACGCCACCATTTCGGCAATGTGGCTTGTTGCTTTGGGATAGTGATCCGCCAGTTTGATGTTCAAGGCTTTAATATCTTCGTAAAATGCGTTCGTATAGTGCGCTGTGTACTCTTCAAGCCGAATCTTCTGTTTCTGACTGCCTTTGATTGTTTTGTCATCTACATCGGTTAGGTTCATTACATGTGTGACCTTGTAACCATGGTATTCCAACCATCTTTTAAGCAAGTCCTCAAACAGAAAAGCGCGGAAATTGCCAATATGCGCATAATCGTACACGGTGGGTCCACATGTGTACATTCGCACCTTGCCTTCTTCCAGGGGAATAAATGTTTCTTTCCGACGAGTTAACGTGTTAAAAAAGTGAATCCGTGGAGTTGCGACGTTCATTGCTGTCCCCTGTGAAAGTACACTGATGAAAATTATATAAGCGTTCCAGTGTGCCCCCAGTGATCGGAGAAGCTACTCGTTGCCTTTTAAATAAGCTCTAACTTTTTTGCATGCTGAAAGCTGTAAAAGTCGAAGTTACTGGCAGAGCCCTCTTCTGATCTCTGCCTAGGTCCGCTATTAAGATACAAATATGATGATTGGCTTCTTTGACTGTAGCTGGCGTTGGGTTACTGCTTTACTTCAAGAAACGCAATCGCTATATTATTATAATATAACTCGCCTATCAAGCAGCACCGTCTTTTCAAAAAAGAATCTGAAGATGCATTACCGAAAATGCTTTTGGAAGGGTTCTCGGATTTTCTGCGGACCCTCCAGCACAAACATGTCTTCCATTTGCTCCAGTTTTTTGACTTGCTCTACCTCTTCCTTTCGGACTCTCAGTTTCATTTCCTTGCCGTTTGGAAGCTTCGTGTAGACAGTGCCTTCCTCATAATCCGTGGGTGCAATGTAAACTGGCACGAACGCTTTAAGGCTCATTATGGTAGCATTGGTGAGCATTGTGTCGCCTATGCTGTTTGCGATTTTTGCGACTGTGTTTGAAGTGGCAGGAGCAATGAGCAGAAACTCGTATTTGTGCATCTGCATCCAAGCAGCAAGGAAAGGCGCGTTCGAGTTAAGCTCGATCCTGACTTTTTCGAAGCTTTGCCTCAAGTCACCTTCAAGCCTGTAATATTTCAAGACAAGTTCTGCGGCTTTGGAAAGAAAAACCTGTATCTCCACAGTATCAGCGTATTCCTTCTGGATTTGCTTCATCACCTTTATGAATTCGGCGATTTTGTCGCCTGCACCCGTAATGCCCCAAGCAACCTTCCGCTTCTTAGCTTTCTCTGCAGTCATTTCTTATCCTCCTTTCCGTACCGCTTCAGAAAAATAGCAAACTTCTTCACAGTTTTCCTCAAACTCCTAAAACCCTCCTCATCCAGCTTCACTCTCTCCACCGTATCTCTCGACCAAAAAGTCGCACCCAAATTTGCGCCAAAAAAGCCACCACCCACAGGAATCATACCTTGTATAATGTAGAATGCGTGAATCTGCATAAGTGCAAACTCTTGACCGCCAGCCCTGTCTCCACCAACCGCTATACCCATGCCAACTTTATCCCTGAAAAAGTCCGCATCCGCTGCGACAACTGCTCGCATCCTATCCATAACCGCCTTCGTTTGAGAACTCACACCACCATTGTACACTGGTGAAGAAAAGATAATTCCCTGTGCCTCAGCAAGCCACGCGTAGAGCTCTTGCACATCATCCTGAACAACGCACTCCTTATCCGTGAGGCAATGATCACAATGTGCACAATGATCTACCCATTTCCCGCGAACTGTCCAAAAACGGGTCTCAAAACCCTGCTCCTCAAGCATGCTTAGGGCTTCCTTCAAGACGTGTTCAGTGGCTTGCTGCCGCGGGCTACCACATATGCCAACAACTAGCATAATTCATCAAAAATCATTACTCGCTTGTACACATTAAACTTTCCTAAACCTGAGGATCCTGCCTAGAAAAAAGAGCGCAATCGCAGAAAAGCAAAACAGCTAATGTTGACTATACTGAATAGAACAAAGATCACGCGTTAATGGCTAAGGGCTCCGCATCATAATCAAAGCAGTCATGTCAGTATAGTAATTCAGAAATCGTTTGATATAATCTATCGGAATGTTGACGTTTTCTTTAAAAGCACTCAAAAGGCTAAGCAGCCACTCAGATTGTTCTCCTATTAGTCTCCAAACTTCTTCAATGCTTTCGTCCTTGAGCAAAGATACGTTAAACTTTGCACCTTTGTTATCGATAGAAATTGATTTAGCCGATTCAACATCCACTTTTCTTGTTAGAACGCAGTAAATGGGAAGAATATCGACTGGGTTAATGCGCTTTTCAAGTGCAAAAAGTATGTGAAAATATAAATATTCATCATCCGCGGACGTTGGAACTCCACTGTTTTTGTCATGAATAAAAAAACAGTACCAACTGATGCTTGCTCTAGCTTTTAAAACAGAAATTGCATAAGCTACCTTCTCCCGAATTAAACCAATGTGCCTTCCTGAAGATAAATCGTTCCACGAAAATCTTATGAAAGTTTCCCAGAATCTGCTCAAATCAGGCTTCTCCATTTTATTCTCCTCAACCTAATTATATCATTATTTCATTAAACATTTTTGCGGTTTCTACAGCTTCAAGTGTCCTCAAAGACAAGTAGACTTTAAAGTATTAGTTCAGCACAACTTGGAGAGACTTCAAATTAAGCCCAAAAGAAGAACGAGAAGAGAACAGTAAGCAGGGGTTTATTCTGCTTCGTAAAATTCTTGCGGTTTCGGCGGCGTCGCTGCTAAGCCTCTTCGTTCTCGTATCTGTTTTATTATCTCTGCTTGCATCTGCTCTGGAACTGGCGCCCAACGGCTGAACTGAGTCGCCCAGAAAGCCCTGCCTTGAGTTGATGAGCGCAATTCGTCTGCAATTCCGAAAGATTCTGCCACTGGCATCTCAGCCTTTACGATAACCATTTCATCCTCGTTTGTCATGTCTAAGATTTTTCCGCGACGCTTCTGCACCAACGCTATAACTGGACTAACAAAGTTGTTTGGAACTTTACATTCGAAGCTTATCAGCGGCTCTAAGAGTTTAGGGTCGCTCAGCAGAAATGCGCACCATATTGGACGCCAAGTCATCGGCAAAATCTGAGCTGGTCCCCTGTGAACTGGGTCTTCGTGAACTGTGATGTCTTCCAAGTTGACTTTCAAACCGTAAGCAGGCTCCTTCGCCAAAACCGAAGTGTGTACAGCTTCGCGGAAACCAGATTTTACATGGTCTAAGACTTCTTCAACATACTGTCTTCCCTTTATTCTGTTTATAAGTAAGTTGTTTTCTTCAATGGCAATAACACTTCGCGCGTCATCCGTTGACCAACCCAACGCTTTTAGGGTCTTCTGCCGTTCCTCTCTAGTCTGCATCTCCGTGATCTTCTCCTCCTTTATGGCTTCAACGACCTCTTCAGGCATCTTTTCCATAGTTATCCAAAGCTTGCTATGCTTGTTAGGGCTCTTGCCCATCACTGGGCGACCATTATAGTCGTGGCTGATGGTTTCACGGTAAATAACAATGGGCTTACTGAGCTTGGCTTTCAACCCTGCCTCTTGCATTCTGTATGCGGTGATCTCAAGGTGAAGCTCACCCATACCACTTAACAGGAATTCTCCGCTTTCCTTGTTCATAGTAAAATGCAAGTTCGGGTCTTCAGTAGTCAACTTGTGCATAACCTTGTCGAAAAGAGGAAGATCTTTAACGTCCTCCGGCTCAACTGCCACCGTGACAACTGGATCTGACACGTACTTTAAGCCTTCAAAAGGATGCGTTTCCACCTCGTCTTCAGCCACGGTTTCACCCACGTGAAGCGATGGCAACCCTGAAATCGCGGCAATGTTACCCGCTGGAACCTGATCAACAATTACCCTGTCCGTTGCCATGCTCATGTAAACCTGTTGGATCGTGCCTTTCTGATGACTGTTCACAAGCTGCACAAGTTTGCCTTTTTTAACCGAACCGCTGAAGACACGGCCAATAGCTACTGTACCGCTGTGAGGATCAACTTCAATCGTAGAAATACACATTAGAAGCGGACCATTCGGGTCTACTTTTGACATGCTCTTTCCAGTTACGCTTTCCGCGTCGCCTGGCCAGATTTGGCTTTGCCTGTAAGGTTGCGCCTGCAGAGGATTGGGAAGATGTTCACAGAACATATCCAGGATTGGCTCAGGCAAAGGTGCCTTCTTGCTCAATTCGTCAACCTTTTTTCCAACATCTTCTGTTGCGCCACTATAAGCATTAATAATGTCAGCAAAGGAAATTCCTCTAGCTTTCATGTGTGGCAAGTTTAGTCCCCACTTGTGAAGGGCAGAGCCGAATGCTACGCGGCCATCTTCAACTTTGACTTGCCAGTCTTTCTTGTGTTCTGGGGGTGCATATTTTTCTATGAGCGTGTTTATTCGCACGATGATTTTCGCGAATTTGCGTTGTACCTCTTCAGGAGTTAATTTGATTTCTTTTATGAGCCGATCAACCTTGTTGATAAACAAGATTGGCTTTACGCGTTCACGAAGGGCTTGCATCAGAACGGTTTCTGTCTGAGTCATGGGTCCTTCTACCGCGTCTACAACCACAAGCGCTCCGTCGACGGCTCTGAGGCTTCTGGTTACAGCTCCGCTAAAGTCTATATGACCTGGAGTATCAATGAGGTTAATCAGGAAATCCCTATCCTTGAATGTGTGGGCTAAACTTACGTTTGACGCAAAGACAGTCATTTGCCGTTTCTGCTCAAGATCCCACGAATCAAGGAACAGTTTCTGCCCTGCAGTTTGCGTGCTGATTATTCCAGCGGAAGCTAAAAGGCTGTCTGAAAGGGTTGTTTTTCCGTGGTCCACATGCGCGATTATGCTGGTGTTCCTGATGATTTCTGGATCATTCATCAGTTTGATTATATCGTCAACTTGCTTGTATCGTGCCATAACTAAACATTCTCCAATCTGATTAACCTATAAATCATCTGTTCCTCTAGTGTGAAATACTGTAGTAATCGAAGCATTTTATACTTCTCTCTAAACTAGATAAGCTACATGGAAATGAAAACTGTCTCCTATTAACTTTATGGCAACTGTGTTCGGAATATTTGATTCAATCACACGGCATATTGGATCAAAAGCATGTTTCATATCCGATTGGTTTAAATTTAACCTCTATCACCTTTGCCGAAAAACGATGCACCTGCATCAACGCTAAAAAAGAACAGCAGAATTTTGGCAGGGATAACTTGGAAAAAGTTGCTTCTATGCGTCTCATAGAGGTTTTCGACGCTTTGGATGCGTCACCTAAAGGATTAACCACTCAAGAGGCTAAAACTCGCCTTAACAAGCACGGGTTTAACACGTTGGTGGAAAAGAAAAACCAGCGCTTCTTGCATAAGTTGCTATCTCAGTTTAAAGACTTATTTGGGGTACTGCTACTTTTCGCAAGTGTGCTTTCAGCCGTCAGCGGACTATTGCAGTTGAGCCTAATCATCCTTGGCGTTGTGCTGCTCAACATTTTTCTAAGTCTCTTCCAAGAGTCACGCGCTGAAAAGGCTATGCAAACTCTGAAACGATGGATGCCAGAGTACGCCAAAGTAGTCCGCGATGGAGAACTTCAAAAAGTATTGGTCAGAGAAATAGTCCCCGGCGACATCATAGTTTTAGAGGCAGGTGATCGCGTTCCAGCGGATGCACGTTTAATCACAGCCTTTGACCTGTGGACAAATAACGTCCCGTTGACTGGCGAGTCGGAACCGGAACCAAGAAACGCAAAGCCCGCGAAGACTCCTGATAAGGCTTATTTGGATTCGCCTAACCTCGTGTTCATGAGCACCAGCGTTGCCAAAGGCAGGGGAAAAGCAGTTGTTTTGTCTACAGGCATGGACACACAGTTTGGAAAAATAGCTAGTTTGACTCAGACAATACGCGAAGAGCCGAGTCCTCTTCAAAAAGAAATTGCTATTATGGCAAAATACGACTTCATTATAGCCTTTGTTGTGGGAGCAGGGTTTTTCTCCACCAGTCTGATTTGGCTGAACTTGGACTTTTTCAGCAGTATTCTCTTCATGATTGGCGTCATGGTAGCGTGCGTTCCAGAAGGACTGCAGGTTACAGTGTCAAGCGCTCTAGCCATAAATGTTTTGAAAATGGTGAAGCAGAACGTTCTTGTCAAACGTTTATCCGCAGTGCAGACTTTGGGTAGTGTCACTGTAATATGCACTGACAAAACTGGCACAATAACTAGGGGCGAGATGACCGTTAAGAAGTTGTGGGTTAAAGACCGCGCAATTGAAATTTCAGGTATAGGCTATAGTCCTGAAGGCGATTTCACCTTTAACGGCAACCCTTTGCAGGCGGTGGATGCAGTTTCGATTGAAAAGCTTCTTGAAATTGCTACTCTCTGCAACGGCGCCAAAATTGATCCGCCTTCTGACAAAAACTCTGCTTGGAGTGTTATTGGAGACCCAACGGATGGATCATTAATCGTTGCAGCGCTTAAATATGGAATGAACGTCCAGAACCAGCTTGCTGAAAAACCCGTGGTCCACATTGTACCTTTCGATTTTACCAGGAAAAGAATGACCACAGTCCACAAGCTCAACGGCGACGTACTGATATACACAAAAGGTGCACCTAGGAGCATCTTGTCCGTCTGCAACAAAATCCTCGTAAATGACAAGATTGAAGAGATTACATGTAAAAACTTGCGATCTGTCGAAACAAAAATTCGCGAGTTTGCCAATGAGGGACTTCGAGTCATTGCCGTAGCATACAAGATAATGCCGAAAAAAGATTGTTCAAAAGACGCGGAAGTTGAGAAAGACATGATTTTCGTTGGTTTGGCTGCCATGCGTGACCCTCCTCGGCTTGAGGTGAAAGAAGCAGTAACGAAGGCTAAACAAGCGGGGATAAAAACGGTCATAATTACGGGCGATTATGGTCCAACAGCGCAGTTTGTAGCCCATGAAGTCGGCATCGTGGATTCCGAATGCTGCAATATTGTCCGCGGAGTAGATTTAGACGCGTTGAGTGATGAAGCAATAGTGGACACGGTTAAAAGGGAAAACGTGATTTTCGCCAGGGTTTCTCCAGAACAGAAACTCCGGATTGTGAAGGTTCTGAAAAAAAACGGTGAAGTCGTAGCTGTCACTGGAGACGGCGCCAACGATGCGCCATCGTTGAAAGAAGCCGACATTGGCGTGGCAATGGGTGCTTCTGGAACTGATGTCGCGCGTGAAGCAGCAGACATTGTTTTACTTGATGACAGTTTTGAGTCGATAGTTAAAGCAGTAGAATCTGGACGCACAATTTACGAGAACATAAGAAAGTTTATCATCTACGTCTTCTCACACAACTGGGCTGAACTCATTCCGTATATGCTTTACGCTTTGTTGGGGATACCGCTACCTTTGCTTGTGGTTCAAGTTTTGGCCATAGACCTCGCCATAGACGTGATTCCCTCTCTGGCTCTCAGCCGTGAACCACCAGAAGCAGGAATTATGCAGGAGCCGCCCCGTAGCCTCAAGGAAAGACTGTTCACAACCAAAGTTTTCATGCGTTCGTTTTACGTCGGCTTGATAATAGCTGTCGGCGCCATGTTTGGTTGTTTAAGCGCTTGGACGGCTGGCGACTGGCAGCTTGGGATGCCCTTGTCCGTAGACAGCACCGTTTACGTTAAAGGTGTCACAATGACCTTCGCGGGAATAGTTGTAGCTCAACTGGGTAACGTCATCGCCTGCAAAACAAGCAAAGTCTCCGTTTTTAAAACAAGACTTTCAACCAATAAATGGCTCATCTTAGGCATTGTAGCGCAGCTTTCAATCTTGGCCTTCTTAATATATGTTCCATTCGTACAACAATTCTTCGGAACAACAGCGCTTGGAATAGAAGACTGGGCTTTCTTGGCTTCGCTTGCGCTAGTAGTGGTTTTTGCTGAAGAAATTCGAAAATTCTTCTCTAGGCGATGGCCCAAAAACTCTGGAACTAATTCACTCTGAAATTTCCGCTCCATACCTTCAAGTTACGTTACTTTCGTTGAAGGTATTTTCCTGCGCTTCAGCAGCAAATATACTGTTGCAACCGTTATAGTAATGATCACTACTACAGCTACAACCAAAACTGTTGGGAAAGGCATGATTTCGAAGTAAACTGTTCTTGAAGCTCCGCTATTTCCAACAAGGTCTATGGCATAGAACGTTATGTTATGAGAACCCTCTGACAACACAGCCAAAGTGACGTTTTCCCTGACAGTTACGTTGTCCTGCCCATCCAAGCTGTAGCCCATCCACGCCACAGGCTCATTCACAACAAAAGCTGATAGAATATCGCTTTTGTCGTAGGTTTTGTTCTCAGGAGAGAAAACCGATATCAGCGGAGCAAACGTATCAACAAAAAAGGTGATGTTACTGGAGGAAACCATGTTCCCAAAAGTGTCATTGACATAGACAGTTAGACGATGCTCCCCTTCAGACAAGTTAGACAACTCAACATCGCCCGTAACCGTAACGTTCGCCAGGTCATCCAAGCTGTAGCCCATCCAAATCGTCGGCCTGTTCACAGAAAGAACCAACGGAATCTCGCTAGAAGTATACGTTTTATTTTCAGGAGACAAAACATTCAGCACTGGTGGCACAGTCCCGTACCCAACAGGAATATATTGCTCATTCACATCAAGCCAATCTTCGCCATCCAATCCTCCGATGGCATACAAAATATCATCTACAACTGCGACGGCTAGGTACACGCGAGACGTCGGCATCGAAGCAACAGTACTCCAATCATTATCAACTGAATCATAAGCGTAAGTTTCTTCGCTGTACTCAGTTTGATTGGATCCGCCTAAGAAGTAAATTTTTTTCGGCGCCGTAACTCCGCTGGTTGCCTCCGCGGTAGCATAGCTTTCTGCTGTAGGGAGACCAGTTCTGGTGCTCCATGAGTCTTCTTCAGGATAATATACTTGGTTAGACACTATGGTGGATAGGTCCCATCCCATTTGGAAGTGGCGCGAGCCTCCTATAATGTAAATCTTTCCATCAAGTACTGCAGAAGCAGCGCCTAAAACAGGAATAGGCATCGGCGATTTTGTGGTCCAAACATTACTGGCCGGGTCGTAAACTTCTGTTGTGTTGAGTTCTTGATAGAAAGGATCAGTGCCCCAGTACTTTTTTCCCCCGATACAGTAGATTTTGCCGTTAACAGCGTCTGTACATAGGTCAGCTCTGGGAGTTGGCATAGGTGTTTTGGTCTCCCATTTATCCGTTGCAGGGTCGTAAACCTCGACCGCTCCCGTGATCCCGGAGACGAAATTATCGCTGTCACCGGTTGTTCCGCCGATACAGTAAATCTTATTTTGATAAACGGCAATGCCGAAACCGCTTCGGGAAGTAGGCATCGAAGTCTTAGTGGTCCACACATCTGTAACTGGATTATACTCCTCATTGACAGCAAGGTGAGTTTTATCGTTTAAACCTCCAATAGCGTATATCTTGCCGTTTACAACTGCAACCCCAAGCCCACCTCTGGCAGTTGGCATAGCTGCCTTAGTCGTCCAAGAGTTTTCAGCTGCCCCAACAACGGGAGACTGAAAGGCAACCAGAAACATGGACGCAAGCAAAATAACAATTAGAAACGTAATCAGCTTTTTACTCATGAACGAAGGGGCTCCCTATTGTTCTCAGTAATAAAGTGTGCTTTACCTTTATATGGTTACATGTTTTTTCCATCAACTCTACCTTGCTTGCCAAACAGGCACAGTCACCACATTTATAGAAAAGTGTTAACAAAAATAAAAATGCAAACCACTATAGTCATGACTAGAGAGAACTGAAGCACGATGCACCGAACAGGCGTCGCCAACTTGCCACTTCACTACGGCAAAGCACCGTCATGGCTGACCTCGCGAATGCGCAAACTCGCCAAAGAAATAGCTAACACAATGATTGAAGAGCACGGCACAGAAAAGTTTATCCGACGGCTATCTAACCCATACTGGTTTCAAGCTTTAGGTTGCGTTTTAGCCTACGACTGGCACAGTTCAGGAGTAACTACAGTCGTCACAGCAATCCTGAAAAATGTGTTGTCGCCTGAAGACCACGGAGTAGCGGTTTGCGGGGGAAAAGGCAAAACTTCAAGAGAAACGCCGAGCAACATAGCCGCAGTAGGAGAAAAATTTGGTTTTTCAGAGCAAACCATCAAAAACTTGATGTACACAAGCAAAATTATCGCAAAAGTTGACAACACTGCCATCCAAGCGGGCTACCAGCTCTACCACCACACTTTCCTGATAACTGAAAATGAAAAGTGGTCGGTTATCCAACAAGGCATGAGCAACCAAGATCACACGGCGAGGCGCTACCACTGGCTTTCTGACAACACAACTAGCTTCGTCGTGGAGCCACACAACGCCATAGTGGGCGACGTGAAATGTGAAAAAGTGCTGAATATGACCGCGGAAAACAGCGAGGGTGCACGCAGAGCCTCAGTAGACATAGCCAAAGAACCCACCCGAAAAGTGATTCGCCTGTTCGAGAATACGAGACCACTATACCAGAAATCACTTAGAGAGTGGCTGCACGAGACGAAAGCTGATCTATGGTGCCAGTCCGTTAAGTCTCTCAACATGCCTAGAAACATAAATTGGGAAACTATGAAACGAGTTTACGAATTCCAACCGAGAAATTATGAGGAACTTCTAAGCGTGAAAGGCGTTGGACCCGCCACCGTGCGTGGTTTAGCCCTAATTGCCGAGCTGATTTACGGAGAAAAACCAAGCTGGAAAGACCCAGTTAAGTTTAGCTTCGCTTATGGTGGCAAAGACGGTGTGCCATTTCCTGTTGACCGCAGAGCCATGGACGAGTCAATTCAGTTGCTCCAGAAGTTGGTGCAAGATGCAAAAATCGGTGAAAAAGAGAAAACACGATCGCTGGAAAGGCTTAGGCGTTTCGTTCCTGCAACCCAAAGGACTAGCTGAGGAGATTTGCAGCCCCAGATTATTAAGCAAGTTCACTCATAATTGCTTCTAAGGTATAGTTAGCTTGTCCCAACAAAAAAGTAGTTTGCAACTGGCAGGTGAAGCTGGAGGAATATTAGCGCCTGTAATCGCTTTCACCTGTATCTTGGTTGCCATAGCTTCTTACCCAGCGTTCAGCTGGACAGATAACGCCCTGAGCGACCTAGGCATAATATCAGGAGCCACTGGGCTCATTTTCAACTTTGGGCTTTACATTAGCGGATTCCTTGTCTTTGAATTTGCGGTATTTGGCTTGTTCAGATACTTGGGAAACAGTTGGATTGGCAAAACTGGCGCCCTAACCTTGGCGACAACAGGGGCGGCGCTAATTGGCATTGGTGTTTTTTCCGAGAACGCAGTGCCGTACCACTACTTGTTTTCAGTAGCGTTTTTTATCCTCTTGCCAATTGCATTACTAGCAATCACAGGAGCTTTTGCTTTCAAACACCAAACGAAAATGGCGTTGTTCACGCTGCTCACAGCTGTTGCCACCGCAATGCCTTGGATTCTGTATTCTATAGTTAACTACGTTTCCGGCGTGGCCATTCCAGAGTTCGCATCCTCTGTTGCCGGTTCAGTGTGGACGGTAGTGCTTAGTTGCAAGATGCTCAAGGGGATGCCACAGCCAAAAACATCTTGATCTTTTTGTGAAGATCGTGCGTCATTGGCTACTTCGAAGCACTTCGAAAAACAGGCTCCGCGTAGATTTGAGCGCAACAGTGGGAAGAAAAGCTAAACTTGTACCCGTGGGCTTCAGCATATCTAACTGCTTCTTCGCTTGGAAAAGCTAAGGCATCGGCGCCCGCTTTCAACGCTAGGACATCAGTTTCAGAGCGGTGTTTCCCTTTCGGGCGCATACATCCCAACACTAAAGGTGTTCGAGGAAACATTAGTCTTGCCACTGCTGTGACTCTTGCGATTTCGGCTGGTTGCGGCGGTTTAACCTCCGCCATAGCTGTTCCATGTATGGGCATGAAGGCGATTACAACCACGGCGGAAGGCTTCACTGAAGCAATTATTTTGAGTGCTTCGAGTTCACCCCTCAATTTTCCATCGTGAAGCCCGACTATTATATGGGGTACGAAGTTCAAGCCTGCTTCCTGCAAGGCGTTCAAAGAGCGGGTGTAGTCGTTAACTGTTATGTTCAAGTTGTAAATTTTTTTTACGGTTTCTTCCGAGCCTATTATGTCGATTAATGCAGCATCAACCCCCGCGGTCTTGAGTGCAACAGCGGTGTCCAATTCTATTATACCTGTGTGAACGAAAACAGTTAGATCTGATTCCCGCTTGATTTTTTCGATTGCTGGAATGAATGGTTTAAGCTGAATGGAACCGTCTGGCAGAGAACCGCCGCTCACCAAGAAGCCTGAAGCGCCGTCATGTTTCAGCTTTGTGGCGAGCTCTAAAAGTTTTTCAGGCGCTTCAACTGGGAGCATGGTTTTCAGGATTTTGCCTTCGCAGTGTTTGCAGTTAAGCGCGCACGCCGTGCTTGTCACAGATACTGTTGGAAAGTGATTTTGCGAAGAAAAGTAGTGGCTTGTTTTGTAGTACATGAAGCTTGGGGCGTAGAAGTAAACTGTTTTTGGTTTTGCTACGAGCGAACCAGTGTTCAACAAGTCTACAAGTTTTCTCGTGCTTGCGCGCCAAATTGCCTCTGCGGATATTCTCATGGTTTTTCTCGTTGAAGAAACTTATTGCGCCTTGTTTAATAGTTTTTGTTCTGTTTTTGGCGTTTTGCCTTTTCTACGTTATATTCTGAAAGGGAAGGAATAGCTTGCATGGCTTCTTCTATCTTTTTCAAGGTAGTTTGCATTTTCTCCAAGCTTTTCGTTAGAGCCAAGGTTTTGAAGATTGCCAAGCCTCTTCTTGTTAAGGCATAGCAGGTTCTTTTCCCAAAGTTCTTTTCTTCCACGAGGCCGTTTTCCAATAGAAACTCTAGTCGCTGGCGAAGAGCGACGCAGTCCATGTTGCAAGTGTAAGCTATAGCATCAACTGTCATGTGCTTTTTAACTAACGCAGATAAGATATCTTCATAAAGTTGGAGTTTGGACCTTTGCATGTCTGCACGCTCTGCTTCTGAATTTTATGCTTTTGAGATAAAGGGTTTGTGAATTCCAAATCTTGAACGAAAAACACGCGCAGAACTAAGAATCATAAGAAACTTTAAGCTTAAATGGCAATACAATAGAACAAAATCTGCAAAAAATCAAAACCTGATAGAAACTGCAAGCCTAGGCGAAAATCTTGAAGTTAATCAGAGAGCCCATATCGCAAGAGTCTTCAGTGTTTCTGAATTTGATTCGCTTTGTTTCCTGCGAATTTGTTGTTATCGGTCATTTTCTAACTCGTTATCAACCAGTCACAGCAGAGACGTCACTTAGGTTGGGTAGAACGTTGGGTGGAGCAGCCGTGCTTTTGTTCTTTTTTCTTTCTGGTTTGTTGATTGCCTATTCCTTATGTAACAAAATTGGGAATCCGGAGTATCGTTTTCGGAACTATTTTGTTGACAGATTCAGCAGAATATATTCCGGTTTGTTACCGGCCCTCCTGCTTGGAACACTAATCACTGTAGTAATCTACATCACTAACTACGCGTATTTCGTGGATTTATGCTCAATGCAGTCAACGCCTTCAGCGTTCACTTTTATCATGACTTTAGGCATGTTGGAGAGTTTTCCAGTTGGCTTTTTCAAGTCGGTTTTCTCAGTTTTCGGACTCTCGTTTCCGTTTCCTGAGATTTCGCCTTTCGGATTCAATGGTATATTGTGGACCCTAGTTATTTTATGGTGGATTTACATGGCGTTCGGATGGATCGTTATCGGGTCAATTGGATTTATAAGAAAAAAGGAAAGCAGCAGAAGTTACAAAGCAATCTTTTTCGTTGTCGCCACCTTTCTAATTTTGCTGCTTATGGGCATGTATCAGGAAAACAGCAGTCTAGTGACTATCTGGTTTTTAGGAGCTTTGATGATGCTTGCAATCACCAACAAAACAGTAAACACCAAGATAAAGAACAATGTCGCCACACTGCTTCTAAGGGTACTCTTTATTCTGTCGCTGGCAAGCGTTTTGTACGGGATGTATTCAACATTCGCTTGGACTGACCACTATTATGGTCTCGGTCTAGGCTTATTATTATCAGCGTGTGTTTCTCTTGGCGTTTTGTTCTTTAATGTAGAGGGTTTCAAGCCTGCTTCAAGGTTGATCTTGAATAAGCATGTTGTTAGCTTGATCACCCAGGGCGCTAGTTTCTCGTACACGCTCTTCGTGACTCATTACCCAATAATCATATTCCTTAACGGCTTGAATTTGCCAGTTAACCGATATCTCATGTTTCTCCCAATACTGTTACTTTCAAACCTCATTGCTTTCTCCATAGCGTACTTCACAGAAAAGAAACACAAAGAGCTATCTAAAACACTAAAAAAATGGCTGCGTATTTCACAATAAGAGAGCATTATTAACATGCCACTGTAGCTTGCTGCGAAGCTACAGAATGGAGCGAAAAAATTATTTCTAATTCATTTCAAATGGTTCAACCGCATCAAGTTACCGAAGCGCCTAATACAACCATTACGAGATATTCTTAAAATCTTGAGAAAATTATGATGCGCAAATTACTTAGTTAATTTTATTCAAATTTTAGTGCGTGACGTGAAGGGCGAATCCAACGCGCTAAGTAGTTGAAAAAACCTGAAGCATATTGCTACCCGGATCTACCTATGGAGGAATAGCAATTCACATAGTAAGCACTTTACGTGACATTCTTAACCAGTTGACCTTTGGTGTAGGGCACAAACTCCCTGACACGTTCAATCGACGCCTTTCTAACTTTTTCACGTTGCTCTTTCGGCAACTTCAAAGTCAAAACCTTCAAAATCTGCTTCAGCAACTCTTTGCCCGCCACGTCTCCGGGCACTAAAGTAACGTAAAGCTTTGTTTTTGCCTTAACAGCGTCTACGGCTCCACCCACAAACCCCAATGTATCGCCCTCGACTATGCCAATGGCAAGTATAAGTCTCATGTTTCGCATCCAGTTTCGTTTCCCATTTACCGCGAAGGCGCCGTGAGGCACATACTCGCCTGAAGGACCGCGTTTAGTCAACTGGCTGGGCTTAACCCAGTAAACATCCGCTGAACCCGCACCTTCGCGCCAGGCCCTGGAAAATGCAGCCGCGAACTCGGCAGCCTCTCGGAGTGCCTTCTCAGTCACCGTTTTACCTTCGGTTTTAACCACAACGAAAGGGGCGCCTGAAACGTCAGCGTGAAAAACCGCATCGTCGGCCCCAGCGTATTTTTTTATGAGAACTTCGTTGCTGACAGCATCTTTGCCCGCTACCACCAAGAACCCGTCGGAAGAGGTGAACCAGCGGAACTTCTCATACCATTCTTTGCGTTTAACTTTGCGCTTAACGAGCTCTTCCATGACTTCCATGGGTTTGAAGTTCTCTTGCTGTTCGGCCTCGCGCATTTTCTGTTCGATCTCAGCAAGTTTCTTGCGGGATTCGGCTAATGCTGTGAATGCACCTGCGGATTTCTGCTTGGCTTTTTTTCCGCGTTCGTAGTATTCAGCAGCGTTTTCAAAAAGTGTTCTGCGTAGGTTCAGACTGAAATATATGTTATCCAAGCAAACGTTGGCTAAGAGGTTCCGAAAGTCAAAAGACTCAACAAATGAGTCCTTTTTGGTTGCTATGATTTCCGAAAGGAGAATTTTCCAGTCTTTTCCTTCTTTCTTCGCTGTTGCAAACCTGTTTAGAAAAGCTTGGATCTCGCCGGAGTATGCGTAAATGACGTCGCCTATTTGCCTGTTGCGTTCTGCTTTACTTTCGTCTTCACACAGAGCTTGTTGTTGCTCAGCTATTATTCTTCTTAGCCTTTCAGCTTCCCTCCTTAACTGGTTAACTGTGATGCTGGTAGCGGCTTTCTCCGCCGCCGTGGCTCTCAGGAAAAACTCATCCAGCGCCTCATTAAAACTGCTGAAGCGCTTGCATTTGAACGCTTCATAGGTTTTTAGCTTGAAGGGAGCAACATCAACAAAACTGTCATCTTCATACAAAATTATTTGCGGGTCCGTAGTGAAGCCTGAAACGGCTAAAAGCAATTCTTGAAGTCCATTAAATATGGCAGCGATATCAGCTTGATCTAGCGCATTGCTAGAAGTGGTTTTTTCTACGTTAGCCCTCAACAGGATTTCTTCCGCATAAAAACCGCCGATACCAAGAAAACGCGCCAGCGACCTTACAACTTCAATGTCCCCCGAGTCTCGCAAAACTTCATCCAGCTCGCCCCTTGCCATTTTGAATGGGTTCTTGCCAATTGAAGGCGGAAACTGGAAAACCTCGTTGCGGACGATATTGCGATCGCGCATACGCTTGAAAATTAAAGCTTGCAGTATCTCGCCTTTTCCGCCTGTTAATATGATGTTGCCTTCGCCAAAAAGCTCGAGAACAAGGCGCAGCATACCCGTTTTGGTTTTAAAGTTGATTGTGACTACCCGCTCGAACTCGTACTGCTCAACGTTGCCTATCCAAGCGCCACGCAAATGTTTTCTCAGCGCCATGCAAAACGCCGGTGGAACTCTGGGAGGTTTTAGGGCGTAAGCGGTTAAGTGAAGCCTTCTGCCTGGTTCCATTACGAGACGCAGCGGAGGTTTATCTGTCTTGTGAAGCTTCAGAATTACTGTATTCTTGTTGAGTTGGTAGATGTTGTTGACTCTAGAGTTGGCTACCGCTTCTTTTAACTCGTGAACTGCTATGGCAACGTCAAAGCTTGTAAACTCTTTCTTGCGCAAGGGTGTTCAGCACCATGGTCTAGCTTCTAAATAGTTCGGACTATAAAATAACCCTTTCACAAAATCAAACGGCTCTTAATAAACGGGTACAACCAGGCTTCAAAAAAAGAAAAATTAGACGGGTAGCTCCTTTGGAAAAGCAAAATTATGATTTAACGAAGGTTTTTAACTCTTAACCAGCATAGGTACTAGCAACCTAATTTCTGCCTAAGATTCAACATCAAAACCCTAAGGCGCAAGCCAATGAAAAAAAGCGAAATCGCCATCAAACTTCACAAACCAGACGCTAGCGAAATGATATTCTTTTTCCTGTGCGGCGTAGTAATAAGCGTACCCCTAACCCTCTTCATTTATCAATACACGGATTCTCTACTGGTCGGCTTCAGCTCAGCCGCCATCGCCTTGGTCTCACAGGCATTCTTCGCACCTTTCATCGAAGAATTCGCAAAAGTTTATCCCCTTTTCTATCGCCACGGCGAAACCCAAAGATCCATTTTCAAGCTAGCTGTACTAGTCGGCTTAGGTTTTGGACTCGTCGAACTAACAACGTACGTCTCCGTAATGGGCATACCGATAGAGTACAGGCTACATGGCGTTTTCTTCCATCCCGCAAGCACCGCAGTGACCGCGTATGGCATCGCCACAAAACGACCTTTACCCTTTTATTTGATTGCAGTTTTCTTTCACTTCGCTAACAATTACCTCTCGCTAACTCTTGCGAGTTCCCTTCAATTATTAAGTTCAATTTCTGTGGTAGCGATAACCGTTTTCGTATCTTGGCTACTGCATAATAGAACAAAAGAAAAGATCATAACATAGCTAATTTTCAGGCATCTTACTACTAGACTCACATAAAAATTGACGAAAAAATGAAGGCGCATCATCTTTAGTCCCCTTTTTTCGATTAAAGTTTATATTTGACACGGTAAACTTAGAGGGTTAAGAGGTAACGCGCAAGCGAAAAGGCTCCGTGTAAATCCATTTAATTCGTTAAGGTTACATAGAGTTAATGTAAGTTAAAAATATAGTCTGCGAGGATTGAAGACCTTTGAAACCACTAGTAGTGATATATTGGATAAGAGTAGCATTAAGTATACTTGCAGCGACAATAAGCGCCATAGTAGCCTCGTTACAAAACCCAGCTGACATTTATACTTTCGTTAATGGCTTGACAATAGCCTTGCTAATTTACTTATTATCCTATTATGCACTTAAAGCCAAATTTATGAATAAAGTTGAAAAACAGTCAAAAATTATGACAACGGCCATATTCATGTATTTCATTGCATGGGCGGTCTTCTTTATACTCTTCTATTCTATAATTAATGGACCAGCCTTAATAGCCTGACAAGCTATTCCTTAGTTTTTTCTAGAAAGTTAGCAATGGTAGCTTGGCTTTTATCGGCTCTTAGGGTTTCTATTGGTTCAAGTTTAGTATTCTTAGTTTTGCGTTTTTGAGGGGGTGAAACATCCATTCGTGTTAGGACGCGCATACAGTCTGCCCACGCTGAGAAGTATCCGCGGTCGAAGTCTCCGTGAAGCCCGTTTCTCATGTGGTCTAGAAACTCTCTCCGGTATCCGTGAAGTGCCTCTTTATCAGCCAAGTCAAGCTTTGAAAAGAACGCGTACACGTCGCCGTTGGTTTTGCGCGAAAGGTACATACCGTATAAAGCGCGGAAGTAGCCTCTGTTCCATTCAGTCTTGTGCATTTTCTGTTTAAGCCGCTCCAGCTCTCGTGTTGCTTCTGTGAACTGCCTGTTAACTATGAGCTGAAAGTATCTGGTGACTAAGGCTTGAGATATGGGCATTTCTTAACGACCGCGACGTTTACCTGTTTTCTCCTCTTCAGAGACATCTTCTATACCGTTTTCCGTTACTTTAAAGATTTCCTCGCCTTCGGGCAAATATGGGCTTGAAACCAGTCTCGCAATGCGCACAGGACCACGGGAAGCTCTCCGCAGGTAAATACGCGTGTGACTTGTATGTCCGACAATATGTCCTCCGATCGGGTGGACGGCGTCTCCAAAGAACACGTCTGGCTTAGCCATAACTTGGTTAGTTACAACAGCTACGGTGTTAAATGCTCTTGCCAATGCGATTAGTTTATGCATGTGCTTGTTCAGTTTCTGTTGTCGGGGTGCAAGCATTTCTCGTCCAACGTATTCACTTCTGAAATGGGAAGTTAAAGAATCCACAATTATCAACTTGATGTTGTTTTCTTTGATTATTTCATCAGCGTTTTCCAAGAGGAACATCTGGTGGTCTGAAGTGTAAGCTTCAGCGTATATTATGTTTTTAACGGCTTCCTCAGGCTCAAGACCAGCATGATTTGCCATCTGCACGATGCGTTCGAGTCTAAAAGTGTTTTCTGTGTCTACGTATAAGGCAGCACCATTAAGACCACCGCGTTCTGGCGGTAATTGGACGTTCACGCATAACTGGTGACAGATTTGGCTCTTTCCGCTACCGTATTCGCCATAGAACTCGGTTATGGTTTGTGTTTCCAGACCGCCATCAACAATTTTGTCTAATGCTTGGCTACCTGTGGTTAGCCTCAGGACGTTTTGCCTCATCCTGAGAAGTTCATCAGCTCGAATAAAGTTAACGCCGATTGCTGAACGAGCTGCTTCGATGATTGCAAAAGCCTTTTTTTCACCAACGCCAACAGGTTCCAGTTCGCGGGCAGTAGCCATGGCTAGTGACTCAACGGTGTGATAGCCGAGGTCACGGAGTTTCTGTGATGTAGCGGGTCCGACTCCTGGAATGTCCTCTATGAACTCGTACTTCTTTTTAGGTGACAGTGTCTCTTCGTCTTTTTCTCCTGCTTGTTCTTGGTTTTCGACGTTATCACTTTCTGACATTAAACTAACCCTTGCAAAGAGTTGCCGAACGCCATATTTAAAACACGCGAAATAGGGGACTTTGTAGTACATGGAGAGGTGGATTAAAGTGAATCAATTTTTTAGTTGCGATAGTTAGCTTGGATTTTGTTTAGTGTTTCGGAAGATTTAATATAAAATCCCTCCATTCAATACAAGAGGTCAAGTGAAAATGTTCAAGAATTTCAGAGACAAGATAACCATTTCAGGCATCACAGTGCTATTTATAGGCGTAGCGCTCCTAATATTCACGTTCTTCAGCGCCTACGGATTCTTGACAACAGACCTATCACCAATCTCAACCCAAGACCTAATACAAACTTTTGGAGAATCCCTGGGACCTTTAATCGCAGCAGCTATCCACATAATGTACCTTGGTGTCATGGGATGGGTCGCCTCCCTCTTAACGATAAGAGGAGTGACAATAATGATCAATGCACCCAAGACTGCGAAAGATCTCCCACTAGCATCTCAAACTGCTGAACAAAAAGCTCAATCTCGAAGTGGAAAGCCAAAGCCTGAGAAAGTGCAAAAACCAGAAGCTAAGGCCTCAGAGCCAGAAATGATCGCTATTCCGTTGGAAGAGATTGAGCAGCCGTCACAATCGCAGAAGAATGCGAACCGTTCCTAGTTAAAAGCCGATTTCACCGTCTTAAAGGAGGAACTGCAATGAATGTGCCGATTCGAATGCTAGGGATAGCTACATCGATTTTCTGGATAATGTTAATAGCTGTTGTTGCTCTAGCCGCGTACTCGGTAAAAGATTTAAATTTTGACTTTGGCGAACCCCAGTTAAAAGTAGCCACTGATGGTGAGCTAACCCTCTCTCTACCGCTTTACATTAATAACAGAGGGTACCACAGCCTCAAAGAGTTCCATCTTTCAACAGTGTTCTCAGACATGGAAGGCGTAGAAATCTCGAGAGACAACACTTTTGTTCCTGTAATAGCGCATGGAGAAAACACAACAATCCTGCACAATATCACTTTGAGCGCAGTTAGCCTGCTTGAAAAGGGCGAACAGTACATGTTCAACGACAACAGTCTCAACATATCAGTTACAGCTGGACTAAACTTCGCAGAGTTGTTTCCCGCTCAGATTTCAACGAACTTCACATTTCCTTGGGGTGCACCCTTTTACAATTTCGCTCTCGGCGAGCCATCCTACAGGCAGGTTGACTTGACACAAGTCACAATAGCAGTCCCGATGAGCTTTGAAAATCACGCCCTCTTTGACATCGCTGGCAACATCAAAATTGAACTCTATGACCGCGCGGACTCGCTTCTCGGCGAAAGCCAAACTCCAGTCTATGTTTCGCAACACTCTGCCTATGAGGGTGAAGTGGAGTTCAATGTTCCCCTGAGCTCATCGTCTTTTTCAAGGACCCAAAACGGATATTTCAACGTTTACTTTGACATAGGACTTCTCGAATATGGACCTTTGGTGATTGCGTATGGTTGAACAAAAGAAAAAGAGCAAAAACTTGGTTAAAGACGTTTCGTTCAGAGTTGCCAAGGTCACCGTAAAAGCGATACTTGTTTACCTAATTTACTTCCTGCTCGCCCCGATGATAGCACCGCTTTTCGGTTTAATTCCCGGCTTCATGGAATCAATCGAAGCTTTCGTTGCAGTTTATATCGTGCTGATGATTTTAAGCGACCTCGCTGCAAAAACGGTTTTCCAATACTTCTTCAACACTGCCAGAGCCTTGTTCTTCACAGGGTATTTGCTTCTCTCGATGGGAGACGGCGCACTTTGCACAAGCTACGAAAACTTCAGCTTAACCGTGAATCTCACTCTGTTTTACACGATTGCCGTAACCCTCAGTGTTCTCGGCTTCGCAAGAACAGTTCTGCAGGCAATAAACTTCATGCATCAAAAGGCAGAATTTAGCAGCAATCTGCAACCGTGAAACAATGACAAGCTTGCCGTGTTAACGCTTCACAAGTTTTTGAGTCGGAGCCTGTAGCTTTCGTAGTCGGGTAGCGTTCGCGGATATTCTTGGCACATCAGCGGTGAAGAAATCAGGAAGTCGGCAGAAGCGCGGTTGCAAGCTGTGGGTATATTCCACACAGTGGCCATGCGCAGCAATGCCTTCACGTCTGGGTCGTGTGACAGAGACTCCAGTGGGTCCCAGAAGAAAATGAGAAAGTCAATATGACCTTCTGCTATACGCGCACCTATCTGCTGGTCTCCACCCAGCGGACCGCTCTCGAAAGTAGTAATTCTTAAACCCAGTTCTTGTTCTATGAGTTTGCCTGTGGTTCCAGTGGCGAAAAGCTCATGCTGAAGCAGAGTATCCCTGTTGAACTTGATCCATTCCAACAAATCTGGCTTCTTGTGGTCATGAGCTATAAGCGCAATCTTTTTTCTCTTTCCTAAGACCGCTGTTCTTTTTGACATTTCTTCTTTTTCACTCCTCTTCTACTGCGGCATCACTTGAGCTGCTTATAATGGTTTCCTCCATAAAACATTTACAGTTATTTAGACGCACGTTTTAAATTCCTGGAAGTCAAAGTATTTGTTAGGTGAAGTTTTATGGGTTGGGGCAGTAGCGGCACGCCACCTTGGGTTGATGCGAAAGGCTTGGATAAAGAGAAAAGAAAACAGAAGGCGGCGCAGGATGCCGCAAAGATTAGGACATTAGAAGAAGAGAATGAAGCGCTTAAGAAACGGATTAAGCAGCTGGAAGATGAGCTTAAGAAGCTGAAAAAGTAACTTGCTTTTTAATATTTTCAACTCTTTTGTTTGGTTTTCAGGTCGAGTTTTTCCATGCTGCAAAATGCCTTCGCCGAGGCACACTTCTGTTCTGCCAAAGGAACTGATGAGTTTTTTTGAAATATCGCAATCAAAAAAGTTCATGCGTACCCGGATTTGGGACAGTGCATTTTGATCGTGTTATTGCTGTGTTACTACCGAGAATTTTAATCTTTATCGTAGATTCATAAGATACTTATTAATTCAATTCATATTAACTATCAGAATTCAAAGTTGAAATTAAGAAACGCTTAACTGCTGAAAGGTAATTAAATAATAAAACGAGAGGAGAAAACTTGCCATCTCTGGGATTATTCCGCAAATCAGGGAAAGATGAGGACGAAAAGACAGTAGCATCTCCTTCGGAAGATAAAGTGGTCTCGGATAAAACCTACTTGAAAGCCATACCTCTACGGGACTTGTCAGATTTGGAAGAAATCAAGAACGAAGTGAAAAACGGAAATGTTCTCATTCTCCGCATAACCCCACTAGCGAGCAAAAACATCGAAGACGTGAAACGTGCAGTAAACGAATTATTCGAGTTCGCTGAATCCATTGGCGGAGACATCGCGCGCTTAGGCGAAGAACGTGTAGTCATTTGCCCCCAGAACATAAGGATCTGGCGAGAAAAACGAGTGACAAACAAGCCTCTTCCTACAGCAGCCTGAAGGTTTCCAAGATAGTTGGGACAACAGTGTTTAAACCGGCTTTATGATCGAGAAAACTTGCCACGTTCATGATTTTACTTTTTTCTCCGTGGCAAACAAAAATTCTCTCAGGCTTGGGTTTGAGATGAGTCAAATAGGTTATTAGCTGTCGTCTGTCAGAGTGCCCAGAAAAGCCTTCTATGGAAGCCGTTTGCATTTTGACTTGCACAACAGCCATTTTGCCCTCGTTGTCAATCATTGTGACTTCGTTCACTCCTTTCTGCACTCTCTTGCCCATCGTGCCCTCAATCTGGTAGCTAACGAATATTATGGTGTTCTTTTCGTCGCTAGCCCAGTTCCTGAAGTACTCTATTACAGGTCCACCTTCAAGCATTCCAGAAGTCGCCAAAACGATACAGGGGTCGCCTTCAATTATGCTTTGCCTGACGCTTGGATGCTCCACAATGGTGAAGTAATCCGATTGGAACGGATTAACCTCCTCGTGAAGGATGCTGTGGCGAACTTCCCTGCCTAAGTATTCGGGATATGCTGTGTGAATTGCCGTGGCTTCTGAAATCATGCCCTCAATGAAAACGGGCGCTTCCTTCATCAATCCCCGCTTCATGTAACCATCGATTATAAGCATTATTTCCTGAGCTCTGCCTACCGCTGGCACTGGAATTAGTACTTTGCCTTTGCGCTCTAAGGTTTGATTTATAACCTGAGTTAAGCTTTCTTCGGCTTCAACTCTGGAGGGCATAAAATCATCTGGTCCTCCGTAAGTGCTTTCGGTGATTACGGTTTCAATCCGCGGAAACTCTGTTGCCGCCGCTTCCAGCAACATGGTCCGCGCGAACTTGTAGTCGCTGGTGTAGACAATGTTGTGCAAGCCTTCGCCTATATGCAAGTGTGCCATGGCAGCACCGAGAATATGACCAGAATTATGCAGAGTCAAACGAATGTCAGGCGCTATATCAGTGACTACGCCGAACCGAAGAGGAATCGTGTGTAGAACGCACTCGCGAACATCCTTTTGGTCATAGTGTGGTGTAATTCCTTGCTTGTTTGCCACATCCAAGTAGTCCAGCTGAAGCATCGTCATAAGATTCGAAGTCGGCGCGGAGCAGTAAACAGGTCCATCATAGCCGTATTTATAAAGAAACGGGGTTAAACCGCAGTGGTCAAGGTGAGCGTGGGTTATAATCACCGCGTCTAACTGGTCTATTTGAAATTCTGGGCAATCAAAACGTGGAAAAGCCTCAAAAGGTCTTTGTGAGCCTGGGTTGATGCCGCAGTCCAATAGGACGCTGCTTTCTCGGGTTTTAACAAGGAAAGCTGAGCGACCTACTTCTTGGGCGCCTCCAAGCACTGTCAGCCTAACGTCGCCTACGTCGTAGACTTTCGGCCGGAAAATTCTTTCGCCCACAGTGCGAAGTATTCTCTCGCGTTCTTTGCTTTCTGAATGAAGGTAATGGCGCATGTGTGTAACAATTTTAGACTTTATCGGAGGGCTTCTCAAAACGCGAGGACGCCACTTTGTTGTCTTTATAATCTCCTGCAAGACCGTGCCGTTTCTACCGATAACCAACCCAGGCTTCTTTGTTTCTATTATTATTTCTCCTAGGCTGGGGTCAAAGTTTATATCTGTAATCTCTGCTTCTGGAACAATTAGCTCTCGTGCTATCTTCTCAGCTTCTGTTTCTGGAAGCCTGACTGATGGGTCTGGGCGGACAACGATTCTTTTTCGTATTACGCCAACGATTTCCGCCACTATACTGCTTTGATCAACCAAAACCTCTGGTTTCTTGGTGTAAACAGCCAGCATTGGTCCTTCGTATTCTATTCTGGTGACTTCTGCTTCTCTTGGAACTTTTTCAAGTATGTATTGGCTTATCTCGATCTTGTCTTTTTCTTTACCTGAAGCCCGCGCCACGATTCTTAACTTCCTCAGCTTGTCAGAAGCCTACTCTTCTCCTCTTCTGTCAACTCGCGATAACCGTTTTTGTCAATTACTGTGACGTTGTAGCTGTTGCCGCTTGCAATGTCGCGTTTCATAGCCGCATTAACGGCTTTAACAATCGTCGGCAACAACTCATCAATAGCCATGCCCTCATTGTACTTGTCTTCCAGTACTCCGTAGGCTACGGGTGAACCGGAACCAGTAGAGACGAAATTCTCCTCTGTCAAGCTTCCGTATGGGTCTAAATTGTAAACGTGTGGACCTGTCGTGTCTACGCCACCGACTAAGACTTGCGTCGCCAGCGGAACATATCTTGCAGAAAACAGCAAGTTCGCTATAAGCCTTGCTGCGGCGCTTACGGGCATAGGCCGGTTCATTTTGATTTTGTAAAGCTGCGCGTTGGCGGTGAGTATGTCAACAACTCTCTGTGCGTCGGCAACTGTTCCAGCTATAGTCATGCCTAAATGGTCATCTATTTTGTAAACTTTTTTTCCGAGTTTGTGGGCTACGTAATAACCCATCGTTACGCGTGTGTCTGAAGCTAAGATTACGCCGTCTTTGCAGACGGCACCTATAGTTGTTGTTCCCTTGAGCACTAATTGACTAAATGGATTGTTCTGTGCCAAATTTTTCTGTCTCCCTAAAACTTGGATGTACGCAATTTCCACTGCTAGGAAGTAGCATGATCTAATCTTTACATGAGATTTATTAATATTGTGGTGTAAAAATTTTGAATTAAACGCCACATCTTCATCGCAGAAACTATATACTGGTTACAAGAAGAAAACCACAGAACTATCTTTCCGTTTAATACTTGCGCGTCTTATATGAGTGGTTGTACCTCCTTCATATAAGGCGTACAGGGTTTTTTCAAGTGCTGGAATTTGGCAGATAGCAGCTGAATTCGAAAAGCTTTAAACCTTATGCTAGTGAATTTATGACTACGCAACTTTAAAAGTGGTTAATTTGTCTTCAGCGTATCATTACATGCAGCTTCCACGTGAAGTCATCGTTGGAAACGGAGTCATAGAACGCATAACCGAAGTAACACAAAGACTAGGTCTACGCGGGTCAGCCTTGATAATCGGAGGACCAAAAAGCTGCGAAGTCGCAGGAAAGCAAGTTCGCAACCTGCTCCAACAAGCAGGCATAAAAGTTGACACCCTTCTCGTTGAAACAGTAACCAACAGAGACATCCTAGTAGTTGAAGAACAAATAAAGAAACAGAAACCACGATTCCTTATAGGCGTTGGTGGGGGAACAAAAATCGACGCCGCAAAACTGAGCGCGTCACGCCAAGCCATCCCCTTCATAAGCGTACCCACCACCCTATCCCACGACGGCATAGCAAGCCCACTAGCATCTGTCAAAGGATTAGGCAAACCCTACTCAATAATGGCACAAGCACCTCTAGCCATAATTGCAGACACAGATATTATAGCCCAAGCTCCATGGCGCTCAATCATAAGCGGTTGCGGTGACGCCATCGCAAAATTCACGGCTGTAAAAGACTGGCAACTAGCACACAAAGAAAAGCAAGAATACTACGGCGAATATGCAGCCAGCCTAGCCCTAATGAGCGCAAAACTAGTAATACAAAACGCCAAACTCATCCAACCAAACAACGAAGAAGGCTTACGAGTACTCCTTGAAGCACTAATAAGCTGCGGAGTTGCGATGAGCATCGCAGGAAGCAGTCGCCCCTGCAGTGGCTCAGAACATTTGTTTAGCCATGCTCTCGACATGGTCCACTGCCCTCACGCTATGCACGGAGAACAGTGCGGTGTGGGTTCAGTGATAGCGGCTTACCTTCACAAAACGAATTGGAAGCGCATCAGAGACACGCTGAAGAAAATAGGTGCACCCACAACTGCGTGCGAGCTCAATATGAGAGATGAAGAGTTGGTTAAAGCCTTAGAGTTAGCTGCGACCATACGACCAGAAAGGTACACTATTCTTCAAAAACTAAGTTTGAATCGTGAAGCATGCGAAAAAGTTGCGAAAATAACTGGTGTAATTGGTTGAGCTGAGGAAAGGACCTACATGCGCTGCGGCTGCAATAGGGCGATGTGGTTTCCCTCTGGGTCTAGGGCTGTTGCTATCCAACCCACATTTGGGACTTCCTGTTTTGGCGAAATTATTTTTCCTCCGAGCTTTTTGACTTTTTCTATGGATGTGTCTATTGATTCAACTGAAATGTAGTTCACAGGTTTCTGCTCGGGGCTGTCCTTGCTAACCATGCCACCATTTACTCCTGGTCTTTGCAGCATGCCTTTTTCGTCTAGGGGAACGGTTTGTATCATCCAGTATTCCATTGGTCCAGGATACTTTTCGATGTTCCATCCGAAGAGCCCGGTGTAAAACTTCTTCAGCTTCTCTACGTCAGTGGCTGGAATTTCAAAGTGGATTATGGTATGATCCATTCTATTCTTTCACCTCCATTTCTACCGGTGTAATTTTGAAAGAAAAGAAGCACACGCTTGCTAGTGTTAAAGAGAGAATTTATTTCTTGTGGAAAAGAAGAAGCCTAGGTTTCTCCACAAAAAATGGGGAGTGGAACTAGGCTTTTTTGCTTTTAGCCTGACTTTTTATTTTTGGCCTTGGTTTTGCTTCCGTTTTTACCTTCTGCTTTGACTTTGGTTTCGACTTCTTCGTCTTTGTCTTTCGTTTTGTTTTCTCTTCTTTTTTCAGTTCTTTTTCAGTCTCAGATTTTGGTTCGCTTCTGAAGGATTCAACGAAATTGATTTCCGTTAGTTCAGGCAGGAACCTTTGCACATCCATGGCTATTCCTCGTTTTGCGATTTGAATACCTTCAATATAGAAAGATTCTTCAGGCATATCCAAGGTTAGGGTTTTCTTTTGGATTGTGAGCTTGAATTTTTCTGGTTCCACCATGGGTATTCTGCGGTGGATGAGTGCAACAATTTTTTCTTCGTTGACGGCAAGTTGTTTGTATACCGTGACGTCGTAGACGAGGGTTCTTCCCGCTAACGGCGGATTAAAGTCAAGAAGCACACGTCCAGCGCCAATTGAGCGTATGGTAGCCATTTTTCCGTTGTAGTCAATGCGCATTCCGATGGTGGGGTTGTGTATATCTTTTGCTAA
>Ga0209536_100001708_pt1 | contig 35932 bp, 43 predicted proteins | sample DeeMarSeWOR28_12_FD_187461 | JGI IMG/M metagenome (GOLD analysis project Ga0209536, IMG submission 187461) | Marine sediment microbial communities from White Oak River estuary, North Carolina - WOR-2-8_12 (SPAdes) (version 2) | ecosystem: Environmental > Aquatic > Marine > Intertidal zone >...
TTTTGTTATCAATTAATAAGACAATGCAGACAAGAATGTGATAATTATCGTTGTGATGGATATCCTGCAGCAGGCGGAACCTGTAGAGTTGATGGTTGTGAAGTTAAATATGATCAAGAATGTCATATTCCGGATATAAGAGATAAAAGAAATCTATTAATGCAAGGAAACAATTAAAGTAAGCTTTTTAAATCAACTATTTCTAATTCAGATATGCTCGCATGGTGCAAGGGCTAACACTCTACCCTGTCACGGTAGCAATCCGGGTTCGAATCCCGGTGCGGGCGTTTGACCCTTCGTGCACATTCGAGAGCGTCATTTCTTAGCGGTTTTCCATAATGTATAGGAATATTTTCTAAAATTACTCTTCTTTTAATTTTTGTTCTAACCTTTCCTCTTTTCTTTTCCTTCTATCTACAGCTCTTTCAATAATTCTTCCACAAACATAAATTCCTACTCCACTTATTAATAATCTTGGACTATCAGAATTATTAACAGCCATCCCCCAAGCTATGCCTCCAATTCCTAAAACTTCTGCTAAATATCCAGCTGCTCTAAAACAATATTCAGCTGGTTTGTTTAATAATTTATAATTTGCCATTTTTATTCTCTTTGAGAAGAATACTCTTTAATAAAGTTGGTCATCTACATTTCCTGGAAGTCTTATTCCGAAAATATCTTTTATCCAATCAAGACTTCTAATTTTACGTATAACATAATTATATTCATCTGGTAATTCGTCCCTTTTGCATCCCATCAATGTATGAATATCTTCATGAGTTCTCAAAAAATGCATAGTAAACCATCCCCTGTTAATTTCTTCAGCCATAACATGAACTAGAGAATACGCTTCTTTTACTGCTTGAACTAATTGGGGAATTGTTCTAGGCCCTTCTTCAGGATATATTCCATCACCAGGACCAATGTTGGGAGAACATGGAGAAACACAAATATCTTCTTCTCCAAAATTTACATACTCTCTTGAAGGTTGTGGACCATAATCTGCATCGCATCTCATTTTTAAAAATTTCATTAATCTTCCATCATTTGAAAAAAAAGAATATCCCTTATGTCCTGTATCTGGCATAAATAAAAATCCATCTCTTCCCTGACTTTTATCTCTATACATATAAACTTTTTTTACCTGTCCATGATTATCTCTAAAATCAACAACTATTCCTGATTCTGGTCTAAATCTTTCAGATGTTTCAGTTTGTTGTTCTTCAGTTGCCATTTTATTTTTTATAAGTTTATATAGAGTCTAATAAATCTCTTAGTCTTTGCCTTTCAGATTTAACTTTTGGTGTGTCTTTTTCAGAATCATTAGGAATCATTAGATAAGGCCCTGCCAATTCATTAAATCCCATAACATAAGCCACTACACTTGAACGTAATCTTGTTGGATTACCTTCAGAATCTTCCACCACATTTAAATCTTCTCCAGCTAATTCAGAAGATAGTACAAAATGGTTACTAGGAAAACTAAAGCCCTCTCTACCTATTCTTTCACGAACACAATCACAATTTTTTCCTATTGGATAAGCTCTTTCGCTTTTCATTTTCAATTTTCTCAGAATTCGTTTCTGAGGTACGAACACCTCAAAAACACTATTATTTAGGGATTTAAATAACTTTCTCCAGTCACACTATCGTAGTCCACAACCTTTTTATATCCTTAAGAGCCAACACAACTGATGATTGACTCAATAAGCTTAAACAAAAAGAGACGCTCTGCAATGTGCACAGGTGGTCAGGTCTTCGGTGCGGGCGTCCATATGTTTTTAACTTAAACTTCTTTAGATGTTTTATGAAGAGTTTGCTTAAACCATTTAATTATCTTAGAAGAATAATTATGCAGTTAATTGATAAGGATTATATTAAGAAAAAGCTTGTGAAGAGAAAAGGTAAATGCAAGAAATGCGGCAAGTGTTGTATTGGTTGCAAACATTTGGATAAAAAAACTAAGTTATGCAAGGTTTATGAATCTAGACCGTGGTTCTGTTATAAAGATTTTCCACTTGATAATACTGATAAATGGATATGGAATGTTAAAAACTGCGGATACTCATTTAATTAGTGTAATCAAAAAATTTACCAAAACCTTTTTATATTGGTTTTGATTTTTTGTCTTATGCCTGCGAGAAAAAAACTTGTGACAGATAAAATTCTTGTTAAAAAAAGTTATTTTCAGAATTTACAGGATGAGTTGATTGCAATAAGAGAAGAGGTAAAAAAAGATATTACAGGGCCTGTTGTTGCTAGTTTTGGTTTTATTATTGCATTGATATGGAGAGATGCTATTCAGTCTGCTATTGGAAAGTTCCTTCAAGCAGCAGGACTTACTGAACAGGCATACATTTATAACTTTATTTCTGCTATTATCGTTACAGTAATTGTTATTGGATTGATGATTGGTGTAATAAAATTTGGACAGAAGAAAGTAGAAGAAAAAATTGAAGAAGAAGTTGCTTAAAAATGAAAGAACATATTGAAAAAATTAAAGACAATCTAAAGAAATTCATTGAAGAAAAGAAAGTTATTGAAAATGCTAAGAGATACTGGTGGGCTATTCTTATTGGAGTATTGGTTTTAATTTATATTATTGGATTTGTTTTTGGAGGACCTAGTGAAGAGGTTGGACTTAAAGATACTGAAATAAACAAAGAAGAATTAGAAACAAGTATAACTTATATTACTCATCCTGGTGGTGATGAAACACAATATACTGTAGAATTTTTAATGGATCATGTTATTCCTAGCCAGACTGATGCTTTTATTGATAGTTTAACTTTTACACAAAATCCTTTGACTGATTTTAAAGAAATTGTAAGAATGATGAGATTTTCAAAACTGTCAGATAAAGGTAGATTTGGAGTGGAAGATTATTGGCAGACTCCAGCAGAAGTATTGGTTACTAAGGAGGGAGATAATGAAGATTGGACAAATACTTTTATTTCAGCTGCTATATCCTATGATTCTTCATTTAAATGTTATGTTGTTGCTTTTGAAACTCTTTTAACTGCTTTGTGTTATACAGATAACCAATATATTTGGATGGATGATGATGAAACAATGCATAGCAGAACTATTACATCAACTGATACTGAACAAGCAATAAAAGTAAAAATGCAAGAAATGCTTGATATGTATTCTAAAAGATATAGAGTAAGGGCTGGTGAAAAGCTAAATGTTTTATTTGCCTATAATAATAAAGACTTTGTACAGTTTTCAAATAATCAAGAATTCATAGAATGGGCAATGGCATTATCTGACTAAATCTTAAAGAAGAGAATGAAACCAAAACAACTTAATGAACTCCTTAAGAAAAAGAAAGCTTTGATTATTGATGTTAGAGAATCTAGTGAATTTAAGAAAAGCAAAGAAAAAATCCGCGGAGCTAGAAATATTCCTATGGGAAAAGTGTTTTTAATGCATTCTTTAAAGAAACTAGATAAGAAAAAGAAGACAGTTGTTATGTGTCTTTATGGAAGCAGAAGCAAGATAGTTGCTAAGGAATTAAGGAAGAAAGGTTATGACATTGAAAGGCTTGATGGTGGTATAAAGGCTTGGTTAGATTATATTAAAAAGTAATTTTTATTTCTCGACTTGGGTAACATTTATATAGCTTTGAGGGTTTATTATATTAATAAATAAACTAAAATGGCAAAGAAAAAATCTAAGAAAAAAGCAAAAGCCGTTGTAAGTGATGGAAAGCTATCTGGGTTTAAGAAACACAAGAAAAAGACAATTGTTACTGCTGTTATAGTGGTTTTAATTGTTATTGCTTTGTTATTTCTTTTTAAATCTGGAACCCCATTTAGACAAGCAAAATCAGAGACAGAAAGTGCAAGAGCAGAATTAGTACTTGATGAAATCACATGTTTATATTTAGGTGATACTCCAAAATATGGACATTTAGGAAAGTACTTTGGTAATGTAGATAATGTTGGAGATGCAATTGCTGAAAATGTAAAAATCATAGTTGAATTCTATGATAATGGCAACTTGGTTGGTACCCATGAAACAACTGTAGTGGGAGATAATATAGATCCAGGTGATAAAGGAGCATTTTTCAGTTATACAGAAGGCTTAGAAGGAAGCTTTAGTACTTGCAAAGCAAAAGTTGAATAATTTCTTTTTCTTTTTTTATTATTTTTATAGAACAAATCTTAAAAACCTAGTTTTTTTATTTAATAGATGTTTATAGATGCACACTGCCATATAAGTTATTATTCTAATGAAAAAATAAAAGGAATTATAGACAGGGCTAGAAAAGAGAATGTAGTAATTATCATTGAAAATGCAGTAGCTAGTAATGATTTTTCTAAGATTTTAGATCTAGCTAGTAAATATCCAGAGATTAAAGCTGCTTTAGGGATATATCCAATTGATGCTTTAAAATTAACTTTAGAAGAGCTTGATAAAAAGATTAATTTTATTCGTGAAAATTCTAGCAAGATAATTGCCATAGGAGAGGTTGGACTTGACTTGAAATGGACTAAAGAACTAGATAAAGAAAAGCAAAGATTTCAGAAATTTATTGAGCTTGCTCTTGAAATTGATAAACCTATTATAGTTCATTCTAGACAAGCAGAAAAAGAAGCAGTAGATATGCTGCTTGCAAATAAAATAAAGAAAGTTGTAATGCATTGTTTTAATAATTCTAAACTAATCAAGAAGATTGTTGATGCTGGATGGTTATTTAGTATTCCTACTTGTGTAACCTTTTCTAAACATTTTCAAGAGCTAGTGGATAAGGTGCCTATTGAAAATCTTTTATGTGAAACAGATAGTCCTTATTTACATCCAGAAAAAGGAAAAAGAAATAATGAACCTGCAAATGTCCTAGCTAGTTATGAGAAAATAGCTGAAATCAAAGATCTAGAACTTAGTGTTGTTGAGAAAAAAATACAAGAAAATTTTGAAAAATTGTTTGGTAATGTTTAAAAATACTAATAGATTAAAGTTAATATGAAATTAAAGGGGAGTGAAACTGAAAAAAATCTATTAAAAGCTTTTGCTGGAGAAAGCCAAGCAAGAAATAGATATACTTATTTTGCAAGTGTTGCTAAACATGCTGGATTTGAGCAGATAGCTGCAATATTTAGTGAGACAGCTGATAATGAAAAAGAACATGCTGAAATATTTTTTAAATATCTTAAAGATGGCGGAATGCTTGAGATTACTGCTAGTTATCCTGCTGGCAGTATTGGCAAGATAGATGAAAACTTATTAGAAGCTGCTGAAGGAGAAAAATTAGAATGGAGTACTTTATATCCTGAATTTGAGAAAAAAGCAAGGGAAGAAGGATTTAATAATATTGCAAAGTCCTTTAAAGAAATAGCTGAAGTTGAAGAGCAACATGAAAAAAGATATAGAAAGTTGCTAGAAAATGTTAAATCTAGTAAGGTGTTTAAAAGAGATAAAGTAGTGAAGTGGAAATGCAGAAATTGTGGATATATTCATGAAGGCAAGATAGCACCTATAGAATGTCCTGCATGTAAACATTCACAAGCATACTATGAATTGTTTTGTGAACTCTATTAATTAAGATGGCAAAGAAAAAAATGATAAAAGAACTTGGAATTGGAGGTAATGAAAAAAAAGTCAATGTTTCTCAGCATTTTGTAATTGCGCTTGCTATTGTAAGCATTATTGGTTTTTTAGGGATTATTTCTGAGACAATATTTGATACAGATATTGGTAATTATGTTGAGGCTTTGTGGATGTTTGTTATTGGAGCAGGTTTAGTTATTGAGGCCAGGTTAAAGAAGATACAGTCTTTGGCAAAAGGAATAACCTCTAGCAATATTACTCATTTGACTACAATTATAATAGGATTGATTGCAATTCTTGCAGGAGTATTGAGTTTTCCTGCAATAAGAGTTGAAAGTCCTGGGTTTTTAGCTGTAAAAGGAATTCTTAGTATAATTGCTATTGCAGTTATTTTAATACAAACTTTAGCTAGTAACTAGTTGTCTCTGATTGGTAGTAAATGCAAAGGTTTATATAGTGCCTTGTTTTATGGATTATGTAACTGACGATAATTAGAAAATAATTAAAAACGGTTTATAAGAAAAAGCGAGTTATACTTTGACTTTTTCTTGAGAAAAATTTAGAATGAATGAATTTCAAAATTTAGGCTTAATTGAGCCTATCTTAAAAGTAATAGAAGAATATAAATTCGAGAAACCAAGTAGAATACAGGAAAAGACAATTCCTCTTGTTCTAAAAGGTTGTGATGTTATAGCTGGGTCTGCAACAGGATCTGGAAAAACATTAGCTTTTGGCTCTGGAATAATTAAAGATTCTGAAAAAGGAAAAGGACTTCAAGGTTTAATATTAACACCTACTAGAGAGCTTGCAGAGCAAGTAGCAGATGCATTAAAGAAATTTTCAAAATATAAACACTTAGATATTTTAGCTGTTTATGGTGGTGTTGCAATTGGTCCACAAATATCAAGATTACCGCATACAGACATTGTTGTTGGTACTCCAGGAAGAATCTTAGATCATATTCAAAGAAGAACTATTAATCTATCTGGTGTCAAAACACTTGTTTTAGATGAAGCAGATAGAATGTTAGATATGGGATTTATACTCGATATTAAGAGAATTATAGGAAATTGTCCAAAGAAAAGACAAACATTGTTATTTTCTGCGACAATATCTTCTGATATTACAAATATTGCACATAAATACATGCATAATCCTATAAAAATTTCAGCTGAAACTCATGTAGATCCGAGTAAATTATCTCAGGTTTATTATGATGTTCCAGATAATATGAAGTTTTCTTTACTTGTACACTTGTTAAAGAAAGAACATCCAGGATTAATAATGGTTTTCTGCAATACTCAAAGAAATACAGACTTTGTTGCTAGAAACTTAAAAGCTAATGGAATTGATGCTTTGCCAATACATGGAGGATTTTCTCAGGCAAAGAGAAGCAAAGCAATGGAAATCTTTCATGGAAATAAAGTGGCTGTACTTGTTTGTACAGATGTTGCTGCAAGAGGACTTGATATTAAAGGAGTTTCTCATGTATATAATTATGATATTCCAGCAGATTCTAAGTCATATATTCATAGAATAGGCAGAACAGCAAGAGCTGGAGCAGAAGGGCAAGCAATTAGCTTGCTTAGCAATAGAGATTATGATAATTTTAGAAATGCTTTAGATAATCATGAATTTAATATTAAATCTAAAGAATTGCCTGAAGTTGAAAAAATTTATATTAAGTTCAAAGAACCTGGTAGGTCTTTTGGTAGAGGTGGTGCTAGAGGAAGAAGTTCTGGACATAGAGATAATCGATCTAGATTTGGAGGTAAAAGTTTTGGATCTAGAGATAATAAGCCTGGATTTGGTAATAGAAGCTTAGGTCCTAGGGATAGAAAGCCTGGATTTGGTAATAGACCAAGGTTTGGAAATGATAAACCTAAGGGATTTAAGAGTCAAGGCAGAAGATGGGGTAATAATCGAAGAAGCCAAGGTAGAAATCATAATAGAAGCCAAGGCAGATCTAATAGTAGGGGTAGGTTTTAATAAACTTAATAAACCCTTTATTTCTACTTAATTTATGGAAAAAGAAATAGCTAAAATAAAAAAGAATGATAATACAGACATTATTGTTAGAGTTGACGAGTATAACGGTAAAAAAGGCATAACAATAAGAGAGTTTGTTACAAGTGAAAAATATACTGGATTTACAAAATCAGGAACAAGAATACCAGTAGAAGCTTTTGAAAGTTTTAAAGAAGCTATAAATGGCATTGATCCAGCTGATTTAGTTCAACCAGAAGCTGAAAGTGCTCCAGCAAAAGAAGCTGAAACTCAAGAAGCAGCTGCAGAATAATAAATCTTAGATTTTAAACAAGTCTGTTGCAAATTCTCTATTAGATATATGCACTTTTGGTTTTAAGTCAGATCTTTCTTTCATTAAATTAGTGAATGTTTGAAAAGCAAGGGCAGGAGTATTATTTGTCTTGCTTAAATGAGCAAGAATAACATGTTTTAAATGTGGATTTGCATGCTCTAAACAACATAGGCCTGCTTGTATATTTGACAAATGCCCTTTGTCTGATTTTATTCTTTTCTTTAGATAATATGGATAAGGGCCTTGATCTAACATAAGTTCATCATGATTTGACTCTAGACATAACAAGTCAGAACTAGATACATGTTCTATTACTCGAGGACAAACCTGGCCAATATCAGTTATAATTGATATTTTCTTTCCATTGCTTATTGTAAATGAAACAGGGTCAGAAGCATCATGTGATTTTGAAAAAGCTTGAATTTCCATGCCTGCTAGTTTTACAAGCCCATTATTTTTTATTGGATTTATCAAACTATTATTTGAACACAGAAAACTATGGTTTATTGTGTCTTGAGTTGCAAAAATAGGAACATTGTGTGTTCTGGCAAAAACATCTATTCCACGAATATGATCTGTATGTTCATGGGTAACAAAAATGCCTTTAATTTTCTCACTAGATTTGCCAAGATCTGCAAGCCTTTCACGTATCTGCTTGCAGGAAATACCTGCATCAACTAGTACAGCACTAGATTTATTTTCAATATAATAACAATTTCCAGATGATCCTGATGCTAAGACTGATAATTTCATACCTCTTTTACCTCCCTTAATTAATATATAGACGGAAAACAGGGTTATAAAGCTTTCCTCAAAGATTATAAACTAGGCTTTTCTTGATTGATTATGAAGAAAGTACTTGAGAAAAAGAAAAGCGAAAGAACTAGCAAACATAGAATTGAATTTAGTGAAATAGTTGGCAAGGTGGTTGATGAAGCAGATGTTATACTTGAAGTATTAGATGCAAGGTTCGTAGATGATACTAGAAATAAAGCCATTGAAAAGCAAATTAAACTGTCTGGAAAAGGCCTTGTATTTGTGATAAATAAAGTGGATTTGTTAGATAATGTAAAAGAGTTAAAACAAAAATTAGCTGTTGAAAAGATTATACCTTATGTTTTATTTTCAAGCAAATCTAGAGAAGGAAAAAAAGATCTTAAAGATATTATTTATATTGAAGGCAAGAAGATCAAGAAAGGTGAAATTGCCGTTGGAATTATAGGGTATCCAAACACTGGAAAATCAACTATTATCAATTATCTTGTTGGTAAGGGAGTGGCAGGAACTTCTGCTAAAGCAGGATTTACCCGAGGATTACAAAAAATTAGGCTTTCAAAAGGCATTGTATTACTTGATACTCCTGGAGTCATTGCTTTAGAAAAATATTCTCATCAATTGCCTAGTATGGTTGCAGAACATGCAAGGGTTGGAGCAAGAAGCTATAGTGATGTTAAAGCGCCTGATTTTATTGTAGATAGGATAATGAAAACACATCCAGGTATATTGGAAAAGTATTATGAAATTGATGCTGCAGGAGATTCTGAAGTGCTTATTGAAGAATTAGGCAGAAAAAAAGGATTTTTAAAAAAAGGCGATGAAGTTGATTTTGACAGGACAGCCAGGTTTATATTGAGAGAGTGGCAAGAAGGAAAGATCAAAGTTTCTGGCTAAGTCTGCATGGTTTATAAGCTTTATCCTCGATTTTTTCATGATTTTTGCTAGTTCTAAGTTAACATAAAGATTTATAAATCAAGATTGTGGCATCTTAACTCATTAAAATGACAAAACCAAAAATAATCAGGTCAGACAAAAACAAACCAGCTGTAGTCTGTGTTCCAGGATATCATGAAGTACGACATTTATCTACTACTTCATGTTATACTAAATATTTTCTTTTAGCTAGAAGACATGTGCCTTTAAGTAATTCAGACAGGCAATTGGATGAAGAAATTGAAAAAGCAAGAAAAAAGGTTTATGGAATAGGTGGTTTATTTAGTAAAAAGGTAGATCCTGCAAAAGCTAGAAAATGCTTAAAAGAGCTTTTACAAAGAAGACAAGCATATCAGATAATAAGGGAGCTTGATAGTCATGGATTGTTTGTAGGTAATCATGGTGAGTTAAGTCCTGCAGAGATTTTAGATTTACAAGGAAGAAGAGGAAAAATACATACTGTGCATTATAGATTAGATAATATTCAGGGCAAATTAGTATTGCCAACACAAAATATAGAGGATTCTTCTCCAATAGCTGTTCATGGTGAAGAAAGACATGAACTAGTTACATTAGTGCATGAGTTCTAAGATAAATAAAAAGAAAGAAAAAAGCAGTTTTAAGCTGCTTTTGGAAGGAACTTATATACATTGCAACCACATGCTGCACATTTTCCTTTAACTGCCCTTCTTTTACTGCCCCCTTTACCTTGAATCTCTACAACTTGGGCATTTGCAACATCTTGATCACTTTTGCATTTCATACATCTTGCCTTATATTCTGCCATTTTTTTACCTCCTTATTATCTATTTTTAGGCAATTAAGCCTATTTTACCTTAATTTTAGGGGGAATATAGGGTTATAAAGCTTTAGTCCTAGGTTATAGTAGTAAGAATCATGGAAGAGTGACAAAAAGTAATTAAACACTTCTGTCTTAATAATTACAACTTTTTGCCTTAAAATGGAAGAACACATTAGAGAGGTATTGAAATCTTTAGGTTTAAATAGAACTGAAACTGATGTTTACCTTGATTTAGTTAAAAATAATGCTTCTTCTGCACTTGAAATAGCTAAAAGAGCAGGAATACACAGGCCTAATACCTATGATGCCCTTAGAAAGTTAATTTCTAGGGGATTTGTAAGAGAGATTATTATAGGCAATAAAAAAGGCTTTCAAAGCCTTGAACCAGAAAGACTTATAGAGTATTTTAAAGAAAGGCAAAAAGAAATTGAAGGTATTGTTCCAAAAATAAAAGAGATATCTAAAGGAGACCTTACAAAAGACAATATCTCTTTATCTAGAGGCATGTTTTCTTTAAGAAGAGCTTTATTCAGTCTTTTAGAACAAAACCAGCCAATAGATGTCTATAGTATTCCATCAAAAGTGATGAACACTTTTGGAGAGGCTTTTTGCAATCTAAAGGATTTTCATAAAGAAAGAATAAAAAGAAAAATTCTTGTCAGGCATATCTATAGTCAAGACCATCCAGATATAATTGATAAGTTATGCAAGATGAAGTTTTGTGAGGCAAGACATTTGGGAAAAAAAGGCGATCATTTAGTAACTACTATTGTTTGCGGCGATAGAATCTTGACAATAATATTTAGTGATCCTATCTCAATTATTGAGATTAAAAACAAGAAAATCTCTGAATCTTATCATCATCATTTTAACACATTATGGAATAATGCAATACATAAAAAATAACGTCGACCGCCGACGGGCTTTTAAAGTGTCTAAAAAAATACTACACTCATTTATATACTAAGTTCGCTTAAATTTATCATGCCCCAGAGATTGAACATTTGCACTACGTGTGCCGAGGTGATAACTAACCCGGTATGTGAAAAATGTTATTTAAGAGAAATTGCACATTGGATGAAAGACGCAGGGATAGGAAATATTCCCATGAAACTAATCCTTGCAAAAATCAAGAATGAGATTTCAGTGGATACATTAAATGAGACTACCTGCATTATTTGCGGTAGAGAGACTTTGTCTGACTGCGCTTATTGTTTTTTCCTAAGAGTAGCCAAAATATTAAAACAAATGAATTTTCCTGACAAAGCAATCAGACAGTTCCTAACTATCTTTAACTATAGGCATTACCATGATGAGTATCATATATAAAAAATTACATTAACTACAAGCAACAGATTAAATTAGTTAAAACCATCAAAAGGGGTAAAAAACCACAACTCACAAGTCATGCTAGGATATAACCTCTCATACCTCCCCACCTTATCCTAGGATTTATGCAGGACCAAAGTCCTTGCATAAATCTACATATTCTAATTAGATAAGTTTTTAATATATCTAGATTTTAGTATACTAATGGTTAGTTGGCATGCAAAAAAAGAGGCAGAGATTCTCAAGGATTTGAAATCAAGCAATAAAGGGCTTGCTAATAAAGAAGCAAGATCTAGATTAGAAGAATATGGAAAAAATGAGCTTGTTAAGATAAGAAAATTAAATATTTTGAAAATATTTGGAAGACAGTTTGTTTCTTTCTTAATACTAATATTGGTTATTGCTGCAGTTATCTCTGCTATCTTAAAGAGCTGGATTGATTTTTCTGTTATTATGGCAATAGTTGTATTAAACAGCTGTTTTGGATTTTTTCAAGAATATAAGGCAGAAAGAGCAATTGAAAATTTGAAAAGCATGTTAGTGCCTAAAGCAAAAGTCTTAAGAGATGATAAAGTAATTGAGATTGATGCAAGAGATATTGTTCCAGGAGACATTTTAGTTCTTAGTGAAGGCGACAAAATAATGTCAGATGCTAGGATAATAAGCTCTGAAAATCTTGAAGTTAATGAAGCTGCTTTGACAGGAGAAAGCAATCCAAGAGCAAAATCATCTAAAGTATTAAAAATAGACACCACCCTTGCAGAAAGAGTGAACATGATTTACCTTGGAACAGAGGTAGTTAGAGGCAATTGTAAGGCGCTTGTTGTTGATACTGGGATGAAGACAGAGTTTGGCAAAGTAGCAGAATTAGTGCAAAAAGTTGAGCCAGAAAGAAATCCTCTGATTGAAAAGATAAATATCTTTGCAAGAAAAATAGGCATTGTAATATTAACAGTAATAGTACTTATCAGCGCCATGGGATTTGTGCTTGGGTTTGATAAACTGCAGATATTCTTGACAGCAGTAAGCCTTGCAGTATCAGCAATACCTGAAGGATTACCTGCTGTGATCACAATATCATTGGCTTTAGCTACTCAAAGGATGTTAAAAGTAAATAGTCTGATAAGAAAACTGCCTGCTGCAGAGACATTGGGAAGAGCAACAATAATCTGCACAGATAAAACAGGCACAATAACAGAAGAAAAAATGCAAGTGACAAAGATATTTGTAAACAACAAATTAACATCTAGGTTCTCTAAAGACAAAGGAACAGAGTTTTTATTTAAAGTAGGAATATTGTGCAATAATGCCAGGATTGAATATGCTGCTAATGGATTAGAAGATTATTATATTGGAGATCCAACTGAAAAAGCACTTGTGCAAGTAGCTAGAAAATATGGTTTTGATAAAAAACAAGAAACAGAAAAGCTTCCCAGAGTGAAAGAGTATTCATTTAGTTCTTCAAGAAAAATGATGGCAGTTGTAAGACAAGGAAAAAATGAATACTTAAGTTATGTAAAAGGGGCTCCTGAAATAATATTAAACAGATGCAGAGCAGAATTTAGCAAAGGAAAAACAAAAGAATTAAGTGATAAAAGAAGAAAAGAACTTTTATGTGAATATGAAAAGATGGCTGCTCAAGGATTAAGAGTATTAGGATTTGCATATCGAACTATTTTAAAGACTAACAAAATAACACAAGAAAAAGCAGAAGAAAAACTCGTTTTTGTAGGTTTTCAAGGAATGATTGATCCTCCTAGGCCAGAAGTTAAAAAAGCATTAAAAGAAGCAAAAGATGCAGGAATAAAGGTCTTGATGATTACAGGAGACAGTGCTATAACTGCCAGAGCTGTTGGACTGGATGTTGGTTTAAAAGGAAAGATTGTAGAAGGAGAGCAGTTAAAGAGCATGAGTGATGATCAACTTAGAAAAGAGATTTATGATATTGCAATATTTGCTAGAGTAAGCCCTGAAGATAAATTAAGGCTTGTTAATATATTAAAAGAAAACAAAGAGATTGTTGCTATGACAGGAGATGGTGTAAATGATGCTCCTGCATTGAAAAAAGCAGATATTGGAATAGCTGTCAATAGGGGAACTGACGTGGCTAAGGATGCAAGCGAAATGGTCTTGCTTGACAATAATTTTGCAAGCATTGTTAAGGCGGTCAGAGAAGGAAGGAGAGTTTATGATAATATCAAGAAATTCATTAAATACATGCTTAGTGCAAATACAAATGAAATTACATTGATTACTTTTGCAATAATCATTGGACTGCCCTTGCCTCTATTGCCCTTGCAAATATTATGGCTTAATCTTATTACAGATTCATTTCCAGCGTTAGCAATATCAACAGAGCTGCCTGAAAAAGAAGTTATGAGAAGAAAACCTAGGAAAAATGAGGATATATTACATGGAGTAAAACTCTTTATAATCTTGGCGGGCTTTCTTGCTTTTGTAATATGCTTAATTGCATTCTGGATTAACATTGAAAGTTTAGATAAAGCAAGGACAATGGCATTAACAACAAGTGTTATTTTTCAGATGGTGCTTGTATTCAATGCAAGAACTAGCAAGAGTGCTTTTAAGAGCTTTAATAAATATATTGTTTATGCAGTAGGTCTTTCTTTGCTACTACATGTTCTTTTGATATACACAAAATTAAATGTTTTGTTTAGCCTTACATTATTAGGAATAATTGACTGGATTATGATTATTGGCATGTGCACTGCATGTTTTTTCATATTAGAGTTTGCAAAAGCAAAATCTAAGAACATTTAAATTCCATAAAAATTTAATATAATAAGAAAAAAGAGGAAAAATGTCAAGTTTAATTCCAGGATTTATATCCAATCTAGTGGGAAGAAGTATGACTTATGATCTGCTTGTTTTTATTGGTTCCTTTCTTATATTAATGTGGGCTGCTGGTATGTTGGTAACTAATTTAAAGAAAATTGCAAATTATTTTAGACTTAGTAATTATGTAATTGCTTTTATTTTAATGGGATTTATTACTAGTATTCCTGAATTTTTCATTGGTATTTCATCTGCATTGAATAAAATACCAATTTATTCTTTTGGAAATCTAATTGGAGCAAATATTGCTAATCTTGGCCTAGTGCTTGGTGTTGCTGTATTAATTTCTAGAAATTTAGTAGTTAATAAAAAGATGGCTAAACAAGATGCAATGTATATGCTGATTGTTGCTATATTACCTTTGATACTTATTTCAGATGGTTTATTATCTAGGGCAGATGGAATTGTATTGCTTGGTTTTTTTGCTTTTTATATAACTCATCTTATTTACAGAGGAAAAAGAAATGGCAGAGAAAGAAAAGAAACATCTTATAAAGAACTATTAGGAAATCTAGTCTCTTTGTTAATAAGTATTTATTTTCTTTTTTTAAGTTCTCAAATGCTAGTCAGCTCTGGTCTTTCTGTATCTAAAGAATTTGGACTGCCCTTAATTTTAGTAGGTATTTTTACTGCTATAGGAACTACTTTGCCTGAACTTGCATTCACATTAAAATCTGCTCCATTATATAAAGGACAGATGACTCTTGGAAATATTATTGGAAGTGTTGTTGTAAACTCTAGTCTAATACTTGGAATAGTTGCCTTAATATATCCTATAGCAATTGCAAATATTTTTTTAGTGATAATATCATCTATCTTTTTAGTGCTTTTCTTGTTTCTTTTTTTGATCATGTCTAAAACAGGAGAGCAGATTACTATACACGAAGGATTTATATTACTTCTTTTATACATCTTTTTCATAATCATAACATACAGTATGAGATAAATTGTATGTTTAGATTTAAATCATAGTCATCTCCTTGCTGAGGTGGCAGAGACAGAAAGCTACGCGGCGCTTTCTGTCTCAATATTAAGATGATAGAGATAATAAGCAATTTAGCAGGGTGGTTAGTATCTTTAATAGGCACTAGCGGATATGCAGGAATATTTATTTTGATGGCAATAGAGAGCAGTTTTATTCCTTTTCCTAGCGAAGTAATAATGATACCTGCTGGCTACCTAGTTTTTCAAGGACAGATGTTCTGGCTTTGGGCTTTATTAGCAGGTTTATTAGGAAGTATTGCAGGAGCATTGATAAATTATTATCTTGCATTTAAACTTGGAAGGGTTGCTATTGATAAATTAGTAAAAAGTTATGGAAGGCTGTTTTTTATTACTCCTGAGAACATTGATAAATCAGAAAGATTTTTTGATAGACATGGACCTATTACAACCTTTATTGGAAGATTAATACCTGCAATCAGACAGCTTATATCTTTGCCTGCTGGATTTGCAAAGATGAAATTAGGAAGATTTGTTTTCTATACTGGATTAGGAGCAGGAATATGGTCTGCAATACTTCTTTATCTTGGTTATGTGTTTGGTGATAATCAAGCATTAATACAACAAAATCTTACTCTAATAACCTGGGTTGTAATTATCTTGGCTGTTGTTTGTATAGCAGGATATATGTTTTGGAATAGAAAGAAGAAATAAAGAAAACCTTTAAAAACACGACTTCTGTCTGATAAACATGACCAAAGTAAGGATTAAACTAAGCAGTGCAGATATAGACAGTTTGAATAATATTTGTAATTCTATTAAAGAAATAGCTTCTGGAGCAGGCATTGTTATTAGAGGACCTATTCCACTGCCTACAAAAAAACTCAAGGTAACAACTAGAAAAAGCCCATGCGGAGACGGTACTGCTACTTTTGATCGATTTGAGATGAGGGTGCATAAAAGAGTGATTGATATTCCTGCTAATGATCGTGTTTTACATGCTATTATGAGAACACCTATTCCTCGTAACATTAATATTAAGATAGAGATGAAAGATTGATCTTTTTATATTGTTCTTGATTATAATAATCCTATTATAATTTTGATGCTTTTTAGTCCCTATTAAAAGAGGATACCGAAAGCTTTATATATTGTCACTCATTAGTAGTAAATAGATTAAAATGACAAAGTATAAAGTATCATATATGGATTTAAGAACAGATGAAGATTCTAAGGCAGCTTTAGCTCAAAACCTTACATATAATCATGTAGCAGGATTACAAAGAGGATTAATTGTTTTACAAAGATTAAGTGATGATCAAATACAAGATGCTTATAGTACAATTGCATATTTTCATGAAAATAGAACAAGGCCTAGTGAAATTCAATTTCTTAGAGAAACAGACGTTGTTTGGAATCTTGATGATGTAATGACTAGATTAAAAAGAAGCAGGTCTAAAATTGAAGTATTGGCTGATGTTGATCTAGAAACATTAACTGTAAAACTTAATACTCAAACAAATCCTAAAGATCTTGAAGTAAAAAGTCGTGAAGCAGGATATGAAAAACCACAAGCAGAATATTTACCAAATAAAGATGATCTTAGAGCATTAGGTTTTGATATGGATACTCCATTACAAACAGAACCTAAGCCAATTCCTAGACCTGGTGAAACAATACAATTAGAAAGATATTTAGCTAGATTTGGTGCTTTTAAAAGATCACAAAGCAAGAGAACAAAAATCATTAAAAAGAATGGAAATTAAACTTAGTCAGTTTTTCTGTGATAATTTTAAAAACTAAAGGTTGTTAATTTGGTCAAGCCCACGTGGGACAATGGTACTCCACACGACTGGAACTCGTGACCCGCAAGGGTATCCAAGTTCGATTCTTGGCGTGGGCGTGTATTTTATAAACATATGTATCCAGGCTAATTTATGGCTAAGAAAAAAAATGAAGAATTAAACTGGAAACAACTATTGGGCATTTTTGTGTATTGGGCATTTTATTTGACATTAACTATGGCTTTTTTTGAAAGATTTCATGTAACTCCAGAAACAGTTCCATTTGGTTTTATTGGATGGATGATCATTGTTGAGTTGCCTAGGGTATTTCTTGGATTTACAATACAAGGACTTTATCAATTAAGGAAGAAATAGTAAAATGCCAAATAGAGATAAAACTGGGCCGATCAGAGAAGAAGACCTAGTAAGAGATATTGATGGAAGTATAATTGGTTATAGGGGGCCGAGTTTTAAGCTTGTTTTTAAAAATGGATATGATGTTCTTGATGAATCTTGGGCTTTAGCTAAAAGAGGATATTTTATTGGTCCAAGAATTCAAACAGATAATGAAAAATGTTTAATTGTTCACGGAGATATTGATAAAGACACAAGGACATTATATGAAAAATTTGGAGTTAATGTAAGCCAGACAAAAGAAAGAGGAGTACAAGTTCCTTGTAGATGGAGAACTTAACAGCAATGTAATTTCTTTGGTTTGCCTTCTATTTTTCCAAAAGGATTACCATGTTTTCTGACATTATTAATCATTTCTCTATTGTCTTTTGGATCTTTTCTTGTTTCAGCCATTACGCGCCTTGCTTTTTTAAATGCCTCTGGCAGCTTAAGATGCAAAGGACAGTTTATTTCACATGATTTGCATAAAGAACATTGATATAACACTTTATCTAAAATCTTTGACTTCAGTAAGTTGACTCTACCTCTAGGTGAATTAAATTCTTCTTTTAATGCTTGAAATACAGGACACCGGCCTTTGCACATACCGCAGTTTATGCATTTATCTATTTCTTCTTGTATTTCTTCTATTAAATTCTCAATCTCTATGTTCATTTTCTATATCAGCTTGTTTAATTTCTTCAATGATTTCATCAAAATTATCTTCATTAACTTGTTCTGATTCTTCTTTACTTTCTTCAATGATCTTTTCTGTAAGTTTACTTTCATCGTCTTTATCTATTACTTTTCCAGGATTCATTTTAAATTCAGGATCATATCTTTTCTTGGCATTTAATATTATTTTTTTATCATTAATATCTAGGAACCTTTTTTTAGCAAGGCCTATTCCATGTTCACCAGAAACACTTCCTTGAAGCTTTTTTATAAAAGCCAAGGTATCTTCAACCTGGGCAAATCCTTTTTCTTTAAAACAAGGATGTAAGACTCCTTCAGCAACATGGCCAAAAAAAGGTATTTTTTTCATTTCTAAAAACTGGATTAAATCTGGAATCTTGAATATCATTACTTTAGGATCTTCAATATGCGAATAACCCTCACTAGCAAGCATGGGATATATATTGTCTCTCATCTTAGCAATTTTTTCATATTCTTTTCCTTTAAACTTGCCATGGTCTGATTCATATTCAACAATTAGATGATGATCTTGACCAAAACCTAAAAGATTTGCTGTAAGCTTATCAATCATCTCTATGCCACATATATCATCATTTAACTTAAGCCTTCTGATTATTTCAGGCAGCTTTTCTATTTCTTTTACTTTTAATAAATTAGCAGATCTTTCTTTTTTTTCAAGTAATTTAAGTTTTGCTTTAACTATTACACCTGTTATTCCCTCTAAACCTGCTACATCACTAAGATTTAATCTTCCAAGGGTTATTTTTTCTCCATTTCCATTTATCATTTCAACTTCTTTTATCCAATCGCTTGTTTTTCCGTGTTTTACAGCATGTTTGCCTACTGCATTACATGCAATCATGCCTCCAATTGTACATGATTTTCCAGAAGAAGGATTTATTGGAAATTCTAGATTATAATTAGCTAGTTCTAAGTTTAAATTTTCTAGAATAACTCCTGGTTCAACATCTATTGTTTTGTCTTCAAGATTAAGATTAGAAATTTTGTCCATTTTACTAAGGTCTAGGATAGTAGATTCAAGTGGAACTGCACCACCTGCAAGACCTGTTCCTCCGCCTCTTGGAACCAGGTTTGTCTTTGTCCTTACTAAATTGATTATTTCTTGTATAGATGCTGGAAAAATGACATCTTGAGCACTTCCAGGTATCATAGATGCATCTGAGTTATATACTATTTTTTCTGATTGTTTTTTTAATTTCATTTTTTCTTTAAAGATTCCAGGACTATATCTGAAAATTCAAGAACTTCTATATCAAAGTTTTCTTTGAACTGAGAAAAGCACATTGGACAAGTTGATACTATCTTTTTAACACCCAACTTTTTAGCATAATTTAAGATTTTTAGTGCTATTTGATTTGCAAGCTTTGAATTATTGGCTTTTAGACCGCCTCCGCCGCCACAACACATTGAATTTTCGCGATTAAGAGGTAATTCGGCTATCTCATAACCAAGCAGTTTGAGAACTTTACGAGGCTCTTCATAAACTTTAGAGTATCTTCCTAAATGGCAGGGGTCATGATAAATTATCTTTTCATGCACTTTTCTTTTGATTAGGCCAGGTTTTTGTTTTAATCTATTTAACATAGTAATTGTAACATGTTCTGCAGGAATATTCCACTCTGGAACTAGGTTTTTGTATTCTTGATTAAATGTTTTAAAACAAGCAGGGCAGTTTACTATTATTTTACCTATTCCTTTTTTCCCTAATTCTTGAAATGTTTTAAGTGCTAGTTCTCTAGCATCTTTTTCATAACCTGCATTTAAAACAGGACTGCCACAGCACCGATCTTCTTTATTCATAATAAAATCTATACCTAATAAATCTAAGATTCTTTTGTATTTTTCTAGATGTTCCACTAGGGCAAACCTGGTTAAACAACCAGGATAATACAATGTGTTTTTTCCTGCAATCCAGCTTAAAATTCCCATTTTACTCAAATCAAGCTTAAGTTAGGAATAATCTAGGGTATATTTAAAATTACCTATCTAAGCAATTAGAACAAAAGTATATACAATCCAAGTGCAATCAATATAATTCCAGCTGCAAGTTTCATCCATTTTCTTTCTTTTAATCTCCATTTGTCTATTTTTTCTGGATTTGTGCCGCCATAAACTATTAAAGTAATGACAATCAAAGGCAAGATAAAAATCAGATTATAAAGCAAAAGATAAGATATTGCAAAACTCTTGTTTATAGACATCATTGTTAATATAGCAAGATAAATTCCTCCTGTGCAAGGTAATTCAAATAGACTAACTAGGAATCCCATTATTATTGCTGCTGGCAAAGTTCCTTGATCTGCCATTTTGTGAACTAGGGGTTGAAGTGATTTTGGAATTTGTAATGTAAATCCTTTACCATACCAGAAAAAATCTTTTATTTCAATTAAACCTACTACAAGAACAAGAACTCCAGATGCTAGGTAAACATAATGTGTTATTTTAGTTAATGATTGAATTGCTTTAAAGATGCCAAAACCAGCTAAAAAATAAGTGATATAAACAGCTATAATATAAATACTAGCTATTTTTAGCATCCTTTTTCTAGAACCTACTGCTAATAATCCTATCAGTAAGAAAGCAAGAACTGCAAAAGCACAAGGATTTATGCTGTCTATTAAGGCACCAATAATTATAGTGCCTAAGGTAATCTTTTCTTGTGAAGGATCTACTGGAGAAACACCATTACTAATCATGCCGTTTGCCTCACAGGTTTTAACTGTTTCTTGCAATTGATTAATTATTTGAACATCACCAATAAGAAAATCAAGACTTTCATTACATTCAACAGTTATAAAAGGGACTCCGCGCTGATATTTTGTTAAACCTGCTGAATTAGTGTACTTAATAAAAAGATCTGCATTTTCTTGATTAGCATAAATATCATATTTTATTACAGAAACATTTTCATTTTCAACTAAATCTAGAATTCCTGAATCAGCAACATTTCCGCAATGTAAACAACCTGCCCTATAAAAATAATGAACATTAACATGGTGAGCACTAGCTAAGCTTAAAGCTAATGTTAGGGCAATAAAAAGTAGGATAAATTTTTTGTTCATCTTCTCTTTTAATTTAAAACAGAGAGTGATTTTTAAAGGTTTTTAATAAAACCGAAAGGTTTATATATGAATATATATTCATAATAACATAACGAATAAGCATTCAAAATGCTTAGAATTAAAATAAATTTGCCGAAAGGCAGGAGGACAAAATAAAATGCCAAGAATGGATGAAACAGGACCTTTAGGACAAGGACCTTTGACTGGAAGAGGTCTAGGACCATGTGGTGGAGGACTTGCCCAAGGAAAACAAGCTGGAGCTGGTGTAGGTGCTGGCAGAGGATTTGGCAGAGGTATGGGAAGAGGACTTGGAAGACCTCTTAGATGCAGAAATATTTGGTCAACACCAGATACAACTTACTTTAAACCTGCAGGGGTCAGGCTTGTTGATCTAGAAGATGTTGAGATAACTCTTGATGAAGCTGAAGCTCTTAGATTAATTGATCTAGAAGATGTTGAACAAGAAAAAGCTGCAAAGAAAATGGCAATAAGCCAACCAACTCTATCAAGGATCTTGACTAGTGCAAGAAAGAAAATAGCCGATGCCATAACAAATGGCAAGGCTATTAAGATAAGCGGTGGTTCATATAAGGTCATTGGAAAAAATAAAACAGATTAAAAAAATGACAAATGTCTTGATAAGATTTAAAAGCTGTAGGTACGTAAAATAAATATGAAAAAGAAGGTGAGAGTAGAGACAAGTGCAAGGCATTGTCATCTTTCTCAAAAAGATCTAGATAAAGCTTTTGGCAAGGGTTACAAATTAACTTTTTTTAAGAAGTTAAGCCAGCATTCTGATTTTGCAGCTAAAGAAACTGTAACAATTGAAAATAAAGGAGTTAAGTTTGATAAAGTAAGGATTGTTGGGCCTACTAGAAACAAAAGAGTTGTTGAGGTTGCAATGACAGATGCAAGAAAACTTGGTTTGAAACCTCTTGTAAGTGTTCATGGACAGAAGAATGATCCTTTAGTTACAGTTATAGGACCTAAAGGAAAAACAAAAGTGCCTTTGATATTAAAAAATAGGCATGTTCATATGACTAATGATGATGCTAAAAAGCTTGGAGTGAAAGAATATCAGAAAATCAAGCTTAAAATTGGGGGTCCTAGAGCAGCTATATTAGAAAATGTTGTTGTTAGAATAGATCCTTTGTATAAAATGTCTGCTCATCTTGATACAGATGAAGCTAATGCAGTGGGCATAGATGGTGTTGGTGAAGGTGAGTTGATTATTTAATTCTTTGATTTTTGAAAAGCTTTAAATATAGTAATTTTATATGTAGTTTATGGCAGATATAAAAGAGGCTGAAAACAAGATAAGAGATTTAATTAACCTTATTAGTGTTTACAATAATGAAGAAGAACAAGACGCTGGAAAAAAGATTGAAGATAGTGTTGCTAGTGAATTAAAGCAAAAACTACAAGAAATTGCACAAATGCTTGTTTAATTAGAAAATGGCTGAAAAAAAAGCGAAAAAAGAAATTGAAGTAGAAGTTACTGAAAAAACTTTTAATGAAAAGGTAGTAAAACAGAGTGAAAAAGTTCCTGTTGTTGCAGATTTTTTTGCAGAATGGTGCATGCCTTGTGTTATGCTTGGTCCTGTGTTGGAAAAAGTTGTAAAAGATTATAAAGGCAAGGTTATCCTAGCAAAAATCAATATAGAAGAGAATAAAAAACTAGCAAAAGAATATAAAATTATGAGCATACCATCTGTAAAACTCTTTAAAAAAGGAGAGATAATAGATAGTTTTATGGGAAATCTTCCTGAAGCAGCTATAAAAGAGTTTATAGAGAAGAATCTTTAGAATATTCCAAAAGGTTTTTATACTGAAAAAACCTAAAGTTTACTAGATTAAAGAGGTAAAAAGATGGTTGACCAACAAATTATTGACTATATTAAAACAAATGTCTCGGGTGGTTATCCTTTAGAGGATATTAAGAAAAAAATTCTTGATTCTGGTGTTTCTCAAACTGACCTTGATGAAGCTGTAAAAGAAGCTGGAGTAGAAGGTGGAGTAAGTCAACCAAGTGAAGAAGCTGCAAAAGAAGAAAAACCTACTGAAGAAGCAAAGGCAGGAGAACCAGCTCAGCAAACTGCTGCTCAGCCACCAGCTGAAAAACAAGAAAGTACTTTCAAATGGTGGGTTATTGTAATACCTTTATTAGTATTAATATTAATGTGGGCTATTTTCTATTTTATGTTAAGAGGCTAATTAAGTAAAATTATTTACATTTAGGACAGAAGTCTAGAACTTGTTTTGGTTTGCTTTTATGTCTATAAATAGTAAGTCCTTTACATCCTAATTTATGAGCAAGCAAAAATATCTTTTTTATATCTGAAACTTTTGCGTTTGTTGGAAGATTAACTGTTTTACTAACTGCATTATCAGTATATTTTTGAAATGCAGCCTGAATCTTAACATGATATTCACTAGGAACTTGATGAGCTGTAACAAACAACTTTTTGTTTTTAATTTTTTTAAGCAATGGATTTGTTTCTATCAGAGTTCCAAAATGAGTATGTCTTTTAAAAACAAGATCAAAAATAGGTTCAATTCCAGGACTAGTATCTGCAATTATTGCAATTGTTCCTGTTGGAGCAATAGTTGTACAAGTAGCATTTCTCATTTTCATGCTTCCTCGCAAAGTGCTATGCTGAAAGTTTGGAAATTCTCCTCTTTTTTCTGCAAGTTCATTTGAAGCCATATGGGCCTTAGATTGAATAAAAGACATTAATTCTTTTGCTAGCTTTACAGCTTGTTTTGAATCATATCTTATTCCAAGCAAGACTAACATATTGGCAAAACCCATGACTCCAAGACCTATTTTTCTGTTTTCTCTTACAATATGTTCAATTTCTGTCAGAGGAAATGAGGTTGCATCAATGCAATTATCTAAGAAATGTATACTCAGTTCTACTAATCTAGCTAATTTAGGATAATTGATAGTTCCTTTGTCAACAACTTTTTCTAAATTAATACTTCCTAGGATACAAGATTCATATGGAAGCAGCGGAGTTTCACCACAAGGATTACTTGCTTCAATTTTTCCTAGATTTGGAGTAGGATTATGCTTATTAATAGTATCTATAAATAATATTCCAGGATCTCCTGTAAGCCAAGCATGTTGACATACCATATTAAAGAGTTTTTTGCTTTTTTTATCTTTCAGTTTCATAAATTTATCAGTGAGGGCAACAGAAATATTAAAATTAGTAAAACCGCCTTTATCTTTGCATTTAATGAATTTCTCTATGTCTGGATGCTCTACATTTAAAACCCCCATGTTAGCCCCCCGTCTTATTCCTCCTTCTTTTATAGAGCCTGTAGCACAATCAAAAACATACATAAAACTAACAGGACCAGATGCAACTCCACCAGAATCCTTTACAAGACTCTTTTCAGGTCTTAAATGAGAAAATGAAAAGCCTGTTCCTCCGCCTGATTTTTGGATTACAGCCATATTTTCCACTGCTTCAAAGATTCCTTGGAGATTATCAGGTATAGGCAATACAAAACAAGCTGCAAGTTGATTTAACCTACGTCCTGCATTAGCAAGAATAGGAATACTGGGTAGAAATTCTAAGTTTTCCATTGCTTTAAGAAATTCTTTTTCGCTTTTTTCAGGATCTTGATGATATTTCCTATCAACTTTGGCTATAGTTTTGGCGACTCGTTTGAACATTGCTTCAGGTTTCTCAGTAATCTTACCTTTTGAGCTTCTACCTATAAATTTAGAAAGGACTATTTTTGCATTTTTAGAAAGCTTCATTTTTAGACAAACCAAGGTTTTTCTAACACTTTTCCTTTATTTAGGCCTCTTTTTGATAAATAAATAATGATATTATGTTTTATTAAGTTTTCCAAGGACTATGGCCAAATTGTATTACTAAGTCTGCTTTTCCTTGTGCATTAGGAATATCACATGCTCCAAAACATGTTCCTAACCATATTGCAAACCTTGTTTTTGAAAATTCTTTTTCTAAATAACTAGAAATAGACTTAGCATAAGGCTTTAATCCATCTGGAAACTGCAATAATACTGTTTTTGCTTTGCTTTTTTTAATCTCGCTTTTTATGTTTTCTATATTAAGATCATACTTTTCCTGTAAATCATAAATATCATATGTTTTCATTAATTTACTAGAAAATTGGGTTTTAAATGGTTTATTGTTTAGGGCATTATAGTGCCTATGAAGTGGTAACAAATAGAAAGCTTTAAATAACCCTAAAGCTATAGCAGATTATGGCAAAGAAAGACTCTAAAAAAGCACAAGATGTTAAATTATCTGTAATTACTAGAGACCCAGAACATGCAGGCATCTTAGCAACTTTAGACAGACAAATATTAGGATATGGCTCAATGTATGAAGGCTGGATTGAAGGCAATAAAAAATTTAGATTAGTTGAACCTATCTGGGGTAAAAGACTAAAAACCAGGAAAACTCCGGTACCTGGTGTTAATAATGCACAAGAAGATCAAGAAATACAAAGAAATCTGTGGTTTAGAGAGCAAGATAGAGGAAAAATAGGTTATGGATATTTTGTTGGATATGTTGGAGATAGTGCAGAATTGCATATTGACGCTTACAATGAATTAGTAAGCACTATGTTAAAAGGAGAAAGAGACAGAACACTTAAAATAATTCAAAGAACTTATGATCAATTTTTAGATAATTGTGACCATGTTCCATTGCATATTTATGCAAAAGGAGTTTTTGATGAACTTGCAGCAGCAATTCCAGAAAATGAAAAGACCAAGGTCATGCATTTTCCTGCAGAACCTGGTTCTGTTATGGATCTTTTTTTCAGATCATTAAAATGCGCAGGAAAAAGAAGGGCAATAGATTTTGTTATTGAAAAGATTGCTGAAAGAGCAGAACATGTACTTTTCAGAAAAGGTGAAAATGAAATATACAAGAGATTTAGTGATTTAAGAGATAAAATTGGTAGTTGGATGGATTATGAAAATACAGAAAATGAAATGAATAGACTAGGTCTTAAAGTATATGGATATACAATGCCCTTAAAAACAGCTAAAAGTTAGGTTTAAAAGTTAGTTATTTCTAAGGTTCTTATGGCAATTAGACAACCAATTATCACAATAGCAGGCCATGTTGATCATGGTAAAACTAGTATTTTAGACAAGATTAGAGGTAGCTCTGTTCAAGAAGGAGAAGCAGGTGGAATAACGCAAAGAATATCATTTACTTTGTTTCCAAGTGAGAACATTAAGAAAGGATGTGCTTTAATTGATAAATATGGGGTTCCATTGAAAATACCTGGTGTTTTATTTATTGATACTCCTGGTCATGCTGCATTTACTAATCTAAGAAAAAGAGGAGGAAGTCTTGCAGATCTTGCTATATTAGTCATTGATATTAATGAAGGAATAAAACCCCAAACATCTGAAGTTTTGCAGATACTACAAGCTAATAAAACACCTTTTATCATTGCCTTAAATAAGATAGACAATATGTCTGGATGGAAAAAACTTGATGATGATATGAGAAAAAGCATAGAAATGCAGCCAGAACACATTAAAAGGACATTTGAAGAAAAGATGTATATGATTATCGGTGCTTTAAGTTCTAGAGGTTTTGAATCAGACCTGTTTTATAATGTTGAAGATTATACTCAAAAAATATGTCTTGTTCCTTGTTCTGCGAAAACAGGAGAAGGTATTCCTGAATTGTTAATGATGTTATGCGGATTAAGTCAAAAATTCTTAGAGAAAAGATTAAATGTTGGAAAAGATGCAAAAGGAGTTATATTTGAGATTAAAAGAGAAAAGACCCATCAATATGTAGAAGCTGTTTTATATGATGGTGACATAAAGCTTGGAGATGAGATTGCGATTGCAACATTTGATAAACCAGTAATATCTAAAATAAGAGTTTTAGAAGAGATCTTGCCTTTATCTAGTAAATTTAAAGCAAGTAAAAAAGTAAGCGCTGCAACTGGGATAAGAATGCACCTATCTGAAGTTAAGGATATTATACCGGGCATGCCTTTTCAGATCTTTAAAGGAAATATAGATCAGATTGAAAAAGAATTTAAAAAAGATATTGGAGAAATAATCAAAAATGATGAACAAGGCATTATAATCAAAGCAGACAGTCTGGGCAGTTTAGAGGCCCTAGTCACTTTATTAAAACAGCACCATGTTCAAATATTAAGATCAGGAGTAGGACCAATCAATAAAAAAGACATTATAGAAGCCAGAGCAAATAAAAAACTTGATCCTATGAATGCTATAATTCTTGGTTTTAATGTTGATTTAGATGAAGAAGCTAAAGAATTAGAAAACCAGGTAAAAATCATTAAAGATGAAGTAGTGTATAAGCTAATTGAAGACTTAGAAAAATGGATGGATGAAGAAAAAAAGAGAATAGAAAGAGAGAAACTACAAAGTCTAGCTAGTTTATGCAAGCTTGAAATATTGCCTAAGCATGTTTTTAGAAATAGCGGTCCTGCCATATTTGGAGTAGCTGTTAAAGGTGGAAAGCTAGTTCCTGGAACTAATCTAATTACAGATAATAATGAAAAAATAGGCAAAGTAAAGGCAATTCAAGCAGAAAAACAATCTGTACAAGAGGCTAGCTCTGGAATGGAGATTGCAATTAGTGTTCCTGGAGTTACATTCGACAGGCAATTAAAAGATACTAAATACCTATATTCTGAATTAGGAGAAAGTCAGTTTAAAGAATTTAAGAAAAATAAAGATGTTTTAAAGCAAGAAGATATTAAAGTGTTACAAGAAATATGTGATATGAAAAGAAAAGAAAAAGCTACATGGGGGATTTAACAATAAGAAAGGTTTAAAAGACCGGTTTTTTTAGTTTTAAAATGCCATTTAAAGTTAATATCGGAACAGAAGATGGAAAAACATTTAAAGTAGAGACTGAATCAGAGTCATTAGTTGGAAAAAAGATAGGCGATAATGTTAAAGGAGAAGATATTTCTGATGATCTTAGTGGTTATGAACTTGAAATAATGGGTACAAGTGATATTGCAGGATTTCCTGGAAACAAGAATATGGATGGAGTTAATTTAAAGAGAGTTCTTGTTACATATGGCTTAGGAATGAAGAAAAAGTGCAGAAAAGAAGGCAAAAAGACTAGAGGAAACTTGAAAAGAAAAGGATTAAGGTTAAAAAGAAGCCTAAGAGGCAATGAAATATCAAGAGATACTGTTCAAATAAACCTCAAGGTTTTAAAGCAAGGTGCTAAAAAATTACAAGAAATTTTTCCAGATCAAAACAAGAAAAAAGAAGAAGCAAAACCAGAAGCACAAGCAGAAAAACCAGCTGCAGAAGCACCAAAACCTGTTGAAGCAGTAGCACAATAAATATTAAAATGGCAGAAAAAAAAGCAAAAAAAGGAAAGAAACCGCATAAAAACAAGCCAACTAGCAAGAAATATACTAAATATAAGGTAGAGGGCGATAAAGTAACTAGGGCAAAAACATGTCCAAGATGCGGTCCTGGTGTGTTTTTAATGGAAGGAAAAAACAGGATTTACTGCGGTAAATGCCACTTTACTGAGTTTGTTTCTAAATAACCAGAGAATTATCTTCTTTTAAAAGTTCTAACTGCATTAATTCTTTTTATGATTTTTTGTTTTCTTGCAGTTTTTGCTCTTATATGTTTATTTAAAGCTCTTGCTTTCCAACCATCTAATTTAGCTTTTCCTCTAACATCTCCAGGTTTTAATCTTGCTAATTTTGCATCATATTTATCTATAATAGGCTTTTTTTGGTCTTCAAAAACTTGTTCTAGTTCTTTGTATGTACCATCTCTTTGACCTAAATATACTTGATCTTGTTTTATTTTTTTATTAAAATAAGGCACAGTTGGATAAAGTAAAGCTCTATCTAAATAACCATCTTTATCAAAATCACCTTCTACAATTGTTGGGTTTGAGTATATTCTGCGTGCTGCAGCTGCTGTAACAGCTCCTGTAACTACACCAATTAATAGACCATATTTTACTGTTTTTTCTAAAAAGCTTGGTTCTTTTATTGCTCTTAACTCTCCTATTTCTCTTTCGAATTTTTCATTTTCTTCTTCTAACACTTGATAATTTTTCTTAAAAGTATTAAGATCATTTATATCAACAGGGGTTTCTTGTGCTGGATCATAAACTTCTAAACCCATTTGCGCTGCTTCTTGAAAAAGCTTTTCCAGTTTAATTTCTTCTATAGACATTCCATGTGTTGCTGTTTCTACTTTTTGTGTAATTTCTTGACTGATTTTTTTATCTTTTGCACTCATTTTTTCAGCAATTTGTGGTTGTTTTCCTGCTCTATAATCAGCATATTCTTGCTCTATTTCTCTTCCAAAGATTTCTTTTTGATCTCTTGGACTTAGATTAAGTTGCAGAAAACCATGAAACCTCTCAAAACAGTCATAATCTACTTTTCTCATAGCTGCTGGACTTGCTCCATCTTCTATACCCTTTTCTTTTGCATTTTGATATATTCTTTTTAATTTTTCAATTGTGATATTATGCGCTTTAGAACCTGCTTTTGTTTTTAGTGGTTGAGAAGCTGCTTTTACTCCACGAGGAGGTGTTTTAGTTTCTGAAGCTCCGCCAGGAAGTATACCTGCTTTTCTTAATGTTTCATCACCCATAGGAGCACCTAAAGAATTCTCATCAGTTGGAAGAAAAAAATCAGCACTAGAATCATCACTTGATTTTTGTTTAGGTTGGTTTTGGCCTTTTGAAGCTGCTTTTTTTGCTGAATTTGCAAGACTTCTTTGAATACCTGTTTCTGTAACATTACGTGGTAAAGGTAAAACTTGATTAGGATCTTGGATATCTCTAGCTATTAATTCTATACCACAATTAGGGCACATAGCACTAGTAGCAGTATCAACAATAGAGCATGTTCTATTACAATTTGTACATGTTACTTCCATAAAATATAATGCCTTAATTGGTATTTAAACCTTTCGATTTGTTACTACTTTATAGTAACTAGTAAAATGTCATAATAATATCTTGATCGTAAACCCTGGAAGAGGCAGGTTCCGGCAATAAAGTAGTAGCCGAATTGCCTCTTCTGGGCAAAAAGAGGTGATACTACTATATAGTGTGAGGGGTTTATAAATTTTTCTATTAGTTACTATTATGTAATGACATCACTTTATCGTCAAGAAACTAGGAATAAATCGAGGGAAAAATAAGTTTATAAAAAGCATTTACTAAGTAATATTGTTAATTTAAGTTAAAAAAGAGTGTTTTTAAGAGGTAAAAATGTCTGAGAAAATAAATCAAGAGCAAATATATGATTTAATTACAGGAAAAGAAGTCAGCTGGCATTCTATTATTTATGATTTAATCAATACAGAACAGCTTGATCCATGGGATATAGATCTTGTTTTATTGGCTAATAAATATCTAGGAAAAGTAAAAGAACTAGAAGAAGCAAATTTCTTTATTTCAGGAAAGGTCTTGCTTGCTGCTTCTTTTTTGCTCAGATTAAAAGCAGAAGTATTGCTAGAAAAAGAGCTTAGAGGTTTAGATGAAATCTTGTTTGGAATCAAAGAAGAAAAAGACAAAGAACTAGAAAGATTAGATATAGATCCAAGTGAATTGCCTGTTTTATATCCAAAAACACCTTTACCTAGGCAAAAAAAGGTCAGCTTAAGCGAACTTATGACAGCCTTAAATAAGGCCATATCAACTGAAAATCGTAGAATAAAAAGAGAGGTTATTAGAAATCAGATTGAAAAACAAACAGATTTTGTACTGCCTAAGACCAGGATAAATATCAGAGATAGGATAAGGGCTGTTTTTCAAAAACTTGTTTCAATGATTAAAAATAATAAACACAAGATTGAATACAAGGATCTAGTAGGAACTACAAGAGAAGATAAGATTGCTTGTTTCTTACCAGTACTTCATTTAGAAAATCAAAAAAAAGTGTTTTTAGAACAAGAAAATCATTTTGAAGATATTTATGTGTGGTTGTTTGAACATTATAATAATAAAATAACTAGTGATATATTAGATAATGAAACAGCTCTTGCTGATTTTTTTAAATTGCTTAAGTAATTATTTTATAGTTAATACATTAATACGAATCCTAAATTCGTTTTAAAAAAAGCTTTATAAACCCTTTTTATGTTATATGTATAATGTTGTGTGTTTATACGTTCTTTTATTTATAAGTATAAACGTTTAGATAGAGGTATAAAAAAGTGGTGCACCGAAGAAAGTATACAGTTAGGCATGGCAAGCCGTATGGCCGCTGTTTCTCTAGTGATAAAAAACTGAATGGCCAAGCCATAAATACATACCTTGAAAGACAACAGATTAACAAAGAAAAAAGACCTTATTTCTTTTATTTGATACCCCTGCTTCTTGCATTGTTTTTGCTTTTATTTGCAGGATTTAAGTTTGGCTTTTTTACCGGAAAAACAGTTCTTGATTTGTCCAGTATTTCGGCAGAAAATAAAACATTAACAGGGCTTGCGCAGTTCACTATGCGTCAAGGGGAGGTTATACCCATTAATTCAATAGTTGAAATAGAGTTAAATGATCAACAAAAAACTTTTTCTTTATTTGATCTGATGTTAGATGCCTCAACTAATACACACAACACTTCTTTTTATTTGCAAGGCACTAGCTTGCAAGGTTTTGGAGAAGGTTTTGGAGAACCTGGTACAAAAATTGTTTATCCAACAATTTATTTCAGATTAAAAATACAAAGCGATGATGGCAAAGAACCTATTTACACAACACCTGAACCAGATGAAGATGAACCTAGTGATGATGAACCTGAAGAAGAACCTGAAGAGCCACCAAGCGAACCACCTCCTGAAGAACCTCCAGTTATTGATAAAAGCAAGGACCTAGTAACTACTCAAGCAATTATTACAGAGTTTATTGATGGCCAGGTTTCAAAACTAAGTAACTTTACCTATACTCTGCCTGATACAGAAGTTGCAGTAAGCATTGAATCTGGCAGTATAAACAATGGAACTACAGAACTAGATAATGTTTTAAGTTTTGAAATTATTGAAAACCAAGTAATTGTTTATACTGATTATTCTATAGAAGAATATGGCTTTGGAGAAGAGTATCTTGGAGACGATATATATCTAGAGTTAAACATTACAAAAACAGGTATTATTTCTGAATCTGGATTATTATCTTTAGAAATAAGTTATGAAAACATATCTTTAGGTTATGGTGAAATTGAACTAAGATTACAAGATAGTGAGATAATTGAAAAGATTGAAAATGAAACAATTCCAGAACCAATACCAATTGAAAATAAAAGTATTGATGTAACATTGGTTGCAGCTGGAACAATTCAAACTAGAAGAGATATAATTAGAGTAAATGAACCTGTAAAATGGACAAAAATCATAAATCCTAAAGAAAAAGGAGATGTTAAAGTTAAAGTACCTAAAGAAGCTAGGAATTTTAGTTTAACTGAAAAGAAAAATGATAAAACCAGTCTACTTTCAATCAATAGAGTAACTGGCCAAGTAACCCTAGAACCTATTGAAAAAGAATTCTTTTTAATGCATTGGTTTAAGACATTAGTGAGTATTACTGGCTTGGCAATTGATAATCCTATAATTGGAATAACAGCAATTGAAACAAATGATTCACTTGATTTGATCTTAGAAAGCATAGAAAACATACAAATCCTAGAATTCTATACGCCTGGTCCAAGTGTTAATGAAAGTTTAAGAGATAATGGAAAAAGCCTAGTAGTTTATGCTAGTGATGAGCTAAATTATAGTGATGTTATAACTTATACAAATATAGAACAAAAAGTTCACATTAATGAATTAGATAGGATTAAAGTTTTATGGACTAGTTTTAATGAATCTCAAAACATTACTATTAAATCAATTAATGATATTAATGAAACAATAATCAATGAAAATATTTCAGCTAGTGATATTAAAACAGAAACAGAAAAAATAGAAGAAGAGATAGAAGAAAAGTCAAAACAAAAGTTCGGTATAACTGGACTGGATATTTCTGAGAAAACCATAGTAAATGAAAGTGAAAATCAAACAATTGAAAGCAATGAAACACAAAATCAAGAGATTGAAAATATTACAGATAACCAGATTATAGAAAAGATAGATAGTAATGAAACAAGTAATGAGACAGACACTAATATAATAATTGAAAAACCTAGTGAAGATGAAATCAAAGAAAAAGTAGATAACTTAAGTGTTGAATCTCAAGCCATAGTATATCCTGAAATGCCTTTTATTGCCATAGACCTAGATAATGATAGTTATGTAGATTATATAGAATGGGTAACTCCACATCTTTCTAGTCAAGTGTTTAATCTAACTGTTTATTCTAAACAAAATTTTATAACCCAATTATGGGAATATAATTGGACTGCTACAGTATATCCTTTATCATTCACTTCTGATTATCTTTATGATGTTGCAGTTGATTCTGAAGACAATATAATTGCAGGAGGATCAGGTTATAATTTAACTGCACCTGAACAGAATCCATTCTCTTATACTGGTAATGATTATCATTTAACAAAATTTAAATCAAATGGAACATTGATATGGGAATTAAATTGGTCATGGGAAAGAATTTCTAGTGATATAATTCATTCTGTTGCAGTTGATTCTGAAGACAATATAATTGTTGGAGGAACTGTGTTTAATTATACTGGTCCAGGTTCTTCTGGTTCTCCAGATAGTGATTATGATTGGAGAGTTACAAAATTTGATTCTGATGGAAATGAAATATGGGATTATAATTGGTCAAATCCCACTTATCTTCCACATTCTAGTTATGAACAGATGGAGGATGGGATAGCAATTGATAGTCAAGGAAATGTAATTGTTGGGGGCCATACTTATAATGTTTCTGGAGGATGGGCAGGTTCAACAAGCAGTGGTTTGGACTGGCATGTTAAAAAATTGAATGGAACTACAGGAGAACAATTATGGGATTATAATTGGACTTCTACTAATTATACTCAATTTCCATCAAATACTCATGATTACATTTATGCTGTTGCAGTTGATAGTCAAGGAAATGCAATTGTTGGAGGCTATAGTTATAATCTTACTGGTTCATGGGATAGCTCACAACATAGTGGTCCAGATTGGCATGTTAAAAAATTGAATGGAACTACAGGAGAAGAATTGTGGAAATTTATATGGTCAAGTACAAAAAATACTGCAACTTCTACTCAAGATATGGTTAGGGCTCTTATAGTTGATTCTGAAGACAATATAATTGCAGGAGGAACAGGTGATAATATAACTATTATGATAGGTAGTTCTGACACTAGTGAAGATTTTCATGTTAAAAAATTGAATGGAACTACAGGAGAACAATTATGGGATTATAATGCTACTTTATCTTATTATGGTTCAGATATGATTGAAAGCCTTGCAATTGACAGCCAAGGCAATATAATTGCAGGAGGTTATGGAAATGCATTAATAAATTCTACTACTTACAATGACTGGGCAATCTTTAGTCTAAATAGCAGCGGCTCTTTAAACTGGAATTATATATGGGGTATTGATAGATATAGTACTGATCGTGATTATCTTTATTCTATTGCAGTTGATTCTGAAGACAATATAATTGCAGGAGGTCATTCATTTAATAGTTCTGGCTTTGTAGCTTCTGGATATACAGATAGTGATTATGACTGGCATTTAAAGAAACTTGGATTTTTAAGAAAACCAGGAGTATTTGGCTTAGAAGGCATAAATGTCTCTGTTGGAGCACACAACAGAATAAAAGATGGCTTAGTTGGAGAATGGAGATTTGAATGGGCAAACAGCACATTTACAATTGATGAAACAAGAAGAAATAATGGAACAATAACAAACGGCCCCATTCATGTTTATGATGGGAAAGTTGGAAAGGGATTTGAGTTTGATGGTGTTGATGATTATATAGTTATGCCAAATTCTGATAATCTTAATCTAGTGGATAATTTTACAATCTCTTTATGGTTGAATGCAAAAAATACCAGTGATAGTCAATGGTTGTTTAGCCAGGGAAGAGATTATTATGGTTCTGGATGGAATGTTTATATTACTGGAAATAATGTTGATTTTAGTATAAACAATGATAGTCTTGATGATACTAATGAGCTATATCTTTATACTTCCTTTACAGATACAAACAGTTGGCATAATCTAATAATCAAATATGGAAATAATGCAAGTTATATGTATCTTGATGGAACTCAAGTTCATTCAGTTGATCATGTTGGTTCTATTGTTTACAAATATAATGAAAATATTACAATTGGAGGCATGGCTTTTGCTCCCGTGTATGCTAATTTCAATGGATCCTTAGATGAGATAATGATTTGGAATAGAACATTAACTGATGATGAAATACAAGAGATCTATAATACTAGTAAAGGAGATTATATTGTTGGTGGTCAAGAACTTGGATGTTCTCCACATAACCTATCTAGTCCAGAA
>Ga0209536_100001709_pt1 | contig 35925 bp, 32 predicted proteins | sample DeeMarSeWOR28_12_FD_187461 | JGI IMG/M metagenome (GOLD analysis project Ga0209536, IMG submission 187461) | Marine sediment microbial communities from White Oak River estuary, North Carolina - WOR-2-8_12 (SPAdes) (version 2) | ecosystem: Environmental > Aquatic > Marine > Intertidal zone >...
ACGGAGGAAGGACCGCCTTGAGCCCGGGAAAGTTCGTGACGTTCGAGGGAATCGAAGGCGTCGGCAAGTCGACCCAGGTCGCTCGAGCCGCCGCGCATCTGCGGTCCCGGGGCGTCGAGGTCGTCGTGACGCGCGAGCCCGGCGGCACGCCGCTCGCCGAGGCGTTGCGTAGGATCGTCCTCGAGCCCCAGGAAGAACCGCTCGACGGGATCTCGGAGCTGCTCCTTATGTTCGCCGCACGCTCGATCCACCTGGCCAACCTGATCGAGCCTGCGCTCCGGCGCGGGGCCTGGGTACTCTGCGACCGTTTCACGGACGCGACCGAGGCTTACCAGGGCGGAGGGCGCGGAGTGGACGTCCGCGACGTGCACGCCCTCGAGCGGATCGCGCAGCGCGGGCGACGTCCCGACCTGACCCTGCTGCTGGATGCGCCGGTCGCGGTGGCAGCGGCCCGTGCCCGGGCGCGTGGTCCGCAGACCGACCGGTTCGAGACCGAGCGCACCGAGTTCTTCGAGCGCGTCCGCGCCGCCTACCTCGCGATCCTGGCCCGCGAACCCGGGCGCGTGCACCGCGTCGACGCGACCCGTGGCATCGAGGCCGTGGCTCAGGACGTCGCGGGATCGCTCGACCAGCTGGCCGTGCGGGGAGCCCTTGCGGATGGCCCGTAGGCAGCCGGCGCCGGTCGAGGCAGCAGGTCCTCCTGCTGCGCGGCTCGGGGAAGCGCATTCACCCTGGGTCGAGCCGGCCAAGACCGCGCTCCTGGCCGCATTCCGCGCCGGGAGGCTTCCGCACGCGCTGCTCCTGCACGGCGCGCCCCGTGCAGGCCAGTCTGGCCTGGCCTTGTGGGCGGCCCAGGTGGCGCTGTGCGACACGCCACAAGACGCTCCCTGCGGCCGGTGCGCGAGCTGCGAGCTGTTCCTGGCGGGCAGCCACCCGGACCTGCGCACCGTGACCGTGGAGGACAAGGCCACCGTCATCAAGGTCGAGCAGGTCCGTGAGCTCTGCGGGGCACTCGCGCTGACCAGCTACCGCGGCGGAAGAAAGGTAGGCGTCCTGGACCCGGCGGATCGAATGAATATTAATTCATTCAATGCTTTATTAAAGACACTTGAAGAGCCTTCTGAAGAAACGCTGCTGGTGCTGGCGGTCACTCACGTCGAGCGGTTGCCGCGCACGATCGTCAGCCGCTGCCAGCGGATCCGGGTCCCCAACCCCGCTACGCGCGCGGCCATGGAATGGCTCGAGCGCGAAGAGCCGGGCGAGGACTGGCCGTTGCTGCTGAGCCTATCGGGGGGCGCACCGCTGGCTGCGCTCGACCTGGCGCGCGCGGGCGTGGCGGAACTGGTCGAGGGGATGAAGTCGGCCCTTTCCGGTCGTCGCTTCGATCCCCTGCGTCTGGCGCAGGAGTGGAGCCGCGACCGGCCGGCTGAACGGCTCAAGTGGCTCGAGCATTGGCTGGAATCCAGCATCCGCGCAGGTCTCGGGCAGGGGAGTGACGCGGTTAACGATAATCGCCAGATTCACTTGCCATCGTCGGAAGCGAGCGTGAACATAACGGCCGCATTCCGCTTGCTCGACCAGACCCGGGAATCCCGGACACTGCTGGAGGGGTCGCTGAACACCCAGTTGCTGTTCGAGGACCTCCTGGTCGGACTGGCGGAGGCGGTTGCCGGCCGCAGTGCCGGCTGAACGGAGGCCAGGGGTCGAAGATGCGCTCACCCTCGACGAAGCCAGGACTGCTCACGCTCACCATCAAGGACAAGAGCGCCCTGTACCTCGCCTACATGCCGTTCGTACGCAATGGCGGCCTGTTCATCCCGACCAACAGCAACTACCGGCTCGGCGACGAGGTCTTCATGCTCCTCAACCTCATGGGCGAGGACGAGAAGCTGCCCGTCGCAGGCCGCGTCATCTGGGTGACGCCCAAGGGGGCGCAGGGCAAGCGAACTGCCGGCATCGGCGTCCAGTTCAGCGAACAGGACCGCGGCGCGACGCAGAAGAAGATCGAGTCCTACCTCGCCGGAGCCCTCGGCGGGGACAAGCCCACGCACACGATGTGACCCGCCCCGGGACCTGGAGCGGCGCTCAGCTGCCGCCGGGTCCCAGGCCGTTGGTGGCGAGTCCGCCCTTGAGGCAATAGGCATCGAATCCGCGCTCGCTCAACAGGAACGCGGCCGCCGAGCTGCGGCGGCCCGTGTCGCACACGGCCACGTACGGTGTTGCCGGGTCCAGCGTCTTGAGCTTCATGCGGATGAAATAGAGCGGGATGCTGACCGCGTCGGGCAGGTGGAAGTTCTCGAATTCACTAGGCAAACGCACGTCGAGCCAGCGGGCCCCCTTGGCGACCAGCTCGCGCGCGTGCTCGAGTTCCACCCAGTGCAGCAACGGCTCGTTCAGCAGCTCGTGGAAGTCCTGCTTGTTCAGGCGCATCAGCGAGCCGTCGGTCACCATGGTGACGGTTGCATTGCGCCGGGTCTCGGATATGAGCGCCTCTTCCCCGAAGGACTCGCCCACGCTGAGCTCGGCCAGCCGGAGACCCTCACGATTCATCGGGGTCTCGCGCGTCACGACACAGCGCCCGCGCGTGACGACGTAGAAATAGTCCCCCTCGTCGCCCTGCTTGATGACGACGTCCCCGGCCTTGCAGTTGACGCGCTCCATGCGCATGAACAGTGCCTGAATGTTCGCTGGAGGGATTCGGTGGAAGGCCTTGGTCTGCAGGAGGGCCGTCATCCAGTCGTCGTTGGCGGCGGCAGGATCCCGCGAGATCTCGGCCACCTCGTAGGTGCCCGTCTGATCCCAGGTCAGCAGGACGTCGAGCAGGTCGCTGTCCACCGAGATGAACTCGATGTCGGACAAAGCACGCGCAGTGAAACGTCGGGGCTGACCCGGCGCGACCGGGTTGCGCGCCTCGGGTGCGCCCCCGCGAAGCGTCGCCACCTTGCGGTCCCCGCTGCGCAAGTCCAACTCGCCCGATACGAGGTAGAAGGTGCGCTTGTCGGAGTCGCCCTCCTTGAACAGGACCCGGCCGGCATCGAGATGGCGCACCGACGTCTTGCGCGCGAGCGCATTGAGGTTCTCGACCTTCAAGCCGTCCAGCGGCGAGAGCGACCTCAGCAGGGCAAGGTCGACTTTCCTATCTTCCATGGAACCCCGCTGGCGCCCCGGCGGCGCCGCCCTTCAACGAAACTATGGCTGGCGATGCTAGCACAGGCGCTTACTCCGGCCGGCCTTCGAGCGAACTCCAGCCGGGGTCAGCCATGAACCGCATCCCGTAACGGGCCTCGAGCTCCGCGAGCCTCGCCAGGATGGCATCGACCCCGCGCTCGCGCGCGTAGTGCAGCGGCCCTCCACGGAACGGTGCGAAGCCGGTTCCGAAAATCATGCCGCCGTCCAGCAGGTCGGCGTCGGCTACGACCCCCTCGCGCAGGCAGGCCACGGTCTCGTTCAGGTACTGCAGCATCAGGCGATCCTGCAGGTCCGGGGGCGGCTCGCCGGCGGCCGGTGGCTTGACGGGCTTGCCGTTCCGCCACTCGTAGAATCCCCGGCCCGACTTGCGCCCGAGGTGGCCCGCCTTGATGAGTTCCTCGATCCCTGCCGGGGCAGGGCGGCCAAAGGCGGAGGACAGGATGCCGCCGACATGGGCCGCCACGTCGAGTCCGACGGTGTCCGCGAGTTCCACGGGCCCCATGGGCATGCCGAAGTCCTCCGCCGCACGGTCGATGAGCGGCAGCGGCACACCCTCCGCCGCGGCCAACATCGCCTCCGTCATGTAGGGCATGAGTATCCGGTTGACGGCGAAGCCTGGCGCGCTCCGGCACGGCAGCGGAAGCTTGTCGAGCTGCCGCGTGAAGGCCGCGGCATCTCTCGCACAGTCCTCGCGTGTCGTGTCGCTCCGCACGATCTCGACAAGCATCATCCTGGCCACCGGGTTGAAGAAGTGCAGGCCTACGAGACGGCCGGGATCGGCAAGACCCGTGGCCAGCTCCTCGAGGACGATGCTGGAGGTGTTGGTCGCGAGCAGCGCGTCCGGCTTCATGGCCGGCTCGAGCCTGGCGTACAACTCGCGCTTGGCCCCAGCATTCTCGAAGATTGCCTCGATCACCACGTCCGCGCCGGCGACCCCTTCGCCGGCGACGTCGGCGCGCAGGCGTGCGATGCACTCGTCGACCTGACCTGGTTTGCGGCAGCGCTTCTCGAAGAACTCCCGTGCGCGCTCCAGTGCCGGTGCGACGAATCGTTCCTCACGATCCTGCAGGGTCACGTCGAGCCCGCGGTACGCGCACCAGGCGGCAATGTCTCCGCCCATCACGCCCGCCCCGACGACGTGCACCCGCTCGAACCGCCGGGCGCCCTTGCCCGCGAGTCCCTTCAGGCGATCCTGCAGGAAGAACACGCGCACCAGGTTGCGGGAGGTCGGGGTCAGGAACAGCCGTGCGATCGACCTCGCCTCCGCCTCGTAGGCGGCCGGGCCGCGCGCGCCGTGTTCCTCCCAGAGGGAGACGATCGCGTACGGCGCCGGGTAGTGATCCGGCCTTACGCGGCGCGCGACTTGCTGGCGGGTCTTCCGGGCCACGAACGAGCGCACGAAGGGCAGGGCAAGCAGTCGCTGACCTAGCGGAGGCCGGTGACGCGGTGGCGGATCGAGGGCGATCTTCTTCGCCGCCGCATCGAGGGCATCCCCCTCCGGGACCAGCGCGTCCACCAGGCCGATCCGACGCGCACGCTCAGCACGGATCGTGCGCCCGGTGAGCATCATGTCGAGCGCGGCGGGAGCCCCGACCAGGCGCGGCGTGCGCACCGTGCCGCCGAAGCCGGGGTGGATTCCGAGGAGCACTTCCGGCAAGCCGAGAGCCAGCTTGCCGTCGTCGAGGCCGACCCGGTACCGGCAGGCGAGCGCCAACTCCAGCCCGCCTCCGAGGCAGTATCCATGTACCGCCGCAACGGTCGGGCAGGGCAGCGATTCGAGGCGATCGAAAACCTTCTGTGCGGCACGTACCAGCGCATGCGCCTGCTCGGTGTCCGTGAGGCCGGTGAACTCGCTGATGTCGGCGCCGGCGATGAACCCCCCGTGCTTGCCGGAACGCAGCACGACGGCCCGCGGCCGCTTCGACTCCAGCTCCGCCAGCCGCGCGTCCAACTCCTCGATGACCGGCCGCCCGAGCGTGTTGGTCGACGCTCCCCTGCGATCCAGCACGAGCCAGGCAACTGCGTCCTCGTCGAGCGTGAGCTGCCAGTGGTGTTCCGAGGCCGTCATGATTCCTTTACCTCCCGCGCACGCGGATCAGACGCGCTTTTCCGCAACGAACTCACCCTCGGCCCGCTGGGCGCCGCCGCTCACCTCGAAGTCGAACACGAGCGGGAGATGATCCGACAACGTCACGGACGGCACGTCGAAGCCGGTCGGCTCTATGCCCTCCCCGTACAGGACGAAGTCGAGCTCCTTTCGCGGCCAGCGGCTCGGGTAGGAGGGCCTGCCCTCGGTGTTGGCATTGCGCAGTCCGGCTGCCTGCATGAACAGGTAGATCTCGTGGTCGCCCCAGAACGTGTTGAAGTCCCCCGCCACGATCACCGGCTTGGACTGCCGCCGGATCAACTGGTGCAGGTGCCGCAGCTGGTAGTGACGATGCCGAAACTTGAGCGACAGGTGCACCAGGAAAACCGCGCAGTCGTCCAGCTCGAGTTCGATGATGAGCCGCTTTATCCCCGCGTCGAAATAGTGGAAGCGTTCGCCGTGAACTCGTGGCGCCGCCAGGAAGGCGTTGCCCTGCTTGCGGACGATCGGCACGAGCTGGTTGATCGAGTCCTCCCCGTACTTGCACTGGTAGGTGGAGTAGTGCCCCAGCCGGTCGGCGATGTAGCGCGCCTGGTTGACCATGCCGGTGCGGATCGAGCCCGTGTCGATCTCGATCAGCCCGATGATGTCGGCGTCCAGTCCCCGCAGAAAGGTCGTGATCCGCTCCAGGACCTGTGGATTGCTGCGGAGGTAGCCGGCGCCAGGGACCGGCAGGTGAAACGCGGGGCCCGTGCCCGTAGCGTAGCGGATGTTGTAAATGACGAGACGCATCACATGTACGGGGCGGGGCAAACGCTTTATTCTAAGCTCTCGCCGCGCTTCTGGCATTCCGCCTGCGCGGCTCAGCGACGAGCAGGGGGAACCGATGTCACAGGACAACCCGATCAGGCTGTTCGTCAGCCACCTGTACGCCCCGGATGACGAGTACTTCCGGGTTTTCGAGTACCTCGAGAGCGCGATCAACTTCTTCTACACCAACTTGAGCACGCCGGACAGGCCTCCCCGCGGCGGGGACCGCGAGGCCGTCAAGGAGGATCTGCGGCGCCAGATATCGGACGCCGAGGCCGTCCTCGTGCTCTCGAGCCTGCACCCCCGCGATGCGACAATGCTGGAATTTCAGGCGGTGTACGCGAAAGCCTGCGACAAGCCCGTCATCGTCATGGAGCCTTTCGGGACCGGCGAGACCGTGCCGTCGAAACTGAGCGACCTCGCCGACGAGGTCGTACCCTGGAACGGACGGGAAATGGCCGACGCCATCCGCCGGCAGGCGCGTCACGAGGAAACGACGCGCTGGGACACCATCGAGTTCAAGCTGGACTGAAGCTCAGACCTCGGCGATCAGGCGGGGAAGGTCAATCGCGCTGCGCACCGGCTTTCTCGGCTGGGGCCGGCCCTCGACGAGCCCGGGCGTCAGTGCCCCCAACAGGTCGATGATGCTGCGCGCGCACTCGCCCGCCTCGTCATTCGACATCTTTCGCACGGTTGCGCACACAGCGCTCTCGCCCCGCAGTGGCGGGACGCAGGTCATCTGCGCGTGAAGCTCCCTAAAGCGCTGCCTTAGTTCCCGCGGCAACTGGTCTGCGTCCAAATGCTCTAAATATTTTGAGAAAGCTTTCTTAAGTCTTTCTTTTATAGGTGCTTCTGAAGCCAACTCACGTGCAGCGAGATGCAGGGACTCCCAGGCGGCGCTCATCACCGATCTCCGTAACCATTTGTTTCTTGTGATTTCTGCGCCGGTCGTTAGACAGCTTCATGACCGGCGGAAACGTACCTTCCATAATCTTAGAATTTAGACATATCACCGTAGATCAACGTGATAGGTTCAAAATATATCGTGACTTCTGTGAAATGCAACCACGTATTTTTTCTGACGCTTCGCCTAAAGGGGGGCAGCATCGCAACATGCCCGTCACGAGTTCTATAATTATCGAAAGTTAATGGCCGGCCGTCGATGGAGATTGCGATGACCACGATCGACGAAAAGCGCGCAGTCGACATGCTGGCGGCACTCTCCCAGCCGACGCGTCTCAAGATCATCCAGTGCGTCTCCGCACACGGCGAAGAGGGAGTACCGGCTGGTGCCATTGCGCGCGCCGTGCAGTGCCCGGCGTCGACGCTCTCTTTTCACCTGAAGGAGCTTTCACAGGCAGGCTTGCTCACGCCTCACCCGAAGGGTCGTTTCATTCGGTACTCCGTCGTGGCCGATTCATTCGTCCAGCTCGGAGGATTCGTGCTAGGCATCGTCGGACACGAAGGCTCCAGAGGAGCACCGGGCAAGCCGCGCACCGCGAAGCGAGGTCAGGCGAGACGCAAGGGCAAGGCCGGTTCAGACGCCGGCCAGGCCAGGAACCAGCTGTCCATCTTCGAGGACTGACGCTCGGCCGCGCGACCGTGCGCCGTGCGGGACTCCGCCGCGACGACGCAGCGGCGGCGGCTGGAAAGCAGCGGGCGGTCCCGCCGTTGGTCAGTTGCGAATCAGTCGGGCGACGAACTCGTTGACCGGCGTGGCATCGAGCGCACGGGTGTCGGAGAACATGGCCTCGATCCTGCGACACTGTGCCGCGGGAAACACGTCGGCGACGGACTTCTCGAACTTTCGCACCAGTACCGGGATGCCTTCGACACGACGCTTCCGGTGACCGATGGGGTAGTCCACCTGCACGCGCTCGGTGCTCGACCCGTCCTTGAAGAACACCTGGATCGCGTTGCCGATGTAGCGCTTGTCGGCCGCGTAGTATTCCTCGGTGAACTTCGGGTTCTCCCTGACTTCCATGCGATCGCGCAGCGCATCGACGCGAGGATCCGAGGCAATCTCGTCCTCGTAGTCCTCGGCGGTCAGCCGTCCGAAGATCAGCGGAATGGCTGCCATGTACTGGATGCAGTGGTCCCGGTCGGCGGGATTGGCCAGCGGACCGGTCTTGTCGATGATGCGGACCCCCGGCTCCTGGGTCTCGATGACGACTTTTTCGATCTCCTCCGTCCGGCCGTCGACTTGCGGGTGCAACTGCATGGCGCACTCCACCGCGGTCTGGGCATGGAACTCGGCCGGGAAGCTGATCTTGAAGAGCACGTTCTCCATGACGTAGGAGCCGAAAGGCTGGTTGTAGGCGAACGGCTTGCCCTTGAACAGCACGTCGTAGAAGCCCCACCTCGGTGCACTGAGCGCCGAAGGGTAGCCCATCTCGCCGCGCAGGGCATTGAACGCGTGCCAGACCGCGCGGCTCGTGGCGTCGCCGGCGGCCCAGCTCTTGCGGGAGCCCGTGTTCGGTGCGTGCCTGTAGGTCCGCAGCGCGCCGCCGTCGATCCAGGCGTTGGAAACGGCATTGATCACCTGCTCGCGCGTTCCGCCCAGCATTGCCGCCGTCACCGCGGTGCTGGCGACCCGGACGAGGATCACGTGGTCGAGTCCCACGCGGTTGTAGGAGTTCTCGAGGGCCGTTACGCCCTGGATTTCGTGCGCCTTGATCATCGCGGTGAGCACGTCGCGGACCGTCAGCGGCTCGCCGCCTTCGGCCGCCGCCTTGCGGCTCAGGTAGTCCGCGACCGCGAGGATTCCGCCCAGGTTGTCCGACGGGTGGCCCCACTCGGCAGCGAGCCAGGTATCGTTGAAGTCCAGCCAGCGGATCATCGCGCCGATATTGAACGCTGCGCGAACCGGGTCGAGCTCGTAGCTGGTCCCGGGCACGCGGGCACCGCCGGCCATCGCGGCTCCGGGGACGATCGGGCCGAGCAGCCGCCTGCAAGCCGGGTAGGCGAGTGCCTGGAACCCGCAGGCCAGCGTGTCCATGAGGCAGTAGCGCGCCGTGTCATAGGCAACTTCGCTCTCGATCGCGAAGCCGCATGCGTACTCGGCGATGTCGACGAGTACCTGGTCGGGATCCGGACGCTTGGCGGACTTGATGTCGGAGTGGGACATGGGCAGGTCTCGGTATGGCTGGGTTGGAGGAGGAGAGAGCCAGGGCGGGCGCGGCCCGGCCCGCGTTCAGGCCCTGGGCGGCCCGAACCGCGGCCTCCGCGCCGCTCCGGAATCTCAGGTCACCGTTTCGCGATGGGCACGAACTCGAGGTTTTCCGGGCCCGTGTAGTTGGCGCTCGGTCGGATGATCTTGCCGTCGACGCGCTGCTCGACGACGTGCGCCGCCCACCCGGTGGTCCGCGAGATCACGAAGAGCGGCGTGAACATCGAGGTCGGCACGCCCATCATGTGGTAGGAGACGGCACTGAACCAGTCCAGGTTCGGGAACATCTTTTTCACGTCCCACATGACCGACTCCAGCCGCTCGGCGATCTCGAACATCTTCATGTCGCCGGCCTCCTTCGAGAGCTTCCTGGCGACGCGCTTGATCACCTCGTTGCGCGGGTCGCCGACGGTGTAGACGGGGTGGCCGAAGCCGATCACGACCTCCTTGCGCTCCACCCGCTCCCTGATGTCCGCCTCCGCCTCGTCCGGAGTCTCGTAGCGCTTCTGCACCTCGAAGGCGACCTCGTTCGCGCCGCCGTGTTTCGGGCCGCGCAGCGCGCCGATCGCCCCGGTGATGCACGAATACATGTCGGACGCCGTGCCCGCGATGACGCGCGCCGTGAAGGTCGAAGCGTTGAACTCGTGCTCGGCGTAGAGAACGAGCGACGTGTGCATGGCCCGCACCCAGGACTCGGACGGCGGCCTGCGGTGCAGCAGGTGCAGGAAGTGCCCGCCCACCGAGTCGTCATCGGTCTCCACGTGGATCCGCTGGCCGTTGTGGCTGAAGTGATACCAGTAGCAGAGCATGGAGCCCAGCGAGGCCACGAGCCGGTCCGCGATGTCCCGTGCTCCGGCCTGGTGGTGGTCGTCCTTTTCCGGCAGCGTGCAGCCGAGGACCGAGACACCGGTTCGCATCACGTCCATCGGGTGGCTGGCTGCCGGCAGCTGCTCGAGCGCGGCGCGGACGGAAGCCGGCAGGCCTCGCAAGGACTTGAGCTTTCCCTTGTAGCCGGCCAGCTCGGCCTTGTTCGGCAGCTTGCCATGGATCAGCAGGTAGGCCACCTCCTCGAACTCGCAGGCCTCGGCAAGATCGAGGATGTCATAGCCGCGGTAGTGAAGGTCGTTGCCGGTGCGACCCACCGTGCACAACGCCGTGTTTCCGGCTGCCACGCCGGACAGCGCAACGGACTTCTTGGGCTTGCGGGCGGGTACTTCTTTTGCCGTCATGCGATCACTCCTTCTCGCGTGCGAACAGGGCGTCGAGCTTCTTCTCGTAATCGTGGTAGCCGAGGACCTCGTAGAGCTCAGTGCGGGTCTGCATGGAGTCGACCAGGGACTTCTGCGATCCGTCCCGGCGGATGGTGTCGTAGACGTTCAGTGCTGCCTTGCTCATGGCCCGGAACGCAGACAGGGGATAGAGAACGAGCGAAACGCCTGCGTCACCCAGCTCCGCCACGGTAAACAGCGGCGTCTTGCCGAACTCGGTGATGTTGGCCAGCACGGGAACGCCGACGGACTTCGTGAACTGCCGATACTCGTCGAGCGTCGACAGCGCCTCGGCGAAAATCATGTCGGCTCCCGCCTCGACGTAGGCGAGGGCGCGCTCGACTGCTGCGGCCTGGCCCTCCACCGCGTGCGCATCCGTCCGCGCCATGACGGTGAAGGCGTCGTCGGTTCTGCCGTCGACGGCCGCCTTGATGCGGTCCGTCATTTCCCCGGCCGACACCAGCGCTTTCCCGGGTCGATGACCGCAGCGCTTGGCCTGGACCTGATCCTCCAGGTGCATCCCGGCCGCACCGGACTTGATCAAGTCCTTGCAGGTACGCGCAATGTTGAAGGCTGCGCCCCAGCCGGTGTCGGCGTCTACGAGCAGGGGCAGGTTCGTCGCAGAGGTGATCCGACGGACGTCTTCGCAGACGTCGTTGAGCATCGTGATACCGAGGTCCGGAAGGCCGAACGACGCGTTCGCCACGCCCGCCCCGGAGAGATAGATCGCCCGGAAACCGGCTCGCTCGGCAAGCAGCGCGCTGAAGGCGTTGACGGTTCCGACGACCTGTAGCGGACGCTCCTCGGCTACCGCAGTCCGGAAGCGCGTTCCGGGCGACGCTGTGGTCATTTGTTATCCTCCGGACGAGTGACCGAGCACGGCCGGGAACCGGGTTCCAGGCTCTTTTTCCGACCGCCGGCAGTATAGCAAGCTCGCAATACCCCGAGCGCCCGGCTCGTGTATCGTGCGCGGCGGTCGCGTGCCGTCCCGCGTACCGATACCGACCAGGAGAGTCCGACGCGTGCCCGAACAGGATCCCCTCGCAACGTCGCACGCCGCCATCCCGCCCGAACCCGGCGACTACGCAGAGCTGCCCGGAGGGATCCTCTGGATACGACTGCCCATCCCTGGCGCCCTGCGGCACATCAACGTGTGGCTGGTCCCGGCACCCGGCGGGTGGTTCCTCGTGGATACGGGCATGAGAACCGACGAGGTGGAGGCCGCCTGGCTGACCCTGGAACCCAAGCTGCCGCTGGCCACGGATCTCCGGCAGATCATCGTGACGCATCACCACCCCGACCACTTCGGCATGGCTCGCTGGCTTGCCGAGCGTCACGACGCCCCCGTCTGCATGACCGGGGAGGCCGGCGCCGCCTCGACCGCTGCCTTGTCGGAGACGACGGAGGGCTCGGTGCAGGGATCGGACGGCTTCGCCCGCCGCTTCGGCATCGAACTGGACGAGCCGATGACCGCCATCCTGCGTGGCGGCATCTACCGCAGGATCGTCAGCGGGCTGCCGTGCATCGAGCGACTCGAAGCGGGCGGCCGCGTGGCGGGCGCCGACCGCGACTGGCACGTCTCGGTGCACTGGGGTCACGCACCCGGACACGCCTGCCTGTTCGATCGGCAGGGCAGCCTGCTCATCAGTGGCGACCAGGTGCTGCCGCGGATCTCGAGCAACGTGAGCCTCTACCCGTCCAACGAGGATGCGGATCCTCTCGGTGAGTACCTGGCCTCGCTCGACTCGCTCGCCGGGTTGCCGGAAGATACGCTCGTGCTGCCGGCACATGGACCACCGTTTGCCGGACTCCACGGCCGGATCGAGGCCTTGCGGGCCGGCCACGGTTTGCGGCTCGACCGCATCGTCGCTGCTTGCAGTGAACCGCAGCCGACCATGGAAATCGTCGCGGGGCTGTTCCCGCTGCAGCGCCTCGACCCGCTGAACCGGTTGCTGGCGACGACCGAGACGCTGGCGCACCTGCGGCATCTCGAGCTGCAGGGGCGGGTCCGCCGCGAAATTTCGGCCTCCGGGCTGAGATGGCTGTCCGGCTGAGCCCGCTTCCCGTGTTGCAGCAGCGCAACGCTCGATGACACGCAGGAAGCCCTGCCGGTCTTGTACGGTCCCGCGCGTCGACTTACGCTCCCGTGACAGAGCCGAGAGGGGACCTCGGACTGCCTGTCCCATGACAACAACACCAGCTTCGGGAGACCTGACATGACCTATGCGCTCAAGGCACCCGGCCTCGTCACGACGGCCGTCGCGCTGACCCTTGCCGCCGCCGCTGCAGGCGCACAGCAACAAAGTTCGACCACGCTCGAAGAGATCGTGGTGACTGCGCAAAAGCGATCCGAGTCGCTTCAGGACGTGCCCGTCGCGGTGAGCGCCGTCGCGGGCGTGAAGATCTCCGAAGCGGGGCTGACACGCATCGAGGACCTGCGCAACTACGTGCCCACGCTGTTCACGCAGGAAACGGCAATCGGCAACAACATCGCCATCCGCGGCATCTTCTCCGGCGTGAACCCCGGTTTCGAGCAGTCCGTCGGGACCTACGTCGACGGCATCTACCGGGGCCGCCCGCAGCAGACGCGCATGCCGTTCCTCGATCTGGAGCGCGTCGAGGTGCTGCGCGGGCCGCAGTCCATCCTGTTCGGCAAGAACAGTGTTGCCGGCGCCTTGAACATCACGACCGCCCGACCGACGTCGGAGTTCAGGGCCAGCGTCTCGGCGCTGTACGACTCGGAGCTCGGCGAGCAGGAGTACCAGGGCTACGTATCAGGCCCCCTCGGCACGGACCGACTCCGCGGCCGGCTGACCGCGCGCTACCGGGACATCGACGGGCACATTGAGAACCTGACGCTCGGCGGGCGTGAGGAACCCTCGCGCGAGGAGACGAACTTCCGTGCCTGGCTGGAGTGGGATGCGACCGACAACCTCACGATCGGGCTCAAGGCCGAGACCGGATCGTTCGACGTGGTCGGACGACAGATCGAGATCTACACCGAGAATCCCGCGGCGGCGGGGCCCTTTACGGGACTCACCTACGCCCAGGTCCTGGGCGGTGTCTTCGGCCAGGATCCCAGCGTCCTCAACAATTTCCAGGACTACAAGCGATCGTCGAATGGCGATTTCAGCGAAAACGACACCGAGGAGTACCTGCTCAGCGTTGACTGGCAGCTGGGTGGCCTGACGCTGACCGCAATTACCGGTTTCTCGAAGTACGATTTCCTGGAACTCTGCGACTGCGACTTCACCGGCGGCAACGTCTTCAACGTCATCTCGGTCGAGGAGTTCGACCAGTTCAGCCAGGAGATCCGGCTGACCTCGCCGGCGGGTGGAACGCTCGACTACATCGTTGGGGCCTACTACGAGGATGCTTCGCTCGACTTCGGCGACACCATCCTGCTGCCCGCGAACAGCGTCCTGATCCCGCTGCTCAACGCGAACCCCGCTTTCGTCGGCACGCCGCTCGAGGGCATTGCGGGCACGATGCTGGCAGGGACGGGCACGCCGCGCGGGTTCACGCAGGACTCGAAGTCCTGGTCCGTGTTCGGGCAGCTGACCTGGAACCTGAGCGACGCGTTCCGCGCCACGGCGGGGCTGCGCTACACCAAGGACGAGAAGGACGCTGCGCGCGTGCTGCAGATCACGGACACGAACGGCGACCCCCTCCCGCCGCCGCAGTCCGTTCTCGCGCCGATCGTGTACGCCGCCGCCTTCAACGTGCGTCCGCACCAGGAATCGGGGAGCCGCAGCGAGGACAAGCTGCTGCCGTCGCTGACACTCGAGTACGACTGGACCGAGGACATGATGACCTACCTGAGCTGGAGCCAGGGGTCCAAGTCGGGCGGGTTCGACGCCCGCTCCAACAATCCCACGACCGCGCCTCCCGGCGGCTGTCCGCGCCCCGGGGTCCAATGCGTCGGCACCTTCGAGTTCGAGGACGAGAACTCCGACAACATCGAGCTCGGGGCCAAGATGGCGCTCGGGGGCAGGTTCGAGTTGAACGGTGCGCTCTATTTCACGAACTTCAAGGACCTGCAGGTCTCGACCTTCGACGCCGTACTGGGCTTCAACGTCCAGAATGCCGGCGAGGCCGACATCATGGGCGTAGAGCTCGATGCACGCTGGCGCGCCACCGAGCATTCCCTGATCTCGGCGAGCGTCGCCTGGACGGACTTCGAGTTCAAGGACTACTTCGGCCAGTGCTACTTCGGGCAGAGGCAGGAGCACCCGGAGGAGGTGGCCCCCGACGGCATCAACTGCAACTACAGGGGCAAGACCAACGAGTTCGTGGCGGACTTCGTCGGCACGCTCGCCTACGACTACCGCCGCCCGATCGGCACGAACATGGAATTCCGCTTCGGCCTCGACCTGTACTACACGACCGAGACGTTCGTCGCGCCGACGCTCGACCCGAAGCAGAAACAGGATGCCTACGCCAAGCTCAATGGTCGTGTCGCGATCGGCAGCGACAACTGGGAGGTCGCCGTGCTCGGTCGGAACCTGACCGACGAGGAGATCTATCCCTACGGGAACGACACGCCGCTGGCCGGCAGCATCTTCGGCGCCTTCAGCGCCTGGCGTTTCGGCGAGCCGCCACGCTCCTTCGCCCTGCAGGGGACGCTCCGGTTCTGAGCGGCTTGCGGGAGCTGCGGCCCGCGTCGCGCGGGCCGCAGCCCGTTCCCAAGGCCCAGCACGAAGGAGAGAAATGCGACTCGTCACCTACAGGAACGACACCGGCGACCGGCTGGGAGCGCTGGTCGGGCGAGCGAATGTACTCGACCTCGGCGCCGCCGCCCGCGCCGTAGGCCGCGACCCATCCAGCTTCGCCACGATGCAGTCGCTGATCGACTCGGGCCCGGCTGCCTGGACCGAAGCACGGGAGCTGGTCGCGGCGCCCCCCGCGCACTGCCTGTCGGAAGTCGGCGAGATCCGCCTGCTCGCACCGCTGCCCGTCCCCCTCCAGATCCGCGACTTCATGTGCTTCGAGAAACACGTCGTACAGGCGTTCGGAGCGGCCTTCCGGATGCGGGCATCCCGAGCCGGTTCGGAGGCCGAACGGCAGGAACTGCTCGCGCAGGCCGAGGCCTACCGCCCCCCGGAGGCCTGGTACCGGCAGCCGCTGTACTACAAGGCCAATCGTTTCGCCGTCAGCGGACCGGGCGAGACCATCGAGTGGCCCGCGTACAGCCGCCTGATGGACTACGAGTGCGAGCTGGCCTGCGTGATCGGACTCGCGGGGCGTGACATCGACGCGAGCCGGGCGCGGAGGCACATCTTCGGCTACACGATCTTCGACGATTTCAGCGCGCGCGACGCGCAGGCCGTTGAAATGGCTGGTGGGCTCGGCCCGGCCAAGGGCAAGGACTTCGACAAGGCCAACGCCTTCGGGCCCTGCATCGTCACGGCCGACGAGCTCGCGGACCCTTACGAGCTCGAGATGATCGTGCGGGTGAACGGCGAGGAGCGCTCGCGCGGCAGCTCGGCGGCCATGCACTGGAAGTTCGAGGACATGATCGCGCACGTGAGCCGTTCCGAGACGCTGCATCCGGGCGAGATCCTAGGCAGCGGAACCGTCGGCGACGGCTGCGGCCTCGAGCACCTCCGGTTCCTCGAGGACGGCGACGAGATCGAACTGGAGATTCCGCCGATCGGCGTGCTCGCCAACCGGGTGGTGCGGGCAGGCAGCACTCCGTCATGACGCGACCCACCTACCGACGGGGCCTTGCCGAGCTGGGCGACGGGCTCTTTGCCTGGCTGCAGCCGGACGGCGGCTGGGGCTGGTCGAATGCGGGCCTGATCGTGGATGGCGACCAGGCGCTGCTGGTGGACACCCTGTTCGACGAGCCGCTGACCGCGGCCATGCTCGACGCCATGCGCGACGCGACCGGCATTCCGCCGGAAGGCATCGGCCGGCTCGTCAACACGCACGCCAACGGCGACCACACGCACGGCAATGCGCTGGTTGCCCATGCCGAGGTGATCGCCTCGCGAGCCGCGGCGCGCGAGATGGCGGAGCTGCCCCCCCAGCGCGTCGCGCAGCTGATGGCGGGTGCTCGCTCCGGCGCCCTCGGCCCCGCCGGAGCGATGATCGCCGAGGTGTTCGCCCCGTTCGACCTCGCCTCCGCCAGGGGCCGGGCCCCGACCTGTACATTCGAGCGGGAGCTGGATCTCGTGGTCGGCGACAAGCCGGTACTGCTGCGCAACGTCGGCCCCGCGCACACGGCCGGCGACGTCATCGTCTACGCGCCGGCGCAGCGGACCGTGTTCACCGGCGACATCCTGTTCATCGACAGCACGCCCATCATCTGGGCGGGACCGGTCGGCAACTGGCTCGCCGCCTGCGAGTGGATACTCTCGCTCGAAGCCGAGTGGATCGTACCGGGTCACGGCCCGTTGACCGATCCGGCAGGCGTGCGTCGCGTGCAGGAGTACCTGAGCTTCGTCGATCGCGAGGCGCGCACACGCTTCGACGCCGGCATACCCGTGGAAGAGGCCGTATTCGACGTCGCGCTCGGCGAGTACCGGCACTGGCTGGACGCGGAGCGGATTGCCGTCAACGTGCACAGCCTGTACCGCGAGTACTCCGGCGACGCGTCACCGCCGGACGTGGTCGCCCTGTTCGGCCTGATGGCCGCGGTCAGGCGTCGGCTGCGGGCCTGAGGCTTCGCGGCACGGCGGCACGCGCCTCGCCGCAAGCCATCCGATGCGGCGAGAGAGTATGATTGCCACCGTTGCACAGTGACGCGCCCAGGCGGGCCGGTACCCGGGAGACGAGGCTTGACCAGCACCAATGAGACACTTGGCGTCGCGGCCCTCAAGCAGACGCCGTTGTCGGTCGAAATGGACGAGGCCGAGGTCAAGGCCCTCGCGAGGATCGTCGAGATCCGGGACTGCGCGGACGGCGAGGTGCTGGTGAAGGAGGGGGAGCGCAACAGCCACCTCTACGTCCCCATCACGGGCAAGATAGCGATCGTCAAGCTGGACGAGCACAACGAGACGCGCGTGCTGCACGTCATCGCTCAGGGCGACCTGGCCGGAGAGCTCTCTTTCATGGACGGGGAACCGAGGTACGCAAGCCTGGTGGCAAGCGGGCAGACGCGGGTCCTCGTGCTCGATCGGCCCCGGTTCGAGGAGTTGCTCGTGACCCATCCGGTGGTCGTCTACAAGGCCATGCGGGCGATCATGAGGGTCGCGCATCGGGTTCAGCGACGCATGAACATGCAGATGGTGGACATGCAGCACTACCTCTACCGCACCGGCGGCAAGTACTGAGCATTCGGCAACCGGGCCCCGTCGTGCCGGACCTGTCGCCGTCAAGCCTCTCCGTCGGCCCGCGATGACCGTACTAGCCCTCCGGACTCCCGAGGACAGGTTCGAAAGCCTTCCCGCCTGGCCGTACGAGCCGCGCTATATCCAGGACCTGCCGGGCTACGAGGGCCTGCGCATGCACTTCGTCGACGAAGGACCCGCCGATGCGGCGGTCACGTTCCTCTGCCTCCACGGGGAGCCCACCTGGGGGTACCTCTACCGGAAGATGATTCCGGTCTTTCTCGCCGCCGGACATCGCGTCGTGGCACCCGACCTGTTCGGTTTCGGACGCTCGGACAAGCCCGAGCAGGATGCGGTCTACACGTTCGACTTCCACCGCGGCTCGCTGCTGGGATTGCTCGAGCGGCTGGATGCGGGTTCCCTGTGCCTGGTCGTCCAGGACTGGGGCGGGCTGCTCGGATTGACGCTGCCCATGGAGGCTCCCGAGCGCATCAGGCGCCTCATCGTGATGAACACGGGGCTCGGCGTGGGCAAGTCGCCCGGCAGCGGCTTCGAGCAGTGGCGCGCCTACGCCGCGGCGAACCCGGACCTCGACGTCGCCGCGCTCATGAAACGGGCGACACCGATCCTTTCCGAGCCCGAGGCGAGAGCCTACGCGGCTCCTTTTCCGGACGTCCGCTACAAGGCCGGGGTGCGGCGCTTCCCCGAGCTGGTGCCGACCGCACCCGACATGCCGGGCGTCGACATCGGCCGGCGGGCCGCGAGGTTTCTCGGCAGCGAGTGGACCGGGGACTCTTTCATGGCAATCGGAATGCGGGATCCGGTCCTGGGCGAGCCCGTCATGCGAGCCCTCGCCCGAACCATCCGCAATTGTCCCGAGCCGATGCTCGTGGCCGAGGCGGGTCACTTCGTCCAGGAGTGGGGAGGGCCGATCGCGCGATCGGCCCTCGATCACTTCGGGCTCGGCATCGCCCCCGCGTAACGTCGCTCCAGCGCGGACCTGCGCGCCGGATCCACGTTGATTCGTCGGAGGTCCCCTCCGGCCTGCTCGATGAGCAGCCTGTCCATGATCCAGAAGTAGAGCGGCGGCACCTCGGCCAGCAACAGCATGCCCATGTACCCGGCGGGCAGCTGTGGCGCCTCGTCGAAGTGCCGTAGCGACTGATAGCGGCGCTCCGCGTGGGCATGGTGGTCCGAGTGCCGCTGCAGGTGGAACAGCATCAGGTTCGACACGGCGTGGTTGCTGTTCCAGGAGTGGCGGGGCCTGCAGCGCTCGTAGGTGCCGTCCGGGCGCCGTTGGCGCAAGAGTCCATAGTGCTCGATGTAATTGACGCCGGTCACCTGGAACCACGCGAAGAGGTTGTGCAGGACGAGCCAGGGCAGGGCCTGCCAGCCCAGCCACGCCACGAGCCCCCCCTGCAGCAGTAGCGTGATCGCGTGCGCCTGCAGGATCTCGTTGTGCACGGACCAGGCCGGCCGGCCAGCCCTTTGCAGCCGCGCCGCCTCGAGCCGCCAGGCTCTCCGCATGCCGCCCGGCAGCTCGCGCAGCAGGAAACGGTACAGGCTCTCGCCCATGCGTGCGCTGGCCGAGTCCTCGGGGGTCGCCACCTGGACGTGGTGCCCGAGGTTGTGCTCGATCCGGAAGTGCCCGTAGCCGGACAGGGCTAGTGCCACGCGCGACAGCCACTGGTCCAGCCGTTCTCGCTTGTGACCCAGCTCGTGGCCCGTGTTGATGGCGAGCGCCGCCATGAAGCCGAGCGACAACACGACAGCGAGTCGCTCGACCGGCGCCTCGGTCCACTCGACGGCGTACCAGATCCCCAGGACCAGGACGACAGCGTGGACGGGCAGGGCCGCGTACGTGAGCCAGCGGTACCACGGGTCCCGCTCGAGTTCGCGGACGACCGGCTCCGGGGGGTTGTCGGCATCGACGCCGATCAGCCAGTCGAGCAGCGGCACGGCCAGATAGATGAAGACCAGCGGTGACCAGAGGAGCATTCGCCAGCCGGTCGCTTCGGCCAGCGCGATGGCGACGAGCGGCAGCAGCGGCAGGAGCAACGACAGCACCCAGCGCGACCGCTTGCGGTCGGCGTAGGTGGCCGTGGTCCCGAAGTCGTCGACGTAGGTGTAGGTCTTCAAGCCCGGATCCCCCAGTCCCAAGGCGGCGCGGGTCGCTCGCCGGGCCTTCATGGTGTCTTTCCGGCTGCCGCAACGGGAGGGTGCACGGCGACGGTGGATGGTCATAAACTGACAAGATGAATGCACGCAGTCATCGGGAGCCGGTGCCGCTCGGCGAGCGGCCGCTGCCGGCCGCCTATGTCAGGCTGGTCCTCGAGACGCTCAGCCCGCAGGATGAAGAGCGCCGACGGAGGCAGCTTCGTGCCGTGGGCATCCGGGACGACGCCGTCATGCCCGGACAGACCACGACGGTTCCCTTCGGTCGCGCGGCGCGACTCATGGAGTCGATCTCAGCAGACCTCCCGCCCGGTTGGCACCTCGCGCTCGCGGCGCGCCTCGATGCGGCCGCGCACGGGCCTCTCGGATACGCACTCCTGTCCTCGGAGACGCTCGGCGACGCCCTGGCGGCGCTGCTCGAGTACGCCGAGATCCGCTTCCCTTTCCTGTGGCTGGTCCAGTCTGCGGCCCGCGGACACTGCAGCATCGAGTGCCTGCCGAGCGGCGATCTCGGCAGCCTTCGCCAGCCGCTCATGGAACTGTCCGCAATCAGCATCGCGCGACTGATCGCACAGGTCGTCGGACGCGGCAATGCCGGTCTCAGTGTCGTGCTTGCCGGAAAGCCTCCTGCATACTCGAGACAGCTGCGCGAGGCAGCCGGCGCCGAGGTCCGCCACTCCGGCGACACCGTCGCGGTGCTGTTCCCGGCTGCATGGCTCGGCCTGCCCGGCCTGTACGCGGACGAGGGCATGAACCGGCTGAGCCTCGGTCGCTGCCGCGACCTGCGTGACCGCATCTGCCGGCGCTCGGAAATCGAGATCGATCTCCGCCAGGAATTGCTCGCACGCCGGGGACGTGCGCCGGGATTGGAGGCGTTGGCGAGGTCGAGGCACATGTCTTCCCGGACCCTGATCCGGCGCCTGAAGCGGCAAGGAACCTCGTATCGCAGGATCGTGGCCGAGGTACACGCAGGCCTGGCGGCCGACCTCCTGCGCAACACCAGCTTGCCCGTGGCAGAGATCGCGGCGCGGCTGGGGTTCGCCGATCCGGCGAACTTCGGACGCGCCTTCCGGGAATGGTTCGGAGCATCTCCGGGCCGCTACCGTGACCTGTGACCTCGAGGACCCCTCTCGGTCCGGGCTGCGTGCCGTGCCGTGAGGGCCCGCCCGGCGTATCATCAGCATTCTCTAATTATTGTCGACCACGAGGAGTTCGAGATGGACAGGAAGGTCTTGCTTGCAGCCGCCTTGCTCGCGTCCGCCCCACCGGCGCATTCGGAGGACGCAGTAATGATGTCGGCGGACTGGGCCGCTGCGGCCTGCGAGGCCTGGAACGCCGACGAGGTGCTCACCCGCGAGCTCGTGGCGAGCGACTGGATCAGGAACGACAAGGACCGCGGCTTCAAGGTGATGCAGTTGTATCGAAGCGATTGCGGCGATGCACCGACGGCGGAGCTGCGCGTCGCGCTGGTCGAGGGTGAGGCCCGGTGCGTCTACGGGGGAGCCGTCGAGACGCACGAACTGGACAAGGGGGCCGACTACGTCATGCACGCCACGTCGGAGCGCTGGCTCGAGATGGGCGCCGACGAGTACGGGCCGATGAAGGCGATGATGCTGCGTCGCCTCAGGTTCAGCGGGCCATACGGCGAGGCCATGGGCAACATGGGACCCTTCAAGAATTTCCTGCTACTGGTCGGCAAGGTTCCCGGAAGCGTGTCATCCTGCCCGTGAGGAGTAGCAAGGAATGCCCACTGCCGTAGTCACTGGAGCGAACAAGGGAATCGGGCTGGAGCTGTGCAGGCAGCTGGCGGCGAGAGGCGATCGCGTGATCGCCGCCTGCCGCAGCAAGTCGCCCGAGCTCGCAAAGCTCGGAGTCCGGGTCGTCGAGGACATCGAGGTCACCGACCGTCAGGCCGTCGGCCGGCTGGCCGAGGCCATCGGCTCGCAGTTCGTGGATCTGCTCGTCAACAATGCCGGCGTCCTGAGCCGGGACAGCCTGGAGGCACTGGACCTCGACGGAATCCGGCGGCAGTTCGAGGTCAATGCGATCGCGCCGCTGCTGGTGACGAGCACCCTCCTGCCGAAGCTCCGTGAAGGCTCCAAGGTGGCCATTGTCACGAGCCGCATGGGATCCATTGCCGACAACGGCAGTGGCGGTTACTACGGCTACAGGATGTCCAAGGCCGCAGTCAACATGGCCGGTGTCAGCCTGGCCCGCGACCTCGCGGCACGAGGCATTGCCGTGCTGCTGCTGCATCCGGGCATGGTTGCCACCAGCATGACAGGCGGGCAGGGAATCGCCCCCGCGGAATCGGCCGCCAACCTCCTCGCACGCATGGACGAGTCGACCCTCGAGGATTCGGGCAGCTTCCGCCACGCGAACGGAGAGCGCTTGCCCTGGTAGCGGGTGCGGGCTCAGGTGCGGAACAGCTCCGCCTCGATGTTCCGGAACGCCTTGAACTCGAGCGCGTTGCCCGACGGATCGAGGAAGAACATCGTCCCCTGTTCTCCAGGCTGGCCCTTGAAGCGGATGTAGGGCTCGATAACGAAACCGTCGATCACGCCGGCGACCCGTTCGGCGAAGGCTTCCCACGCCGGAAAGGTCATTACGACCCCGCAGTGCGGCACGGGCACGCCGTGCCCGTCCACGGGGTTCACGATCTGCGGCACCCGGCCATCCCGCCCGATCGCCGGATTGTGGTGCACGACGTACTGGTGGCCGAACATGTCGAAGTCGATCCAGTCCTTCGCACTGCGCCCCTCCCGAAGGCCGAGCTTCCGACCATAGAAGTCCCGCGCCTCGGCGATGTCGCGGACCTGGACCGCCACGTGAAAGGGAGTCAGCACATGATCCTCCGTGTCGCAGAACGTCGATACGCGTAGTCTATCCCGCAGGGAGAACTCCGGCTCACATGACTCAGGACCAGATCACACTACTGCTGGTCGCCGGCGCGACCGTCGGACTCTTTCTCTGGGGACGGTGGCGCCACGACCTCGTGGCTCTGGCCTCGCTGCTGGGGTGCGTACTGCTGGGCCTCGTCCCGCCGGACGGGGCGTTTGCGGGCTTCGGCCACCCGGCAGTCATCACGGTGGCCTGCGTCCTGGTGTTGAGCCGCGGCCTGCAGGCCACCGGCGTGGTCGACGCGCTCGCGCAGCGCTTCCTGCCCTCGCAGGGCGGCCCGACCCTGGCCATCGCCTCGCTTACAGGGGTGGGACTGTTGCTCTCCGCCTTCATCAACAACGTCGGGGCCATGGCACTGCTGCTGCCCATCGCCGTGCAACTCGCCGCCCGGCACGGCCTGCCGCCAGGAAAGATCCTGATGCCGCTGTCCTTTGGCACGATCCTCGGCGGCATGACGACCCTGATCGGGACGCCACCCAACCTCATCGTCTCGGCATTCCGGGCCGAGTCGGGCGGCGAAAGTTTCGGCATGTTCGATTTCACGCCGGTCGGCCTCATGGTCGCCGCCGCTGGATTCCTTTTCGTGGCGCTTCTCGGATGGCGCATCGTGCCGGCGCGGGAACAGCGGGATGCCTCGAGCTTCGACACCGGCACCTACCTGACCGAGGCCCGCGTCACGGGCGACGGCAAGGCCGCCGGCAAGACCCTCCGCGAAGTCGAGGACAAGCTCGAGGAGGCCGACGCCCAGGTCATCGGCCTGGTACGCAACGAGTTGCGCGTCACGGCTCCGAGTCCGCGCCGGCTGCTGCGGGAAGGTGACATCCTGGTTATCGAGGCAGACCCGGAGTCGCTCGCGGCTGCGCTGTCGAGCGTTGGACTGAAACTCGAGGAAGCCGTCGAGGCATCCGGGCCCGAGGATGGCGGCGAGGAGGCCCAGGAAGAGCAGGCCTCGGCGAACCAGGCCGCCGGGAACCGGACGACCGGCGAGGACTCTCCGGAGAAGTCCGACGACCGGAGGACCGCGCGCCGGGACGCGGAGGTCGCGTTGCAGGAATTCGTGGTCATGCCCAGTTCGGCGCTGGTCGGCCGCTCCGCCAGCGACATCCAGCTCCGGACGATCCACGGGCTCAACCTGCTCGCCATTTCCCGCCAGGGCAGACGCAGCATCAAGCGCCTTCGTTCAACTCCGCTCAAGGCGGGAGATGTGCTGCTCATGCAGGGCGCCCCCGACGCGCTGGCGGGCTTCGCCGCGGACTCTGGCTTCGTTCCTCTCGCCAGGCGCGCAATCCGCATTCCTGACAAGACCCGCCTCGCTACCGCGACGGCGATCATGGGAATCGCGATCGCAGGCGCCGCATTCGGCCTCATGCCGGCCGCCATCGCGTTTACCGCGGCCGTGGTGGCCTTCATGGCGCTCGGCATCGTCCCGGCCAGGAGGGTCTACGAGGCCATCGACTGGCCGGTGATCGTGCTGCTCGGAGCGCTGATCCCCGTCGCCACGGCGATGGCAACGACCGGGACTGCGGATGTCCTGGCGCAGGGGATGCTCGAGACGGTGGCACAGGGCAGGCCGGTCCTCGCCCTGGCGATCCTGCTTGTTGCCGCCATGACGCTCTCCGACTTCATGAACAACGCCGCAACGGCCGCCGTGATGTGCCCGATTGCGATCAGTACGGCGGCACAACTCGGCGTCAGCGCCGACTCCTTCCTCATGGCGGTCGCCATCGGCGCTTCCTGTGCCTTCCTGACTCCGATCGGGCACCAGAACAACACGCTGATACTGGGGCCCGGAGGATTCCGTTTCGGCGACTACTGGAGACTCGGGCTGCCGATGGAGTTGCTCGTGCTGGCCGTCGGCGTGCCGATGCTGCTGTGGATCTGGCCCCTCTGAGCACGTCGGTCAAGCCGCATGGCTCCGGCCGTGAGATGCGAGCTGCCACCCTCGGCCACGGGCGCGCGAGTGTATTAAGGTACTGGATGCACTTCAGCCGCCGGCAGCCACTGTTTGCGGAGTTCCCGATGCAGAGAGACGAGGATGTCCCCCTTGAATTTCGCGTGCCATGCGCTCGCCGCCGCCTGCACGTTCGCTGCGCTGGCCTCCATGGCTGACGGAGTCGGCATCGTCGAAAAGCGGGTCTTCGAGCTGCCCGTGTACTCGACCGTGGGTGGGACGAGCATCAAGCACGTGCGGGTCGGCTACGAGACCTACGGCCGGCTGAACGAGGCCGGTGACAACGCAATCTTCATACCGCACTACTTCTCCGGAACCTCTCACGCGGCCGGCCGCTACGCCGAGTCGGACCCGTTGCCGGGCTACTGGGACGAGATCATCGGCCCCGGCAGGGCGATCGATACCGACAAGTATTTCGTGGTCAGCGCGGATGCGCTCGCCAACGTGAACTTCAAGGATCCGAACGTGGTGACGACGGGTCCGGCGTCGATCGATCCTGACACGGGCCGCCCTTACGGACTGAGCTTCCCGGTGATCTCCTATCGCGACACCGTCCGGGTGCACAAGGCGCTGGTCGATTCCCTCGGCGTGCGCAGGCTGGTCGGCACAGTGGGTGCCTCGGGCGGCTCCATCCAGGCGATGGAGTGGGGCGCCCTGTACCCGGATTTCGTGCCTCGCATAGTCCAGGTGATCGGACCCGGGTTCGAGATCCACCCCTACGTCCTGGCCATGGTCGACGTCTGGAGCGCGCCGATCAGGCTGGATCCGGCGTGGAACGGCGGCGACTACTATGGTCGCGCAGAGCCCGTCGAGGGTGTGGCACAGGCGTTGACGATCATCACGCTGATGGCGCAGCACTGGGACTGGGCGGCGCAGAACTTCGGCTACGAGCCCGAGTCCGCTGATCGTCCCCCTGCGGAGCGGCTCTCCAACCGCTTCCGAATCGAGGCTGCACTCGCTGCCGCAGGCGCGGCGCGCGCCGCTCTCGTCGACGCCAACCACCTGCTGTACATGTCGAAGGCCAACCAGCTCTACCGTCTGAGCGAGGACGAGATTGCCGGTATCAAGGCCAAGATCCTCTTCATACCGGCGTCGAGCGACGTCGTCTTTCCGCCGGCGCTGTCCGAGCGCGCGCAGGAGCAGTTCAGCGCCCGGGGAGGGCGGGCCGAGTTTTTCATGATCGAGGGCGGCGGTGGCCACCTCGACGGGCTCTATCAGATTGGGCAGGCAGCGCGAGCCATATTCGAATTCCTGGCATCGGACTGACGCGTATCAGTTCAGCACGCGGGCCTCGCCCCGTCTCCGGGGGTCCGACGCGGCCTGCCAGCCGGAGGCCGTGCGCAGCACCAGCTGGACGTCGCCAAAATCCCACTCGTGGGGCTGCACACGGTAGCCGCGCGCGGCCAGCGCGCCGATGGTCGACGCCGACAACGGACGCGACGGGCTGAACGTGATGAGATCCGGCGGAAGCAGCTGGTGGTGAAAACGCGTAGCCGCCACGGACGCGTCGGGCGTCATGCCGAAATCCAGCACGTTCACGATCGTCTGGTAGACGGAGGAGATGATCGTCGAACCGCCGGGCGTGCCGAGCACCATCTTCACCTGGCCGCCCTCGAGCAGGATCGTCGGCGACATGGACGACAGCATGCGCTTGCCCGGCGCGATCTCGTTCGCGGCCGCGCCGACCACACCGTAGTAGTTGGGCAAGCCCGGCTTGATGCTGAAGTCGTCCATCTCGTTGTTCAGCAGGAACCCGGCGCCTTCCACGACCACGCCGCTGCCGAAGCTGGTATTGAGCGTGTAGGTGTTCGCGACCGCATTGCCCCGTCGATCGACGATGGAATAGTGCGTCGTGTGCACAGGCTCAAGACCCGGCGGCACCGTCGCCAGGGCCGATATCCGCTCCGGGTCCACCGATGCCGCGCGCGTCTCTAGATAGGCGGGATCCAGCAGCTGTTCCACGGGCACCTGGTGGAAGTCCGGATCCCCGAGGTACTCCGCCCGGTCGGCGAATACGCGCTTGGACATCTCCGCGGTGAGGTGAACGTAGGCCGGCGAGTTGTGCGCTACGCCTGCGAATAGCGGGGCAAGCCGGTCCTTCATGGTCAGCAGCTGCATGACCGCGATGCCTCCCGAACTAGGCGGTGGCGCGGCCAGCACCTCGTACTGCCGCCATGGCCTCCGCAGGGGCAGACGCCAGACCGGTCGATATGTCTGCAGGTCCTGGGTCGAGATCGCGCCACCACCGCGGCGCATTTCGTCCACGAGGCGTTGCGCCGTCTCGCCCGAGTAGAACCCGCTCGCTCCCTGCGCCTGGATCCGCCTGAGGGTTGCTGCTAGCTCCGGCTGGCGGAAGACGGCACCCGCCCGGAGTCCGCCGAAGTACTCCGGGAAGTTGGTCCGTCCCTCGAATCCACCCCGCTCGGCTTCGAGTTCCTCCTGCAACTGGGGGTGTACCCGGAAACCCCGCTCGGCAAGCTCCACGGCCGGGTCGAGCAGGTCCTTCCACTCGAGCTGCCCGAATCTTGCGTGTGCTTCCCACATGCCCGCCACCGTGCCCGGGACACCGGAGGCCAGGTGACCTACCAGGCTCGCGCCCTCGACGACTGCGCCGCCGTCATCGAGGTACATGTCGCGTGTCGCCGCAGCCGGCGCCGTTTCACGGTAGTCGAGGAAATGGGGTTGACCCTCGAACCAGATCAGCATGAACCCGCCGCCTCCGATGTTTCCCGCCTCCGGATAGGTCACGGCAAGCGTGAATGCCGCGGCGACCCCGGCGTCGATGGCATTCCCGCCATCCGCGAGGATCTGCGAGGCCACCTCGGCGCTGTAGGAGTCCGGCATGGCGATTGCCGCCGTCCCGTACGTGGCCGACCGTTCCGACGGCGCCCCCGACGGCAGGCCGCCGCAGGCGGCCAGATGCAGTGCTGCCAGGCACGTCAGTACCCGGACGATGCAGTACAGGCTCTTCATCACGATGCAGAATCTAGCGCCAAGGCTGTCGCCCGGGAAGCCGGCAACCTTTAGAGGGACAGGTCTACAATGGTTGGTTTACGGGGCATGGGAGCCGGACTGCGTGATCGGAAGTCGGGTCATGGGAGGATCGCTCGTCCCACTTCCCCTCAAGCTCGCCTATAGCCTGTTCCTCGTGGTCCTGGTACCGGTCTACTGGCGCAACTACGGGCCTGCCAATTTTCTCTGGGGCTCGGACATCGCACTGTTCCTCGTGTTCTTGTCACTGTGGCTCGAGAGGCCCCTTCCCAACAGCATGATGGCCGTCGGCCTGCTGCCCTTCGAGATCGCGTGGTGCGTAGACTTCCTGGCCGGTTCCAGTCTCTTCGGAATGGCTGCCTACATGTTCGAGCCTGACAGGCCTCTCCTGCTAAGGTCCCTGTCGCTGTTTCATCTCGCGCTTCCGGTCCTGATGATCTGGCTGCTGCACCGGCTCGGGTACGACCGGCGCGCCTTGCTCGCGCAGACCCTCCTCGCGTGGATCCTGTTGCCGCTCACCTACCTTCTGACGGACCCTGCGGACAACATCAACATGGTGTTCGGTCCCGGGGAGGTTGCTCAGGGCTGGATGCATCCCGTGGCCTATCTGGCTCTCGGAATGCTCCTCCTGCCGGTCGTCGTCTTCCTTCCCATGCACCTGATCCTGAGGCGCGCATGTCGCCCGCCACCGGACGGCAGGTCGTAGCAGCCGGCACACCACCCATGCATCATGACTTGCCGATCCTGACGCCTCGCCTGGCGCTCCGCCAGCTGGATCCGGACTCGGACGCCGATTTCATTCTCGAGCTGGTGAATACGCCCGGCTGGCTCCGTCACATCGGCGACCGGGGTATACGCTCGCTCGACGACGCCCGAAGCTACCTTCGTGAGGGCCCCTGCGAGATGTACGCCAGGCACGGTCTGAGCCTGTTGCTCGTCGAACGGAACGACACGGGGCAGAAACTCGGGATCTGCGGGCTGATCCGACGTGATGGGCTCGACGACATCGACCTGGGCTTCGCCTTCCTGCCGGAACACTGGTCGCGGGGCTATGCGTTCGAATCCGCCGTAGCAGTGCTTCGCTGGGGCAGTCGTGATCTCCGGCTCGAACGCATCGTGGCCATCACGGCACCTGACAACGTCGCCTCGATCCGCCTGTTGGAGAAGCTCGGCTTCCGCTTCGAGAGGTTGTTCAGGCTGCAGGACCAGGCGCCTGAGGTACGCCTGTACGTGTGGACGGGATTGCCGTGATCGGTTGCAGGTGATGCGTCAGCCGCGCCGCTGTGTTCGGGAGGTAACTTAGGCCGGGGACGGTCGCGGTACGTCGCCAGTCAAAGCCCGAGAGGGACGCGCTCGCTCTCGTGCTTCAGCCGCTTGGCCGTGTACATCGCCTCGTCAGCAAGGTGAACGATCTCATCGGGGCCGTTCGCACTGCCGAGATCCGCGAGCGTCCCGCCGACGCTCACGGTGACCCGCACGCTGCCTGCCCGCGTACTGATGACGAGCGACCTCACCCGATCGCGAACGCGCTGCATCACCGCCGAAAGCTCCTCCGCGTCTACCTCCGGTATGAGCAGCAGGAACTCGTCACCACCGAGTCGGCAAGCGATGTCGCCAGGTCGGATGGCATCCACGATCGCCCCCGCCAACTTGCGCAGCACGACGTCACCCATGGCGTGACCAAATCGGTCGTTGATCAACTTGAAGTCGTCGACGTCGACCACGCACACGCCGACACGCTTTCCCGCGCGTCGAATGCTCTCCATCGCCTGCTCAAGCAGAAGCATACCTCCCCTCCGGTTCCACAGGCGGGTCAGGTCGTCCAACAGAGCCTGACGCCGACTGGCGTCGAGCTTCGCCAGCAGTGTCTTCTGCAGGCTCCCGAGATCGGAAAGCAAGAGTTCACGCTGCGCCAGTTCCCCTAGGTCGGACAGGGTATCCAACAGCTCCGCCGTGGCCTCGCGGGGCTCGATGTCGTAAGCACCAAGCGCACCAATTACATGACCGAAGTGATCGACGATGGGCTGGAAGGCGCAGAAGCGGAAGCGGGGCGAGCCAAAGACAAGTGGGTGCCGGTTCGTCCGCTCATCTCGCAACGTGTCGGCGACCGCCACGATCGTGGAGTCCTGGAGGACCGCCATGGCCAGGCTACGCACGGGCGGCAACTCGCTGACATTCCATCCGGTGACAGCCTTGAACCACTCACGCTCCCGACTCAGGAAGCTGATCGCGGCAACCCGCGTTCCCATCGCCCGACGGGCCACACGCACGAGGCGATTGAACCGCGCCTCCAGTGGCGTCTCGATCAGGTCATTGACTCGCATCTCTGCAAGCTGGAGAGTTTCTGTGCGAATCAGCTGGGTCGTTACCATGACACACCGAACACCGGGTCAGAACTGAATGGTGCACCGGTCTCCTGGGCTAGGTTATGACAACCCACTGCGCCGAGCCGGAACTGGTTCACAGGTAGTGAATGGCCCCTCCGGCCGGGCTCGTAGTTGCCCGACCGGCATTCGGGTTGGGTAACGGAGACAAACCATGGCGGGGACGCGGCTGACCAGCCCTGGACCCGCCGGACTCTCGGACGGAGATCGGATATGAAGTTCCTTCGAACATCGCTCGCTCTCGCCCTTTCCTGGGGACTGCTGGTCGCGCTTGCCCCGGTTGCGCATGGAGAGAGCGCGCGCCAAGGGCCGACGACCGAGCGCGCAGTCCTTCGCCGGGCCACTCTCATCGTGCGCGACATCGATGTTTCGATCCGCTTCTACCGCGACGTGCTCGGGTTCAGCGTTTGGCTCGACAATCGCGGCAAGGTAGGCCCGTCGAGCCTGCCAAGCGATGCGCCGATTGGCGCCCCCAGCCGTTTCGTGATCATGAAAGGCAAGCATCCGTGGGTCGGAATGATCGGCCTGCTGCAGTACGGCAATGCGCAGGAGCCGACGGAGGCACCGGCGAAGCTCGTTCCTGGCGACGTCGTCCTGATGATCGAGACCGACGAACTCGACGCGGCGTTCGTGCGCATGAAAGCGGCCGGGACGCAGATCCTGCGGCCGATCGAGACCGCACGGGTTACGGGGGCGGGCGGCCGGAACTGGACCGCCAGCTTCGTATTCGCCTTCGATCCCGACGGGCACCTCATCGAACTGAACCAGCGCCGGCCGGAAGAAGACGCCGGCCACCCGACGGAGTCCGCGGAAGACATGGCTGCCGTGGTCAAGATCCGCCGCGCCTTCACGGATACGCGACTCGGACAACTGCACTATCGCGTGGCCCAGCCGGTCTCTCCCGCGGGCATGGCCACGCCACTCGTCCTGCTGCACCAGACACCGCTCTCCGGTCGCATGTTCAGCGAGTTCCTTCCTGTGATCGCAAGGGACCGCGCCGTCTACGTGCCGGACACGCCCGGCTACGGCGAGTCGGACTCGCCGGGGACGCGTCCTACGTTCGAGACATACGGTGCGGCACTTGCAGATTTCATCTCCGACATCGGCGAGCCGGTCGACCTGCTCGGCTACCACACCGGCGCCGGGCTGGCGATCGAGATCGCCCATCGCTACCCCGAGCGCGTCCGTCGCGTGATCCTCGTCTCCATCCCGCTGCTCACCGACGCGCAGAGGGCGCGGTTCAGCCAGCCCTCGGCGGCAAGTTCCATACGCGAGGATGGCACCCACCTGCTCGACATGTGGCAAAGCACCATGAGCGTACGACCGCCAGGACAGTCGCTCGAGGAAGCGGCCCGGCTCGTAGCGGAGAAGCAGCGCTCATTGACGCACACAGAGTGGGCCCTGACGGCCCTCGCGGGCTACCCGCTAGGCTTGCGGCTGAGCCAACTCGCGCAACCCACTCTCATCCTGAGGCCGCGGGATGGCCTCTGGGAGCAGACTGGCCAGGCCGCCAAGCTCGTTCCTTCGGCAGAGGTCATCGAGCGGAGCGACTGGTCCTATGGCCTGTTCGATGCATACCCCGAAGAAATCGCGGAACTGCTCGCACCGTTTCTCGGGCGCTGAGCCGTGAGCCCAGGAAAGATGCCGCGATCCTCGCGTCTTCGGTGCCGCCGCTCGAACCACGTCTGCCTGATGCACCGAGCGTCCCGCGGAAGTGGCTTACATAGGTCCAGCCCGTCGAAACGCTTGACCGTAGTATCATCGATGCGACTTGCGGAGGCTACTGCGACAGCGCCCGATGGATGTCGGCGAAGGTGCTGGCAATCTCCACGCTGGGGAGGGAAGAGCCGAGCTGGCGCTCGACCTGCGCCTGGGAGACGAGACCTCTTACCCGGGCGGGCGCCTCTCCAGACGATGGCTCGATGATGACCAGGTACGGATGCCCCAGCTTCAGCAACGTCGCCACCACGTCCCCCACAGTTGCCGACTCCAGCAGACCGAAATCCACCGCGTCGAGGCCTGAGAGCGGCGTCATGACGTCCTTGACCTGCAGCTGCTCGCGTCGGACGCGCCGTTCTTCGAGGACACGTACCGCCCTGTCGCCATGCATGTCGTACAGGGTCACGATGCCGTCGACGCACGGCACCTCGGCCACGACGAACAGCAAGCGCACGCCCTGCTGGATCATCGATTGCTCAGCCTCCACGAGCGTCACCGTCGGGTGTGCCGTCGCGGCACGGACCTGCGTAAGGTCGGTCATCACGGTCAGGGCAGGGGACTCGAGCGTGACCCGCGGACCCGAAACAACCTGCGCCTGGGCGATGCAGGTGCCGTCCGGCACATGGAATGTCGACAGCGGCTTGTGAGTCATCAGAAGCTCCAATAGAGCGTCGGGCGCGGCGCCGACTGGATGTGATTAAAGCATTCTGGGCGCCAGCCTTGTCAAAGCCTCTGCCCTTCGTGTGGGGTGAACCCCGAAATCGGGCAAGAGCCCCGGTCCACGCGTGCCCGTCCGTGCCCCCAAGTGACTGCGTTCAACGCAGCAGGCCTGCCGGAGTCTGGCGAGGCTCCCGTGGGCCCATGCTGCTGGTCGTGGTCTGGTGCGCGATACCGTCCATCCTGACCGGCGGACTTGTCGTATCCAGCCAACGCGAGCAGGGGGTACTGACCTGGTAGTGTGTCTGTTCATCGCCGGCTTCTGGGCCGTAGGCGCCGGGCTGCTTCTGCTGGCCCTGAACATGGGATTGCGCCGGGCCGAGCTAACGGATGCCGGCGACACCCTGCAGATCGAAGTCCGAGGCCTGTTCGGCATACACCGGATGCAGTGGCACCTCGGTGAGCTGGCCGCAGTGCGTGTCGACGCGAGCGGCATGGAAGTCAACGACGAGCCGGTACCCGAGCTGCGTATCGAGCCACTTGCCGGGAAGAAGGTGGCCTGATCGCCGGCCGCGACAATCAGGAACTGCGGTGGATGGCAACCCTTCTCCTGCGCCAGCTCACCTTGCCGGCGCGTCGGAGCTTGTGAGGCGAAGGATCCGTCCTGTTCCAGGGCGACATCCGCCGCGAACGGGGGATGGACGACCGGGGGGCGGTCCTGTCGCGGCTTCCCAACGGTCAACGCAGGCCGAACAGACTCAGCCAGTAGCGGATGATGAGATGTACCAGCATCGGTCCAGGCGCCCACGGCGCTGTGCTCTAACGACCGAAGGAAGCTGACACGTTTCGATTCAATTGGCCGCGAACGCAGTCCCGCTTCTGTGCTACGTGGCCCAGGCGGCTGCCCGGTTCGATCACGGCGCATGGCGGGTGGGCAACCATAGATTCACCCGTTGACCAGCCGCGCACGCCTCGACTGCAGGACGCTGGCGTATGCGTGCCTACCGAGAGCACGCGCGTTGTACCTTAGGGACTCCGCATATAGCGGGGTTTCCTCTTTGGCGCGAGATATCTGCTCTCGGCCGGCAGTGCCCTTTTGCGCCTGAACTCGACTCCGCTCCGGGGCCAGTGTCAACTCCTGACCCGAAAGCCGCCGATTTGCGAAAGCTGATGCTGCAGGTCGCGGACCAGGGCAGAACGACCCGAAGCAGCCGTCCGCCAACCGGCCAGGTCGCACACGCGCTACGCGCACCAAGGGTGCCGTTTAGTCCAAGAACTTCCTAGGGCGTACCGGCAATTCGCCGATAGGTGGAGGTTCTGTTCGGGGACTGGAACGCCGGTCGTTAGCCTGCGGAGGCCGCTTGACCCGACCGGGCGGCCGCAGACGCGAGCGCTGACAGGAACCGCGAGCGCAACGCGTCCGACATCAGGGCCCGCTTGACCGGCGGCAGCCTCAGGAACCCGCCGACGATCCCGCGCATCGCCTTGTGCGACAGGCGGTCGGGCTCGTCGAACAGCTGGTTCTGCAGCGTGCCCCGCTCGAGACATTGCAGGATGACCCGCTCGAAGGTCGTCTCAGGGTAGATGACATGCCGCTCGCGCTTGCGCATCTGGATGGCGTCCGGTTCGCACACTAGGCTGCAGACACCGCAACCGATGCAGGCCTGCTCGTCGATGACGGGCATGAACATGCGCTTTCCGGTGGCGGCCTTCGGCTCTGGCGTGAGGGAGATCGCCGAGACGTGGCAGGCCCGCGCGCATTTCTGGCAGCCGTTGCAGTCATCCATGTCGACGTGTGGCACCAGCGTCGAGCAGACAATAGCGTTCGAATAGCCGTGCTTGTTTATGCCCTGGAGAAGGCTGCAACAGCAACCGCAGCAGTGGCAGATGAACCCCGGCCGTTCCTGAACGTTGTCCGTCGAGATGACCAGTTTCAGGTCCTTCGAGCGCTGCACGATGTCCTTCATCTCCGATCGCGAGATCGGCCGCGCCATGCGGTGCCGCACGAGGAAGTCCGCGCCCGGCCCGAAGCTGGTGCAGGTCTCGAGGGGCACCTTGCAGACCGGCTCGCCCGCATGGTGCTTCTTGTGGCGGCACGAGCAGTTGCCGACCGAGAATGACTGGGCCTCCTCGACGATCCGGTCCACCCGCTCATAGTCGAGGATTTCCACGTGGTCGCCGAGGTGCTCGAGGTGCGGCAGGGCTCGCATCACGGACACCTGTTCACCGTGCCCGAAGTTCGCGGCGACGAATTCGCCGTCGTCGAGGTACTCGACGAACAGCTTTGACAGCTTGCCGACGTCCGGGTCAGAGTCCGACATACGCATCATCGTGAATTCAAAGATGCCGATGACGAACGGCGCCGGCATGTAGTGGTACGTGCCTCCCAGGTTCACGTCGACCACGAGGCCCTTGTCGCAGAGCCTCTCGAGCAGCGGCTGGAGTTCGGCGGCGTCCCGGCCCGTGACGCGCGCGATGCGTTCGAGCGTCGAGAGGCCGAATGGCATGCCAACGATCAGCGCCGCTTCTTCCTTCGAATAGAGCGCCTCCAGAATGCCGCGGAATGCCGCCGTCTGAGGCGCGCGAACCATCATCCCGTCGATCTTCCCGGCGAGCGCCCCGTAGAGGTCTTTTGCGACGATGTGACCCATGGTCGTTCCCCCGCGTCCGTCCGGCCGCCGCACGTCGGTGATTCCCTACCACCGGTCGGAGCCCGATTGAATAGGTACAAATGGAAAGCCCGGCCCTGAGCTGACCTCCACAGGTATATGTCCCGCCCTTGGTTGAACCTGCATGAGTCGGGCCACGCGGGGGACTTCGCTCTCTTGTTCGCCTCGGCCTCCCGGGCTTGAGCCTGAGCCGACAACGCAAAGCGTAGGCGAGACGCTCAACGCAGCAAGAAGCCCGTCCTCGTGACGGGCTCTCTTGTTTCTGCACACACCCTGATGTCGGTCCGCTCATGGCCGGTCGCTACCGGCGCCGCCTGGGATTACTCCCTCCCCGGGGCTGGTGGCAACTCCTGACCTGGAAGCCGCCAATTAGCAACGGCTAATGCCACCAGCGGCGGACCGGGCCAAAACGACCCAAAGCCGCCGTCTAGCAAGTCGTGGGAGGGCATGGAATAGTCTGTTGGCAGGCCCGATCTGAGCCAGCCGCCCGGGCCCGAGGTGGACTCTTCGCTGACCACGGCGGCCGGTCAGCCTTTGCAAGAGGGGGGTTCATGAACTTCGGTACGCTGTTTGGCATTTCGGGGTTCGTCATCGCACTTGTTTCGCTCGTTTACGTGCGCACGCAGGCCAAGGCATCGCGCACCCAAGCTGAGGCGATGCTCGATCAGGTACGCATCGCCCG
>Ga0209536_100001710_pt1 | contig 35919 bp, 27 predicted proteins | sample DeeMarSeWOR28_12_FD_187461 | JGI IMG/M metagenome (GOLD analysis project Ga0209536, IMG submission 187461) | Marine sediment microbial communities from White Oak River estuary, North Carolina - WOR-2-8_12 (SPAdes) (version 2) | ecosystem: Environmental > Aquatic > Marine > Intertidal zone >...
ACACTTTGCCTCGTCCAACGACAAGGATCCTGACCTTAAACCTTATCGGCAAAATATTCGCATTATTTAATAGTTAACGCCAAGCATACTACTATTTTCTTACGAAGTTACAACGGCATATAGGCTATAAAGTAGCCAAATTCCGCGTTGTGAACTGGCACACAAATTGAGAGAGACTATCTATTCAAGCCGCTGCGCCGATTCAGAAATTTTGTATAGATTCAGATCATTAGTTTAAATCGAGGCCGCTTCACTTGAATTTTCAAGGTCAAATATTAACCCGGATTAACCATCCTCACCCTGGCGAGTTCAATTTCAGCTGATTACCAAGGCTTTTGCAACACAGTTTAGTTACCTGGGACAGTAAGCAGATTTATGACATTAAAAGAACTGGTATCCCACTCAATCTTAAAAGGTATGGCGATATACCTGTCATTTGGCATTATTAATAAGGCCATCCTGTTCTTACTGGTTCCGATTTTGACAAGATACCTGTCACCTGATGAGTATGGTGCCGCCGCTAATTTCCTGACTTTGATTAGTCTTACCGCTGTGTTTGCCGGACTAAATATTCATGGTGTGGTTAACGTCAATTACTTTAAATTAAGCCCAGAGAAATTCAGGTTATCGGTTTCTAATGCATTCTTGATTCTGTCTATATCCTCAATCGCTGTGCTCATCGTGCTGTATGTAATGAAGGATTTTTTAGCGGACAAACTAGGAGTCAGTGAACAATGGATTATTGCGGCGGGCGTCATTGCGGCAAGCCAGTTTTTTACCACCATTAATCTCAAACTCTGGTTGAGCGAGGAAAAGGCAAGCAAGCATGGAAGATTCGAGTTCTATTACGCGCTTTGTATGCTTGGCACAGTGGTTATCTTTATCATGTTATTTGATATGGGGTTGGAAGGGCGTTTGTGGTCAATAGCAGTGACAGCGATAAGCTTTTCAATATTGAGTTTTATTATTCTGTTAAAAAAACAACTGTTGGTATTTCGCTTTGACTGGTCATCGATTAAGGATGCGTTACTTTTTGGTGTACCACTCATTCCGCATACGCTGGCAACCTGGGCAATGTCTGGCCTGGAGCGGTTCATTCTCACCTTTATGATTGGATTGTCTGCAGCCGGTCTATATTCGGTAGGTTATCAAATAGCCGCTATAGTTGGTATCGTAATTGCTTCAGTAAATAACGCCTATTTACCCTATATTATGAAGAAGTTGAACGGTCCATCTGAATCGTCTAAGCGTTATCTTGTGCGAAACAGTTACCTGGCATTTATTGGGTTTTTATTGATAGCGATATTTTTGAGTTTACTTTGTATTTTCATCTTACCTTATCTGGTGGGGGAAGAATATTTGGCGAGTGCGGAATTCATCGTCTGGATATCGCTTGGCTACGCTTTCAACGGTATGTATCTATTGGTGGCAAAATATATTTTGTATGAGAAGAAAATGCATTATCTGTCGCTGGTAACTGTAACGTCGGCGATAATTCACGCATTAAGCTGTTTTCTGTTTATTGATTTATTTGGTGCTATAGGGGCGGCGTATTCTACAGCGCTTTCTTATTTCATTAGTTTTATTCTAACGTGGCTGCTCGCACAAAAAGTATACCCAATGCCCTGGTTGAGCTTTTTTGCCAAGAATCCTGTTTAGTGGCTATAAACAAAATTGAATACCTATGTACATAGATAAAGACTTAGGAAAATACACAGTTTTTGTGGAAAGCCCTATCGGTGAAGCTTTAGCAAAAGGGGCTATGTATAAGCAGCGTGTTTTGTTTTGCGTTACTGAGCATCATCATCTGGTGGGCGTGCTGAGCAATGGAGATTTTCAGCGCTGGTTGTTAAAGCAGGAAGAAATAGATCTATCTACGTCAGTCAGCAGTGTTTGTAATACCAATTTTGTTCAGGCGTCTATCAACGAGAAGTCTGTCAGAGTCGAATACCTGTTTGAGGACCGTATTGATACCATTCCATTGGTTGATGACTATGGGCACCTTGTTGCAGTCGCGGTCAACAAACCCTCAGTAGTGAAAGTCGGGGAATTTACGATCAGTGATACTTCACCCGCGTTTATCATAGCGGAAATAGGCAACAATCATAACGGCAGCTTGAGTCTCGCCAAACAACTGGTCGATAAAGCGGTTTGGGCAGGCGCTGATTGTGCCAAGTTTCAAATGCGCAACATGGATGAATTGTATAGTGATAACTGGAAGACCGATAACGCATCAGAGGATCTGGGCTCGCAATATGTGATGGACTTGCTTGCAAAATTTCAGTTGACCACGGAAGAAATGTTCGAACTGTTTGACTATTGCCACTCGCGGGGCATATTTCCGCTGTGTACCCCCTGGGATGTGTCCAGCGTCAAAGCCCTGGATGGTTATGGCGTGGAGGCTTATAAAGTGGCCTCTGCAGACCTTACCAATCCTGATCTACTAACTGCTATTGCGAAGACCGGTAAGCCGGTTATTCTATCTACTGGCATGTCAGCAGAAAATGAAATACGTAATGCCGTTGCTTTCCTCAAAGAATTGTCAGTGGCATACATTCTCTTGCATTGTAATTCGACCTATCCTGCTCCATTCAAAGATATAAATCTGCGCTATATGGAGCGCTTAAAAGAAATTGGCGACTGTCAGATTGGATATTCAGGCCATGAGCGCGGGTATCATGTTGCCATTGCGGCAGTTGCTCGTGGTGCCAAAGTGATTGAAAAACATTTCACTCTCGATCGCAATATGGAGGGTAATGATCACAAGGTGAGTTTATTGCCAGAAGAATTTAAGCAAATGGTTGAGGGGATTCGCCAGGTAGAAGATTCGTTGGGATCCAAATCGTTCCGGGAGTTAACCCAGGGCGAGATGATGAACAGGGAAACCCTGGCAAAGAGTTTAATTGCTAAGCGCGATATTACCGTAGGAGAAACTATCACGGACGATATGCTCGACATAAAAAGTCCAGGTAAAGGTCTGCAGCCTAATCGTCGTAATGAACTTCTCGGCAGGATTGTACACAGAAATGTTAAAGCCGGAGATTACTTTTACTTGAGTGATATTAAAACAGATAAAGTTGTCGCACGCGCATTTAAATTCAAACGACCTTGGGGAGTGCCCGTTCGCTATCACGATTTCAAGCAGGTAATTAAAGACACCAATCCTGACCTGTTAGAATTTCATTTAAGCTACAAAGATCTGGAGCTGAATTTTAACGACTATATTAAAGACGATCTTGATTTGGATTTGGTCGTTCATAGTCCGGAGCTTTTTGCGGGCGATCATATTCTAGACCTGTGTTCGCTGGATGAAAAATACCGCAAACAATCGGTAGATAACTTACAGAGAGTCATAGACCTAACGCGTGATTTGAAGCGTAGATTTAATAAGGTAAGTAACGACGTACTCATTGTCACAAATATAGGTGGCTTTAGTGATGATGGCTTTATCGAGCGCAGGTCAGATCTGGAACTGCGCGCAGCACAATTTACTAAGAGCATGGGAGAATTGAACTGCGAAGGTGTTGAAATCATTCCCCAGACAATGCCTCCCTTTCCATGGCATTTTGGCGGGCAACGTTATCACAATTTGTTCGTCGACCCAGATTGGATCAGACAGTTCTGCGAAAAACAAAATATGCGAATTTGTTTTGATGTGTCTCATTCGCAGTTGGCTTGTAATTATTATCATTGGTCGCTGAACGAATTTGTCGAAAAAGTAGGGTCCTACATTGCGCATTTACATATAGCGGATGCCAGGGACTCTGATGGTGAAGGCCTGCAAATTGGCGAGGGTAATATAGTTTTTTCCGCTTTCGCAAGACAGCTTGATGATGTGGCAAAAACAGCTAGTTTTATTCCGGAGATCTGGCAAGGGCACAAGAATGATGGCGAGGGATTTTGGGTGGCGTTGGAAAAGCTGGAAGCCTGGTTCTAGTCAGTATTTATAAAAGTATAAATAGTTGGGGATATTATTGTGAAGAATAAAAGAGCTTTAGCGGTTGTGCCGGCAAGAGGTGGTTCAAAACGTTTGCCGCGTAAAAATGTCCGAAAATTGTTCGGCAAGCCGTTGGTAGCATATACTTTGGAGGCCGCCATTGAATGCGCCTGCTTTGATAAGATAATGCTTAATTCAGATGATGATGAAATTTTATCGATTGGTGGAGAATATTCCGAAGTCGATATTGAGCAGCGTCCAGCGCGACTGGCTCAAGATACAACGAAAGTGCTTGATTTAATGTGTGAGTTGGCAGATCGTGAGGATATAAAAGAAGCGTTTGATGTTATAACTTTATTATTACCAACCTGTCCCTTCCGTCGGGCGAGTCATATCCGGGAAGGTTATGAGCAGTTGACAAGCGATATAGACTCTATTGTTAGCGTTACGCCCTATGAGTTTCCACCGCAATTAAGCATTTACAAAGATGAAGAAACTGGGTTACTGGCTCCAGTATTTGATCCTTGCCCCCTGATTACCGGAGATACTCGCTCACAGGATCAAAAGCCCATTTTCAGGCCCAATGGTGGATTTTATATGTCCTGGATAAATAAGTTTGTTGCGAATCGCAATTATTTTAAAGGTAGGGTTAAAGGCTACGCGATGGAAAGATTATCTTCAGTTGATCTAGATACTCTTACAGATTTCGAATACGCTGAATTCTTATTGCAGTCTAAAAAAGTTCCACACATGAATTGAGGTATCGATTTGCCGATGATTACTAAGCTTTAGTTGCTTCTATTCATGTACTAAGGTAATTGTCGTTCGCAGCGTAAACTTGAATTTACAGAAAACTAAAATGAATCAAATTCCTCACTTTGAGAATATTGATGATATACAAGGAATCACTCTTGCTTTAAAAAAGTTTGGTATAGTGATAATTGGGAATTATTTGAGTAAACAGGAAGTCTATAATCTAAAGGTGCAGTTTTATAAATGTTTTGATCTGCAAGATCCGGGTATTACAAAAAAGCATCATCACCCAATTAATGAATTTGGAAAAGTTGTTCGTATTAAGCGCGAAAAATTATCATCTACATTTGACTATATTCGCGAAGTTTTCGGGTCGCCAAACATGGAGAAGGTCCTCCGGCACTACTATAGCCCTAATGATTTTTTGCTAAACGATGATGTGTTTTTGACCCACGAGAAAACCAGTGAAAAAAACATTTTGCCATGGCACTTTGATAGACAACAAGCTTTGAAATTCTTTATCTACTTAACTGATACTAACGAACAAAATGGGGCGTTTGAATTTTGCCCTGGCACCCATATGGAGGGTCATTTCAGGGCTAACTACTATTTGTTGCGCGGTTATTCTTTGAAGAATTTTCCCAATGATATACCTGACGACGAAATTCGAAATCCTGAGGTAGTTTCTGCACAAGCTGGTGATCTTATTATTTTTGATGCGGATGGTTTTCATCGTGGTGGTAAAATCGGTCATGACAAAGAACGATTGGTTATTCGTGGCCACTCTCATCCTCTGCCAATTAGAGGTTATCATACGCGGTTGTTTTCCAAAGAGTGGTGGTTGAGAACGCCACTGAATTTGGGAAAGGTTATAGGTTCCAGTGTTGGTAGAGTCCTTGGCGACAGCTCTGAATCGCAAGCATCTAAAACTCGGGAAGACGTATATAAGGAAATATAATTGTAAAATGACTAAAATCTTTAGACATGAAAGCTTAGACTACGTGTATTGCGATTAACTTCAATAGAAATATCAAATCGTACAAATTTAAAGGATAGGCATATGGATCACCAACATGAAAATATTAGGGACAAAATCAAAGGCCCTGTTTTTTCTATCATTACGCCGTTCGCTCGCGATGAATCCATTGACTATGATGGTTTGGAAAAGTATATCAATTTTCTCTATGTGGGAGGGGCTCGAATATATTATGTAATGGCATATAATAGCCGTTTTAGTGAGTTGGCTTTTGATGAGATTAAGGCGTTAAATGAATTTGTTGTTGATAGAGTAAAATCACTTGATTCCAACAATGTCGTTATTGTTGCTGACCCCATACATTGCTCCACCCAAGTATCCATTGACTTTGCTAAGCATGCTGAAAAAATTGGTGCAGATATCATATCTCTTATTTTTCGTGAAAAGTTCTATTTCGAAGACCAGGTATTTAATCACTATGAAATGGTGGCAAAAAGCACTGGTATTGGGATATTGATTCATGAAATGCCATTTATTAGTGGGCTGGGGGGGCATACCATGGATTGGCCAGTATCTTTGTTGGATCGATTGGCAGATATTGAAAATGTCATCGCTATTAAGGAGGATGCGAAAAACGATGAACTTACACTGCAAATATTAAATAAATTGAAAGACCGCATTGCTATTATTACGTCCGGTGGTGGGAAGCGGCAATGGTTGACCTTCGTGGAACACGGTTGTGAGTCATGGTTAAATGGGATAGGTGTTTTTGAGCCGAGGCTCGCTACGCAATTTTACCAGTTTTATTTATCGGGTCAAAAAGACAGGTATATGGACATAATAAATAAGATCGAAGTACCGTTCTTTGATGTAATTGTGAAGAAATATGGTTGGCATTTATCTGTAAAGTCAGCTTTGGAAGCGTATGGTGTAATGTCACGGTTCGAGAGAATGCCCATGATGCCGTTGCCTGAAGACAAGCATAATGATGTAAAAAAACTTATCGATAGTTTGCCGATTCAGGAAGTGCTTTAAAGGTAATAAGGTTTTATATCCTCTGTATACACAGTATGGTCGCTTACTTTTGAACAATAAAGAGATAGTAGAAAGGATAACTTGGATAGAAGCGCATTCTAAGGTATTGGATATAAAATATGGCGGTATTCTATTTTGGCCATATTTGCGGCAGCTAATTTCACTTCAGCTTTTCAAAAAGACGGCGAATAATATCGTCAGAAGAAAATCCATCAAATTCTCATCGTTGGTTTCCCTATTTCGTGCACTGCGTTCCATCTATTTTAGTGACAGAGTGCATAATCTGGAAAATATATTTAAATCTGATGCGTTAATTTTGATCCATACGTCAAGTCGTCAAGAAAAATTAAATGATAAATTTTATTGCCGTACCTCAGATGCGATCATTGACTTTTTCGAGGATAAGTTGAGCCTTTCAACCTGGGAATACAGTTTACAGAATAATTATCCTCAACCACGCTACCGGTCAACTGAGTATATCGATGTACCGCTGTTTATCTATATGGCGCTTGGTGCGTGCGTTGGACTTATTCGTCAGGTCATTAATCCAAAACTAACAAAACCGATTCATATGTTAAATAAAGCTATGCAAGTCAATAATATGGCAACTAAGCTGCCAATAGTTGCAACAATATGTAAAATTTACAGCATCCTATATTTAGCGAAATACTTCGAAAAGAGATTGGCCCGGATTGAACCAAGAATTGTGTTTATACCTGAATTTTACAATGCAATATCAATGGCTTTATCATTAGCGTGTTATCGACGCAATATTGTTTCCGTTGAATATCAACATGGCGCGCAAAATGACTATCACAGGATGTATACGCATTGGGGCGTGGTGCCAGAAAAAGGCTACGAACTTATACCAAAGTATTTTTGGAGCTGGGGGAGTGCTAGTGCAGAAAGGATCAGACGATGGGCTTCAAAATCGAGCTACCACAAAGTGATAATAGGCGGTAATTTATGGATGTTAAAAACTAAAACAGGATTCGAAAATAATGATTTGGTGAATCATGAGCATCAATTATATTATCCAGCTGGGAAGAAGCATATACTAATAACATTGCAAAAGTGGCCCGATCATTTTAATTTTGAGCTCGTATCAATAATCAAGCATTCCCCGCCAAATTGGTGTTGGCATATAAGACAACATCCTTTACATAAGTTTCCCGCGGAAGAAATGAAAAAATATTTTGAAGATACCCAGCTTAAAAATGTAGAGATAGAATATAGTACCAAAGCATCACTATATAGTTTGTTGAAATCTGTGGTTATTCATTTAACTGGTTTTTCTACTGTTGCTTTTGAAGCGCAGTCGTTTAATGTTCCCACGATTTTTTTTCATGGTAATGCTTTGCATGGATTTTCCGGTTTGATAGACAATCGGGAATTTTATTATGCTGACAATGAACACGAAATAATGGATTGTTTGCATAAACTTCTTAGTGGGAAAATGCGTATCCCTTCTTCTTCAGGCGAGTACATTATTATATCTGAGAAGGTGGCGTCAGATGCTCTCACTACTATCATTGGCATCCGCTAGTATATTCTGATTTGATACATCGTCGAATATTGCAGCCAATCGCCTAGTAAGGTATTTTCTTTGATATTGACGCAAATCTATTACCATCGGCTTTAAGCGCCCTGTTCGCCATAACTCGTATTTTTCCAGAATATAGCTAGAAATTGATTCGCTGTCATGGTAATCGAATACTTTACCGGTGCCTGTAGCGTGAATAATTTGCGCAGTATCGCCATGATTGGGTGCAACACCGAGAATTGGGTTTCCTGTAGGCAGGTAGTCGAATACTTTACCTAGTGTGATGTTATCGTTGAACGGCACATTGTCAACAGTCAATAATAAAAGTTGCGGAATATATAGTAGTTTTATCGCATCTTTGTAGGGTATATAATTGTGAAATTCAAGGTTTTGACTTGGTAACAGGTGTGATAAGGCATTTTTGATTTCCGCGTCGACATTGCCAATAAATCTCAAACAAAGATTTTTTGATAAATCACGATTAGTTTTAACCAATTGACTTAGAGTTTCAAAACACACCGGATGGTATCTTCTGGCGTATAGCGAACCAAAATAGGTAACGTAAAATTTGTCAGAAGATTCAATGTTAATGGCTGTTATATCTTGTGGATCGTAACCGTTGGTAATTACGTGTGCTTTTCTGGAAAAGTCATAATTTGAATCATCAATATAGTGATCTAGAAGCTTTGATCCCGTAAACGTCAATGCTGTTGCGTTGGATACCACTTTTCTTTCCAGCCTTTTGTTAATTGTCTTGACAATTCCCAGTCTTTTCACAGTATTGTAAAGTGTGCTTTCTACCCACGGATCCCTGAAATCTGCTACCCATGGTATACCGGAGTGCTTGTGTAGCTTTAATGCAACCAGGTGGGAGGTATAGGGAGGAGCCGTGGAAAAAATCAGATCCGTATTATACTCTTCAATTATTCTTTTACCGCAACGAAATGCGTTGAATAGCCATCCAATTCTGCTGTCTGGTATGAATAGATTCAGCCGGATATAGTCCGAAAACGTAGTATATATAGATCGTTTGGGGAGTTTGTTGGAGTTGCCTGGATTGTTTGTTGATTTCCTTTTTACCAAGCCGTCAATGAAATTGTAGAAATTGTGTGGCTCAATAGAGGAGGTGCGGTATACATGTTTTATATGCGCGATATCGTGGAGCAAGGATTCATCCACGCTTTCAAAATTACCGTTATCTACTGTGAGAATTATCGGGTTCCATCCAAAATCGGTTAGGTACTTGCAGAATTTAGTAATTCTTTGTACTGCGATACCACCGGCTGGTGGCCAATAGTAAGTAACGATTAGTACAGTTTTTGCGCTCATTCTTTGTGACAAAAGATGTTATTTTCTGGATAATAATAGAAATTCAGATTTGCTTAAATAAACTATTTGATGGTGGCGAAGAAAAATAAGCAGAGCAGTAAAAACTCAGTTATTTGCTACAGTCTATCCGTTCCCAAATATGCGGTATATAGCTGGGCTCAACTTTTGGTTTGTGTAATGCAGCGACATAACTATACAAGGATGTACTGTCGTTGTAGGGCCATTGTTTAACCTTGCCCGTTATCAACTGGTAGCTAAGTCGAATAAATGATTTGTAGATCCATTTTAAGACTGGGACAATTGATTTTTCTGTTAATACTTTAGGCCGGTAAAAATGAATCTCAAAACCGGCAAAATGAAACGCAGTTTTATATTCACATTCACGGAAAAAATGATCATGTCGGTCCTTCTTACGAATTGTAGTCAGGCCTCTAAAATTTTCTTCGCTTTCATACGTGTCAATATATGCCTGATTGGTTACATAGTCTGACAAGGCAGGTTCTTGTAGAACTAAATATCCACCAGGCCGCAACGCGTTGTAACATTCTTTTACAGTTTTCAGCAAATCACCTGAGTGATGTAGCGCGCCGAATGCCAAAATAAAATCAAATTTATTTTTCTCGGGTATGCTATTAAAACTTCCATGTACAGGTATAACCTTATTCTCGACGCCATAGTGCGCTGATACTTTTGGTATCAGTTCAGACACTGCAGATCTGCTGGTTTCCAGGGCATATACTTTTTCAACTTCGCGATTTAGTGCTAGCCAGGTGGACGCATAACCACTTCCACAACCAATATCTAGAACTTGACCGTGAAACCGGATGTCTAATTTTTTTTCGATATGTGGAATTAACTTTAGCCTTTTGTTTTTGAATATTGATCTAATATCTTGTTCTTGGGCTAACTTAGCATGCAGTTGATTATGCAAATCTATTTCATGAGACGTAACAGTCTTGTCGTTTTCGGGGCACCAGTTTAAATATGTCATATTTGGCATCGGGCTCGATAAATTCGAAGCGAATAAATGAGGAAAGTTTCTTGCACAATTTATACCTTATCGAAGGTTTTCAACAGTTACACATAGATCTCTTCATCTGTTTCAATATCATTGATTTTTTATATATCTTAAATAATTATTAATAAATCCGTATACTATATGTAAATCAATCGGATATGGTTGCTTGGTCATAAGTCTCTCAATCAGAATATTAAATTCCAATATTTTTCATGCTGTTTCATTAATCGAAAATATTTAGTTTTGCGATCTATTGTTTATATGGATTAAAGGTGCCTTTGAGTTAATCTCACGCTACGGAAGTTGGATTAAAAATTGCACTATGATTGGAACTTACGTCACGAAGGAGCAAGTGGGTTGTATGAAAAGAATTGAAGAAGTCGCACCAAAAGTTACTTCTGATCTTGCTGATCGAATATACGATTTTTGGAGTCGAAATGTTAACTGTGAACATATTATGGGGAAGTCATTATCGGATAATGTTCGCGGTACGGAAGCATATTTTAAAGATCTGGAAAAACAAAGGTATCGCTCACATCGACATCTGCTGCCCTGGATAAAAGAGATGGAGCCTGGAAGAAGTGTCTTAGAGGTAGGTTGTGGAATTGGGTTAGATGCATTCCAGATGGCTAAACATGGACTCAAAGTAACAGCCGTTGATCTCACTGACGTAGCGATTGATACAGTCCGAAACAGGTTCAAACAAAATGCCCTAAGTGGTGAATTTAAAGTAAGCGATGCTACCAATTTACCATTTGAGGAAAATGTTTTTGATTACGTTTATTCATTTGGTGTTTTGCATCATGCGCAAGATACTGCGGCTTCGATAGAAGAGGTATATAGAGTATTGAAGCCCGGTGGTGAAGCGAAAATTATGCTTTACAATCGACACTCCTTAAATGAAGTGGTTCACCGCATCACCAAGATTCCTTTCGAAGACAAAAACGAACTATGTCCGGTTGTTCGACGATATACCGTGAAAGAAATTAAACAAATTTTCAGTTCTTTTTGCGACGTAAGAATTAAAAAAGAATTTGTCTACGGTGAAGGTTATGGAAAACTTTTTAAATGGACACCATACTTTTTGTATAAGTTATTATCAACGTGGTGGGGTTGGCACTTAATGATAAACGCGAAAAAATCAGTTTGATACACGGTGGGTTTCATCAGTTGGTAGGTGGCGGTAAAAACCTGCCAAGGCGCGGAACATCCACGCATTACACCAACGTAAAAGTGTAAAACGTTTTTTATAAAACGGCGTTTCCTGATAATAAAAACGGCCTTCCTTATGGTACATATTAGTCACTGCCCACATAGCAATTTTTTCCGCCAATCCGGGGTATTCCGCTTGATGGCGGCTGAAAGTAATAATACCCTGAGCGCTGCCATGTATGTCATGGGGATAGTCTTTATCATTCATCCATCTTGGTGAGCCATTACTGTTGAAAAGATGCTTGGCATAATACTCCAGGCCTGATCGATAGCAATTTGTATAGCCTTTGTCATCTGTAGCTGCCATGTAGCGAGCGAGCCCATCAAGAATAAACCCGGTATGGTAATTGTCATGGGTAATATGTGAGTCTTGTGGAGGATCAGTGTAGAACCATGCGGCATAATCCGTTTGTTGATTGACGACATACCTGACCAGTCTGTCGGCTTTTTCGCGATATTTTGTACTTCCTGAATATCGTGAATATCTGGCAATCACTGCACCGATTAAAATGCTAACATCCATGACGCGCATTGACATAGGTAACGGCATATATGCAAGACATAATTCATCTGGAGTATCTTTCAGGATTGTCAGGTCGCAGAGGAAAAACTCAATGGCGCTTGCAACGGTGTCAAGATAAGCCGTATTTCCCGTTACTTTATATCCATCGAGGAAAGCTTCGCAAACAAAACTGGTGACAACCGCGTTAGGTGTATTGGTGGGCGCATAAAAGCCTGGATCTTGCCAGGGATAGTGGTAGCCCCAACAATTTCCAGACCACTGGCCCGGCGATTTAATTTCAGTTAAGAGATCCAGCAATGACTGGGCGGCAACAAGATATTGATAGTCACTTGTTGCGTGATACAAGTCAAAAAAACTCTGGATAAATAACGCGAGTCCTTTGGGGTTGTATGTTTTTTTTATACCTACTAGTGGGCGGATGTTGATTGGCGAGCGCATGACAGATTGTATTGCGATAATACGCGGCCATTTTCCCCAACCCAGTAAAAGTCTGAGAAGCGGGCTGTTTAATCCATCATGTTTGTTATAGCCGCGGAAGTTTTGCCTGCTGCTCCAATGATGTACGTGCTTGAGGATGTCTTCTAGTCTGGATTTGGTCATATTCTTTTTGACCACTCATTGGACTCAAATAATTGAACCCATATGTGGGTTAATAACATAAAGTACAAAATAAAGTAATGCCATCGCAAACGTTTTGTAGGTGTAAAACTCAATACATGTTTAATGAACTTATAGTTAAAAAGCCCGACCTCATTTACTTTTTGCTCAGTTAGCTGTTCATCTGCAAGGGCTTTTAGGTGCTTGTGAAAAAATTCGTAAGAAGAAACCTGAAACCCGCTCTTGGGTCGATTAATAATTTTATCCGGTAAAATAGAAGCCACTGTTTGCTTCATGTAGGCTTTTTGTTTGTTATTGTGCATAAGCGTAGCGCGTTGAAATTGGTGCACGTGTGCATATAACATGTTGTCGACTAGTGGAGTGCGTACCTCCAGTCCATGCGCCATGCTGATCCTGTCCTCTTGCCATAAAAGATCATTTACCATTTTCTGGAGCCATTCAAATTGAGCGGCTGCTAATACTGGGTCAGCGTTATTAAACCAATGTTGATGCAGGTATTCAAAGGCATCAGGTAGTTGTTCATCCTGCATTCTTTCTCCATAGATTTTTCTACGTAAGCCTTTGCTATCCCACACGTTGCGAATCAAGCCATACACCGCAGGCCAGTTTCCCAATTGTTGAAGAATGCATAAACTGCGCTCACCTTCACTCCAGGTCAATGGATTGATTGCATGGTACAGTTTTGACAGACCTGTTCCCAAACTGGCTGTAATAAAAGAAGGCACTATTTTTGAGAGTGAGTCAGCCTGCGCCAGAATTTTGTGAAAATTGTAGCCTAAAAACAATTCATCACCGCCCAAACCGGACAATACCACCTTGATATGCTGGGAAGTGAATTTGGCCAATTGCCAGTTTTGTAAGGCGTTAATTTTTGGAACTTCAAGATGCCAGAGAAGAGCCGGGAGTTCCGCGGTGATATCGTTTTCCATTTTTAGTTGTAGATTGTGAAAGCCGAACTGCTCAGCAGTTTCGGCGGCATATTGTGCTTCTTTAGGGTCGTCACCAACGTCTATAGTGAATGTTTGCAACCTGTGGGTCGCATGCTCGGCGCTTAGTACCGCGACGGTAGAAGAGTCTATTCCGCCAGACAAATAGCAGCCTACCGCGACATCAGCAGTCATGTGCGAGTAAACGGAATCCCTTAGTTGCTTGAGCGTGTCTCCATTTCCAGCTTGTGGTTTGTCGATATCGTAGTATTGAATAGATTTATTTGGGCTCCAACATAATATTTTACCTGGGGCTAACTGTTTGATACCCCGGAATAATGAAGCCTCACCGGGTAAATACCGAAAATTCATAAGTAAGTGCAACTGCTGGAGATCCATTTCCGGCGTGTTTTGCAGCTTAGTCAGGATTGCCTTGCTCTCAGAGGCAAATATGATGCTTGAGTTGCTGGTTTGATGAAAAAACAGTGGTTTTATGCCCAAGCTATCCCGAACCAAAAGGCCGCTATTGTTGTCTTTGTCCCATAACGCAAAGGCGAACATTCCTCGCAACCTGGAAAAGCCCGCACGACCATATTTCCGATAAATTTCCAAAATAACCTCAGTGTCTGAATGAGTGGCAAAATGATGGCCGAGACTGAGGAGTTCCTGGCGTAGCGCCTTGTAGTTATATATCTCGCCGTTAAATATTATGGTGAAGCGCCCGTCATGGCTGGTCATGGGCTGTTGTCCGCTATCAAGGTCAATGATTGATAGCCTGACATGCCCAAGGCAGGCGTGAGGTAAGAGTATAGTACCCTGGTCATCGGGGCCACGGTGTTTGATGGAACGCAGCATTCGCTCCAGGGTTGATAATTCGTGAGAGGGAATGGGTTCTGGAGAAAACCAGCCTGTGATACCGCACATAGTTAATTATTCAATGACCGTTGCATTATCGCGGGTGGATTTGGATAAGACTCAATAGTGTCAGAAATAAATTCCGCCACGTTTATGGTATCACGAAGGAGGTTTTGTCTGGCTGCGATCCAGTTACTGGCGGGTTGATCGAGTATGCTGTCAATAGCGCTCTCAAGGGAGTTCCATTCAATTGTGCGTAAATTTTTTACCAAACCATATTTTTGTTCCTGCTCATCCGTATATCCACGGCCGGTTTCGGCAGCATAAATAGCCGGTACACCCAGGACAGCGCATTCCGAGGCCATTGTTGCACTTTCACCGATGAATGCCTTACAAAAGGCAAGTACATGATGCACCTCAGAGAGCTTTCCCTGATAAGCGTAATCTGCAAGTGTGCCGGTGAGAGGGGACTCGGAAGAAATGAGTACTCTACCCAATTTGGTCAGTTTGGAGACTGTGTTTTCCAGTAATTCCTGGCTCCAGCCGGTTTCGCCAATGTCATGGCTGGCTTGCCAGGAGACAACACGAATAAAGAATGTGTCACCAGTTTCGGCCAACCCGTTTTGCAGAGCTGTCACTTTATCGGGTGAAAATACCGCTGGATGCAGGTATGAGAGTTCATGATAGCCGGCATAGCGAACGTGCCGCTTTTTCGGTAACCAGGCCTGGTAACATCTTGGTACGATTACCTGGGAAGCAAAAGGATAGGTGATGAGGTTTTGTAACTTTGCATTCTCGGTATCATAGAATACCAAAGACGGGATTCCCGTTAGTCGTGTTGCGTGGGCAATGCTGACTCCGCCGATAGCTGCCATTATGGAAATGTTGTTTTGTCTGGCGACTTTCAATAGAGACAAATCACGTTTTATCAGTTCACCTGCCAATGACAGCAGTCCGCCTTTACCCAGTTTTGATAGTGGGACGTGTTTAATTCCCATTTCATCCAGGAGTTCCAGGGCGAATTCCTTTTCCCTGCTGGTGACTATAATTTTGTGTCCCTTCTGCTGCAGAATTTTAATGGGATTTTTAAAAAAATGAACATGGGCTGGATGGCCAATATCGAAGAGTATATTCATTTTTGATCATTTTTTTGATAAAGCAACATGGTAATTTGCTCTGATACGAGGCCGATTAAAAATACCAGAATACTGGTTATAAATAGTAGTGCACTCATATTTGTGAAGCGACCGAAATTAGCATAGGTATACAAATAGTAACTTGTAGCAAGTAGAAAAAAAATGATGCTTATCCGGAAAAATACACGGAAAGGAGAGTACAGGACGCCAATTTTGAAAATAATAAGAAAAAACCGAATGCCATCGTTGATGATACTGATGTGACTTTTTCCCTCCCGTTTTCCGGCCTTTATGGGGATATATCCAACGGATAAACCACTTCTGAAAAAAGCCATAGTAATTGTCGTGGGGTATGAAAATCCATTCGGCAATATGCTTAAAAATGCGCAAAATTTGCTTTTTCGCACCGCCCGAAAGCCGGAAGTAAGGTCATCAATTTTATGGCAAACCATCCAGCTCGCTAACCAATTATAAATTTTATTGGCCGTAGCTCTTCCCAGATTGGCCTGTGAACTTTCAGTGCGTGCACCCACTACCATGTCATATCCTTCCAGTAGTTTAAGCACCAGTCTATCGATATCCTCTGGTTTGTGTTGCCCGTCAGCATCCATAAAAACCAGAAAGTCATGTTTTGCGGCGCGGGCACCTGACTTAATTGCCGCTCCATTTCCTTTGCTGTATGGATTGTTTATTGTACGTACATCAAATTGTTCACACACAGTTTTTGTGCCGTCAGTAGAACCATCGTTGATCACAATGATTTCGTCGTTGGGGTACCTGTCACGCAAATTTGGTAACAAGCTTGCTAATGACGTGGCTTCATTTTTTGCAGGTATAACGATAGTCAGCGGTGGGCGATTTGTATTGTTCATTTAATAATCAAATTTTCAAATATATTACTGTAAAAGCTACCAGTTGAATTAGAGACCTGGGCTAGATTCTGATTGTGCACTCATTTTGCATGCCATCTATCTGAACAAGTATAGGGTTGCAAAATTTATTCCTTCAGCCGGTATGAATTGTGAAAACCTGGCCTGGTGCGTTACAGTTTATCGGATGGGATCTGATTCGGTACGCGAACGAATTACTGCACACCCTCTACGTTATAAACAATACTGCTTGATTGACTAAAAATGTAATGAAACATATGGGCACCTGCTACTGCCTGCTTTAAGAATTTGAGAAATCAGCGAATTTGAGCGTCCACACGCGTTATTAAATCCAGGATATTGTTTTATATCAGTGCAACCAATTTTGAAAACAACATTGTTTAGTAATCAAGCCATCAACCAGCGGCTCTTATGGGCAGGTATTGTTCTTTTTTATTTTGTGTTGCGAATTCATCCTATCGGAATTCCGCTTGATCGAGATGAAGGAGTATTTGGATTAGTTGGCAGAACAATACTGGAAGGCGGATTGCCCTATCTGCATGGTATTGATCAAAAGCCACCCCTGATATTTTATCTATATGCTTTGATATTGAGCATTTTCCCTTCTACAGCGCTTGGAATACATGTTTTTCTTCACCTTTATAACTTTATAACGCTGGTAATATTATTTCTGTTTTCAAAACGTGCCATGGATACCGCGACTGCGTTTTGGATCGTTTTCATTTTTGCTCTCATTTCCATCAATCCTTACGTTCAAGGATATACTGCATCCATTGAAATGTTTGCTCTGCTGCCGCTGATGCTAAGTATCTGGTGGGCGCTGTTGGCAACTGAAAGTGATTCGCATCAATCGCTATATTTGGTGCTTAGCGGAATTTTTGGAGCATTAGCATGTTGGTTTAAACCACCATTTGTATTCAGCGCGGCTTTTGCGTTGATAATTATAGTTCATAAAGCTTTTATTCATAATAACACTGGTGAGCGCCTTCAAATTGTAGCTAAAGCCGTGACATTCTGGTTGGCTGGCGGTATTGGAGTTTCGATTTGTATCGTTGGGTATTTCGCCTATAAAGGTGTCTTTGAAGAGTTCTATTATTGGAGTTTCCGACACGGGATGTTGTACAGTGCGATGATTCCAGTCGGAGACAAGCTATTATTGTCATGGCAAGGGCTATCGCAACTGCTTCAAAACGCTCCAATAATATTTATATTAGCATTAGCTTGCCCATTTCTTAAACCGACAAAAAGTAAGTTGTCGATTTACCTGATTGTTGGATTTTTTCTATTATCCCTGGTCGGCGTTAGCTTCGGTTTTGCATACAAGCACTACTACGCGCAACTTTTACTACCATTGGCGATTCTTGCGGGTATAGCAATCAGCACAGTCGCCGGTAAGATAGTAGATAGTAGAAAACAAACAGGAGCGAGTATCGTAATAGTCATCGCGGTCTTTGTGGTTCAAATCTTACCAAACTTTGATTATCATTTTTCCCAGGCGCAACTAAAAATTAATCGAAAGTTTTATGGTATCAATCCCTTTTTTGAATCAGTATCAATAGCCAGGTACCTAAACGAGCGCACGACGCCAGAGGACGAAATTTTTATCTTTGGTTCAGAACCACAAATTCTTTTGTTGGCCGAACGTCGGTCTGCCACAGCTTTTTACATGATATATCCCTTAATGAACTCTATTTATCCAAGATACCTGGAGTTTCAGCAAAGAGTTATTGAAGAGGTTGAAAACTCTAAACCAGAATACATAGTTAGCGTAGTTTTACCAGCCTCATTTTTATATGATGGTAAAGCAGAGCAGAGTACCTCTATATTCCTGCAGAAATATTTAAAACAAAACTACCAATTGGAAGATCGGTTATTGTTTAGTGATGCTGCCCAGTCCTGGATTTCCGTTAAGCAGGGTAACATTCGCCGGGACCAAGTCCGCCCTAATGTAGCTATCATGCTATTTCGCAGGGCTAAAAGTTAACTCTGATGGTTTTCGGGTATGTTACTTAAAGTGAACCTGAAAACCCAGGTTGTGTGGACCTGCGCGATGACTAAAGTGCTATATGTAACACCTTTTTTGGTGTTTGAGACATATCATAGCTAATCGAAGATAATAGTAACTGGGTTCCAATAATAATCGGGAGTACGGCGATAAATATTATGCCTGTTGGCGCCGGTGTATTTATGCTTGCATAAGCATACCATTCATATGCGCCAAAAAATAAACCAAAAAACATTAATATCAAACCGGCTAAACCGTTAATGGTTGCGATATTAAAATCCCTTAATAAATAGTTGTAAAATAGGCGCTTTAACAGCCGTTTAACATTTCCGGCTATAAATTCCGGTAATACGCTGGCCACATGTAAATTGCTGGTTTCGTTGCCGTACTTTGCTTCCATTGGAATGTCGCGAACAACTGCCCTGATAACATTGAGGCGAAACAGCATGTCAGTTTCAAATAAAAAGCGATTCTCAATTTTTTCCAAAGGGAGTAAGGAAAGTACTTTCGCGTGTATAGCAATAAATCCGTTGGTTGGATCCATGACATCCCAGTAGCCAGTGGATAATTTTGTGATAAATGAAAGTAACGCATTACCAATTTTTCGTATCCTTGGCATACCCCAAAGGTATTCCAGACTGTAAAACCTGTTTCCTTTTGCGTAGTCGCATTCACCTTTTATTATTGGCTTTATAAATCTATGTATCAATTTGGGGTCCATCTGGCCATCACTATCTATTTTAACAATTATATCTGCGCCAGAAGATAGTGCGTGTATAAATCCCGTTTTCGTAGCGGCGCCTACACCCATATTCTCTTTATGGTGTAGTACTATGACCCGTTGGTCCTGGGTATTTTCTTTAACAAATTGTCCAGTGCTTTCTGGACAGCAATCATCGACCACGATAATGTCGTTTACCTCGGCGGGAATGGCGTTCAGAACATCCAGGATAAGGTCCCGGGAGCGGTAGCTTGGCATAACGACTGCGATTCTAGGCGCATCCATAGTGTTTCAATACATACTGATATACTTCGTGGTTGTGGATTTTTGCCGGAAAGATAGGGGCGGACGAAAAAATATCACCTTCCGGTATGTGCTCGCCGCTTCTTCTTACCACACATTCAAAGAGGCTATAAAACGGCAGTTCTTTACCATTAATCAGTAGCTGCGAGTTTTCAGGTATCGGCTTCCAGAAATCCAGTTGGTAAAAAAGCTTTTTGGGATCATCGGGGTATCTTTTAACGTCAAAAACTGGTGTTTCATCGATCTTTGCATTGGTTAAGATCTGATAGGCCTGGTTCGTGTCTTTCTCTGAAGAGAAGAACACCAGCGCATCGTTAGTCATTAATTGCTCGACTTTTAAAAAGTTTAACCCAATAGATTTTAAGAATAGTTCCGGATCAATTTGGCGATAAAGATAATCTTCACTTTTATCGTAAGATCTTCTTTGTGTGAGCGCGTTAATGACCAAAATATCTTCGTTGTGATCTTGAGCATTGAAAACAATAGCCAAAGCAGTGTCGATTAATTTCAGAGCGCATTGCATTTCCTTTGATATTTCATCGTCGCTGGTCCAGTGGTGATGTTGAGCATGTGCGATAGAGTTCAAAAATATGACGGAGAACCTGGGTTTGTATTTCCATTTGTAAACATCAAATATGGTGGCGTTTATGACGTCAAACAGGGAAAACAATACATAATTTTTTATACCGTTGCTAACCACGGTTGATAAAAATAATGGCAAGTGTCCTACCATTCGAATAAATATTTTTGGTCTCAATAAAAACTTAAGTAGTCTGGCAGTTGTTTTCAAAACGATCGAAAAATTCAAGTCAAGATAATTGCGGGAATAGTATCTTGGGAGAGAAAGCAGCTCGTTCAATTCGTCTGGGTGAGCATTTTCGGAAACTGTCCAGGGATCGGGAAAAAAGAACAAACATTTAGAGTGTTTGCTGGATTTGGCATTCATCGCTCCCCATATACCAGTTGATATACCGTTTTCATTGAGGACCTCCCAAATTTGTTTCGCTGCTAATCGGGACACGTCGCCCAGGTGCTCGATACCGTGAAGATGGGAGGGTTTGCCGGTATGCACTGAAACCCATTGAACCCATGGGTCAAGTCCATGGCGTTCTTCTTTATCCTGCGTAATTGTTTTTGTCCATTGCATAGCAAGAACACGTTCAATCATTGGCAGTTCCATGGCTTGAGCAGCCTTGGCGAATAACTCTCTATTGAACTCGTTTAATTCAACAACGATCATCTTAATTATGACTATTTGGTTTCGCTACACCCTGTGATCTATTAAAAATATGGGTTACCCGTTGGTGTCTGGCGAAATAATAGATGAAAAACAGTGCACTGGTGTACATAAAAGGATAAAAAGGCACTGAGTATCTTGGCAGGGGCGCAAAGACTGTATGCAGTAGAGTGGTATAGACAATTATTAAAAATGTGACTAGTGCGGGTACTCCAAAAATAAAAAGGTTGCGCGTTGCAATAATATATATTGCAGCAGAAAAAAGACCTATGAAAAGTACGCTAATGAGTACATAGTGAAGGAGTTTCATGCTTAAATAGGTGAATTTGGCAACAGATGATTTGTCATAAAGCGTTTTTTTCACCGGGTAGATAAATGGTCCCCCCATTCCCTGAATCATCGACCAGCCCCAATAGGACGTTGGTTTACCGACAAAATACCAGGAGAAATATTTCACCGGATCTTCTGCAGCACGATCTACCAGTGTGCTCAACGCATAACCAAAATCAGCCGCCATTTTTTTGTATTCTGTGTCTTCGCGATAGGGATACCCTCTTAGTTCGGGATTCTTGTAAGTAAAATCAGGGTAGGTGCCAAAAGCAAATACTTTTTCGGCATTTGTTGCTTTCGGCGCATGTAGGGGTGCCCAAACTTGCCATGGCATCCACAAAGTTAAAAATCCAGCAGCAGCAATAATGATTGAAATCCGCGGATTCATTTTAAAATCTTTAAGGAAAATTACTGGCAATAAAGTAAATATTGGTAGTAATAAAGCAGCGGGCCTGACCAATGCTGTGCAGCCCATTAGCAAGCCATACACTAGAAAGCGGGCTTTCGAAGGAGTCTCAATCGCTAATAGCAAAACATACGTAGATATAACCAGAAAAAACGCAAATAAGGTTTCGCTCAACAGGTATCCTGCGGCAACAATAAGATGGGGAGATATGGCCGCTAACACGCCAGCTGTAACCGAGAACCAAAGTGGTAAAAACCTTAGCGCAATATGATAAGCCAGTAACACCGTTATCGCGCTTAATATAGCCTGTAAAAAAAGTGCTATCTGATAAGTGACATTTATATCCCCCGTCAAATATAAAATTGACGACAAAAACAGGGGATAACCAGGTGTAATTAAACTACTCGGTTCTGGATTATCTTTGGGGTAGTGGGAATACACACCATTGGTTAGTAAATTGTGTGCGATAGTGACGTATTTTGCCGCATCGGCTCGAATTGGCACATCAATTTCTAAAGTTAAAACATAACCCAGCCTTAAGAATAGTGCCAAAAGTAATATATAGGCACCCAACCATCGCGGGTTGAGCAATTGATGATTTTTTAAATTATTCATAATGACCAGGTATATTGAGCTTTGCTGTTAACCATTAACTAGCAATATTTAAGCCAATTAACTTTGGATTAATATCCCAAAGACGTCGATAACCTATGGATTAATAAGTAAATATAGATTAATGGAGCACGGTCTTGGCTACTTGATAGATCTAGAGTTCGAATACCGTTTTACTATTGTAAATGCGCAATTCAGAGGATGGTTGTGATTTCTTCGATTTATGTCTTCTGCGCATAAATATAGCCCTGATATTTATTTTCACGTTTAAATTCCACTGCAAATCCCGCCGTTTCCAGAGTATCGATCAATTTATTGATGGTAAATTCTGACGGTATATTGAAGTATTTTGGTTCATGGACTTCCATAACTATTTTTCTTATATGATCCAGTTTCGTTTTTGCGTTTGAAATGATTTTGTACTCAGCCCCTTCGCAATCCAGTTTCAGCAAATCGATGTGATCTATACCTAAATCGGTGAAAATATCATTGAGAGAGACTAATTCAACCGTGGTATGTATATCGGTTGTTCTAAGCAGGGAGTTTTCAGCGGGATTTTTGTTGGATACATAGAGTCTCTCTTTGCCAGTATGATCTGAGACTGCTTTATTGAAAATAGTAACGTTGTTGATTCCTTTGACATTCTCGTCAAGAATGGAAAATGTTGGCGGAAAGGGTTCAAAAGTATATACATGTCCTGCGGGGCATTGATTGGCAGCTTTTACAGTAAAAGAGCCTATGTGGCCGCCAATGTCTACTATTGTATCGTTCTTTGAAATTTCAAATACATCATAAACATTATCCACAAATACTTCCCAGGCCATGGCTAAATCTGAAATTTTGTTGACCAGGCTTTCCCCTCTGACACTGATTTCGTGATTGTTTAGATTAACTTTTCTTACTTTTCCAAACCAAAATGATAGCCACGCCGTGATATTCCATTGCTTGAAGGAAGAAAAAAACATCCTGACGACAAACGCGAGTCTTCTGATCATGAATCCATCCTGGTAAGATAAGCCAAATTTGTACTGTTTATCTCTAGCTTATTAATTTTATTGTATTTACATTTTAATTTGTTCACATCTATAACGTATTTACGTAGACCTTTACTTTTAAGTAGCAAAGTGCACAAATATCAAAATCTAAAAAAGTCTAATTAATCATTCTTTTGTCGCAATACAAAATACAGACAAGCCAGCAAAATAATTAAATCGAAACAATGGTAGTTCAAGTAGACAGATTGTATGTAAAATTTTATTTACAATTGGGTGATGTACCTGCAATTGGGACTTTTCGGTGGTGGCAAAATACCTGCCCCATAACCGGGTCACGGCAACAATCGGTAATAAAAAACCAAAGTAGTAGGAAGCGTGAGTTACTTTAAGCCCTGTCGTCTCTACTGTTTTTATCAATGCACGTCGCGTATAGCGTCTTTTGTGGCCAAGAAAAGCATCATGCTTGCTCCATAAAAAATTAAATGCCGGTACACTAATCACTACAGTGGTACCGTGTGGAACCATAGTGCAATATTTCTGAATCAGTTCGTTATCATTGTCTACATGTTCGATTACATCCATCATTAGTACCAGCTTGGCGTTTGATTTTTCTATGGTGCGTCTGTATTCAAGAACTCCATTGTTTACCTTCGTCGCAAATTCTTTAGAATAATTTGGGTCGACGCAAGTGGCGCTGTTTACATAGCCCTTGTTAAGGAGATATTTAGAGAAATAACCAGACCCCGCTCCGATGTCTAACATGGATGCAGATCGGGTACCACCTAAACACTTGCTCAACGCAGCTGCCTTTGATTTGTAGTACCAGTGGTCCTTTATATGTTCTCTTAAAATACTTTCTTCTTTAAGATCCATATTTGTCCAGCATAAGTTCTGAAGGTTTCAGGTCTGAAGTGTTGCCTGGAGAAGTAAAGATACTTTCAATAATATAAATAGGCCTGGATTTGGTCTCTATAAATATTCTTCCTATATATTCTCCAAGAATTCCTATTGACAATAACTGTATACCACCAAAAAATAAAACTACTGTCATCAGTGATGCATACCCCGGAACGTCAATGCCAAATAAAACCACTCTTATTAACAGAAATCCTATATAGAAAAATGCAAAAACGGCAACAAATGCACCTAAGTAGGACCATACTCGAAGCGGTACCATAGAAAAACTAAAGATTCCATCAAGCGCAAAATTCCATAGCTTCCACAAGCTCCATCTGCTTTTTCCTTCTGCACGCCCCTTTCTTTCATAGGAAATAGTCGCCGAAGAAAAGCCCACCCAAGCAAATAAACCTTTATTGAATCGATTTCGTTCTGGGAGCAATTTAAGTGCATTAATCACTTTTCTATCCATTAGACGGAAATCGCCGACATTGCTGGGCATATGAATGTCTGCTATCCAGTTGAATATGCGATAAAAACATTCAGCGCTATTTCTTTTAATAAATGAATCGCTGTTACGTCTTGAACGACGGGCATAAACAATGTCGTATCCTTCTGCCCATTTATCTATCATTTTTAGGATCAATTCAGGAGGATCCTGTAAATCTACATCAATCGGAATAACAACATCACCTGCTGAATGATCGACACCGGCGGTTATAGCCGCTTCTTTTCCAAAGTTACGAGAAAAACTGATCAATTTGATGAACGGGAATTTTTCGACATAAGATAAAACTGTGGTTTTGGTATCGTCGGTACTTCCGTCATTGACAATGATTATCTCCAGTTTACCTTTATAATTTTCTATCACCTTTAATAACTGTGAAAAGAAAATTTCCAGGGATGGTGTTTCGTTAAATACAGGAACGATCAAGGATAGAAACGGGCTGACTGGCAGTGTCTTATCATTAATCATGGAATGATTTTAACCTTTCAAACTTTCGCTAAAATTATTTGAAATTATTCCAATCTCGCTCGTTTGAGGTTTCCTTTCATCAATTAGTCGATTGATCCTTGCTTCAAATTCAAGCAGCTGGGGTAGCTCGCTGGGGGCCAAAATTTTTCGGTCCTGATCAGCGGATTTAGCTACGTCCAGATACCGAAGGGCTTCTTCGTAGAGTCCGGCAGATGCCAGAAGGGTTGCCTGTCTAATTGGTATCGCCGGGCGCCTTTGATATTTATATGCTCTATCAAGTAATTCGATTGCGGGTGTTAGCTGTCTCGCCAATACATACAGGTCAGAATGTAAAAATAAAAGCTTCGCAAAGGTTTTTTTCTGGCGTTCGATGTTCGGTATGGTTTCTATCGCTGCCAATAGCTTGATAGCATCGTAAATATCATAGTTTTCACATTTATTATTTACGATATTGTCAACCAATGTGTTGGCTAAGGTCAGAATCCCATCGGTAAATTTGGCGGTTTTTACAAGATTGTTTATGTCATCCAGCGAATAAGGAGTTTCAATGTTGTATCGACAACCGAGATTAATTATCTCCATCGGCAGGCTAACATCATAAGGAAATTTCTGGTATGTAGAGTTTAAAGTTTGAATTGCTAATTCAGGCTGATTATTGATTCCCAGAAATTGGCCATAAATACGCTGGGCCCGTAGAGAATTAGGGTGTTCATAAACCCAAACACTAAATAGTGTGCCTGGCGTGCTCCAGATCATCGCGGATTTATGTGTTAGAAATGCCGAAAAAAGCACAAGCAGTATTGGGAATGCTACTGCGATTCGTCTGACTGGTTCGCGCTTTACGTAAAAAGACAGTTGATATAGGTAATATATCAGCGCGTAAATCGGACCCACCATCGGCATGTAGTTGCGATGTTCGAAGTACAGTTCTAGCGGGAGGAAAGTTGACTCTAGTAAATGCCCACCATAAAACCATAGTACAGCAAAAGAAAACACCGGCTGCTTTTTACGAAAATATATTGCGCAGATTAATAACGACGCATTGATCAATACAGAGATAATGGTGGTAAATGGATCGAACAGGGTCTTGGAAATAATGATATCGTCATTAATCAGACCGCTGCCATAAAGATGGGGTATCAATACCGAATGCAGATAGTCCAGCAATATGCGATTTTCGGTCAGTAGTCTTTGGGTGAGTGTGAAATCGCGATATTCGTAGGAATTAAGATAAAATCCTTTGGCCGCAAAATAGAGAAACAGTACTCCCAGAGGAGCGTAGATAAAAAGCCAGAACCAGTATTTTAATAATTTTGGTTTTGCCAGATTATTAAAAATAGTCGCTTCAAGGACTAATATATAAACTAAAATTAATACGCCGTTTTCCTTGCTCAGAACGGAGAGCAGTCCAAATATAGTTACGCCGCATGTGACTAAAATAAGTGCTCGTTTGATATCGGTATTTGTCAGGAGCCGGCCCTGGCAATAAAATAAAATTCCAATTAGACTAAATAGCATCGACAGTTGAGCCATGCGTTGAATAACGTAGAGCGTGGTTGAAACGTTCAGCGGATGAAATAACCACAACGCAGCGCATGCCATGGCTATGTAGATGGCTGTAGGTTCCCGATTTCTTAGAATTCGAGACAAACGATAGCAAAACAGGAGAACTAGCATCCCACACAGCAAATGGATCATCAGGTTCGTGTACTTGAACGATTCAGCCGATGCAGGCCAATATTGATCATTTAAGAGGAAAGAAAGCATGGAAAGAGGTCGTCCGACCGCTCCAGCTTCGTTACCGAATACAAATGCCAACAGGGAGCGTAAGTCTGTGACTCCACCATTGTTGCTTAAGGCGCTGAGGTTTGGATAGTCGTCTACTAAAAATATTCCGTCCAAACCAGGCCAGTAGACTAATACACATCCACCGGTAATTAATATCAGTGAAATAAGTATAGAAAAATTGTATATAGAAATCCGGGAATTTGTGAGATTCATCATCCTGAGAACGATTTTTATGTCATTAGCGTTTATCGCTCCGGTTACTGCATTTATTATTCCTAAAATGATGCGTAAAGATTTCTACTAAACAAAAAAAAGAAGCCTTCTTTTCAGAAGGCTTCTTCCTTACAATCCTGTTAATGGACTGTATATTACGGACGGCAGTTAGCCGGCAGAAATTTGGAATCTGCAGTACTGTCTGTGCAAACCCATTGAACACCGTTAGAGTTACCAGAGCCTACGAATACAATTGTATCGCCGTCTGGGTCACCCAAGTTTGCTAAAGTATAAGTAATAGATGCCTGACCAGGACCAGTTGCAAATCCGATCAAAGATACATATTCACTTTGGTCTGGGTTGGTGTTTACACCTGCCTGGCTTGTGCTTCCTGGCATGCTGCCTGAAGATAAATAATACTCAGAAGTTGTAGTTTTCGCAGCGGAAGCCATAACCATAACTTCAGAAATTTTCGTACGGATCGTATAGTCCTGGTATGCGGGAATAGCGATCGCAGCCAGGATACCAATGATTGCTACCACAATCATCAGTTCGATTAATGTAAAACCTTGTTGAACCTTCTTCATAAAACTTGCCTCCAATTATTAGTTGCAACTTCTTCAGAGCTGAATTCTTTGATTAAATCCGGACAAATACGAAAATAGGTATTTATCGTTTGCCAGTGACCGAGAATTCATCTTGACACTCTAGGATAGCAATCAGTATGCCAAAAAATATAAGAACTTCATGGGTGAGAGAGCAATTATTCTGGCGTTATAAAAAATTTGTGCAAACAGATAGTTAGATCAGGCTGGTTGGTAGTTATATTCGGGGTTAATAATCATTAAAAAATTTTATTGCTATTTTTTACTTAAGATGTCGACAAAAATGGTCAGCGACTGACGTAAATTGTCACCCGTTTTTTTAACTTGGTCAGCGGAAACTAAGTAAACCTCAGTGGATTGTTGTGAATAGACATGAATATATGTCATGTGCTGGTTTATTCGCACTTAAGCACGCAAAGCTTTTGGTTATTTATACAAGTTTTTATTGGCAATAAGGATTGCGCCGGGCAAGGTAATCAAAACTATGATCGCAAAGTAAAGTAAAGAGAGTGCTATCGCCATCTGGGGGTCAACCTGGAAAAACAGAAGCAGAGAAACCAGTACGCTTTCGCGAACGCCTAAGCCACCAATGGAAATGGGTAAGCTGCTGGCAACAAAAACAATGGGAATTATCGTAAAATAAATAGAAAATGGTATGTCCATCCCAATGCTTGCACCAATTAACAGGTAACAAAATATTATGAGGTATTGCGCAACAAAAGAGATGCAAAGAGAGCCAAGCACTTGAGTACGCTTCCTGCGGTATTCATGCAGTGTAGACACGATGTTAATAATGAAATGTGAAAATTTATTTTCGCGGTTAAAAAATCGATTGGCTAATTTTGCTGTGCAATTAGAAAAAATAAATATTAAAAATAATGTCAAGGCAATACCTAGTGCTGCGATTACCATCTTTATATCTGCAGATAAATCCAGGTTTGGCGTGAAAATTACTGCCACTAACCCCATCAGGAGAATGCTTACTAAACCTAGAATTCTATCAACTAAAGTTGACGAAACTAGAATATGAGTGTTTAGTCCTTTTCCTTTTAATCTCAATATCCGGACTACATCGCCACCCATACCGGTTGGCAGTATATTGTTAAAAAAGAGACCTAGATAATAACTACCAACAATTTGTGCATACTTACAGTTCCTGTCCTGAATGTGATAAAGGTACCACCATCTAACACTGAACAGCATAAAGGCTAGACTGTGAATCGCGATTGCAGCGATTAAGTAAGAGGCTTTAGTGCTTTGTAACGTGTTTAAAAGTTGGGTTATTTCTATCTGGGCAATAATCCAATATATCAAAGCAGTAGTGATCGTTATTTTGACGACCAACGCTACCAATTTTTGATTTTTGACGTAACTGCTATTGGCTTCGATTTCCATACTATTTATCAGGTGTATTGTTTATTTTTGTTAAAATTTCTTGTGCAAAACCGTCGCCAGGCCTAAGTTTCAGAATTTTGTTGATAAGCTTTTTTGATTTATCAATATTATTGTCTTTAAAATAAATGCGAGCCGCTAATTGCAATCCCCCAATGTCATCGGGCGCGATTATAAGTAGATAGTCGATTTTTTGCTTGGCGGAATTTAAGTCGTTGTCCAGGTAATCCACCAACGCTTTTCGTTTGAGTGTGCCCGGCGTATTGGGTGCGGTTTGAAATGCCTGGTTATATAAGGTTTTCGCCATTTTCATATTTTGCTTTGTATAATAATAGTCACCAAGCAATGTGTATCCGAAGGGTAGGTCTGGATATAGTTGTACTATTCGTGAAAAATAGTGGATGACGAGTTTTTCATTGCCAGAATATAGATGCGTTTTACCAAGTTCTTCCAGAGTGATCAGATTATCAGGTTGAATTGCCAGCGCTTTAATATACATTGATCTGGCCTTCTCTAGCCTTCCTTCAGCCAGATAATAGGCTCCAAGGCCTCTATATGCACGTTCAGCAAGTCCTGGGTACTGTTCGATAGGTCTGCTCCAAAGAGTTTCATCGTTTCTCCAGGTAGTGTTTTGTTTGTATGTGAAAGCAAAAGCGGACGCCATAACCAATATAACTGTGGTAACGGTAATAATTCTGTATACCAGGAATTTTTTTGCTTGAAAGATCACGATAGACAGGCCGCCGGCAGAGGCTATGAAAAAACTCAGTAATGGCAAATAGGTATATCTATCGGCAGCGGACTGCGAGCCTACTTTTACCAGGCCAATTACGGGAAGTAATGTAACTACAAAATAGATCCAGGTGATAATGGGAAATATTATTTTCCTTTTCACTAAATAGAGTAAGAATACTGTAAAAACTACAATTGAAATTACCGGAATTAAACTAAAGGCTACCGGATTCGTGCTCCACGAGTGATAGGGGTAGAATGATGATAAATTATAGGGGCTGAAGTAATGATAGACGTATAATATCAGGGACATGCAGGCATTGATTATACGGGATTCTAGTGATAAATATTCTGTTCCTTGTATCCCCTGTCTTTGTGTAATCAGCGTTATGATAGAAACAACTAGTGCCAGGATGATAAACGTCAATTTATCTTTGAATAATATCTGGATCAATTCTCTGAAGCTGGCGCCGGGTTTTAAGCGTCTTAACGGATAAATATCCAATATCATTAAAACAACTGGCAAAGTTACTGCCATAGATTTAGACATCAGAGATAAGAAATAAATAACAACTGATAATGGTAACCAGTACGTTTCGGTCGAAGTTCTGTGTTTTATGTAACACAATAGAGTTAATATATAAAAGAAAGCGCTTAATACATCTTTTCTTTCAGCGATCCATGTTACAGATTCAACATGTAATGGGTGAATGGCAAACAAAAAACAGATGAGTAGACTAGCTGTTGATAAATCCTTGTCAGGGACGGAAGAAAATATATTGCCTTTGTTACGGTGATAGTTAGATTGGGCCAATTTAAGTATGTTGAAGCTAAATAAATAAATCAGGACACAATTAAGAATGTGTATTGAAATATTGACTAACTTGAACGCAGTGGGATTGTAATCCCATAAAGCGATATCCAGCGCTAGAGAAAGCCAGGTAATAGGATGCCAGTTTGCCTGATCAAAATTCGCAAACATCCATAAGAGGTTATCCAGAGTTAAAGACTGAATATGAGTATTTTTTTGAATGTAGAATACATCGTCCCAGTTAAGAAACGTATGATGTATGACGTCATAATAAGCGGCATAGGTTACGGCAGCCATCGTCAATAAGCCCCAAGCTACAGCCGAGTGTTTTCTGATTAAAATAACTAAATCATTTTTTGACAATGTTGCCACGCAAACTGGACTCGTGATTTGATAGTTAACAAAGAAAAGTATTAAGCCTTGCCAGGCTCAAAAACACAGTCTCTCCCATACGCGGCTATTTTTGCCGCTGTAGCTTGAATTTTTTGCAACTTGCGTTCCAAAGTTCCTGTTTAGTCTACGAAAAAACTTGGTTTCGTAAGAAAATCGCTTTAACTATGGCGATTTCCTGGCTGAGTATTTGGGGTAGGGAGAGGTAAGTCGATAATTTAATGCAATATTAATCTGTCGGTAAAAAATTCTCCGCTGCTGTTTTCCTGGCTCTAATTACAGCCAAGTTACTATCTTTCTATTTCATGCCTGCTGGTTTTTAATTTGCTCGATTATATGGGCTGCTTCCTCATCATCAGGTTTCAATTCGAGAATTTTATTCGCTATTTCCAGTGCCGCATTTAAATCTTTTAGTTTTAATCTAATTTGTGCTTTTAGGCGTAATCCTAATACATTATCTGGATTTAGTGTTAAAAATATATCTATCTTTTTTTCTGCTTTTGCGTGCTGGTTTTTCATAATATCTAATATGGCAGCCCGTAGTAATGTTGATTCGGACTGCGGATCAATTTGTAGCGCTTTGCTATAGTAAAAGTCTGCGCTATTGTAGTTCTCTTTTCTAAAATAGAAATCACCCATTACCGTATACCCATAAATGGCGCCAGGATTTTTTGTTACCATTAATTTGTAATAATTTTCAGCTTTCAGGTCGTCATTTAATGTCTCATATGTAAAGCCAATATTTCGTAAGGCATCCAGGTTATTCTGGTGAATATTTAAAGCTGATAAATAGTTTTTAATTGCGCTTTCATAGTGTTTTTCCTCGAAGTAGGCATTCCCTAGATTAATATAGGGTATTGCTGACGCAGTGGGGCGTCTATCAACAACTTCCTGCCATACTGATTTATCGTTAGCCCATACGCAGTTATAGTGATAGGTAAAAAAAGCAAGATAACCACATATGCCCCCTAAAACGCTATAGACTGTGAAGCGAATCCATTGTTTAGTGATGCTGCTTTTGAGAACTTTTATGAACGCAATCGCTACAACAATATAGAATATCGAACTAGGCAAATACGCATAGCGGTCAGCCCGTGCAGCATGGCCCACGTGAACTAAACCTATCGCTGGGAGTAGTAATATAAGATAAGCAAGAAAAACAAATAGTGTAGGGTTGTTTCGCTTTTTATATAAATGCCAGAAAATTGAAAAAAGCGCAAAAAACAGAATTATAGGCAGTAGCAATTGGAGAGATATATTGTCGTTGTCGCTTGTTAAGGGATGGTAAGGAATTAGGACGTTAGGCAGGAAAATAGAATAAATGTAATAGAAATAGTTATGTGCGGCGTTTGCTATTCTAAGTGCCAGGTTTTGTTCTTCGACGCCTGTGATATTTGGTGTTTGCGTAATAATGGTTATCGCAGTTACCGCCAGTGCAAGAAAAATATACATTACTTTTTTATTCAATAACTGCAACATATAGTTAGAGGTGGAATTCTCATGTCTAAATCTGCGAAGTGGGTATATGTCCAGAAGCATTACCAGTAGTGGAAAGGTAACCGCCATGGATTTAGACATTAAGGCGCAGACATAAAAAAGTGAAACAAAGTTGGTCCACATTCTTTTGTTATCCGAGTACTGCATATGTAGGTAGGCGATGATAGCGGAAAAATAAAAGAGGGTGCAAAGCAGGTCTTTTCTGCCTGATATCCAGGATACTGATTCTACATGTTGGGGGTGAATGGCAAACAATAGGGCAGCCAATAATGATGCATGAAGAATTTCACATTGGTTTACATTTGCCGGGCTGGGTAATGTGTTAATTCCCGGGGTTCTGGCGACTAGCTGTAGCAGGATCGCAAGATAGAACAGTAAAATACAATTTGCGAAATGAATCATCAAATTAGTTGCTTTGAAAAGTACAGCGGATTCGCCAAGAATGGCAAAGTTCAGGGAATAACTGAGCCAGGTTAGAGGGTGCCAATTGGAATTACTAAAATCAGAAAAGATTGTGATTAAATTACTAATCGATAATGGGCGTAAATTATCATTCTTCAGAACATATGTAAGATCATCCCAATGCAGGAACGAGTGGTTGCTAATATTTGCGTAAGAAAATAACAATATCAACGCAATTATAGTGAAAGCGCCAAATATATATTTTGTTTTTGGGCAGGTTGCAAGCATGGATATCCCGCACGCTATCAATCAACAAACCGCGTAGATTTGATTATCCCAAGCTTGGATAACTTGAACTCAAGAGTCGTTCTTATTACCCCTAAACCATATTTTATAGATCGTAATGCGCTAATGGAGGAAGAGTCTTTCATATATCGGGTTGGGCAGGTTATTTCCCCGATGTTGTATCCCTTGTATATTATTTGTAGCAGCATCTGGTTGTCGAAAATAAAATCGTCACTGTTTTTGTCCAGAGCAAGTTGTTCAAGCAGGGACCGAGAGAATGCGCGATAACCTGTGTGGTATTCTGAAAGCTTGTATCTAAGGAGTATATTTTGGAAAAGTGTTAAGATTCGATTAGCAGCATACTTATAACGAGGCATTCCGCCTTTCAGTGCGCCAATGCCTAGTATCCTGGAACCAAGCACGCATTCATAAACTCCTTCTGCTATGAGAGATGCCATCGCGCTACAGAGTTTGGGTGTATATTGATAATCTGGGTGAACCATGATGACAATGTCTGCCCCAAGGTCTAACGCGTATTGATAGCAGGTTTTTTGGTTTCCTCCGTACCCGAGGTTTTTATCGTGAACAATGATATGCTTAATACCAATTGAACGTGCTAACTCAGCGGTATTATCATTACTGTAGTCATCTACTAAAATAACATTGTCTACAATGTCATGTGGAAGTTCGGCATAAGTCTTTTCCAGCGTTTGTGCAGCATTATATGCAGGCATTACAACAACAAGGCATTTACCATTAATCATGACAAATTAAAGTTCACTCAATTTATTGAATAAGTAAATTGGGCTGTAACGCATCGCTGTCGAAAATATACAAAACAATCGCTCTAGCCAGGTAATAATCAGGAAATATGTTTTTAGCAAATAACTAGCTTTAACATTGTGAAAATACACTTTATGCTAATTTATTTTTTGGTCTATTGGCACTTCGAACAATTCAAACATATAAAAAGATTGTATAAACATAGCATGTGATCTTGCAATTACAAAAGTGCTAGTTAAGCTAGTCAAGACCCAGTTTTTTTAAACGGTAGCGTAAGGCTCGAAAGCTCATACCCAGTAGTTTTGCGGCGGCAGTTTTATTGTAGTTGGTTTGTTCCAGCGCTTGCATGATAGCCTCTCTCTCAATAGTGCCCAGCCGTGCTTCCAGGGATATACCATCACCTACCGCAATGTTGGTCTCAAAGGCAATTTCTGTCTTTTTCTCCCTGGGCAAGCGCAGGTCTTCGGCCTGGATTATTTCGTTTTCACAGAGGGCGAGAGCACGTTCCAGAATGTTTTCCAGTTCGCGCACGTTGCCGGGAAAAGAATATTGTTTTAATGCCTGTAACGCACCTGCAGAAATACGAGGTTTGAGCATCTCTGTTTCGGTTGTTAATTTGGCAAGTATTTGTTCAGTTAACTGTTCAATGTCCTCTATGCGCTCACGCAAGGGTGGTACATCTACTTCGATGACATTGATGCGATAAAACAGGTCCTGACGAAACTTGCCTTCTTCTACCAGCGCTTCCAGGTCTTTGTGTGTGGCGCTGAGGATGCGTACATCGATAGGAATTTCCTTCGCCGCGCCCACCGGTCTTACTGCCTTTTCCTGGATTGCGCGCAACAATTTAACCTGCATATTCAGTGGCAGGTCTGCCACTTCATCAAAAAACAGGGTGCCACCATTGGCCGCCTGGAATAATCCTTCCTTGTCTGCGGTAGCGCCGGTAAAGGAGCCTTTTTTGTGGCCAAAAAACTCGCTTTCCATCAATTCGCTGGGGATGGCGCCACAGTTAACCGGCACGAAGGGTTCATTGGCGCGCGGTCCCTTTGTATGAATGAGCCGGGCAACCAGTTCTTTCCCGGATCCGGATTCACCGCTGATATAAACGGGTGCCTGACTGCGTGCCACTTTAGCAATGGTAGCGCGGGTTTTTTTCATTGCCGACGATTCCCCCAGTAATACATCGCGGGAACGCCGATCCATTGTCGAGCAGTTCTGGGAGAACTTCAGCGCCGTATTAACCAGCTTGCGTAATACCTGCAGGTCAACCGGCTTGGAAACAAAATCAAATGCGCCAGCCTTCAGCGCCTTGATTGCCAGTTCCATATTGCCATGGGCGGTGATCACTGCTACGGGAACATCCGGATATTTTTGCTGCATATGTTCGACCAGGTCGATGCCATTACCATCGGGCAGCTTCATGTCCGTCAGGCACATCTGGAACGGATAATCTTTTAAGAGTGTTTTTGCCTCCGTGATGTTGGCGACGGCCTTGGTTTCCACATTCATGCGCCCAAGCGTTAACTCGAGTAATTCCCGGATATCAGGTTCGTCATCAACGATTAGTGTTAGCGAGTTATCGTTCATATCGTTCAATGTGTGGTTGGATTACCTGCAAATTCAACGCGAAAACAGCTACCACCACTCGGTGGAGCTATATAACGAACAATTGCCTTGTTCAATTCACATAGCTCACGTGCAATATACAGGCCGAGTCCCGAGCCTTTGGAATCAGTGGTGAAAAAAGGTTCAAATATTTGTTGCGCGGTTTCCGGATCAATGCCG
>Ga0209536_100001712_pt1 | contig 35908 bp, 36 predicted proteins | sample DeeMarSeWOR28_12_FD_187461 | JGI IMG/M metagenome (GOLD analysis project Ga0209536, IMG submission 187461) | Marine sediment microbial communities from White Oak River estuary, North Carolina - WOR-2-8_12 (SPAdes) (version 2) | ecosystem: Environmental > Aquatic > Marine > Intertidal zone >...
GGCTCCCGGGTAACCAGAGAAGCAAGGGACTACTGGGAGCAGCATTACTATGTGCCATTTTATAAAATACTGGAAGACGAAGAGAAGGTAATCAACGTCAACCCACGAAGTTCAAAGAAGGACATAAGCTCAGGTATCCTCAAGATGCAGGGGAGTAAGGACCCTATTGGTGATCCTCTTACAAACCTGATGAGAAGTTGGGGCAGGTTGCTGGAAGCATCTATGCGTAATATCGCAATGCAGAAAGCATACTATAATGGTATCCAGAGTGGTGCTGTTATTCCTTTTGCAGATAGAACTGGGCAATACAGTGAACAGAAATATGTTCAGTTCCTGAGAAACCATTACAAGAAACGTGGTGCTGAGGAGTTGAAGGTGCTGTCATTGATGCATCAAATGCCCTCGAGGTTTTAAGATCGAGAGGAATCAACCAGTTTGCCCTTGCTGGGTATTCATTTGGAGGATCAACAGCACTTCGTTTGGCATCGGAGACTTCTCCTATTCTCTTGATAACACTCAGCGCTTCTCAAGCACTGGTAGAAGAAGGAGGTTTTGAGCTCGCTAGACTTGCAGAAGTGACCTGTCCAACTCTGATGTTTCATGGGAGCTCAGACATGATGGTCCCCCATGGGGACCTGAGCTCGTTGGCCTCTAAAATCGGCTCTGATAATGTGGAAACTACACTCTTAGAAGGGGAAGGCCACTTCTATCATCGGTCTCTGGGTGAGGTCCTCAATAGGATCAGGAATTTCCTCGTCCAATGAAATGAACAGTGCCAAGGTTAGGCTTAAGTATAGAAGCAATTTGCACGATGGTGTGTGTTCACGATGCTCAAGGCTTTAGTGTTTGACATGGATGGGACAATTACAGTCCTCAAGTTACCACTAGAGGCCATGAGAAGGGACACCAAGCAGTTCTATATTTCCAAAGGGTTTCCAACTGATGGTTTTGAAGAGTGCGATGGCATATCAAGCTCAACTGGAAAAGCTCGTGAATACTTCTTATCAAATGGATATAGCGAAGATGATTGGAACCGCATGGAGTCAGAGGTGGACGTGATCCTCAGCCAGCATGAGGGATTTGCTGCCGCAAATGCAGTTCCTATCAATGGTGCTTTGGATGTTATCCAGAAGGTCAGAGATGCTGGACTCAAGACTGCAATACTAACGAACAATGGAAGACCTGCACTTGAGAAGATTGTGAAACAGTTGCCCTTGCATGAGTACTTTGACATGATATTCACCCGCCATGAAACTCCAAAGCCAAAACCATTCCCAGATGGACTGCTGAAGGTCGCCTCTGAACTTGGAGTCGAGAAGAACGAAGTAGTCTATATCGGCGATGCACTCATTGATGGTACTGCTGCAACAAGGGCTGGGATAGAGTTCTGGGGTGTGGCCACTGGTGAAACTCCTGCAGACAAGTTGTTTGCTGCTGGGGCTTCGAGAGTCTTCACCTCATTGTCCGAAGTCTTAGATGCGGCACTCGAAAACTCCTAATCATTCTCTTGGCCAATTGTTAAGTCGCTGTTTGATGCTCTAGCATGTTCAAAAACCTCAATCTAGTAGGTTTCTTCGCATATCGTTTCGAGACAAGATTATTTACACTTGGCGTGTCCAAATGACCTGTGACTGGGTTGTAGTAGACTTCTGGAGGGTCACTCTCACAGATGTCATGTATAGTTCAGTTATATAGAAAGTCGCGCCTATTACTTATGTGACAGGCAGCATTCAACGACAATCATTGGTGTCAAGCACGCTTGAGGTAACGGAACAAATGACAATAGATGAAGCGACATATCTGATCCTTCGCTCTGCATCTGGTGCATTTTCATGCCGTTATCCGCCTGTCCCACGAAACTGGAATCCTGTCGATCGCCCACACGTCGCGATGCTGCTACCTGATGCTGGTGGAATATTTTCTGTCTTCTTGTCAAATCCTGAGAATGACACAGAAGGTCCTCAGACACTCGAAGTGTCAGACCTCAATCGTCTTCCGACAAAGACTGTGATTGAGATCAGACACAGCAATGCTTCATACTCTTACTATCGTCGCGACAACGGGTCTTGGACCAAGGTCGCCGAAGCCAGTGACCCGTTTGTTGTTGAAGTCTTCTCCCATGGGTACGCTCCCATCATCATGAACATGATTCCTCAGATTTAATTCTCCTCCATAGTCCTAGCTATCAACAAGAGTTAGAAAATGTGAAGATTAGTTTGAAAGCGGGAGAGGCGCCCAAAAATTGAGGGTTCGCATGGTTGCTTGAGGAGGGGGAGAGGATGAATGTTTCAGGAGGGAGCGCCTCTCACACTTCACCAAGAATTCTTCAATATTTCTTTATAATAATTGTGGTATTTACAATGGAATGTGTAGTTTATTGCGAAATTCGCAAGATACGCGGTCTCAGTAGTAGTTGTTGCCTTCATACCCTCGTGAATGATATCCGACCAACCGCTCTACGTTCTTGATGAGTGTGTCCTCTCCAGCTCTTTGAGACCCCCAATTGAAGTTGCAGATGCCCCCACCACCTCCACTACCAACCACGGTCAGGACTGCTTGCTCAAGGTTTCCTTGAACCTCAACAATAGCTGTAAGTGTCTGGTACGATCCGGTCCTGAAGACATATTCTTCATGAATGAAGATGGCCATCATATTCTGACTACCACCACTGATTTTTCTTGTCACAGCTGAATAATTGGCAGTGAGGTATTCAATGACTGTGTTCACATATTGACTATCGAATGTCAATGTCCTCAAGGTGATTCCTCCTAAGTGGCGATTGATATGAACGAATAAAGAATCTTCTCATAAACAATCAATCGAGCTCGGGTCTTTCTCGTAACATCCTCTCCTCAACACGCGAGATGTTCTTTCCCGTCACATCAACTCTGCCTACTGCTCGAAGACGGACTAATGCATGTGGGTATGGGTCGAGTAACTCCTCCTCCACATTTTTTCGGATTGAAGGGTTGATGTCTGCCAGTTTTTGATAGATGATCTTCTTCTCTTCTTCCGTTGTGAACCTGGGATCGACAACAACCGCTACATGAAATGAGACTCCTGCATCCCAGAGTCGTTGGGCTGCAACGAATGGCAGGTTGACGAACTCTCCTGCGCAACCAGTCTTCTCTTCAAATGGGTCTGGCAATCCTCCACGAATCGAGAGCCGAACATGTCCAACAGTATCTCTACCAGTGGATGCGTACCTGGCTAATTTCTGGGCGAGGTCGAGTTCCTGAGAGAGTACTACTCCGTTCGACTCGATGACAAACAGGTCGAACTCCTCACGGTCTCTGTGTACAAGCTCAAGCACACCTAGCAGGTGGGATGGGCACAACGTTGGTTCAGCACCACTGATACGGGCTTTCCGGAGTCCCTGGACCTTCATGATCTGTCTGAGTTCCTTATACACATCTGTTGGAGAATAGAACTCACCATACATCTCAGGCCAGTCTCGACTCCAATCCACCCAGCAGAACACGCAGCGATAGTTACATCCCACCGAGTATGCGGTTGCTATTCCTCCATAGACTCCGACAGCATAGAACCGGGTGTACTTTCTCAGAGGTTCGCCATTGACTGATTTGCATACCCGCTTGCGTGTCTGTTCAGTGAGTACAATCGGGTCGACCGGAAATGGTGGGAGGTAGTTCCCATCCTCGTCCTTGATTGCATATCTTACTTCATCATTCATGCTGGCGGGGCTTTGTTCGTGAAACGGTATAAGTCTGTTCAGGGCAACTTCTCACTCGTCTTGCTCTTCCTCGTCTGTGATTGTCTGAATATCTGGTGATTCTTCAACAACAGGAGGTCGTAGCTCTTCACGTATCTTCCAGAGGGTTCCATGCATACCGCGACTTATGACGATGAGGAAACCGATGATTCCGATGACTAGTGCTCCTAGACCTGCGACAAGGATTGGTGGTCGGCTCGAACTCACAGACTCAGCCCATACACCCGCAATCGCCATTCCAGTAAGTTGTGCTGTATTGATCATCACACTCTGGAATGAGAACACCTTGCCTCTCATCTTATCCTCGATGATCTCCTGCATTATGGCTGAAGTTGGTACCCCAATGGCTACATTCACCGCTCCGACAGTCGACATCAGTAGTATTGATGTTATGATGTCGCCCGTTGCAACAAAGGCCATCATGCTAAACACAATACCCACCATCATCAAGGCTCCCATCATGAGGAAGAAGGGTCTCTTGATTTCTGACTTTTGTCCTAGTACTGCAGCTGCGATAACTCCTGACACAGCACTCCCACTCATAATCAGGCTAAAGTAGAATTCATCAAACGCAAGCTCTCCTTGGAAGAAAGGAACAATGAGTGCGTTGAGCATTCCTCCGAGAAGCATCAGTGCTGTGAATATCAGTATCAGGAATGAAACAATGGAGCTCCGCCTTATGATTCCGATAGCTTCTTTCAACTCGCGGATGTAAGAGCGTTCCACATCAGGCATCACCTCAGGTACCAATGATGATCTGATTGTGAACAAGACAACTCCTGATGCGACGAATGTTGATGCATCTATTAGGAATCCAACAAAGTAATCTGGTGCGACAATCGCCATCAATACTCCGCCCAGTGGTGTAAAGATGAGGGACACCATATTGAATGTCATCTGTGCCAGTGAATTGGCTGTGACAAGTTCATTCCTCTCCACGAGCCTTGGAATTGATGCACTCCGTGCTGGGAAGAAGAATGCGTTACTCGTGGCATAGATGAAAGCCAGGACGTACAACCAAGTCAATGGTGTTAAAAATGATGGAAAGACTGTGACAAATGGGTAGAGAAATGTCGCAACTGCTCGAACGATGTCAGCTGCAATCATGATCTTCTTTCGGTCCCATCTATCGATGTACACTCCGATAATCCCTGAGAATAGGACCATAGGAAGGATTTGTGCCATTGCCAGTCCTGCCATTGCCAACTCAGAACCTGTCAGTGCAAAGGCATAGAACAAGAGGGCAAGACTACCAACTGAGGAGCCAACGTTCGAGATGAGCTGTCCTATCCACAGCTTCATGAAGTCTCGATTTCTGAGTACTGCTCTGAAACCGTGAGGTTTTCTTTCTTCAACAAGTATATCGTTGAGCTCGCTCATAGTGTCCACCATTGCTCTTCACGAATGTTGCATTAGATAAGTCGTTGTGTCTGGGAAAGCACGATGGCCAAATTTCGGCCATAATTTGTAGTAATAGTGTCCGCAATCCAACATTTGCTTAAATATAATCTATTCAACTACAATATAGGGCCGGGGGTCCTTGAACTCTCTCTCAACATCTCCTCCTTCCCATGTTCTCTGCGGGGCCCCCCTCTCTCCCTACTTTTGCGCTAGGTTTCCGTACAATCTGGATTCATTGTTCTGATCTTTGCACCCATGTGGTTGATGCAGGATGTTGGTCTAGTCTGTGAGAGAAAGAAGAAACCTCGGACTACAGCAGACATTGATGGAGTGGGCAATTGGTATCTGAAGATGCTGAAGGGATTTGCAGGAATTTCTACCATTGTCGCATACTTCTTCATCATTATACAGACAATAGAATGTTATCAATTCGTTCTGGTTTCTCCGCCAGAGGGAGGCTTCTCTGTCATGATATTCCTCGTACCCTTGGTAGCTGTAGTGATCTCTCCTCTACTTGCCCTGGGTCCAATCTCCTTTGTCTATTTACTATACGAGGCATCATTGGCGAAGCATTTGTCAGGTTTTAGTTCGAGTGTTGAAAAATATGGATTGAGTCTTGTCACAGTAGATCTAACAGAATCTGCATTATTCGATACTCAAGCTTTCGGGAAGATGAATGAACAGGAGTTCATTTCGTTCTCCTCATCTCGACTACAGACTATCCTGGCATTATACCGATTCATCAGGAGCTTGATTGTGAACAGGTCGAGGTCAAGGGCGATCTTGCCAGAAATCCCCTCTGATTCCATGAACAACGTCTGCTCCTTGGGTATCTTCCTGCCCCTGCAGCTTACTTTCACAGAAGGTGTATCTTCAGATTGAGTGATTTCTATTGGTATCTTCGGATTGTCTGCTAGCCTGTTCTTCAGGTGGAAAGCAATCGCACTCTGGAGTGCAAGTGGCAGTAGGTTGTCTGCTTGAACAACCATTGATTCCTCTCCAGTTATCTCCACCGTAAACTCTTGTTCCCCGAGTAGTTCCTCTGCTGATTTGACTGAGTCCTCCACAATCTGTGATAAGTCCACAGGCCAGAGAACTTGATGCATGGTTTCTTTGATTTTTGAGAGTTTTACAACCTGTCGATTCACCATTGCAGCTTCTCTACTCAGCTCACCAGCGGCTGCTCTGGTCTTACTATCATCTTCACTATGCTGAGCAGCTATCTCCAAGATGTCAAGATATGTGATCATCCCCTGAAGGAAATTCCCAATCTTATGCGTCCACATTTTGAGATAGAACTCGCTTTCTTGCATAGAGATGCTAAGCTCTTTTGTACGTTGATTGACCAAGAGTTCTAGATTTCTGTGTGGATTGAGTATAGATGTCAAAAACTGAACAGCAGCAATCAGAAAGAATCCAGCAATAAGCGCTCCCATCCATAGAATCTCTGCAACCTGCAAAGGATCCCAAGAAAATAGGCCGAACAATGCACCCATCAACCAGAGAGCCATTGCCAACATAAGAGCAAGGTCATGAGTTGTTCTTGTTCTCCACCATTGTTGAACTATACGAGGCAGTGCCAAGACTTGGGCTACCATGAACCCCATTGACATGATTATTCCAGTTGTGGTCAGGGCTCCGATTCCACCCTCTTCTGTAACTAAGATAAAGACTGGGTCGCGACTCAAGAACAGTCCCAGACTGGTTATGGGCATTATCAGAGTTCCCCACAATATCAGTGTAAGAACACTTGGACGGGACACCTTCACCTCTCCAGTGAATGACCCAAGGAGAATAGTGGGGACCACAATGAGCACCCATGCAATGACCATTGTTCTATTCCTGTTTCTCTCAGAGAACAGATCTGACCAGCTGATTGAGGCTGGATGCGAAAGTAAGAACAAAAATGCCCAGAGCAAGATGTTAACACTCATCAGCAGCAACATGAGATGTCTCACTTCACGGGTCTGAGTGAATGACACAAATGAGAATGTCATTATCGTGACCGCTGATATCGCTAGGAAGAGAGTGATGATGATAATCCAATACGAGAATTCTGCCACACTCAGAATTCTCCAAGCAACACCACTGACTGCAAGCACTGCGAGTGCGGCAGTTATTGTCACAAACAAGGCAAGTACTATCCGGCTCTCCCACTGTGAACCTTGTCCTTGACCCATGTTTTCACCTCGTAGTGTGTGAAGCTCACATCCGATTCCCAATCAATGGACAATTCATACCATAAGTCTTCTGTTATAGAGATATGAGTAATGCTTATATTCTATTAATTCATATTATTATGTGAGGTCCACGGGGGTCCGAATCGCGACCATCATGAATCTGTCACTCCCTCCCTCTCTCCCAACCGTCCGACCCGATTTTTCCGGGCCCCCTCTCCTCTCTTTTCAACCTTTGATTCTGACTAATCGGATTTCTCTTCTTTCTTGAACAACTGTACAATCCTTGAACGAAGGAGGTAGAACCAAGGGATTGTCAGATGTTTATTTGGATACAGCTTGCTTACCTTATTGCTGGGTGGACTTATGGAGGCCAACGTAGAATAATCAGGTCCCTTCGATTTGGCAGACACATCTGAAACTTGCCAACTAGGGAGATTGAACTGATTCCTACTCCAATCCAGATTCGTGCGATCTGCTCTTCTCGATTTTTCCCGACCCAAACTAGTACACCATCGGCGACAATAGATTACATCAATTTCATTATGACGTCCTCTCCTCATGAACCCTCCGAATCACGAATTGTACAACTCTTACCTAGCCAGAAGGTTTTAATGGAGTTCGCAAAGTGCCATGGCAAGGCGAGTAAAATTGTCCCAAGCACGGAAGGCTGTTGACAGCACATTCAGAAAACTCTTGAACTACACAGCAGAGATTATTCTATCCATCATTCTGCTTGTGTTGATATGCATCCCGTTAGGTTTCGTAGTCCCAATGTGGTTTCAGTTTGTGGTTCTAGGACGGCCAAGGACTGAACTTGCCCTTGACCCAGTTCGTTGGTTTGGTATTGACGGAGCTTTCTGGCTTATCTTACTCCTAAGTCTTGTGAGCTTCTTCGTTGCATATGTTTTCATCCTAAGGCTCAAACCAGGTGTTTCAGCTGTTGCTGAACCTAAAGAGGTTGAAGAAGAAAAAGAAGAGGATGAGCCCTCTGAAGATGAGGAAGAAGAGGAAGAAGAAATCGAAGAAGTAGAAGAAGAGGAAATTGAGGAAGAGGAAGTCGAGGAAGAGGAAGATGTAGAAGAGGAAGAGGAGGAAGAGGAAATAGAGGAAGTAGAGGACGAGTAGACTCATCCTCCACTCAACAATTCTACCTCATATCCGTCTTCTCAGCTAGTTTGTCTACGATCTCTGAGAATGCTTTTGCCGCTTTGGAATCTGGCTCCTTAATCACAAATGGAGTGCCTTCGTCACTCAGAGTGATGACTCTCGGATCGAGTGGCAAAGTTCCGAGATGTTCGATCTTGAATTCCTCAGAAGCTTTCTTGGCAGCTCCTTCGCCAAATATCTTGTATGATTCCCCACACTTCGGGCAGACAAACTCTGACATATTCTCAACAATGCCCAGGATAGGTACGCCCATCTTCTCCACAAGTTGGATTGCTCTACGAGCATCAAGCACTGCAACCTCTTGAGGAGTAGAAACAATGACGACACCATCGATGTTTGGAATCAGTTGAAGGATACTCAAAATCTCATCACCAGTTCCTGGAGGGAGATCAACGACCAGGATATCTAAATCTCCCCAGCTAACATCAGATAGAAACTGACTGATAGCCTTCGCCACCAGTGGTCCTCTCCAAGCAACAGCATCATCATTGTGGCGAAGGAGAAAGCCCATACTCATTACTCTGACATCAAGGGGTCCAAATATTGGCTTGATGACCTCGTTGTCTACCATTGGATGTTGACCTTCAAGTCCTAGTAATTTTGGTACATTCGGACCATAGATGTCTACATCAAGTATACCTGCTTTTTTTCCCCGCTTGGCGAAAGATACTGATAGGTTTGTAGCCACTGTTGTCTTACCAACACCACCTTTGCCTGATAAAACGACGATCTTGTGTTTCACACCTTTCATGTTCTCCACGATTTCTGGAGGTACTTGAGGTTTTGACATTGTTATCAAGCACTTTTCGCATTCAGAATCATTATTCAATATTCCTGTATGGAGGCAAAGTTAGCTAACTCTGGAATCTAGCTAAAATCTGTCTCGCCAATGATTCATTTGATGCGGCTACAAAATTCATCATCAAACTTGGTTCCAATGGGTTACAGTATCGAGTTCCATCAATATCAAGCACATATCCTCCTGCCTCAAACACCATGTGTGTCCCACAGAGGTGGATGATTGGAAGCATATCCCGGAGGTCAACCAATCCGTCAAGAAAGCCTGCTGCTGTCCAGCAGAGATCAAGCAGGTTACTTGCAGTCCTCCTGATATCATGGACTGCCTTTATCGCATTGAGAGACCTATCCATGTATTCGTTATCCCAAGTCTTCTTTGTGTCATATGAAAGGATTGCATTTTCGAGCTCAACGGGAGGACGGACCTTCACGCTCTTGCCATTCCTTGTAACTCCCTTTCCTGTGACTGCAACATAGGTTTCATGTGTGAAGACAGAGTCAATCACACTTATCTCAGCATCATCAGTGGTCATCTTCTCCTTATACGGCACAATTGAGATGCCGATTGTGGCCAGGGGAATCCCTCTTTCCAGGTTTGCTGAACCATCAATCGGATCAACGATTGCTAGATACTCGGGCGTTTTGTCACTCTCTATGAATCCCTTCTCTTCAGTTAGAATTGTGAATACGATATCTGAACTCTGAAGGATTGAGAGTATCTCCTCCTCAGCTTTCATGTCAATTAACAGAGTCTTGTCGCCATATTGGTTGACAGAACCTGTCTTCTCTGCAGCCTGTTCAAGATTATCCAGGATACATTTCTTCGCTGCAGAAATAGCTGTGTGGAGTGTCTTCAGAGCTGTCATTGTATCCCCTGACTTTCCTGAGCTATGATTCTCTATATCACTCGTCCGGTAGCTGTACAATACCTTAAATGCTTCAATTCAAGAGTAGAGGTGTAAGGCCAAATCTGGTGTATGCTATGGGATTCCTGAGCGGCAAAAAGAAAGTAGACACGGAACGTGGAATCCTTGAGATGAAGGGAACTATGAATGCCCTGACCCTGAGGATGCGAAGACTTGAAACCAGGATGACCGAGGAACAGAAGTCTGCGAAGGAGGCAATGTCCCAAGGAAATCGATCACTAGCTAGGTCTCACCTTACAATTGTTGTAGACCTAGAGAATAGAAGATCTCGATACCAGCAGCAGTTTCTCACGCTTGAGACCGCTCTTCTGAATCTAGAGGAGGCTAAGACTCAAGCTGAGGTCCTACGTGCCTTCACCATTGCTAATGATGCTTTGACAGAGGCTCGTTCAATGCTTCGACCTGAGGAGATTCAAACACAGCTCGACAAACTCTCTGAGTCTTTCGAGTCCATCTCAATTGCTGGTGAGCTCCTCTCAGAAGATCTCTCTGGAGCTGATTCTACAATAGAGAGTGAGGAACGAATCGACCGGCAACTTGAAGCCATGGAGGCTGAAGTGCTTCTTGAGAAAGAAGGTGTACTTCCTCCGCTTGAAACAGCTGGTCCCTCGAAGACCAAGGAGAAGTCCTCGGATTCATCTGAAGAAAAACGGATTGATGAGCTTCTTGAAGACCTAGAACGTGAAGCGAGAGAAGAGCGAGAACGCGAAGCTGAAAAGTAGAACACCTCCATTCCAATTAATCCCCGAGGTATCCGATATTGTCAATCAAGCTCGTAGTATTTGATGTAGATGGAACGCTCACCAAACACAGTAGTATCTGGTGGCGGATTCACGAACTCTTTGGGACTACTGTGGAGGGTAAGATGTACTACAACCAGTATTTTGCTGGCGAGATATCATATGATCAGTGGGCTGACTTCGATGCAGCTCTATGGAAGGACAAACCTGTAGAAGTTGTTATGGAAACTGTTCGCGACGCCAAACTTGTTCGTGGCGCAACAGAAGCAATATCCACACTGAAAGAGAATGGGATTGATACTGCTATTCTTTCTGGTGGGCTAGACATAATGGCTGACGATATCGGACGCCGGCTTGGCATCAATTATGTATTGACCAATAAGCTCCACCAGAGAGACGGGCTACTCACTGGCACGGTCGAAAACTTGGTTGCTTGGGGAGGAAAGGCGAATGTGATTGGATCTATTATCGACCACTTCGAGGTGAGTCTAGATGAAACCGCCTTTGTCGGAGATGGTCGCAATGATGTGAGTGTCTTCAAAGTTGTTGGACTCTCCATTGCGTTCAACCCTGAGAACAGGGAGGTTGCAGATGCTGCCGACGTTGTGATTCGAGAAGATGATCTCCGTTCAATTCTTCCTCATATCATACCGGGGTTCCCGTGATGAGCAATACAAACACATAGGCTTGAAGCAATATGATCATCGCTCCTTCAAAGAAGTCAAGTTTGTGATCATCCGCTATGACCCGTTTCAGGAACCACAAGCTTCCAGCTATTACCATAATTTGGAATAACACGTAGCGATCCAATGGTATAGGAACGAATATTCCTATGCCGCCCATCACAAGAAGAACGATCTGTAGTACTCCACCGATGAGATTACCTATTGCTAGTCCCACTTTCCCTTTTGCCGCAGCAATTACCGCAATGCCATGTTCAGGTAGTGCTCCTGCAGCTCCAAGGATCAGTGCTGCTATTGCGACTTGGTTCCCAATCAATCCTATTGTATCATGATGGTCATGTAGTAATGTTTCAACTGAATGTGTCAATATCTCACCCGCAAAGAAGATGCCAATGAATCCCATGACTGCTAGAATAGCAGCAGTCTTCTTTGTGTGACTAGCTATAGCTCTAGGTTTATTGACGTCGTTCACAACATCGCCTGTCTTCAGTGCACCGGCGTAGATCAAGTAGGAGAGGAAGAGGACAAATGATGCAGCAGCTGGAAATCTTGGGTTAATAGGAGAATCAGGCGTAGCCATGTCTATGACTCCCAATGCAAACATACTGAGAAGCGCAACGAAGGTCCATTGTATCAAGACTGAATCCTTCTTGATGGCTTCTTCTGGGACATCCATGTCAGGTTTTCCCTTCGTTGAAATGATGATAGTGATTCCTAGAAGTAGCATGTTGAAACCTGCTGCAATCAGAATTGATAGCACAGCTATGTCAAGCAAATCTTGGCTTCCAGTCCTCCATCCATTGAAAGCTGCTATACCGCTAATGACGGCTTCTGGCATGTTGCTTGCAAGACTGGATAACATCCCCGCAACATACGCTGTGTAACCTAGATGTCCTGCTGCACTCTCCATTCCTTCCACAGCCCATTCAGATGGTCTGAATGCAAGCCATGTTCCTCCAATGAGTCCAAGAATAAGGACCAAGGTCGGTTCGATTCCTGTAAATCTCAGATAGAAATAGAAAATAATGAGTCCAAAGAAGAAGGCTAGCTCCTTCCTTCCAGCCACTAGTGACTCACGTACACTGTGATAATGTTCATGATTGTCCGTAGACTGATCGATTTGAATTTCCCCCGTTGGGTATCTTATTTATCCTGAGGGATTCTATTCCTGAGATTTAATAATGCTGGTTTTCTAAGCACCGCCAGTATAACGTGCGCCACTCCCAGTATTCAGCAGAACCACTTCTTCGTCGTAGTCTATTCTTCCAGCATCTACGAGGTTACTCAATCCACAGATTCCCACTGCTGCTTCAGGACAGATATCGAGCCCCTCCAATTTGGATGCCATCCTGCGAGTTGGTTGTATGTCCTGTTCCGCTACCGCAACAGCTCCTCCGCCGGACTCTCTGATTGCCTTGAGAATTAGCTTCCCAGCAAATGGACTCGGGACCCTCAGACCAAGGGCTGAGGTTTCTCCATTCACCCAAGTTTCCACGGTCTCCATCTCTTTCTCGATGGCTCTAACAATAGGTGCACACCCTCCACTCTGCGCAGCAAACATCTTCGGGCGTTCCTTTCCGATTAGACCCACAGCCTCCATTTCTTCAAACGCCTTCCAAATCCCGATGATGGCTGTCCCTCCCCCCGTAGGACAGATGATAGCATCAGGAACTGACCAACCCATCTGTTCCGCAATCTCAAATCCCAGTGTCTTCTTTCCTTCCACTCGGTAGGGTTCTTTTGTTGTAGAGAGATCTGTCCAGTCACCATTCTGTTTTCGCATCTCAGCTCCCGCATCAGAGATGTTCCCCTCCACGCGGTGTGTCACAGCTCCGAACAAAACACATTGTGAGAAAAATCCCAGAGGTGTATCAGCAGGCATGAAGATGTACGACTTGAGACCCGCAGCTGCAGCATAGGCACTGGTAGAAACCGCAGCATTCCCAGCAGAGGGAAGTGCAAACGCCTTGGCTCCAAGTTCATAGTGTTTGGAAATAGCCGCACAGAGTCCCCTGTCCTTGAAACTCGTTGTTGGATTCTGGGCTTCATCCTTGATTCTTAGCATCTTTAGACCTAGGTGTTTTCCAAGTCGTCGTGAGAGTAGTAGTGGAGTCCATCCTTCCCCAAGACTCACTACACAAGACGGAGACCTCACCGGTAGGAGTTGAGAGTATCTCCACATGCTGTTTACATTCGTTGGAAACTCTTCCGCTGCAATGTCTTCCCTCACACCTGCAATATCATATCTCGCAAAAAGGGGCGAACCACACACACAATATGTCGCTGGTCCATCAACAGTGTGCTTTCGCCTACATTGAGGACATTCGAGATGTGAGATATGAGATATCAAGAAGACTCACCTCTATTACATACATAGATGCCCTTATTTGTACCTGTCACTGGTGTTCTTCGAAACACAGCGTTGTAGGGAATACCATGAGCGAGCTGAAACGTACGACACTTCCATTCACATCCCTTGTAGGACTGGAAAGGTTGAAGCTAGCTCTTATTCTCAATGGGATAAATCCCCTCATAGGGGGAGTTCTTATTTCTGGACCTAAGGGAACAGGTAAGACCACTGTTGTTCGAGCATTGGCTGATCTGCTTCCTGAGGTTGAAGTTGTTGAAGATTGTAGATTTGGGTGTAATCCTACTCAGACTGATTTATTGTGTTCTGAATGCGCTGAGCAATTGAGCTCTGGCAAGAAGCTCAAGGGCCAGACTCGGAAGATGCGTGTTGTCAATCTTCCTCTATCAACCACTGAGGATCGATTGATTGGTGCCCTCGATATCGAACGAGTCTTGAAGGATGGGATTCAAGCATTGAGACCAGGAATCCTAGCTGAAGCGCATCAGAATGTTCTCTATGTTGATGAGGTGAACCTTCTTCCAGATCATCTGGTAGACGACCTTCTTGATGCTGCAGCAACAAAGATCAACGTGATTGAAAGAGAAGGCATCTCCATTGCGCATCCATCGGACTTTGTACTCATTGGCACAATGAATCCTGAGGAAGGAGAGCTCAGACCACAACTCTTGGATAGATTCCCTCTTCATGTCCCTGTTGGTTCAAGTCATTCGATTGAAGAACGTATGGAACTAGTACGTCGTAATCTTGAGTTTGAGGATGACCCAGATGCGTTTCGTAAAGTCTGGGAAGAGGAGCAGAATAATCTCAGAGAGAAAATCATCCGTGGAAAAGAGCTTCTCCCACAGGTTGTACTACCTGAATCTAATCTGCGTGCAATTGCCATGGCATGTGATGCACTCGAGGTCGATGGAGTTCGTCCTGACATCATCATCTCCAAGGCAGCTATAACGAATGCTGCCCTGGAAGGACGGACTGAGGTCACACTTGATGATATGAAGATGGCTTCACAACTTGCACTCAGCCACAGGACTCGTAGAGGAGGTCTCTTGGAACCTCCTGCGCCAGAAGATGTGGACCAGGCTATCACCAAGGCAGCTGAAATCGCAAAGAAGAAGGGTGCAAAGACATCACCCACAGAAGTTCCTCCTGAGGATGACAAATCAGGTCCACGTGTCAGTGGAGGTAGGTTTGGGAGAGGCGACAGATACGCTGAGTACGGGAAACAGGAAGGCAAAAAAAAACTCCGACGGGAATAAGAAATCCTCGAGGTGACCCTATCAAGGGAACCATCTGTGCAGTCATCATGGTTGTAACCTTCATGTTCTTTGGCTGGATATTCATTAGCCCCATCAACTGGTTGTTTGGTCACACAATCCTTCAATTTCCCTCCGTTGTTCCATTGATTATTGACACTATTGTCATTGCCCCAGTGATATGGTTCTTTGTACGTAAGTGGTTGGAGGTAATGACACGAAGGAGTAGCGGTCCAGCAGCTGGTGTTGACACGGTTGAACCTGGCGAGGGACGACCTGAGCCTGGCGATGAATGGGGCCTCGCCACACGACCCTACACTGCCAAGAAGGAAACCAAGGTGTCAGGATCCAAATCCGAGATTCGTGAGGCTCCATTTGACCTTGGGGACGAGTTCTTCGTCAAGGTGCCTGACATAGATACAGGCGAAGAGTTGTTTGACCTCGAGAAGCTGCAGAAACGAGCAATGATTCGATCCCGAGTTTCTTCAGGAGGATGGATAAAGAAGCGCGTGAGTTCTCGTGCGGTGGGTTCTCTCAAGTCGTCAGACACCATGAAATTCGGAAGACCAATTCGTTCACGAATACCTCCTCGGGAAATTGGAAGTATCAATCTTCCAGCCACCGTTATAGCTGCTGTGACTCGTACTGGAAAATCGCCAGATGGGAGTGTGACAATCACACAGGATGATATCCGCGAAAGCGTGTTCACTGGACGTACTCCTCTCACAATCATTCTGGTTATCGATGTCAGTCTTTCTATGAAGGGAAGTATGAAACAAGTACGTGAATTCTTGGAACGACTAGAGAGTGAGACACGTGGGTCAAAAGATAGGACAGGAATTGTCGCGTTCAAAGACAGTGGGGCAGTTGAGATTCAAGCTCCAACTACAAATTGGAACAAGATCTATCGAGCCCTAGGTCGACTAAAGATATCTGGCCTCACTCCCCTGGCTGAAGCCCTCAGAAAGTCTCTTGAGACCATCAGACGTGAGAGGATGAGAAACGATGACATAGAACCCTTGATCATTCTCATCTCAGACTTCTCTCCAAACATCCCACTCTCACAGTCAATAGGACCTGGTCATGAGCGATACACTCCTGTGCAGGATCTTGTCCGAACTGCCAGACTTGTTAGAAAGGCAAAAGTCAGACTGGCAGCAATCACGGTGGACCCTGAACAGTCTAAATGGCCTAGGTTCCTGAAGCGGCCGTATCATGAAGCTCTCGAATTAGCAGCATTGTTGAGAGGAAGGAAGGAGGGTCTCCAAGATCCTATTGAAACAATACTTCATGTGGATGAGTTCAGAAAGACATTCGGAGCCTATCTTGTTGCTCGGGCATCAGGTGGTCGAGCCTACCTTTCAACCGAACTCATGAAAGAGCCTTCAATCCTTAGCACACTCTTATCATCTAGTCGTTCAAGAGCACGTCTGAGAGAAGAGGACCTGAAGGAAGTCGAAGCTTATCTTCCTAAATGATAGTAAACACTGCCACTCTCGATTATGTTATTAGTACTCAGTCAAGTTCAGACATGCGCACACGGTCTGATAGATGCCTGGTGTCATAGTGAGCGAGGAGAGCCCCGTAAGGGTCACTATGATTCGTCTTTTCATGCATCAGGCACAGGATCGGTGCGCACCTGTCATGAGGTGATTGTTGGAATGCTTCCAGGAAAGGTTCCGCCTGAAATCCTAGAGAAGATAGTGTATGCAAAGCTCGGAGCTTCTGACCCCGATGTTATCCTTGGTCCCAAACTGGGTGAGGATGCCGCAGTGATTCGGATAGGCGACAAGGTGTTAATAGCTGCTACGGATCCGATTACTGGATCAATCTCAGATGTTGGAAGGCTATCGGTCATTGTGAATGCAAATGACATCGCAGCGTTTGGAATTGCTCCTCGTTGGTTCTTGGCTACTATTCTCCTACCAGTAGACTCGACTCCTGACCACCTCCAACAGATCATGGAACAGATTGACGATACTTGTCAGAACTTGGGTATTGCAGTGGCTGGTGGTCACTCTGAAATAACAGAAGGAATTGACAGACCAATAATCACCGGATTCATGATGGGTTTGACTGATGAAGGAAAATACGTCACATCTTCTGGAGCAAAACCCGGTGATGCAATCATTGTCACAAAGACTATCGCGCTAGAAGGCACCTTAATTCTCGCAACTGAGGGAGAGGAGTTCCTCGCAAACAAGATCCCATATACAACACTGATACATGCAAAGAACCTGAAGTCTCAGCTATGTGTAGTTGTTGAAGGAGTTGCTGCTTTTGAGACCGGATATGTCTCTGCCATGCACGATCCTACTGAGGGAGGTCTCTCAAATGGACTACACGAACTATGTGATGCAAGCAATGTTGGATTTGAGATCTATAGTGATGCGATTCCAATAGATGACTCAACATTCGAAATATGCACTGCGCTGGATGTCAGTCCCATGGAGCTAATCAGTAGCGGATGCATGATCATATGTTGTCGCAATGAACATGTGAATGAGGTTGTTAACACGATTAGATCAAGAGGAGTCATGCCAACCGTCATCGGTCAGATAGTGGAAGATCCCAAGAGAAGAATTCTTGTGACAGATTCGGATGGGATTCCACTTGAACGCCCCACCACTGACGCATTATGGGATGCTCTGAAGAAGATTACTTCATGAATTCCTTAAGCTTCTCAAGATCCTCGTCATCTATCCAGTCAAGGACAACTGGCGACAGCGAGATGTTCCCATTGACAAAGACCTCATAGGCATCAGAATTGGGTGCTGGATCTCGCTCAATTCCCAGATACCAATAGTAGGGTCGACCATTTGGATCAGTTCTTCGTTCAACCTCGTTATGCATACGGATTTTTGTTGGTTTTGTGACAACGATTCTAGAATCACTCGATAGGACAGATGGAAAGTTGAGGTTGAGTAGGTCGATTCCATCTGGCATCCCTTTTTCTAGAACCTTCAAGACGAGGTTCTTAGTAATCTCACACATCTTCTCACATTCAGCATCTGAACCTGCGGAATCAAACCATTCACTTGGTGTTGCCTGACGCGACACTGCAATTGCTGGAAGTCCTCTGATTGCAGCTTCAAACGCAGCTCCTACAGTTCCGCTTGTCAAAATACTCTGGTATCCAACATTGGCTCCTGAATTAATCCCCGATATCAAAAGGTCAATGTCTTCATAGAATGCTTGAGCAAGAATCACCGAGTCAGCAGGCGCTCCATCATGTGAAACGAAATGGTATCCATTCATTTCGTGCTTCTCAGTTATTCTGATCGGTCTCTTGAGGGTCAATGACTTTCCTGTTGCACTTCGTTGTCCATCAGGTACAACGACAATCAGCTCGACATCCTTACTCAACTCTTCTGCCAGCTTGAGCATGCCTTCGCTTCTTGGACCATCATCATTTGTCAAACAGACCTTGTACACTATGGTCTACTCCTGATTATAATCAACATTTCCCCTTATCTCATGTTGATAAGAGTGACTGTATGGAGAAAGAAAAAAGGCCGTGGAAGCACGCTGTCCTGCTGCTTCCACTTCCCGGCATCTTTAGACTAGAACTAGAGATCGTAAGCCTTGAGGGTCTTACGCTTGTTCTCGCCTGTTCTTTTGGCGGCACCATCGAGAATCTTCTCGATTTTCTTGTCAAGTGCTCCGTAGAAGTCTCCACTGACTTGTAGTTTCTTCTTCTTCGCATAATCTTGTACTGCCTTTTTAACGATGAAAGTCATTTTTCTTCATTACTCCTCCAAAAGGGTAGTTTTAACGTGTTTTAGTACACTTATAAGGCTATGCTTAGAAACCGTTTCTATAGCGCCCTTCCGCCTATTCTAACGCATTTGCGCATTTAAACCCAGCGGTCTTTTCCGTGGCGTTTTGGGCATTAAAAAAATTAACGATTGATTATTCTCTCTACGAGCTCAGAAGAAACCCGCAAAACACCTAAAACCAAAAGAATCCCTCTCCAGAAATGGTTACTGCTCTGAGGTGAGTTGAACATATGCGATACGCTCATGGAATAGTCACTGGTGCGATTTTCCCTCTCATCATTTTCTTTGTTGCTACTGTAATCAATGTTGCAGGCATAGGAGCGGATGCTACTAGTCTTCAGATTCTCTGGGATATCTATGTCATCTGGTTTGTCGCCTCGATTGGAATTGCTGTCCTTCCTCCTCTAGTGGTCTTCATTGGAAGGAGAGACATGTTCCGTGAGTTTGTCATCTATGAGGCTGGCGGATTCGGTGTCTTCACTCCGATCTGGATAATACTCTTTACTGATTTGTCAGGTGACTCTTGGACCCAACTCTTCACAGAAGGGATATCCAATGCGCTTATCACCTTTGGATTGGGTGGACAAATCATAGGTATAGATGTGAGCAGTACATTCCTCATACCCTTCTTCATATTCTCGTTCTTAGCAGGTGTTTTTGTTCTTCGTCCATCTTTCATTCAAAAATATGGGAATGTCGAACCATCCGAACTCGATGCCTTGAAGGCTGATGCTGCAACTGTGGTGCCTACGGAAGATCCCATTGAAGCTGATATGCCTGAGGTCGCACCTCCTCCTGCAAGTGCAGAAACCATCGCTGACCTGAAGAGCGTTCTCATCGAACTGGGTGTTGCAGAACCAGCAATAAATCAGATACTTGGGTCAGGAATCGCCACTGTGACTGACTTTGTTGCTACAAGTGCGGATCACCTGGCAACGCTTACAGGACTAGACAAGAGAAGAATCGAAGAAATCCACATGGCAGTACAAAAGAAAGCATTCTTCGGTGGGATTTAGGACCTCTACCGTTTGAATGAGGTAATTGCATCTAAGGCAATGGTGACTAGATTATCTAGCGGCGGCTTACCAACAATCTTCTGTTCCTTCTCAATATTCTCTCCAATGACCACACAGACTGTGCCAACCTTTACACCACGGAGGTGCCCTATGACGAACAAGGCTGCTGCCTCCATCTCAGTTGCGAGTACCCCTGCATTCCTCATTGCTTCCCATTTTGCTCTATTCCCTTCCGGATCTGCTACATAGTCGGGGTGTTCACTGTAGAATGCATCCTTACTGTGACCGATACCGATAGCATACCTCACACCCATGGCCTCAGCAGCTTCTTTCAATGCCATAACAACAGTGGGGTCTGCTATTGCAGGGAACGATGGTGGTACATACTGTTTAGACGTGCCCTCGTCTCTAACAGCACCAGAGAATATCACTATGTCTCCGGATGTTAGAGCTCTGCTGATTGCTCCAGATGTTCCAACACGAATGAACGTGGTGCAACCTACCTTGATGAGTTCTTCAATTGCAATTGCAGCTGAGGGACAACCTATACCAGTTGAACAGACTGCAACAGGAACTCCTTTCCACTTCCCTTTGAAACTCCAATATTCCCGTTTCTTAGCAATCTCTTCAGGCTCATCAAAGTATTCCTTGGCAATCTTTTTTGCCCGGTCTGGATCACCAGGCAGAAGAACTAGCTCTGGGATCTCACCAGGCGCAATATCAATGTGATACTCCTTGTCGTCAGACATCGTTCAACCTCTGGCGCAGCTGATGCCACAGAGAAAAGGGTTTCGCATCAAGGAGATAGCCTTAAGAACCCATGAGAAGCCGTCTTGCTTGGTAACAATGAGCGAGGACCTTACTGATCTGCAACGCACAATACTTGAATTCATTCTCTCGAACTCAAGCAGACCCTCTGCAATCACTTCAGTAGTCAGACGCAAGAATCCTGATGTGAGTCAGAATGATATTGTGCAAGCACTTCTCGACCTAGAATCGCGTAGATTAGTTGAGAGAGTGAGTGGAAAGGCCTGGAGCGCCACCAGTAGAGCTGAAGGTATTTTGGGATAAATTGCTTCCCTACTTGAGCACCTTAACTAGGGTCTTCACGATGTCATACATCAGCTCACAGTTCTTCTCACAAAATGCTTCTGTATGAACTGTGTTTGTTGTCACTATCATTCCCCTAGCTTTCTCAATCAATTCCTCGAGAAGCTCTTCACCTTTCTCCATCAAAGGCAGAACGTGTGCTACGGCCATACCAACGGCGTCGGCTCCCTGATTCAATAATCGATCCTTTGCCTTCAGCAGTGTGCTTCCACTCTTAGTTAGGTCGTCAACGACAATTACTTCCTTGTCCCGAACCTCTAAGTCACCAGTGATCTCTACCTTGAATGAGTTCTCACGATTCTTTCCAAAACCCTGAATCTTGTACCGTTCCTGTGCTCCTTCATCTGGACTCACCAAGACCGGATCTTTGAACTTGAACTGCTTCTTTGCGAATTCTACCAAGTCTGGAATCACATCAATTGATTCGTAGAGGTTCTTTTCTCTTAAGTCTTGGACCCATTCCAGACTCTCTGGTGCATGTGGATTCACTACCCAAACTTTGTTACATGCCTTAGCAATTGTTTCGATTGCCCATCTTGCTGAAACTGCTTCACCAGTCTTGAATGCCTTGTCCTGTAGGGCAAAAGGCTGGAAGGTCAATACCACTTCTACATGTGAGGGTGGCTCAATGCATTTACACTCGTATTCCTTGTGACCGACCTTCTTGACTGCAAGAGGCCGAGAAAGAAGATCAAGTAGTAGTAAGAGTTCCACAACTCGGTCAGAGGTTGTGTATGGCTCATTCTCAGCTGGACCTGATCCTGTGCATGCTTGGATAACAACGACTTTTCTGTTGGAGAGCTCGGACACATCCTCCAATTTTGCATAGATGTCTGCATTGGGAAATAGCCTTCTTCTGTCATAGTTGAGTGCAGACGTGAAGACACGAAAATCATGATCTTGGAAACTTCTCTTGAGATGTTCGCTTCCACTTGCTAGAACGATGTCGAAGTCCTTCATACACCAGACCTCCGTGCGTGTGCGGCAAGTTTGACTATATGAGATTTGTCCAACGGTCTACGGTAACCTAAAATGGTTGTCCTCCTATTCATTCTTGCCACCACAGGTACGTGCTTCGAGTGAGTCTAACGGCTAGGGACCTAATTCAGACGTTATCCAATGACACAGGCCTCCCGTATCAGACAGTCGCTAGACGTGTCAATCGTTTGATGGAGAAGGGCATGGGTCTACTTGAAGCTGTGACGAATATTGCTGAAGAGAATGGTGTTCACAAGAAGTACCGTATCGACGTTGAGAAGATAGTCCAAGAAACCGAGAAGATCCTTAGAGAGGACTATACTCAGACGCTAATGATCTCCGCTGTATTGGGACAGATGGTCGAAGCTAAAGGCAAAGACAGGTTCCCAGCACCAGCGTTCTTCGCATTCATAGAGATGTTGTCCCGAATACCTGACACAAAGAGGGACACAAGGTCTGAATCTTCAACAGAAATTGAGGAACGAACTACTCGTGTGATAGAGCTAATGACGACTCTAGTTTCAGTCCTTTGTGAATGGTCGGACAAGGGTGTAGTCGGAGTGGCGGCAGACTGTCCTGAGAATCTTCGAGATATGGCCAAGTCTATCTTCCGTAAGACCAAGCTTCTCCAGGGAGGGCTATGGACATGTATCTCATGTGGTACAATCGTTAACGCACAAGAAACACGTGCTCTCATGTGTTCTGACTGTGATAGTACGATTGCACGTCAAAGCATTCACGACAGATTCGACCAAATGATCGGTCAATATCGAGATAGGGATTGGATCTCCTCGGATGAAGAAGAATCTGATGACTATGATCTCATCTGAAGGTCAAGACCTTTTTCCAAATACATCAGAGCCTCATCCACATCAGCTTGTGTTATTGTATCTTCATCAATCTGAAGTATGACCTCACTGTTTCGAGATCCTTCGAAAAATAGGACTACAGGATCTAGTCCTGCGGCGCTGCCTGCACTGATGAGCGGTGCAGTAATTCCATCATAGTAATCTGCCCGACCAAGAGGTATGTCCATCCTCTTCAGCAGCCTATCTCCCTTCTTCGAGAGGACTTGTCCGCAGGTTGGGCCTTCATGCGTTGTCATAGCGAAGACAAACCTTGATGGTACATTGGCCCGGAGATAGAACAACATGTCTGTCACCCAATCATACTCTCGAATCATGACATCTCCAAATATGATCATGAGGTCGTTCGCAACCATGCCGTGGACTGGAACTACTGGTGGCTTGATATCAACGGGATATCTATTCCAGGATGAGAAGGCTGGAGAGTTGAATAATAGCACTGTTTCGAACTCATTGTTCTGATAGAGCGTTCTACACATTGCCTGACCAAGAGGATTGAGTCCAAGGATTATGGAATATGTATCCGCTATCTTCCTCTTCCTGTAAACTTCCAGTATCGGACTGACCCATTCTTGATCAAATGTTGGCATAGCTGCTATCCCAGCTTCCTCCTCACCTAGCTGTCTAATGACTCTTTGTCTTACAATCATCACCAAGGAGTGATTGAATCTGTAAATCTGTCTGTTTTTTATGTGTGAATCACAATCCGATGAATTTATGTGGACTCTGACACGCGCCTCGACCGCGTATAACTAGTGGTGAGTATATCACACCCCTAGGAACTTGTGGTGAAAGCCATGGACAAGTATATTGAGAGTGTCTATAATCGCGTCATTGAGAAAGACCCAGATCAGAAGGTCTTCCATCAAGCCGTGCTAGAAGTACTGGAGTCCCTGGAGCCAGCCATCCAGAAGTATCCCCAGTACAAGGAACACTCTATCCTCGAAAGGATTACAGAACCTGAGCGTATTATTCAGTTCCGTATCCCCTGGAAGGATAGAGATGGTAAGATTCAGGTCAACCGTGGTTTCAGAGTTCAGTTCAACTCCGCCCTTGGTCCCTACAAGGGTGGCCTTCGTTTCCATCCTACCGTGACCCAAGGTGTATTGAAATTCCTTGGATTCGAACAGATTTTCAAGAATAGCCTGACAACACTTCCTATGGGTGGTGGCAAAGGAGGTTCAGACTTCGATCCGAAGGGCAAGACTGATGCGGAAGTTGAGAACTTTTGTGAGAGTCTCATGTTTGAGCTCTATCGTCATATCGGTCAGTTCATTGATGTACCTGCGGGAGACATCGGTGTTGGTGGTCGTGAGATTGGGTACATGTACGGTGCTTTTAGAAAGATTACAAATGATCATGGGACCTGTGTCCTAACAGGAAAGGGTGCCGGTTGGGGTGGTTCACTAATCCGTCCGGAGGCAACAGGATACGGCTGTGTCTATTTCGTCGAAGAGATGTTGAAGACCCGTGGTGAAGACCTGAAGGGTAAGACTGCAGTTGTTTCTGGTTCTGGAAACGTTGCTCAATTTGCTACGGAGAAGTGTATTGACCTTGGAGCAAAGGTTATTGCACTGAGTGACTCTAGTGGTTGGATCCACGATCCTGACGGTATTGACAGAGAGAAACTTGCGTGGGTCATGGACTTGAAGAACGTCCGCAGAGGTCGTATCAAAGAGTACGCTGAACACTTCAAAGTTGATTACACCGAGACCAAGGATGGCTCTCCCTGGAGCCTGAAATGTGATGTTGCTCTACCAAGTGCAACCCAGAACGAGGTCGATGCCAAGGAGGCTAAGATGCTCGTGGACAATGGTTGTATGGCGGTTGGTGAGGGTGCTAACATGCCAACTGTGCCTGAGGGTGTCGAGATATTCCTTGAAGGTGGAGTTCTCTTCGGACCTGGTAAGGCAGCCAACGCTGGTGGTGTTTCAGTCTCAGGTCTCGAGATGGCACAGAACAGCATGCGCTACTTCTGGACCCGTGAGGAAGTTGATGCCAAGCTCCATGATATCATGAAGGCAATTCATGCAAATGCCTACAAGACATCTGAGCTCTTCGGCAAGAAGGGTAACTATGTCATGGGTGCAAACATAGCAGGCTTCCTGAAGGTAGCCAATGCAATGATTGCCCAAGGCCATCGCGTATAGAATATCGATTGCAGGACCCTCTATGGGTTCTGCACTCACACATTTTTCAAAACCAAATTACTTTCTGATGATTTCTAGAAGCTCAGCGAGTCTTCTTTTAACATCTGACTCCACCGTACTAAGTTCAGCAAGCTGTTTGATATGATCGATTCTTGTTTCTCGGTATTTCTCCTCCGAGATACTTCCATTTCGTCTCTGGATCTCTAGCCTGTCTGCTTCAAGGTTAATCTCATTACGCTTGGCCTCAACCAAATCGAAACCCTGCTTCAGAGACATCCACTCGATCATTGCATGGCTGCGTTCCTCTTCCATCCTCTCTCTTCGGCGACGCTCTTCCTCTAGCTGTTTGAGCTGTTTATTTGCTGCACGTATCTCTCTCTGAATCTCGTAGAGGCGTTTCTCGACCTCTCTCTTCACCTGAACAATCTGAGTTGATTCAGCCCACTTCTCCCTGTACAGAACAATGTGTTCTCCCTCGGCCAGTTCCCCAGTTTCCAGACGACGATCGATGCGGGTGAGCTCTTCTTGAACATCAAGAAGCTGTTTCTTCACCTCATCATAGGACTTTCTCAGAGAGACCCATTCAACACTATACTGTGAGAGGACCTCTTTCGGGTCCACATAATAAGCATCTTCTGGGGGTGAACCTTCGTGGTGACTCATTCGTTACACTCCTAGTGAGAATCACAGGAATTGTATGCCTTATGGTATTTTCTGATATGACCCTTTTTCGTTTCTCGTCGAACCCATCCGCTTAAGAGGTAGATATCCCTTGCAAGCTTGTTGTGCTTGAGAATGAACATCGAGGTCGATTTAGTTCCCAAGGATGAGAGGAAGCCAAAACCATCTGATGTACTTCAGGTCGCATTTGGCACCGTCTTCACGGATCATATGTTTTCAATGAGTCATAGCGGAACCGAATGGACTGATGCAAGAATCCATCCATATGGTCCTCTTTCTTTGAGTCCAGCTGCATTATGTCTGCATTATGGACAAGGCATCTTCGAAGGGATGAAGGCTTATTGCAGAGGAGATAGAGTCCTGCTATTCAGACCCGAGAAGAACTTTGAGAGACTAAATGAATCAGCAAGACGAATGGTGATGCCTGAAATCGATGAAGCATTTGCACTCCATTCTCTAAAGGAGCTTCTGAACATAGAGCGGTCTTGGGTGCCAGATGTCCCAGGAAGTTCTCTATACATTCGTCCCACTATGATCGGAACCGAGCCTAAGCTGGGAGTCAAGCCATCTTCTGAATACCTGTACTACATCATCTTGGGCCCAGTTGGTCCATACTTCAAAGAGGGTTTTGCTCCAGTCAAGATCTACGTGAGTGACAGGTATGTCCGAGCAGTAAGGGGAGGGACAGGTGCCGCAAAAGCAAGTGGCAACTATGCTGCTGGTCTTCTCGCCGGAACTGATGCAACGAAGGTTGGCTATTCTCAAGTCCTTTGGTTGGATGCTCTTGAGAACCGCTGGATAGAGGAGGTGGGTACAATGAATCTCATGATCCGGTTCGATGATGAGATTGCAACTCCTCCGCTCACAGGCACAATTCTTCCTGGCATCACAAGAGATTCTGTCCTTACACTCATCAAGGACTATGGAATGAATGTCAAAGAGAGAATGGTCTCAATAGATGAGGTGATTGAAGGCATCAAATCCGGAAAAGTGAAAGAGATTTTCGGATGTGGAACTGCCGCGATAATTGCCCCTGTTGGGTTTCTATGGTATAAGGACACTCCATACGAGGTCGCAAATGGCAAGATAGGAGAACTCACTCAACGACTCTTTGACGAACTGATAGGAATCCAATCAGGGGAGCTTGAAGACCCTCATGATTGGGTCGTTCCAATAGATTGAGAGGCTTATTCAAAACCGAGCTCTTCTCGCTCAGCATCTGAGATCTCAGGTTCTGTATCATCCAAAGTGTCCCAAGCTGGCGGAGGATCGAGCGTTTCTGAAGCTTCTTCAAATTCTTCATCTGCTGGTGGAGGAAGCTCTTCTTCTTCCTTTTCTGGTTCCTCCTCCTCCTCTTCTTCCTCCTCCTTCTCCTCTTCTTCCTCCTCTTCATCCAAGTCCTGCAACCTGAACTCGGCAACGAGTTTTCCAGTTTCTATCTTCTCTAGGAGGAGCCGGAACATTCTCTCGACGACTACACTTCTACCCTTAGCTTCGAATTCGATGTTTCCTATTTCGAATTCGACTTCAGCGTAATCAGACTTCTTTTTCTTCTTTCCAGTGTCAGCCTCAACAGTTTCGTCTTCTGACATGATAATTCAACCTACTCGGTCGTAATACTCGACTCCTAATAAACCGTTCAGCGGCCCGAAGCATTTTAGAGTGGATAAGCTAGACTCACTATGCCTCGAGGTGGTTTGACTGCCATCACAATTGATAGTCGATTTTACCAAATGCACAGGATGTCGCATATGCGAGTTGGCCTGCACTGCAAAACATGAGGGGAAGTTTCAACCAAGTCTAGCCAGATTGAAGATTGTGAAGTATGATGATCTGGGCTTGGACTTACCGAATGTTTGTGGGCCGTGTGAAACAGCTCCATGTGTTGACATTTGCCCAACCTTTGCGATAAGACGTGACCCAGTAACGAAGATGACCTTTCTTGAGGAAGCCAAGTGCATCCTCTGTAAATCCTGCGTTGGAGCATGTGTGAACGGAGTCATCGTGTTGGATACCCGTCGCATGAAGATTCTCAAATGTGACCATTGTGGAGGTGACCCAGAGTGTGCAAAAGTCTGCCCAACTGGTGCAATCCTCTATTCTGATGTAACAGTCGCTCCTTCATTGGACCGTCACAGTAAGATTTCAGAGTATCTCAAGGAAATCGGTCGTACTGCTTCTGGAGCTGAATGATTTGAGTCCTGGATATATGGGCAAAATCCTGCGGGTCAATCTCACAGAGAATAAATTCGTAGAAGACCCACTACCAAAAGAGTGGATCAAACCTTTCATTGGTGGAGATGGGTTTGGTGCACGACTTCTGTTTGAGGAGGTCCCAGCGAAGACTGACCCGCTCAGCGAGGCAAACAAACTCCTCATTGCTACAGGACCAATAACTGGGACACTCTGGCCAATGAGTGGGCGGACAGTTTTCATCTCAAAGGCACCCCTTACAGGAATCTGGGGTGAGAGCCATGTCGGAGGATTTCTTGGTGCTGAGTTGAAGTATGCCGGTTATGACTTGCTTGTTATTGAAGGCAAGGCTGAGAAACCTGTATACATTCACATCGAAGATTCTGACCTACAGATACGCGATGCCTCAAAACACTGGGGAACCACAACTGACGTAACTACAATGAACATCAAGAAGAATCATAATGACCCAGACATTCAAGTCGCAGCAATTGGTCCCGCTGGTGAGAATCTTGTCCGATTCTCAAGTGTCATGGTCAATCACGCACGAGCAGCAGGCCGTACTGGGATGGGTGCAGTTCTAGGTTCAAAGAATGTTAAGGCAATTGCAGTAAGAGGTCACGGAGCAGTCGAGGTCCATGACCACGAAGGCTTTGTTGATTTCGCAAAGAAGGCCCATAGACGTGTTGGCGAAAATCCACAGGCCCAAGAGATGAGCAAGTGGGGAACTTGGGTACTCACTGCGGTCAAGCAGGAGATCGGTGAGCTGCCAACCTACAACCATCGAACAGGTGTGTTTGATGGATATGACAAACTGACAGGGGATTTCATACGTCCAAGATTCACAGTATCGGACAGAGCTTGTTTTGGATGTAGTCTGGGATGCAAGAAGATGAACTATGTCCGAGAGGGACCATTCTCAGGAACACTTGAAGAAGGTCCAGAGTACGAGGGTCTCATGGCATTTGGAAGTGCGCTTGGTATTGATGACTACGCCACGACTCTGAAGGCTAACCAAGTATGCAACCGGCTTGGAATGGATATTATTTCCGCAGGAGCGACCATTGGGTATGCCATCGAATCATTCGAGGCCGGGCTCATAGACGAGAAAGACACTGGTGGTTTGAAGCTGGATTGGGGTGACAGGGAAGGGATAATCAAACTCCTTGAGATGATGGCTCGACGAGAAGGCTTTGGAGATGTCCTTGCAGAGGGAAGCAAGAGAGCTGCCGATTTCATTGGAAAAGGAACTGAGAAATTCGCGCTTGTTGTGAAGGGAATGGAAATCTCGGGCCAAGATGGCCGGACTCATCGCAGTATAGGCCTTGGTCATGCTACGGGCGCGCGTGGAGCTGACCACCTACGAAGTCTAGTGGTTGTCGATCAGCTTGGATACGAGGATGTAGCAGCCAGGAGATGGGGTGCTGACAAGCTTCCAGAGATCATTGACCCATACACTGAGAAACACAAGGCAGTGGCTGTGGTCGAGAGTGAGAACTCATACTGCATTCGTGACACATTGATTGTCTGTTGGTATTCTGTTTCATGGCCTCCGATATTCTGGATGGAAGACTTCGCCACTATCCTCCCACTCGCCACAGGTGAGAATCACTTTGGCAAGGTCGAGAACCTCACTGAGATTGCCGAGAGACAAGTCACATTGAAACGTCTTTTCAACCATCGAGAGGGGATCACTCGAAAGGACGACAATCTCCCCGACCGCTTCACTAAGGAGCCCATGCCTGAGGGTCCTGGAAAGGGACAGACCGTTGACTTGGATCCAATGCTTAATGACTATTACAGGCTAAGAGGATGGGATGTAGAAACCGGACTACCCACTGAGAAGACGATTAAAAGACTGTCCTTGGAATGGACCAAGGACTACTCCTAAGAAAACTACATCCTTTGGTACTCTACTCGATGTGGCGTACCGCATGAAGGACATGCGTATTGATCTGGACCAGTCCAGTCTATCTGCTCCCACGACATCGGGGCTGAGCAGTTAGAACATCTATTCGCAATGACTGGTTTCACAAAGACAGTACCTGCCCCACCATTCCCAGCAGTTGCAGTCACTTCCTGTCTTGTTTCAGTTGCTACAGGTGTTGGAACAACAGTCTCTGAGTCCCGAATAGAATACTGTGAAAGTGGATGATGAGGCGAAATATAGCTGAAAGGTCTGATGAGCCAGTCGAGATGATCCTTGGGTAGCCTATCCCAAGCTCTTGTCTGCCACAAGGTCACTATATGGTCCTGTCTAGGCACTCGACCTCTCATCTCAAACTTGCCTGTAGTCGCTTTGACCTTCAGCTTGTCCCCTCGGGATTCAAATGTTTCAACCATGTGGAGTGGGAACATGAACACCTTTCTCGCTCTTGCATCGTATTGATAGAGTCGGTAGTTTGTTAGAATGAAACTATCAGGATAGTAGGTGAAGACCTCTTCATCTCGCAGCCATGCGAATGTCTGATAAAAGTGTCTAGAGAAATTCTTGTGATATCCAATTGATACCCATCGATTGTATGGATGGTCCGGATGTACAAATGGTACACCGCTCACTTCACATATCTTCCGTTGAGCCCCAACATTTAGACTATCGAACTCCCTTAGTCCGAGGGCTGCTCGCATCTCCTCCCTTCTAGGCATTGCTCCTACTACATTGATTATACCATTGGTGACCTTGTACATTGCTGACTGAGGGGTCAGCTTATACTCCTTGATGATATGTAATGGGATGCTCGCACTGGTACGTGAACCACGGCAAAACTGGATCAATCGATAGTTTGTCAGGATGTATTCCTGGTGTTGGCTCAATACACGTTCGTTTTCTATTGGAATGTATACAAGTGACGACACTATTATCTCACCGACAAATGATTTGGTCTAGACAGGTTAGAGGGACTGCGATGCCAATTAAACCTTGGCCGTACGGCGGTTATTCGTTCGCGGTTCCCATTCTCTGACGCGGAATTGATATGTATAGTATATCGTCGAACCCAAGGACTCCATATCCACTTGGATTCTCGAGTCGTACATAGTCATCATAGATTTCTTGGACTCTTACGTTTGGTATCTTTGCGAGAGTGTCCTTTTGTGTATACCTCAGATATACAGTGAAAGTCTGTCCAGTATTTTTCAGGTCTTGGAAAATGCTCCTCCAATCAGGCACGTCGAGTTTCCTCCTTATTGTGAGTGTTCACCTTTGGGTGCATTTAACCCTTGCTGCTAAAGAATTCCATCAGTGGTAGATGATGGATTGAATCCTAGATTCCTAAAAGATGATTCAATGACCTTTTCAATCCTTTTCTCTGAACTGAACCTGAAGATATGTGCACGACATCCACTCTTGCAATCCGAAGATCCAAATCGCCTTGGACCAGCTCTGAACTCTTCTTTAGATTCGAGTGCTCGAGCTATATCGCATTCGGCATGAGTATTACTCTCAGTCCAGTATGCTTTATGCAGCTCAACAGCACTGTCAAGCAGATGGTCAATGTGCCAATAGACTGTCTTCTCCGATCTGAAATGTCTCTTGAGTCGATTCTCCAGACTTGTTGATCCTTTACCCATTGCTGATCCGACATAGACCCAAGTACCTGGATCGAAACTAACATCTCCAAGAGACCGTATCTTGACCTTCGTGGGCTGTGCAATCTCTATAATCAGAACATATGCTCCCTTCATTGAGAATCCTCCTTCACCTTCTCTTGATAAGGTTCACCCACAGTCGATATTGTCATAAGTAGTGATGGGACTCGATATTCTTGAGATGTCCTCAACTGAGATTGTGCCTGGTATCCATGCTATTCGTGGAAAGTTCGCTGGCGAGTTCGGATTCATTGCTAGCTATCTCATCATTGATGATGGAGAGGTTCTGATCATTGACCCTGGAACTGCAGGAGACCCTGGTAAGAAACTTGAGAGGTCGATCCAGAACTTGGGTCTTGATCCTAAGACTGATGTAAAAGCCATAGTGTGCACCCATGGACACCCCGATCATGTAGGTGGGGCTGGTCGACTCAAGAAAGTGACAAATGCTCCTGTCATGATACATGAAGAAGATGCTGAGATACTCATCAAGCCAGGTGACTTCCTCAATAAGCGATTGATACTGGACAAGGCGCAGAGATTCTCCATGAAGCTCGATAAGGGTCCTCTACGAGTGAACTTCCGTGGGATGGAGCCGGATGAATTCATAACTCATGGAATGAATATTGAGGTGGGTAGTACAACCTTGAAGGTCATCCACACAGGTGGACACTCTGCAGGTCACTGTGTATTCTATGACACTTCACGTAAAGCACTCTTTACAGGTGATGAGGTGAACAACTTCCCAAATGATCCTCGCAAGTTCTACATCGATACCAGTGGAAGTATCGTGGCTAAACTTTCAGCACTAGAATCACTGTCTAAACTGGGTGCTGAGCACCTATTCCCATCTCATGACTCCCCGCACATATTCGGTGATGTCGGTCTTCAGTTTGAATCAGTCAGAGATGGAGTCATTCACCTTCAGGACATCATCCTCACATACATAGGAGCTCGTGAAGAGGCGGATGTTGAACAGCTGGTCTTTGATATTCATCAGTCACGAAGTGTCCCCATCCCAAAGAGCCTTGAGGCACTCCTCACAACTACTGTTCATATGACGCTGCTCGGTCTCAAAGAAGCTGGGTTGGTTCGAAATCTTGGTAAGGGTGTCTGGGCCAAAATTGGAGAGGGATAAGCGAGCTAGATTCAAAAGATTGCATTCTCGATGTTGTACGTCTCGGACCTCAAGATGATATGAGGATTGACCACTATGAGTGACCGTAGAGATGTACAGACTTCCAGTACAGTCGAAGCTATTCGGATGGCATCGGCTTCTGTCTTAGGGACTTCTACTGGATTGGGATATCCGATTGGGAGTGCCATTGGTACAGGCAGTATGCTTGAGCAGCATTCAGAAACTGTTTCTATGAATATCGCTCCACTGATATTTTCAATTCGAGATACTCTGATGTCCTCTGAAGGACTGGAACTACTCTCGATTGAGTGGGACCTCGAAAGGACACCTGGTCCGGAGGTCTTACCCGAACAACTAGTTGTAGCTGGGGGCCGAGAGGGTGGCGTAGGGTCTCACGTGTGTGTCCTCAGCTGGGAGAAAGGCGTGGTCGATCCCTTCAAGATTGATCAATACATGAAGGTGCTATCAAAGAAGCTTGCTGATGTTGAGAGCGCAGTCATCAACAATGAGTTGAACTATGAGGTTGAGGGTCTAGCAGTGCTCCGAGACTTTGCAGACCGTCTTAACAGCGTCCTCTTTGTAGATATGATTGATAGACGGTTTCAGGGGTCTTGGGACTCACTTCAAATCAAACCTGATCACATTGATGTTGACATGGTTGCAAAGTTGTCCGCAGTCGATGATTTCACTCTACTTCCTCCAGGAATGAAAGTCGCAGAAAGAAAAAGTCTGGAGTTCAGTCTTCCCACTGCTTCAGATGAGAAGCTTGTTGAACACTTCAAACACAGGGTGTTGTCCCCGAGTGCCATAGACACGCTCACGAAAGTTGTTCCTGAGACTGGACGGGACATTCTCAATGAACTGAATTACTATGCATATGCCAGGGAAGAGGTCGAGGTTGTTGAAGGGGTCATCAGATCACTTGAGAACTTCCTGGGAAGAACTGAAGTGACACTCTCAGAAATCGACTCGCTGAAACCCCGGATTGATGAGTTTGTGAAAATCCTCGATGCGACAGTTAACACCCTCGAACATATTGTTGAACAACACGTCAGCTCTGGCAAATCTCTAGCATTTGACAACCACAAGGCAGCTCTGTTTGATGCGGCATCCGCCCACGAGGATCTAACGGGCACGAAGCAACAGCTCGCAATTGAATTGATTGAGCGCCTGATGAACTCGGTGGCGCGAGAGATTACTGAACCGGGCGAGATTCGTGCTTGGCAACTAAAGGGAACACTAAGACATTCAATTGCATATGCAACGAGAGTCAGTCAATATTTCTCAAAAGAATTGAATAGGTATCTAGTGGTAAATGCAGCACGAAAGGCCTTCTTCACAGCTCTAAGGGAGTTCAAGGATGAGTTCCTTACAGCTGATATGGATCCTACTGACACCACACTCTTTGAGAAGTTCTATGCTGAGGTTCAGGCTCAACTCAATGCAATCTTCTCCAAGGAGATTTTTGAAGGTGCCCAATACCGTGATTTCACTGATCTTATGGATGCAATCACACGAAAGATGATTGATGCCTTCAAGGATGTTGATGTGTGGGACTTGATTGGCTTTTCAGATGTCGCTGAGATCGCACGAAGAGAGATTCATCAGAAATACACGGTTCCTCAAGGTGAGGGCCCTCTGACTGATCATGGTCAAGCACTCATATCATTGCTTGATGAGTTCGGGTCTCTCGTTTCCGATATCATTCCAGATGTTGCTGACACAATTCTCTCCAAACAACTGGTCCGTCGTATCATAGACAAGATGCTCACAGAACAGACAAACATTGTTGATGAGCTCTCCAATGCAGTTAAAGGAGCTACGGAGAGGCCTGAAGAATGGAAAAGGGAGGCGATGGAGTGGGTTGAGAATTTCAGAGGAGCCATTGATGAATCCATGTCACAATCCCAAGCCTTACTCACTCTTCTGAACTCAGTGCACGAGATTGTTGGTGAAACTGTAACACCTAGCGCTATGGCGGATCGTGCCAAGTTTGAAGCAGACATCAGAGAGGAGGAGTACCAAAAGCTGATTCAAGAATGGGAGGTTCAATGTCAGGAAATTGAAAAGGAAAACGAAGCCATCCGTGAACATAATGCGAAGCGTGAATCGTTGATTGCCGAGAAGACTCAGCAATTTGAAGCTGCCATGAGAGAGTATGAAGAAGATCTTCGCGATTTTACTCTAAAGATGGAAGAATACAAGGCAGCAACTTCCGCTGAGGATTATCTTCCAGGTTCAGTTGCCCCACCTCCTGTTGAGCCAACAAAACCACTTCCAATTGAATCCACAATTCATGATATCAGGAATCAGTATCCGGTAAAGGAGGAGATTTCTCCTCCCCCAAGGCCAGTTGCTGATCCCGCTCTCAAATATTACCTCGAACTTAGGGACCTCCTTCACATTAAACTCGAGCATCTTCGAGAGCGAGAAAAAGGCATGGAAGAGACATTCGCTCGGAGAGTCCTACGACTTCAGGCTGAAGGCATTGGCGCTGCTACTGCCATTGGTATAAACATTGGTGAAGAATTCGTCGACCATCTGATGAATTCCACAGTCAGGGGTCTTGGTCGTCTTCTTCCAAGGATTTCTCGAGTCTATCTTCGTGATTCGAAGGAGGAAGGACTTCTCTATCTTGTAACATATGAACGACGTGGGGCTGATTTGACTGTATCAGTCGGGAGTACTTTTCTGAGGTGACTATAATGGCAAGTTCGTGGGTACTTAAGACTCGTCAGATGGGCGAGGCCGGTAAGGAGATTCTTCTCAGAGAAGCACTGGCATCTCATATGAGAAGCACTCGTGACAGACAGCTGTTTCATGAGCTACTGAGGGAGACCCAACCTCTAGAAGATGTGTTCTCCTTCTTTGCTGCATTCTACCTTCACAGCTATCAAGGTGTTCGCCTTCTCACTCCCTCTGAAGAACCTGGGGCGGGAAGTGATATGAAGGATGAACTTGGCGAAGAAGAAATCGCCACGCAAATCACTGAAGACCAAACCGCCGAAATAGAAGATTCACCGCAACCTGAGCAGCCAACGGATAAGGCTGAATCGGATAATAAAATAGATTGATAGGGCAAATTTAAAGAACCTTAGGGAGAAGTAATGGCCAAGACCAGGGTTTATGAACTCGCCAGAGACCTTAACCTGACAAA